>Ga0256885_1000019_pt1 | contig 45539 bp, 42 predicted proteins | sample MC6MC0493MT_FD_186344 | JGI IMG/M metagenome (GOLD analysis project Ga0256885, IMG submission 186344) | Metatranscriptome of enriched soil aggregate microbial communities from Iowa State University, Ames, United States - MC6-MC0493-MT... | ecosystem: Environmental > Terrestrial > Soil >...
ATGACCATCTGCCCGACGACATGGTCGACCCGGAACAGATCGAAGACATCATCGGCATGATCAACGGCATGTGCATTGAAGTACATGAAGTTGCTCCGGATGTGGAAACCCTGCTTCTCAACGACGGCAACACGGGCAACCGTGAGGTCGACGACACCGCAGCCGAAGAAGCTGCCGCCGCGCTGAGCGCGCTCGACACCGAAGGTGGCCGTACCACCGACCCGGTGCGCATGTACATGCGCGAAATGGGTACCGTCGAGCTGCTGACCCGCGAAGGCGAAATCGCCATTGCAAAGCGCATCGAAGAAGGCCTGTCCCAGGTCCAGGCCGCACTCGGCCAGTTCCCGGTGTCGGTCGAATCGCTGCTGACCGATTACGAAGCGCACAAGGAAGGCCGCAAGCGCCTTGCCGAAGTGATCGTCGGCTTCAACGACCTGACCGACGACGTGCCGGCCCCGGCCGCTGTGGTGGCCGATGACGCGGACGACGCCGATGCCGACGCCGACGAGGAAGAAGACGACGTCGACGGCGGCGATGAAGAAGCCGCGCCGACCGGTCCGGATCCGGAGGAAGTCGCCGCGCGCATGCAGGCGCTGGGCGATGCCCTCAACGCCTTCAAGAAGGCTGCCGCCAAGGGCGACAAGAAGAACCTGCTGAAGCTCCGCGAGGAGATGTCGGCGGTGTTCGTCACCCTGAAGCTGCCGCTGCCGCTGACCGACGTGCTCACCAAGCAGCTGCGCGACACCATGGGCAGCATCAAGGCCCACGAGCGCCGCGTGCTGAACCTGGCCACCGTCACTGCCCGCATGCCGCGCAAGGACTTCATCCGTTCCTGGGAAGGCAACCAGACCAACCTGGAGTGGGTGGAAGACGCACTGAAGCGCAAGCAGAAGTGGTCTTCGGCGCTGCGTGAAGTGAAGGACCAGATCGTGTCCGAGCAGCAGGCCACCATCGACATCGAGAAGGTCACCCTGCTGGACCTGGACGAGCTGAAGGAACTCAGCCGTGCCATGGCCTACGGCGAAGCCAAGGCGCGCAAGGCCAAGAAGGAAATGGTCGAGGCCAACCTGCGCCTGGTGATCTCCATCGCCAAGAAGTACACCAACCGCGGCCTGCAGTTCCTCGACCTGATCCAGGAAGGCAACATCGGCCTGATGAAGGCCGTGGACAAGTTCGAGTACCGCCGCGGCTACAAGTTCTCCACGTATGCGACCTGGTGGATCCGCCAGGCCATCACCCGTTCGATCGCCGACCAGGCGCGCACCATCCGTATTCCGGTGCACATGATCGAAACGATCAACAAGTTGAACCGCATTTCCCGCCAGATGCTCCAGCAGTACGGCCGCGAGGCTACGCCGGAGGAGCTGGCCAAGGAAATGGACATGCCGGAAGACAAGATCCGCAAGGTGATGAAGATCGCCAAGGAGCCGATCTCGATGGAAACCCCGATCGGCGACGACGAGGATTCCCATCTGGGCGACTTCATCGAGGACACCAACGTGGAGTCCCCGATCGAGAACACCACCAACATCAACTTGTCTGAAACCGTGCGCGACGTGCTGGCCGGCCTCACCCCGAGGGAAGCCAAGGTGCTGCGCATGCGCTTCGGCATCGACATGAACACCGACCACACCCTCGAGGAAGTCGGCAAGCAGTTCGACGTCACCCGCGAGCGCATCCGGCAGATCGAAGCCAAGGCGCTGCGCAAGCTGCGTCACCCGAGCCGGTCCGAGCAGCTGCGCAGCTTCCTGGATATCGATTGATCGATTCCAGCGCACCGCGTTGAAACCCGACAGACCCCGCGCAAGCGGGGTTTGTTTTTTGGGGCGGCAGGTGCCGCCGCGTGTGCAGCGGGCAGCAATGCGGATGCGGTAGGATGCGCGTCGCTTTAGACCTGTGGATCAATGGAATGATGATGAAAAAAGGCTTGCTTGTCCTTGCCCTGTGTCCCTTCGCCGCGCTGGCCACGGAGCCTCGGCAGCCTGCCTGCAACGCAGCTGATTTCTTCCAGACCCAGCCCGACCTCACGGTCGGCCGCGTCGTGGATGCCGGCAACGTGGCCCTGGTGGGTGAGCGCGCCGGCTGCCTGGACACGCCGCAGGACGGCTGCCGCAGCGGCGATGAGGTCGAACCGGGCAGCAGCCTGGTGATCGGCAGCCGCTGGAACGACTATTACTGCGTGCAGGTTCTGCCACCCGGCAAAGCGGTGGTGGGCTGGGCGCCGGAACAGCGTGTCATGAAGACCGGCCACATGGCCGACACCGACTTCAGCAGCTGGCTGGGGCAGTGGGACGGCAGCGCCGGGCGCGTGCTGGAGATCCAGGCCGAGGGCGACACGCTGCATCTGCGCATGCTGCCAGCGGGCGGCAAAGGCAAGGGCACGCTGATCGGCAGCGCCGAACCGATGGGCGATGAGCTGTTCCTGGGCGAGGAACCCTGCGCAGTGCGGGCCTCGTTGCAGGGGTCGAAGCTGGTGCTTACCGATAACGGGCAGTGCGCGATCGGCGGGGCCAGCCCGGGTGGCGTGTACTCGAGCCGGGCGGCGGCGCAGCGGATGGAGCGGTTGTTCGAGGGGGTGGGGGATCGCTAGGTTATTTCTGTTAATTTCGTTGCTTGTTTCGTAACTTAATTGCTGCTGTGCTTTTGCTATGGCCGAGACGATGTTCTTTTAATCAGTGGCTTGGAGTCTTCATGAGGTTGCGGCTCGCCGAAGATTGGCGTATAGGTTCGTAACTTAATTCGTCCCGAAACTTAGGCCATGGCCCGTCCCCGTACCGTCCAGCTTCAGACGCTGTTCGACAACCTGCCTGCCGGCGAGGTCGTATCAGCTGCCGATCTCGTTGATCGCCTGGGGATTACCCGGACAACATTGAGTCGTCTTGTCGCCGAGGCCGGGGACCGCGTGGTGCGACTGGGCCGCACCCGCGCCACGGCCTATGCGGTCCGCCAGCAGACCGCCGCGGGCAGCGAGTGGCTGCTGTTCCGGCTGCGCCCGGATGCCACCCTTGAAGAACTGGGCGCGGTCGTGGCACTCACGGGCGAGACCTTCCACGTGGCGACCGGCGCCGCACGTCCCAATCTGACCCGCTCGCCCGACGAGACCGTCGAAGGCCACTTCCCGGGGCTGCCGTGGTATCTGGACGACCTGCGCCCACAGGGCTTCCTCGGGCGTACGTTCGCGTATCGTCGCGGGCGTGACCTGGGCATCCCCGACGACCTCAATCGCTGGCAATTGGGGGACACCCTGCAGGCGCTGGTACGTGCAGGCGGCACCGAGATCGGTGACCTCCTGCTGGGTGGCGATGCCGTGCAGATGGCGTTGCGCGCGCTCGATGCGCCTGGCGATCACGTCCTGGCCGGGCAGCGCGCACGTCGTTATCCCGAGCGCGCCGCAGCGGCACTGGAAGGCGAAGACGTCGGATCGTCGCCGGGTGGCGAGCAACCGAAGTTCACTGCCACGGTGGAGCATGAGGGAGGGCGCTATGCGGCGCTGGTGAAGTTCGCGCAGCCCACCGCAGGCGAGGCCGCCGAACGCTGGGCGGACCTGCTGGTCTGCGAGCACCTGGCCCTGCAGTGCCTGCGCGACGCGGGCGTGCCCGCAGCAGCGTCCGGGATCCTGCAGACCGACACGCATACGTTCCTGGAGGTGCAGCGCTTCGACCGCACCGCCGACCTGCTCGGCCGGCGTGGCTTCGTCTCGCTGCTGGCGCTGTCTTCGGCCTTCGTCGGTGACGTGACCCTGGACTGGGGGGCGGCTGCCGACGCGCTGCTGACGCAGGGCTGGGTCGATCGCGACGCGCAGACCGCGATGGGAAGGCTGCACGCGTTCGGCCGGCTGATCGGCAACAGCGACATGCATCAGGGCAATCTGGGTTTCCACCTGGTTGATCGCGGCCCGCTGCCGTTGGCGCCCGCCTACGACATGTTGCCGATGTCTCTGGCACCCTCGCGCACAGGGGTGCTGCGTGTGGCTACGCCGCTCGCCTCCATCGCGCCGGAGCGCAGCGGCCAGCTCGCGCACCTGCACTGGGCAGCGCCGCTGGCGGTGGACTACTGGCAACGTGTGGCGGGTTCGGCGCTGCTGCGCTCGAGCGTGCTGCGTGAGCTGGCGGTGGAGAACGCGCGCCGGGTGGAGGAGATGGGGCGGCGCTTCGGCTGATGTGAGGATTGCAGTGGAAAGCGCCTGCGGGCCTCCACTACACTGTGCGGCCGCAAGGGCCTATAGCTCAACGGTTAGAGCAGAGGACTCATAATCCTTTGGTTGAAGGTTCGAATCCTTCTGGGCCCACCAAAGAAATCAGGCACTTAGGGTTTCCCCAAAGTGCCTGATAAGAGCTAGCGGAACAATGACCGGAAAAATTAGCGGCGTCGTGGAGGTTTCACGACGGGCAGAGCGTGGTCGTAGCGCCCTGTCGTCGTCGGCGATTGATGGCCCGCCGCATCCTGCTTGTCGCCGCGATTGCCTACGGTATCCGTGACGCCTCGGTGCTTCAGGCCATGTAGCGAGAAGCGATCCTGTTTCTCAATGACGCCTTCGCGCATGGCCATGGTGATGAAGCGCTGCCAAGCGCTTTCCAGCGACGACTTGGCCATCGGGTTGCCGGTTTGCTCCACCAGCAGAACGCGGTGCTCGGGCCGAAGCGGCACGGCGAAGTTGCGGCCCTCGCGGTTCCAGATTGCACTGCGGCGCGCCGCCAGTTCGTCCCATGCGGCCGTCGTTGAATCGTCCCACTCCGTCCCAGAGTCGCGAGAACCCTTCCTGCGCTGGCCATGGACGCCTTCCTGGAGCCGGTGAGCGTCCGTCAAAGTGCAACCCTCGATACCGCGCAGGCGCGCACTGTAGGCCAGCACTAGGACCGGAGCGATGTACGCGGGGCAGCTGCCATTTGTATGCGACGGCCGAGCACCACGCTGGGCGGCACAGCTGCCGCAGGGCGGAGAAGCTGGTCGGCAAGAGCACCAACGAAAAAATGCAGGCCACCTACGCGACCGAGGCTGAGGCAAGGCGGCGCGCCACGGCAGAGCTGCAGCGCGCCGATCGTGGCACCGCCACGTTGAGCATCTCACTCGCGGTGGGCTGTGCAGATGTGTATCCCGAGCAGTCAGTCACCCCGAGCGGCTATAAGCCGGAGATTGATGGTGATGATTGACTGGCCTCAAGAGCCGCTCACACCATCTCGGGTGACGGTGGGTTGACGACGTCACCGGAGATGGAAGTAGGCACTCAAGGCTAATCATCATCACCGTCCTCACCCATCTCAAAGGTCCATTGCGTACGCTCTTTGTTAGTGAAGTAGGCGATATGAACATTCACAGGATGAGCCGTTGGAATACTCTTCAGCGCCTCCAACAGGGACCTTCCTACGACAGAGGACCAAGAGGCCGGTGCTGCGCCTCTGAAGACTGCAAACAGGTCGACTTGGACCATCTCATGCACAAGATTGAGACGCGACAACGCATCGCCGATCCGCTTTTTTAGTGAATTCTGAGCTGCCAAAGCAAAGTCCCCGGTAAGCATCAGCACGCCTCCTACGCCGGAATCGTGGCGATGGATATATCCCGAAACGTACCCATAGCCGGAGTCGAAATAGCTCGCTCCCACGTCCGACATAACAAGTTGCAGGCTCTCCACCGGCAGCGTCTGCCGATACGTCGGAACCAGAACCTTGCGCAGAATATGCGGAACGTTGGACTCGACCTTCCGAACTTCCCGTTGCCGCTGGAGTCACAAATCTTACATGGAGAGCTTGCTGATGAACACGGGAACTGCTCCGATGTAGATTGCGCGAGCTGCGGCGATTGCGACATCTTTACGCAGTTGAATCGCGTCATTTGGCAACCATTGCCGCGGTTTTGGACTCGCCTCAGCGATCAGGTCATCCGCCAATGCAACCGTAGAGATGCGGGCCCTATACAAGCAGAAGCGTATGGAAAGGGGCCACAAGCAACGGTGGAAATCTGTGCAATGGCACAGTTTTGATTATGAGAGTCGGGCCTACTAGTACGGTAGTAGAAGCTGACTGGTATGCAGCGCAGCGATCTGAACTGGAAGCAAGGGAGCATTGCAATGGAAGGAATGGTAGTACTGGCTGTCCTCATCGGCGTCTGGGCGAGCGTAGCTGTAGTGCTCAGACGGAAAGGGTGGTCGGCAGTAAAGCGGCACGCGGGAGGAGGGCTGTGTGGAATTGTCGCGATGATTCTCGCCACCGCCGCGATGATGGAACCATCCGAGCGCGGGACAGTTGGTGCAGCGACAGCCGCATCATCAGCGCTCGACAGGAAGGCGGGCGGGCTGTCCGAGGCAGAGATTCATGTAAAAAGCCGGAAGTCGACGGACCAGAAAATTCGGAAGCTGAGCCGCGATATTGTAGAAGTGCACCACATGGATCACGCCGCCACGCCAAAGCTCGTTATCACACTGAAGAAAAGTGGATGGGACGAGAAGGCCACGTTCTACGACTTCGTAGAAGATGCTGGGAAAATTGTTGCAACATCCATCGATCAGCGGTTGAAGGGCGAAGGATCAGACTTTGTCTTTATCCTCCGGGTGGAATTGCTTTCTAACGATGGCGATGGTGCTAGCCGGTCGAGTGAGAAGAACATCCTGCAGATTCTTGTACCAGGAACCGAGGTGGCCAGCGTGCTTGCGGACAAGGAGCGCACCCCAGAATCTGCCTTGCTGCTCCGTTCGAAAGTGAAATTTAACGGGAGAACTGGGCGTGACATGGTTACCGAATTCTGCGGCTCAAAGCTGTACCAAGGCCCATCGGGCCTCGCTCCCTCAATGACCTTCTGCCAGCACTCGTTGCTTTAGTCAGCGAGGATTCCTGCAAGTCCCGTCGGCCGAGGCAAGTACTGCAGCGCGCAACCGAAGGGCGGCAGTCTTCCTCTGTACCTGCGTCATCGCAGCAACGACGGCGCCTGGTCGATCCGCCAGGCGCCATTCAACGCAAGCACCACCGCGAACGTTCCGCACAGCAACACGTCGGCCTCATTGTTCTCGCGCAGCGAGTGGTCCGCGCCGGGCAGCATGAGCACTTCGACCTCCCCGATGAACGCATGCCGCTCGTGATGCCGGGCACGCACCATTTCCCGATACGGCCCGCGAAGTGTGCGCACCACCGGCCGGTTGCCTGCGGCCTGCGTCGCTTTTTCAAGATCGATCACGTTGCCGCGCGGCATGCGCCAGACGATCCGCTCGGGTTGGCCGAACCACTCCAGTGCCTTCACCTCGCGGGTATGAAGGGCGCGCTTGGGTGGCGTGCGGCTCAATGCCAGCGCTGCGCGTCGGCTGCGCAACGCAATCCACAGCATGCTGCCCACGATGAACAGCCCGGCGGCCATCAGGTATACGAATACCAGCCCGAACCATGGCGAGCTGTTGGGAATACCGAACAGCATGGCAAAGAAGATGAGCAGCATCACCCCCTTGATCCACTCGACCTTGGTGTTCCTTGTCCCCATGCCACATCCCTTGAGACACCCGCAACACGCGGGGAGCCGGCCATTCTGAACCGCCAGGGGGTGCTCGTCAGCTGTTGGGGACTTCTTTCGCAGGCTCCCCGCACGGCGCCTTTGGTCCCCGTGTCATTCGGCAGGTGTCGCTGGCCCCGCGGCTTGCTAAAACAGCCGTCAACCACCTCTCAGGTCATGGATGATGAACCGACGCTACTCACGGTTGTGCGGCTGCCTGGCAACGCTGCTCCCTGCGGTCACCTATGCGGCTGTGGACCTTGCCGCGCTGGACAAGGACATGGTCGGCCCACGCATGGAGATTCTCGTTCTCGGCAGCGTGCACCTGAGCGAGTACAAGGATTTCGACCGCACATCGCTTGATCCCGTATTGGACAGGCTTGCCGCGTTCAAACCGGCGTTCATTACGATCGAAGCACTCAGTGGCGAGCAGTGCGATCTGGCGATGCGTCACCCGTCGGTCTACGGCAAGGATTTCTGTGCGAGCACGGAGATAGCGAAGACGGCCACCGGCCTCGATGTACCTTCCGCAATCGCTGAAATCAACACGCAATTGAAGGTGTGGCCAGCGGCGCCCACACCTGCGCAGCGTCGCAGGCTGGCCGCCGTGTTCCTGGCCGCCGGTGAGCGGGCATCGGCCTACGTGCAGTGGTTGCAGCTGCCCCAGGCCGAACAGCACGCCGGCGATGGATTGGATGGGACCCTGGTCGAGATGCTGGAGCAGTTCGGTACGCGCAACAACGAGGACTATCAGATTGCCGCTCGTCTGGCGGCGCGACTGGGGCACCAGCGCGTGTACCCGGTCGATGACTACACCGGCGGGAGGCACCAGATTCCCGATCGCGAGGCCTTCGGAAAGGCGGTGCAGGATGCATGGAGCCAAGATCGGTCCCAACTGCAGCCGGTCATTGAAGAGCAGAAGCGCCTCGTCACCGCCAAGGACATGCTCTCGCTGTACCGTCTCACCAATGCGCCGCGGACGCAGGCGGTGATGGCCGAGTCCAACGTGCGCCCGGCCCTGGCCGCGGTGTCCGTGCAGCACTATCCGCAGATGTGGGTGCAAGGGTGGGAGATCCGCAATCTGCGCATGGTCGCCAACGTGCTGGATGTGGTTCGCCTGCACCCCGGCGCCCGCGTGCTTTCCGTCGTCGGTGCCTCGCACAAGCCTTGGTTCGATGGGTGGCTGGCCCAGATGTCGGGCGTGGATATCGTGGATGCAGAGGACGTGCTCACGGAATAGAGAGCGCACTTCGCGGTGCCACCATGGAGACTGCCGTCGGCCCCGTGCCATCCGGCACGTGGCCCGACCTGCATCGGCCTGCTAGAAAGGTGGCCACGGACCCCTCTTGAGGTGATGCATGAAGCAACGCGTGTTGTCGGCCTGCGTGATGGCCCTGATCCCGGTCTGCGCCCAGGCGCAGATAGACCTGGCGAACCTGGACAAGGACATGGTCGGCCCACGCACCGAGGTCCTCGTGCTGGGCAGCGTCCACCTCAGCGAGCATGAGGCCTTCGACCCCAAGGCACTGGACCCGCTGATGGACAGGTTGGCCGCCTTCAAGCCCGGTTACATCACCATCGAAGCCATCAACGGCGAGCAGTGCGACCTGGCCAAGCGCCATTCCGCGGCCTACGGCGATGACTACTGCGCCAGCACGGAGGCCGCGAAGACGGCCACGGGACTGGAGGTGCCCGCCGCGATCGTGCAGGTCAACACGACGCTCGCCACCTGGCCGGCATCGCCCACGCCCGCGCAGCGTCGCCAACTGGCCGCGCTGTTCCTTGCTGCCGGCGAACGGGCATCTGCCTACGTGCAGTGGCTGCAGCTGCCCGTGGCCGAGCGACGGGCGGGCGATGGCCTGGACGGCACCCTGGTCGAGCTGCTCAGGCAGATCGAAACGCGCAAGAACGAGAGCTACCAGATCGCCGCCGTCCTGGCCGCGCGACTCGGCCTGCAGCGCGTTTACGCGGTGGACGACCATACCGGTGACAATCACAGGATCGCCGACCGCAAGGCGTTCAGCGCAGCGCTCCAGCAGGCGTGGAGCGGATATGGCCCCACGTTCGATGCCATGACGGAACGCGAAGCGGCCTTCATCGCGTCCAACGACCTGCTCTCGCTGTATCGCAGCGTCAACGATCCTGCCGCGCTGCAGGTGCTCGCCGAGTCCAACGTGCGCCCAACGCTGGCGGCCGTGTCACCGCAGCACTACCCGCAGATCTGGGTGCAGGGCTGGGAGATCCGCAACCTGCGCATGGTCGCCAACATTCTCGAGGTCGTGCGTGACCACCCCGGCTCCCGCGTCCTGTCCATCGTCGGTGCCTCGCACAAGCCGTGGTTCGATGGCTGGCTGGGGCAGGTCTCGGGGGTGGATATCGTGGACACGCAGGAAGTGCTAAAGGAGTAGGAGGGCACCGCCCGCAGCGCCCTCCACCTGCCTCAGAACCGATAGCCGACTTCCGCACCGACGATGCGCGGGCGGTCGATGGGACCGTAGTAGTTGCCGTCACGGCCGAACGCCAGGTTGTCGAAGATCAACCCGTTGATGCGTCGCTTGTTGGTCAGATTGTCGACGTACACGCGCGTGCTCCACGGTCCGGTTTCATAGCCGAGCTGCACGCCGAGGATGGCCACAGCCGACTGGTAGGCGCGATTGCGTTCGTCCAGCGCCATGCGGCCATTGAACCATGACTCCACGCGCGCGAACAGCCCGGAGCGGTGCTGGTAGCGTGCGGCAAGATACGCCGTGTACTGCGGAGTGAGTTTGACGTCGTTGCCGGCCAGGCTTTCATTGGCGCCGACGAACAGCTTGCGGTACTCGGCGTCCACGTAGCCCGCGTTTGCGGTCAGCGTCAGGCCGGGCAGGACCTCCAGCGCGCCTTCCAGCTCGACGCCGCGCGAGCGGATGGACGCATCCGAGCCTACGTAGTCGGAGGAGATCGGCCGGCCGTTGGCATCGGTGGCCAGCTGGATTTCCTGCCAGTTGTCCGAGGTGATGTGGAACACCGCGCCACCGATATGCCCCCGCCCGCCGAGCACGTTCATCTTGAAGCCGAGCTCGTGGCTCCACATCATTTCCGATTCGTAGCGCAGCACTTTGTCGTTGACGACGTCACTCTGCGCGGCCGCCAGATTGAAGCCGCCCGGAATGTACCCCTTGGCGGATGCGGCGTAGAACGAGAGCGTGTCGCTGGCATCGTAGCGCAGTGAGACGCGTGGCAGTGTGGCAGTGAAGGTGTGTGCGAGCTCGGCATCGCGATAGAACACCAGGCCGCCCGGGCCCAGATCGAGCGTGCCTTCGCGCTGGCGGGTGGAGCGCTTGGCCTGCTCATGGCGCAGGCCAAGGCTGGCGGTCAGTTTCGGCAGCGAGGGTGGAGTGTAGCTGGCCGTGCCGAACACGCTGTGGTCCTGGCCATCGGCGCCCTGCAGCGGGGCGAGGTCATAGCTGCCCAGGCCGCGCAACGGCGGGCCGACCAGCGTGCCCAGGATGGAGTCCTTGTGGTGCCGGTAGATGGAGACGCCGGCGATGTAGGTCAGGGCCTGATCGCTGGGGGAGCTGAAGCGCAGCTCGCCGTTCCAGCTGTGCTGCTTGTCGTAGATGCGCCCGGCGAGAGCGGGCGTGGCGGTCATGTCGAAGTCGTAGCCGGCGGAGGTGTCTTCCTTCTGCCGGTAGGACAGTGCGGCATCCAGGGTGCCGCGGGACAACTGCCATTGCGCGCTGGCACCGGCGACGGTTTCGTTCTTGGTCGTGCGCTTGGGCGCATCGTTGATGTAGGTGAAGTCACCGGTACGACGGCCGCCGTTGTAGAGATCACCGTAGGTACGGTTATACAGGCCGACATCCAGCGGCAGGTACTCGTACTCGAACATCCCGGGTGCACGGGTGCCCAGGTGGTAGGCGATCGCGTTGATGGCCAGCGTATCGGTCGGTTCCCAGCGCAGCTTTCCCTGCAGGTAGGTCTCTTTGACCTTGCCTTTGACCTCATTGAATGGCGTGAGGTTCTTGAGGTGGCTGTCCTCGTCCGAGGCCATGAACGCGACCGAGCCGAACAGCCGGTCGCTGTTGCCCAGTGCGCCGCCGAGGAAGCCATCCACGCTGCTGCCATGGCCGTTGCCGAAGGAGGTCAGCCCGACATTCACCTCACCTTCGGTCGCCGCCGACGGTGCGCGCGTACGCACCAGCACCAGGCCGGATTCGCTGTTCGCCCCGTACAGCGTGCCCTGCGGGCCGCGCAGGATCTCCACCGACTCGACATGGTTCAACACCGCGTTGCTCAGTTCGCGGAACGGGATGCCGTCGATGTAGACCGAGGCGCGGTTGACCAAGAACGGGTTCGACTCGATCCCGCGGATGGAGATGAACATGTCGCTGAGCTGGCCCATCACGTTGAACTTCACGTTCGGCGCCAGCTTGTCCAGGTCGCGGAACTCGGTGACGTGCGCTTCCTTGAGCGCTTCGCGGTCGAGCACGGTGACCGACATGTCACTCTTGAGGTACGGGGTATCGCGTTTGCTGCCGGTGACCACGATGCCGTCCAGCTCGGTGGCCTTGGCGGGTGGGGTGGACTGCGCGCGGGCGGGCGCGCTGGGCAGCAGATGAAGCGCGGCGAGCACGGCGCCGGCAAGTACAGCGTGTTTCACGAGGAGCCTCTGGAGGTGGTGGCGCGCACCACGGTGATGGGAGGGATTCCCGAATGTTATTGTGTAACAATCGAGCGCCGCCGCTCCATTTCCGGCGTGGCCGCTCCAGAACTGGACACCTGATGACCCGCTCCCTTGCCCCGCCACCGTCCGTCGTGGCCGAACGGATGGCCGCCGAAGCGGGCCGTCCGTTGGATGCCTGCGTCGGCAATGCCGACGGCTCGGTGTTGATGCTCCGCCACACGTTCGCGGCAGCGCAGGGCGCGCTGGGCGAGGGCAGCGCGCTGCGCATCGGGCTGCTCACCGCGGGCGGCGGTGCGCTGTATCAACGCACGGCGCTTGGGCGTATCGCGCAGCCCTGGCGGGCAGGTACGTTCAACGTGGTGTTGCCGGACTGCCCCGGCGAGTTCCGCAGCCCACCCCTGGCGCTGCTTGGCATGGCGATCGATGCGCGCCATCTGCAGGGGCACGGCGTGTGCTTGGAGCAACTGCATCGCGCGGCATCGGCGCTGCATGACGACCCGGTGATCGCCTCGGTGATGGGGGCGTTGTGGCACTGTGCCGAGGCACATGCCGGTTCTGCCGCGTTCTTTGAGCACGGTGTGGATCTGGTTCTGAAGCGGTTGGCTGGGCGCCCGGTTGCGACGGCGCGTGCCACGCGACGCGCGTTGTCGCCAGCGCACGTCAAGCGGGTACAGGAACTGATCGATGCCCAGCTTGGCGACGATCTGGGCGTCGCACGTATGGCGCAGGAAGTCGGGCAGGAGGCCAGTGGATTCAGTCGCCGCTTCCGCCTTGCGACCGGCATGACGCCCTACGCGTATCTCACCTGGCGCAGGATGGACGCCGCCAAGCCGATGCTGCTGGCAGGCCAGAGCGTCACCGAGGTCGCCTTGGCGATGGGCTACGCCAACCCGGGCAAGTTCGCCGCGGCGTTCCGGCGGGTGACCGGGCAAGCGCCGTCGCGATGGGCAGATACTGCCAGGCGGTGATCAGGGCTGCACCGCGTGGGTACCCAGGCCGCCCACTGGTTCGGTCTCAAACCGCTCGCCGAATCCCGTGATCATCGGTCGGGCCTTGGCGATCGCCGCCTGGACAGACGGCAGTGCCAGCGAAGCGCGGTGCATTTCCGGGCTGTCCCAGACCTCGGTGATCCAGATCGCCTCCGGTGCCGTGGGGTCGCGCGCTACCACGTAGCTCCGGCAGCCGGGCATCGCGACGGTTCCCTCCAGCAGGATCGCGATGACCGCATCGCGCTGGCCGGGCGCGGTCAACATCTTGCCGATCAAACCGTACATGGAGGCACCTGGAAGGAGGACAGGAACGCATCGTGGGCGTACGCCACGTGAAGGGTCAAGCACCCGGGCCGGTTTGAGGCCACCCGGCGACTGCGTTATCCTGCGCGCCGCTTTCGCTGCCCCGGCAGGACCCTTGTGATGACGCCACCCTGATACCGCGTTGACGACGCGCCGGCCCTTGCGCTGGCTCAGGGAGTACTTTGTCTTCATCACACAACGCGCCGTGCGCATCGCCGGTGCGTGGAGTCTGTCCATGTCTGTGTCCTACCCGCTGCGCCAGCAATGCCTCGGCAACATCCGCGGTGATCTGCTGTCCGGCGCCGTGGTCGCCCTCGCGCTGATTCCCGAAGCGATCGCGTTCTCCATCATTGCCGGGGTGGACCCCAAGGTCGGCCTGTATGCCTCGTTCTGCATCGCGGTGGTCACCGCCATCGCCGGAGGCCGACCGGGCATGATCTCCGCGGCGACCGGCGCGATGGCGCTGGTGATGGTCGATCTGGTCCGCGACCATGGCCTGCAGTATCTGCTGGCCGCGACGATCCTGGCCGGGCTGCTGCAGATCATCGCCGGCGCGCTGAAACTCGGCGCCCTGATGCGTTTCGTCTCGCGCTCGGTGATCACCGGCTTCGTCAACGCACTGGCGATCCTGATTTTCCTGGCGCAGCTGCCCGAATTGATCGGTATGCCATGGACGGTGTACGCCGTGTGCGCGGCGGGCCTGGCGATCATCTACCTGCTGCCGCTGCTGACCCGCGCGGTGCCCTCGCCGCTGGTGGCGATCGTGGTGTTGACCGCACTGTCCATCTGGCTCGGCCTGGACATCCGCACCGTGGGCGACATGGGCGCGCTGCCGGACAGCCTGCCGGCCTTCCTGCTGCCAGACGTGCCGCTCACCTGGGAAACATTGCGCATCCTGCTGCCGGTCTCGGCGACGCTGGCGGTGGTCGGCCTGCTGGAGTCGATGATGACCGCGCAGATCGTGGAAGACATGACCGATACGCCCAGCCAGCGCAACCGCGAGTGTGCCGGGCAGGGCTTGGCCAACATCACGGCCGGACTGTTCGGCGGCATGGGCGGCTGCGCCATGATTGGCCAGTCGGTGATCAACGTCTCGTCCGGGGGCCGTGGGCGGTTGTCCTGCCTGGTGGCCGGCGTGCTGTTGCTGCTGCTGGTGGTCTACGGTGCGGACTGGGTCCGGCAGATTCCGATGGCCGCGCTGGTCGCGGTGATGATCATGGTCAGCATCGGCACCTTCCACTGGCGCTCGTTCGCCGAGTTCCGGCTGCATCCCAAAAGCTCATCGGTGGTGATGCTGGGCACGGTGGTCGTCACCGTGGCCACGCATGACCTGGCCAAGGGCGTGCTCACCGGGGTGCTGCTGTCGGCCTTGTTCTTCGCCCGCAAGGTAGGCCGGATGCTGGATATCGCCGAGGCCGACACCGCCGACGGCACGCGTGTCTACACCGTGAGTGGCCAGGTGTTCTTCGCCTCGGCCGGGCAGTTCGCCGCGGCCTTCGATCTGCTGTATGTGCCCGAGCGCGTGGTCATCGATCTGAGCAACGCGCACTTCTGGGATCTCAGTGCGGTGGGTGCACTGGAGCGGGTGACCGGCAAGCTGCGCGCGCGTGGGGCCACCGTGGAGGTGATCGGACTCAATGCGGCCAGCCAGACGCTGGTGGAGCGCTTGGGGCGCGGCGAGCGCAGTGCGGGCATTCACTGAACACGGTCAGGAACCGGCGCTAAACATCGCGCCGATCACGCCGTTATCCAGCTGAGTCCCTTCTCTGGGCCGGCGCCGTCACGGTGCGGGCAGGCGGTATCTCCACAGAGCAGGGCGGTGCCACCGTGGCGTACGACGCGGTGACCCCAGCATAGGACCCGCCCTGCCGGGAGTGGCGGCGGGCGCCTGCGCCGATCCGACGTTGCATCGATCCCCGCTGGCCGCGCCGTGACTGCACCGCGCGCGCGCCGGCCCGCAATGGACTGCGTGTTTCCGTGGCGGCGCACGCGTGCGTCCGCCGGTATGCCCTTTTTCCGGAACCGCCCCCCATGCCCGTGTCCCGTCCCACCGCGTCCAAGCGCCCTGGCAGCATCGCCAACCGACTGATGCTGGGTACCGCGTTGATCGCCATGCTCTGCTTCGGTGTCACTGCCGCCATCAGCTATCGCGAAGCCAGTGCGTCGCTGGTCGATGCCTCACGCCACACCATGCAGAGCGAGGCCCAGGCCGAAGCGCTGCGGGTGAGTGGTGACCTCTCCAGTGCCTTCGCCACCAGCCAGGCGCTGGCGCAGAACCTGCTGGTGCAGCGCGCCGCGGGTACGCTCTCACGGGCGACGGTCGCCGCCGTGATCCACCAGCAGGTGCAGGTACACCCGGAGTGGGTGGGGTTCGGCACGCTGTGGGAGCCGGAGGCGTTCGATGGCAAGGACGCCGAGTTCGTCGGTGCCGAGGCACACGACGCTACCGGCCGGTTCATGAGCTACTGGGCCTGGCACGACGGTGCGCCGATGCAGGATGCGCTGAAGGGCTACGACGTGCCCGGCGACGGCGACTGGTATCTCAAGCCAAAGGCGCTGAAGCGGCAGACGGTCGCCGAGCCTTACACCTACGAGATCGGTGGTCAGAAGGTGCTGATGACCACGCTGTCCACCCCGGTGATCGATGACGGCACCTTCCTCGGCGTGGTGACGGTGGACTTCGCCTTGGCCGCACTGCAGAAGCACCTGGCCGCGTTGCGCCCGATGGGCGAAGGTCACGTTGAACTGATCTCGCCCGGCGGCATCGTGCTGGCCGCGAAGGACCCGAACGAGATCGGCAGGCACCGCGAGGACGCGGTGACCACGCAGGTGTTGGCCGCGGTCAAGGCGGACAAGACCTTCGATGCCTTCGAACCGGATGCGGCCGGCAACGTGAAAACGTATGTGCCGTTGCGCATCGGGGGCAGCCAGGAGCATTTCGCGCTCGGCGTGATCGTGCCGCACGCGCTGATCACCGCGCAGGCGCGCGCGCTGCTGTGGATCATTCTCGCCGTTGGCCTGGGCGCGGCGCTGGTGCTCAGCGGCAGCGTGTACGTGCTGCTGCGCCGCCAGGCGATCCGCCCGCTGGCCGATGCGGTCCGCTTGTCCGCCGAGGTGGCCGAGGGCCGTCTGGACACGCCGTTGCCGCCCGCGCGCAATGACGAAGTCGGGCGCCTGCTCGAATCGATGCAGCGCATGCGCAGCCAGCTGCGCGCGGTGATGGCGGCGCAGGGCGAAATGGCCCAGCGCCACGAGGCCGGCGAGTTGAGCTACCGCATGGACGCGCAGGCCTTCCCCGGCGAGTACGGCAAGATGGTGGAGGAGACCAATCAGCTGGTTGGCGCCAACATCGCGGTCACGCGCCGTCTGGTCGAGGTGATGCAGCGTTACGCGGTCGGTGACCTGAGCCAGGACATGGACCGCCTGCCCGGCGAACAGGCGGCCTTTACCGCGGCGATGGATACCACCAAGGCCAACCTGCGCGCCATCAACACCCAGATCGGGGCGCTGGCCGGCGCGGCGGCAGTGGGCGATTTCAGCCAGCGTGGCGACGTGGTGCGCTTCGACCATGACTTCCGCGGGATGGTCGAGAACCTCAACACCATGATGCAGGTCAGTGATGACAATCTGCAGCAGATTTCCGCGCTGCTGCGCGCCATCGCCGCGGGCGATCTCACCGCCCGCATGCACGGTGAGTTCCATGGCGTGTTCGCGCGGATGCGTGACGATGCCGATACCACGGTGGCGCAGTTGACCGACATTGTCGGCCGCATCCAGCAGGCCACCGGCAGCATCAATCTGGCCGCCGGTGAGATTGCCGCGGGCAACAGCGATCTGTCGCGCCGTACCGAGCAGCAGGCTGCCAGCCTGGAAGAGACCGCCGCCTCGATGGAGGAACTCACCTCCACGGTCCGGCAGAACGCGGACCATGCGGTGCAGGCCAACCAGCTCGCCGCCGGTGCTGCCGAGGTGGCCTCGCAGGGCGGGATGGTGGTCGGCCAGGTGGTGACCACCATGGCCGGCATTGAGGCCTCGTCCAAGCGCATCGCCGAGATCATCTCGGTGATCGACGGCATCGCCTTCCAGACCAACATCCTGGCGCTGAACGCCGCGGTGGAAGCCGCACGTGCTGGCGAGCAGGGCCGCGGTTTCGCGGTGGTGGCCACGGAGGTCCGCGCGCTGGCGCAGCGCTCGGCCGGCGCTGCAAAGGAGATCAAGACCTTAATCGACGACTCGGTCACCCAGGTCAGTGCGGGTTCGGCGCTGGTGCAGACCGCCGGCCGCACGATGGAAGAGATCGTCACCGGCGTGCGCCGGGTCAACGACATCATGGCCGAGATCTCGGCGGCCTCGAAAGAACAGTCCGCCGGCATCGAACAGGTCAACCAGACCATCACCCAGATGGACGAGACCACCCAGCAGAATGCCGCGCTGGTGGAGGAGGCCACGGCGGCGGCGCGTGCGATGGAGGAGCAGGCCCAGCACCTGGGTACCGCGGTGGCAATCTTCCGTCTGCAATCCAATGTGGCTGTGGCGGGCTCACCGGTGCGTCGTGCTTCGCCGGCATGCAGCACCGCCTGATTCACCGGATGCTCACCGCCCTGCGTTGGTAATCGGCGCTATCCTTTGCAGGCATGGTGAGCACATGACCTCCCGTTCCGATCGGCTTGGCCTGACCGCGCTGACTGCCCTGGTGGTCGGGTCGATGGTCGGTGCCGGCATCTTCTCGCTGCCGCAGAACATCGCGCGCAGCGCCGGCCCGGGCGTGGCCCTGATCGGCTGGATGATCAGCGGGTTGGGCATGTTGATGCTGGCCTTCGTGTTCCAGAACCTGGCCAACCGCAAGCCCGAACTGGATACCGGCATCTACGCGTACGCGCGGGCCGGCTTCGGTGATTACATCGGCTTCTCTGCGGCCTGGGGCTACTGGGTCTGTTCGCTGCTGGGCAACGTCAGCTACTTCGTGCTGATCTTCAGCGGGCTGGGCTACTTCGTGCCGGCCTTCGGTGAAGGCAACACCTGGCAGGCGGTGGCGTGCGCCTCGGTGCTGCTGTGGTCGATGCACGCGATGATCCTGCGCGGCATCCGCCAGGCTGCGCTGGTCAATGCCGTCGTGACCGTAGCCAAGATCGTGCCGATCGTGGTGTTTCTGATCATCGCTGCGGTCGGTTTCAAGGCCGAGATTTTCACCGGTGACTTCTGGGGCACGGCCGCGCTCGGCAGCGTGGGCGAGCAGCTGCGCGGCATGATGCTGATCACGGTGTGGGTGTTCATCGGCATCGAGGGTGCCAGCATCTACTCGCGGCGCGCGGCCAAGCGCTCGGATGTCGGGCGCGCGACCATCATCGGGTTCCTGTGTGTTCTCGCGCTGCTGATGCTGGTCAATCTGCTCTCCATGGGCGTGCTGCGGCAGGATGCCCTGGCGCATGCACGCAACCCTTCGATGGCGTTCGTGCTCGAAGCCATCGTCGGGCCCTGGGGCGCCACGTTGATCATCATCGGCATGATCGTGTCGGTGCTGGGCGCATTGCTGGCGTGGGTACTGCTGTGCGCCGAAGTGCTGTACGCGGCGGCGGGGGATGGAACGATGCCTGCCTTCCTCGGGCGTGAGAACGCGCGGCAGGTCCCTGCCAACGCCCTGTGGCTCACCAACGGGCTGATCCAGCTGTTTCTGGTCATCACCCTGTTCAGTGCCGGCACCTATACCAGCCTGGTGCTGCTGGGCGCGTCGATGAGCCTGGTGCCGTATCTGTTCTCGGCCGGTTACGGCGCCCTGCTCGCACTGCGCGGGGAAACCTATGCCGGGCAGCCCGCGCTGCGGTTCCGGGATCTGCTGGTGGCCGGTCTGGCAACGGTGTACGCGTTGTGGCTGGTCTATGCCGGTGGGCTGTCACAGGTGCTGCTGTCCGTACTGCTGTACGCACCGGGCATTGCCATGTTCGCCGCGGCCAAGCACCAGAATGGGCAACGGCTGTTCACCCGGGCGGAGCAGGTGATCGTGGCGGCCGTGATCGTCGTTGCCGGCTGGGCGGCGTGGGGTCTCTACCAGGGTCATCTTCACCTGGCCTGACCGTGCCGGATCGGCTCAGCCTTCCCGGTTGCCGCGCGCCACCCGTTCGGTCAACAGATCGATCTGCTGTTGTTGCTGTTGCTGCTGTTGCAGGTGGTGTCTGGGAAACCGCAACGTCCCAGCCGCAGCGCGAGATGGACCAGCACGATCAGGACCGGCACTTCCACCAATGGCCCGATCACGGCGGCGAACGCGACCGGTGAGCCCAGCCCGAAGGCGGCGATCGCCACCGCGATGGCCAGCTCGAAGTTGTTGCCGGTCGCGGTGAAGGCGATCGCCGTGGTGCGCGGGTAGTCGCGTGCGATCCAGCGGCCCATGAAGAAGCTCAGCAGGAACTGCACGAAGAAGTAGATCGTCAGCGGGATGGCGATACGCACTGCATCCAGCGGAATGCGCAGGACGTCACCGCCCTTGAGGCTGAACATCGCCACGATGGTGAACAACAGCGCGACCAGCGTGATCGGGCTGATCGCGGGCAGGAAACGGGTTTCGTACCACGCGGCCCCGCGCAGCCGCAGCAGTACCCGCCGGCCCAGATAGCCCGCTGCGAAGGGAATGCCCAGATACACCAGCACCGCGCCGGCGATGGTCCATGTGCTGACATCGATCACGCTGCGCTGCAGCCCGAACAACGGCGGCAGCACGGTCAGGAACAGCCACGCATAGACGCTGAAGAAGGCGATCTGGAACAGCGAGTTGAACGCGACCAGGCCGGCCACGTACTGATTGTCGCCGCGCGCCAGCTGGTTCCAGACCAGCACCATGGCGATGCAGCGGGCCAGCCCGATCAGGATCAGCCCGGTCATGTATTCCGGCCGGTCGTGCAGGAACAGCGCGGCCAGCGCGAACATCAGCACCGGCCCCACCACCCAGTTCTGCAGCAGCGACAGCGCCAGCACGCGCTTGTCGGCGAAGACAGCGGGCAGGGCCTCGTACTTCACCTTGGCCAGCGGCGGGTACATCATCAGAATCAGCCCCGCGGCGATGGGCAGGTTGGTGCCGCCGAGGGTCATGGCCTCCAGCGCGGCGGGCAGGCCGTCGAACAGCGTCCCCAGCGTCACGCCAAGCGCCATCGCCGCGAAGATCCACAGCGTGAGCCAGCGGTCCAGGAAGGACAACCGGGAAGAGGCGGGCGTCGTCATCGCAACAGGCGCGGTCATCAAGGTGTCAGCGCGGCGGCGCGCATTGGCCGCCTGGGCCACAGTCCGCCTCGCCGGCGCAGCAGTTTTCGGTCAGGTAACCGATCAGGCCATTCATCGCCTCGAAATCGGCGCGGTAGCAGATGCTGCGTCCGCGTGGCTCGGCGTTGACCAGTCCGGCTGCGCTCAGCTCCTTGAGATGGAACGACAGGGTGGCACCGGGCAGCCCCAGTGCGGTGGCGATCTCGCCGGCCAACCGGCCGCCGCGGCCGGCCTGGACCAACAGACGGAAGACACTCAGGCGGGTGGCATGGCCGAGCGCGGCCAGGGCGTGGGTTGCGGTTTTATGTTCCATGTTTCTAGAATAGTCGAACAAATCATCCGGAGCAACCCGATGTCCCGCTTGCCCCACCTGACCGCTGCGGCGGTCGACATCCCCCATCCCGCGCGGTTGTCGACGCGTGCCAGTGACCATCCGCCGCGCATTCTGGTTCTGTTTGGTTCACTGCGCCCGCAGTCGTACAGCCGGCGGCTCGCCAGGGAGGTGGAACGTCTTCTGCAGCACTTCGGCGCCGAGGTCCGCGTGTTCGATCCGCACGAGCTGCCGATGGTCGACGCGGTGGATGCCGACCACCCCAAGGTCCAACAGCTTCGTGCCTGGTCGCACTGGTCCGAAGGCCAGGTCTGGATCAGCCCGGAACGTCACGGCACCCTCAGTGCGGTGTTCAAGAATCAGATCGACTGGCTGCCGTTGTCCGAAGGCAGCGTACGCCCCACCCAGGGCCGCACCCTGGCGGTGATGCAGGTGTGTGGCGGCTCGCAGTCCTTCAATGTGGTCAACGCATTGCGGGTGCTCGGGCGCTGGATGCGGATGGTGACCATCCCCAACCAGTCTTCGGTTCCCAAGGCCTGGCAGGAGTTCGATACGGACGGCCGGATGAAGCCCTCGGCGTACTACGACCGCGTGGTGGACGTGGTCGAGGAGCTGGTGAAGTTCACCCTGCTGGTGCGTGACCACAGCGACTACCTGACCGACCGCTACAGTGAACGCAAGGGCGACGTGCACGCGGCGCAGTTGGCCCGTGCTGCCGGCGTGGTGGAACCGGTCCCGCCACCGCCGCCGCGCGCCGTGGGAGACCACGCATGAAGGCGGTCATCTATCACAACCCCGCCTGCGCGACCTCGCGCAATGTGCTCGCGCTGATGCGCCATGCCGGCGTCGAACCGGAGGTGGTGGAGTACCTGCGGACTCCGCCGGATCGCGCGCGTTTGATCGCACTGATCGCGGCGGCGGGGCTGCAGGTACGCGATGCGCTGCGGGAGAAGGGCACTCCCTACGCCGCACTGGGCCTGGCCGATCCGGCGCTGGACGACGCGCAGTTGCTCGATGCGATGTTGGCGCATCCGATCCTGATCAACCGGCCGTTCGTGCAGACAGATCGCGGGGTGCGCCTGGCGCGGCCCTCGGAGAACGTGCTGGAGATTCTGCCGCCGGTGCATGCTCCGTTCCGCAAGGAAGACGGCGAGGTGGTGATCGACGCCGAGGGCCGGGGCCCCACAAAAAAGCCCGGTCAGTGACCGGGCTCTTCATCCACGCCTGCGCGTTGCTTACCAGCGCATGCCGGCAAAGGGGTTCCAGCTGGTGTCGCCCTTCACTTTTTCCAGGTAGTACGAATAGTTGGTGGTCAGCGCGATCAGCACCGACCAGGCCACGCCGATCGCACGGCCGACCACGTCCGGCAGGAAAGCCACGACGACCATCAGCACCAGGGTGATGCCCAGGATGGTCAGCGCCTTGCGCCACATGCCCAGGATCAGCAGGTAGATCCAGCTGAAGAACAGGGCGAAGAAGTTGAAGTTGACCTTGATCTTCTGGCCGAACGGCAGCGTCTTGTACGCGGCCTTGAAGGTTGGCGAATTGGGGGCGCCGTGCTGTTCGAAGAAGTTGAAGCGGAACTGCCACTTGGGGCTGTAGGGGGAAGCAGTGTTGGAATCCATATCCGAATCGTGTGTTGAAAACGATTACATGATAGCGGCAAGCTCTTGATTAACGCCAATTTTTCGACGCTTCCTGTCACTGTTGGCACGGACTGCGGGCACCGTCACACATTCGTCCCGGTTTTCCGATAGGGTGCGCAATCCGCGCGGCCGGAAGCCCCGCGGGTCAAGAGAAGTCAACGAGATGCCAGACCATGTCCATTGATGTGATGCCCCACGAGCGCCCCGCGGCAGGACCGCAGATCACCCCATGTCCGGTTGCTACCCAGGCGCAGCACCTGCTCGCCCAGCTGCAGTTCTCGCAGGTGAGCGCACGTGCGCTGTCACGCCCGCCGGTCGACACCGACCTGGCCACCGCCGCCACCGTCGCCTGAGCTGACCCCGCCGCCCGTCCACGCCGGAGCGGCCTCGGGACCCTGTGGGGGGGCGAAAACTGCGCACAACCGGCGCCGCCCGATCCTGCGAAGTCCATTGCAGCCACTCATGTTGCGCTTGGCCCCGGACCCACATTGGGCGCCAAGATGAATGGGCAGAGGTCCATGGCACAGGGCCTGCGCGCCTGCGTCCGGGCGGGGGCCGGGACTTGTCTCGATCCAAAAGCTGAATGCGGAGAAATCCCCAGTCAGCCCTTCGCGCGCACCTTACATTTCGCGCCATAGACTGAGCCGCATTTTTCGTCTCAAGTCGGTTTGGAGAGTTCGTGGGTTCCGGTAGTCACAGACATACGCTGCGTGCCGGTCTCCGGCCCGCACCGACAGGACGCATGCATGCCATCGCGCACGCTGGGCTCAGGACGCCCCATTGCACACTTGGCACCCCCGGCCTGGCACGCCCTGCACAGGGACACCGCGCATGAGTATCCAGACCCTCACCGCCCCGCTGGACGCCGGCCGGGCGACGTTGCCGGCCGAGTCGCCGTTGGCGATGCCCGAGCAGTCCCTGCGCGAGGGCCAGCTGCAGGTGCCGCGCCAGCGCACCTCGCCGCGGATGATCGGGCTGCGCCGTTTCTACATCCTGGGTGGCACCGCGGCGATGACCGCCGCCGCCAGCCGGATGATGTGGAAGGTGCTGGCCGTCAACGGCATCAGCGTGCTCGAGGCCTGCCTGCTGGTGCTGTTCGTCGGCCTGTTCGCGTGGATCGCGCTGTCCTTCGCCGGGGCCGTGGCCGGCTTCCTGACCGCCGTGTTCGATCGGGGCTACAAGCTGGGCATCGACCCGGACGCACCGCTGCCGACCGTGCACACGCGCACCGCGCTGTTGATGCCTACCTACAATGAAGATCCGCGCCGGCTGCTGGCTGGCCTGCAGGCGATCTATGAGTCCGTGGCCGAGACCGGCCAGCTGGCGAACTTCGATTTTTACGTGCTCAGCGACACCCGGCGCGATGACATCGGGCAGGCTGAGGAAGAGGCCTTCCACGCGCTGTGCGATGCCGTGGGCGGGCACGACCGCATCTTCTACCGTCGCCGCGGCGACAACATCGGGCGCAAGGCCGGCAACATCGCCGATTGGGTCCGCCGCTTCGGCGGCGCCTACCCGCAGATGCTGATCCTGGACGCCGACAGCCTGATGACCGGCGACACCATCGTGCGCCTGGTCGCGGGCATGGAGCACAACCCGGATGTCGGGCTGATCCAGACCCTGCCGGCGGTGGTCGGCGGGCGCACCCTGTTTGCCCGCATGCAGCAGTTCGGCGGGCGCGTGTACGGCCCGGTGATCGGCCGCGGCGTGGCGTGGTGGCATGGCGCGGAGAGCAACTATTGGGGCCACAACGCGATCATCCGGACCCAGGCCTTCGCCGAGCAGGCCGGCCTGCCGTCGCTGCCGGGCAAGGAGCCGTTTGGCGGGCACGTGCTCAGCCACGATTTCGTCGAAGCCGCGCTGATGCGCCGTGGCGGCTGGGCCACCCACATGGTGCCCTACCTGAAAGGCAGCTATGAGGAAGGCCCGCCGACCCTGACCGATCTGCTGGTCCGCGACCGCCGCTGGTGCCAGGGCAACCTGCAGCACGCCAAGGTGGTCGGCTCCAAGGGCCTGCACTGGGTCAGCCGGATGCACATGCTGGTCGGCATCGGCCATTACTTCACCGCGCCGATGTGGGCGATGCTGATGCTGATCGGCATCGCGATTCCGCTGTTCCAGGGCGGCATCGACCTCAATGAAGTGCTGCATCTCTCGCCCGGCGTCTACTGGCGCCACCAGGATGAGACCCAGGTGATCCGCATGTTCGCGATCACCATGGTGGTGCTGCTCTCGCCCAAGGTACTGGGCTACCTGGCGATGCTGCTGGAGCCGGTCGAACGCCGTGGCTGCGGTGGCACGATCCGGGCCTTTATTTCGATGCTGCTGGAGACCATCCTCGCCGCGCTGATGGCGCCGGTGGTGATGTACGTGCAGTCGCGCGGCGTGGCCGAAGTGCTGGCGGGCAAGGATTCGGGCTGGGATGCGCAGCAGCGCGACGATGGCGGGGTGTCCTGGCTGGCGCTGGCACGTGGCTATGGCGGGCTGAGTGTGTTCGGTCTGTTCATGGGGGCACTGGCATATGCCGTCTCGCCCTCGCTGGCGGCGTGGATGGCACCGGTGGTGATCGGCATGGTGCTGGCGATTCCGGTGGTGGGCTTCACCTCCTCGCGCACCGCCGGCGTCTGGATGCACCGGCTGGGGCTGATGGAGATTCCGGAAGAATCGGCACCGCCCAAGGTGCTGGTGCGCGCGGCCGAACTGCGCCGTGCGGCGGCCGAGGCGCACCCGGCCGGCTGAGCCCTGCGTTGCCGCGATCAGCGCCCCATTGCAGCGGGGGCGCGGTCATAATGCGGCTTGAACGTACTGGAGCCGCCTGATGCTGGATACCGTGGAAAACGAAACCGGCGCCGACCCGCAGTGGTCGGTGCTGTGGCTGCATGGCCTGGGTGCCGATGGCCATGACTTCGCCCCGATCGTGCCCGAACTGGTGCGCCCGCACTGGCCGGCGATCCGCTTCGTGTTCCCGCATGCGCCGGTGCAGCCGATCACGATCAACAACGGCGTGCCGATGCGCGCCTGGTACGACATCGTCAGCATGGACTTCCGTTCGCGCGCCGACAGTGCCGGCGTGGATGCATCGATCGTGGAGCTGGAGCTGCTGATCGAGCGCGAGATCGCCCGCGGCATTCCAGCAGAACGCATCCTGCTGGCCGGCTTCTCGCAGGGCGGGGCGGTGATCCTCAGTGCCCTGTTGCGCCGCACCCGTCCGCTGGCCGGGCTGATCGCGCTGTCGACCTATCTGCCGGATCCGGCCAAGGCCGCTGCCGCGCGCGTGGCCGATGCCATCAGCGTGCCGGTGTTCATGGCCCATGGCACGCAGGACCCGGTGATTCCGGTGGCGATTGCCGAGCACACCGCACAGACGCTGAGCGCGCTTGGCCTGCCGGTGGAGTGGCACACCTATACGATGGCTCACCAGGTCTGTGCCGAGGAACTGGGCGCACTGGGCAACTGGCTCGAGGCGCGTTTCGCCGCCTGACCGAATGAACGACCCGCGCCAGCAGTCCTGGTTGCCCGAACTGTGCCGCCTGCCGCGCCTGGCGGCGATGCTGGGGTTGGCCGAGCTGGTGGTCGTCGTGGTGGCGCTGGCGCCCGACGGCAGTCGCCACTGGACGCTGCCGGACTTCCTGTCTGCCAGCGGCTTCGCATTGTGGCTGGCGCTGGCGGTGACGGTCAGCTTGTGCAGCGTGCGCGCGATGCTCTCGCGCCTGCCCGAAGTGCCGGGCATGGTGCTGGTGGTGCTGATGACCGGGCTGATCGCCGGTGCGTGTGCGGCGATCGTGCATGCGCTGTACGGCGTGCTCGGCGGCAGCAGCTTTGCGCAGGCGGTCGGCTTCTGGCGGTTCACGCTGGGCAGCGCGGCGATGACCGCGCTGATCACCGCCCTGGCGCTGCGCTACTTCTACGTCAGCGATCGCGGCAGCGCGCAGATGCTGGCCAACGCACGGGCCCAGGCCGATGCATTGCAGGCACGGATCCGGCCGCACTTCCTGTTCAACAGCATGAACCTGATCGCCAGCCTGCTGCGTCGCGATCCGGACGTGGCCGAGCGCGCGGTGTTGGACCTGTCGGATCTGTTCCGCGCTGCGCTCGGGGCCGGCGATGGCGACTCCACTTTGCAGGCCGAGTGCGAACTGGCCGAACGCTATCTGTCGATCGAGTCGCTGCGGTTGGGCGAGCGCCTCAAAGTGATCTGGCTGCGCGACGAGCCGCTGCCGTGGTCGCTGCCGATGCCGCGGCTGGTGCTCCAGCCGCTGGTCGAGAACGCCGTGCTGCATGGCATCTCGCGGGTGCCGGCGGGCGGCACGATCGTGCTGGCGCTGTCCAGCGATGGAACGCATCTGCGCATCCGCGTGCGCAACCCGGCACCGGATCCGGCCACGCGCGGGCTGCCGTTGCTGCAGGGCGCGGGCCACGCACAACGCAACATCGCCCACCGCCTGGCCTGGCGCTTCGGCCCGGCCGCGCGGATGACGGGGGCGTGGGCCGACGGCTACTATGCTTGCGAAATCACGGTCCCGGTCGAGTGAGGAAAGTGTCTTGAAGGTGGTGATCGCCGACGACGAACCGCTGGCCCGCGAGCGCCTGCGCGCCCTGCTCGCCGACCAGGCGGGCATCGAGGTCGTGGCCGAGGCCGAGAACGGCGAACAGGCGCTGCATGCCTGCGCGGAACTGCAGCCGGACCTGGTCCTGCTCGACATCGCCATGCCCGGCCTGGACGGGCTGGAGGCCGCGCGTCATCTGGCCACCTTCGAACCACGGCCGGCGGTGGTGTTCTGCACCGCATACGACGCGCATGCGCTGTCCGCATTCGAGGCGGCGGCCATCGACTACCTGATGAAGCCGGTGCGCCCCGAGCGTCTGGCTGCCGCGCTGGAGCGTGCGCGGACCTTCCTGGCCGGCCGCAGCGGCCCGGCGACCGCCGCCAGCCAACAGGCCCGCACCCTGCTGTGCGCACGCTTGCGCGGCAGCCTGCGGCTGATCCCGGTCGAGGACATCCACTACCTGCAGGCCGAAGAGAAATACGTGGTCGTGCACCACGCCCGCGGCGAAGACCTGCTGGAAGAATCGCTGAAGTCGCTGGAAGAAGAGTTCGGCAACCGCTTCGTGCGCATCCATCGCAATTGCCTGGTCGCCCGGCACGAACTGGTCGAGCTGCGACGAAATGGCGCAGGCCAGGTCCAGGCGGTCCTGCGGCATGGCCACGGGCCGCTGGAAGTCAGCCGCCGCTGCGTGGCCAGCCTCAAACAGGACCTCAAGCACCTCTGAGCGAGGGCGGAGCCACGGCCTTCCCATCGGCCCCGGCCGGCAGTGACCGTTGGTCGATACGCCTCTGTGCGTCGATAATGGCGCCATGAAGACCCTGCGCATCGCCACCCGAAAGAGCCCGCTTGCCCTGTGGCAGAGCGAATATGTCGCCGACCGCCTGCGCCAGGCGCATCCCGGGCTGGACGTGGTGCTGGTCCCGATGAGCACGCGCGGCGATGAGGTGCTGGACCGTTCACTCGCGGCGATCGGTGGCAAGGGCCTGTTCCTCAAGGAACTGGAGCTGGCGATGCTGCGCGGTGAAGCCGATTGCGCCGTGCATTCGCTCAAGGACGTGCCGATGGAACTGGACGCGCCGTTCGCGCTGCCGGCGATGCTGACCCGTCATGACGCGGCCGATGGATTCATTTCCAACCTGTACGCCTCGCTGGAGGCGCTGCCGATCGGCGCGCGGGTGGGTACCTCGTCGCTGCGCCGCCAGGCCCAGCTGCGCGCGCTGCGCCCCGACCTGGACCTGCAGGACCTGCGCGGCAACGTCAACACACGCTTGGCCAAGCTCGACAACGGCGGCTACGACGCGATCGTGCTGGCGGTGGCCGGGCTGGAGCGCCTGGGACTGGGCAACCGCATCGTGGCGCGCCTGGCCGCACCGGACTGGTTGCCGGCCCCGGCGCAGGGCGCGGTCACGGTGGAATGCAACGGCGAGGACGCGGCAGTGATGGGCCTGTTCGCGGCGCTGGACGATGCCGACACGCGTGCCTGCGTGGAAGCCGAGCGCGCCATGAACCGCGCGCTGCACGGCAGCTGCCACGTGCCGGTGGCCGGCTTCGCGCAATGGGAAGGCGAGGAACTGTTCCTGCAGGGGCTGGTCGGCGGTGTCGCCGATGGCCGCATCGTGCGCGCCGAGGCACGTGGCCCGGCCAGTGATCCGGAAACGCTGGGCCAACGTGTCGCGCGGGGTCTGCTGGATGCCGGTGCCGGGGAACTGCTGGGCGTTTGAATCCAGGCGAGTGCCGGCCAGCGGCCGGCACTGCATCACGCGGTGGGCGCGGGGCGCCCGCCTGGATTACTTGAACTTGTAGACCACGTTCATCGTGGTCAGCGTGTCGGTCTTGCGCTTGTCATCGGCGACGTCGCTGTTGTGACGCGCCTGCCAGCCGGCCTTCAGCGCCAGATGCTCGTTCATGCTGACCGACACGCCGAAATCGTTCTGCGCGAAGGTGTTGTACGACCCCGATTCGACCAGCAGCGTGTTCACCAGGTCGGTGTTCGGGGTCAGCGTGTACTTGAGATCGAACAGGCCACGGCCGATCAGGCCGGTGCGGGTCGAGTCGTCTTCGGTGTTGTGGGTGCGGCGCACACCGGGACCGATCTGCGCATCCATGTAGAAACGCTCGGCGTCGATGATCCGGGTGCCGTAACCCAGACCGAACGAACTCTGGCGGTCGTAGGTGGCGAAATCGTCGCGCTCGTAACGCACCGTGGCGGTGATCTGGCGGTGTTCGCCCAGCTGCAGCGCGCTACCGGCACTGCCGGTGTAGCGGTTGGCGGTGGTGTTGCGGCGGCGGATGGTGGTGCCGTCGTCATTGGTATCGGTGTACTCCGAGCGCGAGCGCAGGCCGAACAGGTCCATGCTGTGCACCCAGTCATCGTCGGTGTAGCGCAGGCGCAGACGACCGTTGAAGCTCTCGGTATTGCTGTTGCCGCGGGCCGAGGCAAAGCCCAGTTCACCGCCACTGCCGCTCCAGGGGGAGGTCATCGCCGCCAGTTCGGCAACGTCCTGTGCATAAACCGCCGGGGCGCAGAGCAGCAGGGGAACAAGCAACGAAACGCGCAGGGACATCAACGGTTCTCCGTGATCGGACAAGGGGGAGGGACAACAAGGGGGGGATGATACTTGATGCGTTCAGCGTCACATTCGGCTAAGCGCCCCGGCTTTAGGGCACGTTCGGCCTCGGCCCCTGTTCAGGGAATATCGATGCGCAGTGAGGCGTCATCGAAGCGCGAATAGGTCACGGTGATCCGGAACGGCTGCCCGTTGGTCTCACCCTTGCGCTCGATCTGCACCGGCAGGCCCTGCGCATTGATCCAGTACAGCAGGCCGTCGGGCGCTGCGGTGGCGTGGCGGACCTCGTATTTGTGCGCGCGCTGGCCACCGGCCCGTTCCTCGCCGAGGTCGCGCACCTGCAGCTGGGCCGGCTCCAGATCGGCCGGCAATGGATTGCGCCACTGGGCCAGCATCCCTTCGGGCACCGGGATCTGGCGCACTTCGCCGGCCCGCTGCAGGAAGAAGGTGCCGCCGACGATTGTCTGCGGGCCGTCGTCGGTGATCAGGCGGTAGCGGTCCGGGGCCACGTAGTCCAGCTGCGCCTCCACGGCGCGCGGGCCCTGCATCTTCATCACCGCATGGAAGCTGCGCAGCTGGCCGAAGCGCTGGCTGGCGGCCAGCACGGTGCCGACCGGGTCGGACGCCGGCGCGGTCGCGGTCGCGGCAGGCACCGCGGCCACAGGCGTTTCAGTGCGCCCACAGCCACTGAGCAGCAGGGCGGCGGCGGACAGGGCAAGGGCGGGCAACAGGCGCATGACGGGCGGCAGCAGGCGGTGGGGGGCCCACGATAGCCGAAGATGCAGCTCAAGCCGCCACAACGACGGCGACTCGGACATAATCGGGTCATGGACCGATATGAACGCATCAACGCCCTGCATCGCCTGCTCAAGTCCGCCCGTTACCCGGTAACGGTGGCGGCCCTGCAGGAAAAACTGGAGTGTTCCCGCGCGACTGTCTACCGCGACCTGGCCTTCCTGCGCGATGCGCTGATGGCGCCGGTGGAAGGCGATGGCGAGGCGGGCTTCCGCTACCAGGCCGACGAAAGCGACCGCTTCGAGCTGCCGGGCCTGTGGCTGAGCTCGGAGGAACTGCATGCGCTGCTGGCCTCCCAGCACCTGCTCTCGCGTACGGGGGGCGGCGTGCTGTCCTCGGTGCTGGCCCCGCTGCAGCAGCGCATCGAAGGCCTGCTGGCCGCGCAGGCCGGCGTTTCGACCTGGCCGGTCGACCGGGTCCGGGTGATCCCGCACCGCGGCCGCAAATTCGATGAGGCCAGCTTCCGTGCGGTGGCCTCGGCAGTGCTGGAGCGCAAGCAGCTGGCCTTCGAGTACCGGGCCCGTTCGACGGATGAGGCGACCCAGCGCACCGTGTCGCCGCAGCGCATGACCCATTACCGGGACAACTGGTACCTCGATGCCTGGGACCACGGCCGCGAGGGCCTGCGCAGCTTCGCCGTGGACCGCATCTACAAGGCACGCGTGATCGATACCACCGCGCGCGATGTGGATGAGAGCGAGCTGGACGAGCAGCTGGGGGCCAGCTACGGCATCTTCTCCGGGCCGCCCAAGGGCTGGGCCACGATCGTGTTCAGTGCCAAGGCCGCACGCTGGGTGGCCGATGAGCACTGGCATTCCAAGCAGCAGGGCCGTTTCCTGCCCGATGGCCGCTATGAGCTGAAACTGCCTTACAGCGTTTCGCGCGAGCTGCTGATGGATGTGCTGCACTACGGCTCGGACGCGGAAATCGTCGAGCCGGTGATGCTGCGCGAACAGGCCAAGGCATTGCTGGCCCTGGCGCTGACCAGCTACGAGTAAGCCGGCCCGGCCGGCATCGGCTCATGCCGTGGGGTCATATGCCCCGGATTCCGCAAGGGCCGGGGCGTGCGGTATCGTGGGGCGCTGCTGCCCTTACGGATCCCGCTGCCCCCATGAAAAAGTACCTGCTGCTCCCGTTGCTTGCCGCCTCGCTGGCCCTGGCCGCCTGTGGCAAGCCGGCCAACGATTCCAAGAAGCTGGTGGTCGCCGCTACCGCGGTGCCGCACGCCGAGATCCTCGCCGTGGTCAAGCCGATCCTGGAAAAGGAAGGCCTGACCCTGGACGTGCGCGTATTCAATGATTACGTGCAGCCCAACGACCAGCTGGTGCAGAAGCAGGTCGATGTGAACTACTTCCAGACCGAGCCCTACCTGGACGCCTACAACCGCGACCGCAAGACCGACCTGGTCAAGGTGATCGGCGTGCACATCGAACCCTTCGGTGCGTACTCGCGCCGCTTCAAATCCCTCGATGCGCTGCCCAACGGCGCCGACGTGGTGATTCCCAACGACCCGAGCAACAACAGCCGCGCGCTGATCCTGCTGCACAAGGCCGGCGTGATCACGCTCAAGGACCCGACCAATGCGTTGGCGACCCAGCGCGACATCATCGCCAACCCGAAGCAGCTCAAGTTCCGCGAGCTGGACTCGGCGATGCTGCCGCGCGTGCTGGACCAGGTGGACCTGGCCCTGATCAACACCAACTACGCGCTGGATGCCGGGCTCAACCCGACCCAGGATGCGCTGGCGATCGAAAGCAAGGATTCGCCGTACGTGAACTTCCTCGTTGCCCGCCCGGACAACAAGGACGATGCCCGCGTGCAGCAGCTGGCCAAGGCCCTGACCGGCCCGGAAGTGAAGGCTTTCATCGCCGAGAAGTACAAGGGCGCGGTCCTCCCGGCGTTCTGAGGGGTCACCCCACGCGGAAGCCCATCGTCGCTTCGACCGCCTGCTGCCAGCCGGCGTACAGCGCCTCGCGCTGATCCACCGGCATCTGCGGGGTGAAGCGGCGGTCCACCGCCCACTGCTCGGCGATGTCCGCCCGGCTGCTCCAGAAGCCCGTGGCCAGCCCGGCCAGATAGGCAGCGCCCAGCGCGGTGGTTTCGGCCACCTGCGGGCGCAGCACCGGCACGCCCAGGATGTCGCTCTGGAACTGCGCCATGAAGTCGTTGGCGATCGCACCGCCATCGGCGCGCAGTTCCTTCAGCTCGATGCCCGCATCGGCCTGCATTGCGGCCAGCACGTCGCGGGTCTGGTAGGCCATTGATTCCACCGCCGCGCGGATGAAATGCTCCTTGGTGGTGCCGCGGGTCAGCCCGAACATCGCCCCGCGCACATCGCTGCGCCAGTACGGGGCGCCCAGTCCCACGAAGGCGGGCACCAGGTACACACCGCCGTTGTCGGCGGCCCGTTCGGCGTAGGCCTGGCAATCGCTGGATTTGCCGAACATGCGCAGCCCGTCGCGCAGCCACTGCACCACCGAGCCGGCGACGAAGATCGAGCCTTCCAGCGCGTATTCCACACGGCCGTCGATGCCCCAGGCGATGGTGGTGAGCAGGCCATTCTCGGACACCACCGCCTTGTCACCGGTGTTCATCAGCATGAAACAGCCGGTGCCATAGGTGTTCTTGGCCATGCCCGGTTCGAAGCAGGCCTGGCCGAACAGCGCGGCCTGCTGGTCGCCGGCGATACCGGCGATGGGCAGGTGCTGGTCGAAAAAGAACTGTGCCTGGGTGGTGGCATACACCTCGCTGGAGCTGCGCACCTGCGGCAGCATCGCGCGCGGAATGTTGAACAGCGCCAGCAGCTCGTCATCCCACTGCAGCGCATGGATATCGAACAGCAGCGTGCGCGCGGCATTGGTGACATCGGTGACGTGCGCCTGGCCGCCACTGAGGTTCCAGATCAGCCAGCTGTCGATGGTGCCGAACAGCAGCTCGCCGCGTTCGGCACGTGCCTGCGCGCCCTCGACGTGGTCGAGGATCCAACGGATCTTGGTCGCGGAAAAATAGGCATCGATCAACAGCCCGGTCTTGCGCCGGATCAGCGGCTCGTGACCCTCGGCCTTGAGCTGCTCGCAGATCGCATGGCTCTGCCGCGACTGCCACACCACGGCGTTGTGGATCGGCTGGCCGGTGGCCTTGTCCCAGACCACGGTGGTTTCGCGCTGGTTGGTGATGCCGATGCCGGCGATCGTGCGCGGGTCCACCTGATGGCGGTTCAACAGTTCGGTGATCGTGGTGTAGACGCTGGTCAGGATCTCGCGCGGGTCATGCTCGACCCAGCCCGGCTGCGGGAAGATCTGGGTGAACTCGCGCTGCGCGCTGCCGGCGATGCGCCCGGCACGGTCAAACAGGATGGCGCGCGAACTGGTCGTGCCCTGGTCGATGGCGAGCACGTAGTGCTTGTCCATGGTCTGCTCCGTGGAAATCGATGCCGTAAGGCGTGACAGGTGTACAGCCTACGGCATCGAAACGCGCGCCTGCAGCGTGGCCGCCAAGGCCTCGCGCTGGCGGGGATCCAGTCGCAGGCCCAGATGGCCGCGGCGCCACAGCACATCGTCGGCGCTGCGCGCCCATTCGTGTGCGATGAGGTAGTCCAGCTCGCGGTCGTACAGGCCGCCGCCGTGGTCCTGGCCCAACGCGTCGAGCGTCTGCGCATCATCGAGCAGTCGCATCGCACGCGTGCCGTAGCTGGCGGCCAGGCGCTGCAGCAGGGCAGGGGGCAGGCCAGGGTGACCGCGCAGCAGTGCATCGGCCACCTCTGCGGCCGTGCCGCCATCGCCCCCCGGCAACGGCGGCCCGCCGGCCGTCCACGCCGCACCCATCTCCGACAGCGAGGGTGACAGGCGCCCCAAGGCGTCCTCGGCCAATGCGCGGTAGGTGGTCAGCTTGCCGCCCAGCACGCTCAGCAGCGGTGCGCCGGCGGTATCCACGTCCAGCCGGTAATCGCGCGTGACCCGCGACGCATCGCGGTGATGGTCGGCCAGCAGCGGGCGCACCCCGCTGTAGCGCCAGACGATGTCTTCGGCGCGCACGGGCGCCCGCAGGAACCGGTTCACCGCGTCGAGCAGATAGGCCTGCTCGTCGGCGCGGGGCTGCACCTGCGCCGGATCACCGTCGTAGTCGGTATCGGTGGTGCCGATCAGGGTGAAGTCCTGCTCAAAGGGAATCGCAAACACCACCCGCTGGTCGGGTTGCTGGAACAGGTAGGCGCTGTCATGCGCGAACAGGCGCGGCACCACCAGGTGGCTGCCCTGCACAAGCCGCAGCCCGAGCGGTGCATCCAGCCCGGCGCGTTGCAGGACCGTGCCGGCCCAGGGCCCGCTGGCATTGACCACGCACCGGGCGCGGATGCGCTGCACGGCGCCGGTGGCCGTGCGCAGTACCGCCCACCAGTGATCGCGGTGGCGGATCAACTGTTCGCAGCGGGTGCGCGTGCGGATCTCGGCACCACGCTCGTGCGCGTCCCGTGCGTTGAGCACCACCAGCCGCGCATCGTTGACGCGCGCATCGGCATATGTGAAGCCGGTCCGGTAACCCGGCTGCAACGTCTCGCCGCGGGGATCGCGTTGCAGGTCGATGCATTGAGAAGCAGGGAAATGCGCATTGGCGCGGCCCAGGTGGTCGTACAGCCACAGGCCGGCACGCAGCATCCATGCCGGGCGCAGATGGCGCGCATGCGGCAGCACGAACGTGGTCGGGGCAATGAGGTGCGGGGCGAGCTGGCGCAGCGTTTCGCGTTCGTTGAGCGCCTTGCGCACCAGTGCGATTTCACCCTGCTGCAGGTAGCGCAGGCCACCGTGGATCAGCTTGGTGCTGGCGCTGGAGGTGTGGGCGGCCAGGTCATCCTGCTCGCACAGGCAGACCGAGAGCCCGCGCCCGGCCGCATCCCGCGCGATCCCGACGCCATTGATGCCGCCACCCACCACCAGCATGTCGAAGGACTCGCGCATCGGCTCCCCGGGGCGGATCGGCGTGGTCCGCCGTGGTGGCCAGTGTCGGGCAGTGGTCGGCAACGCCCGATGAAAGTTGCCGACCCCCAACGACAACGGGCCCGCGAAGGGCCCGTTGTGCGTACTGCATGGAAGCGGACGGCGTGCTTAGAAGCGCGCGCCGATGCCGAAGCCCACGGTCCACGGATCCAGCTTGGCCTTGTCGCCGGTGCCTTCACCGTTGACGGTCAGCTCCGGGCGCGAATGCATGTAGCGGGCATCGGCGCGGGCGAACCAGGTGCTGTTGATGTTCATGTCCACGCCGACGGTGCCGATGGCGCCCTTGGCGGTCTTCACGCCGATGTGGCCGATGTCGCTGGCGAGATCTTCATTGCTGAAGTTGGACTCGTAGTAACCGGCGCCCACGAACGGACGGAACACGTTGTCGGCCTGGCCGAAGTGGTACTGGCCGCTCAGCGCGATCGGCTGCTGTTCGACGGTACCCAGGCGGGCGCCATCGGTGCCGCGCACGCGGTGATCGAACTTGTCGGCTGCGCCCCACAGTTCCACGGCCCAGTTGTCGTTGATGTAGTAGCTGAAGCTCAGGGTCGGGGCCGGGCCGCCGTCCACCTTGCGCACGCCATCAAGCGGATCGTTCTTCGGCTGCAGCAGCGACACGCCGCCGACCACGGCGAAGTGCTTGCCCGAAGCGGTATCAACAGTGCTGTCCTGCGCGAAAGCAGCCGGCGCAAAAGCAAGAGCAGTCAGGGTAGCCAGGGTCAGGGTACGGATGGAGCGCATGGGGGAATCTCCTCAGGATGTTTTTGTTCTGGGCCCCGGTGTTGTGGGGCGAGGCAACCGTAGTCCCCGCAATATGAATCGCATCCGACGCACGTTAAAATTTAGTTGTTTCCATTCAGCGATCAGTGCGAAACCGCTGTATTTACGGGCGATCATGCAATGCCTGACATTCATGCATCTGGTGATGGTGTGATGGAAACGACAACCTGCATCGGCTTCCCTGCGCAGCTGAACGCCGATGGCCGCGTGCTGGTACTCGGCTCGATGCCGGGCATTGCATCGCTGCAGGCCGCGCGGTACTACGCCCATCCGCGCAACCGTTTCTGGCCGTTGATGGGCGTGCTGTGCGGGATCGACGCGACGCTTCCTTATCCGGAACGCGTGCGTGCATTGAACGCGGCCGGTGTGGGCGTGTGGGATGTGATCGGGCAGTGCCAGCGGCGCGGCAGCTTGGATGCGTCGATCGTGCGCGGCAGTGAAGTGCCCAATGCGCTGGGTGCAGTGATCGAGCGATTGCCTGCGCTGCGCGCGATCGCCTGCAATGGCGGCACCGCGTACCGGGCGTTCCAGCGTTTCATCCTGCCGGGGCTGGTCGGCGCGGCGCGCGAGGTCCCGGTCTGGTCGCTGCCCTCTACCAGTCCGGCCAACGCAGCCTGGCCGTTGCCCCGGCTGGTGGAGGCGTGGCAGCCGCTGGCCGAGGCCATACGGCGCTGAGGCGGGGACAGCAGCGGACAATACGGTACCGACTGGAAAATTCCGCTTTGCACTGTGCCAAGCCGAATCCGGCCAAAGCAGATGCCTGCAACAGGCTGTCCCGGGACAGGGGCGCTGAAAATTCGCCAAGCTGGTTGGCGCTGGCGCGCGAAGCCCCCACAATAGGCGATTCCCTACACCAGATTGCCGGAGTTTTCCCCATGGCCGAAATCAAGGAAGCACTTGTCCCCGATATCGGTGACTACAGCGATATCCCGGTAATCGAGGTGCTGGTCGCCGTTGGAGATACCGTCAAGAAAGACCAGGGTCTGGTGACGCTGGAATCGGACAAGGCCACGATGGAAGTGCCGTCCTCGGTGGCCGGTATCGTCAAGGAAATCAAGGTCAAGATCGGCGACAACCTCTCCGAGGGCAAGCTCGTGGCCCTGATCGAAGTCAGCGACGAGGCCGCCGCGCCGGCCGCTGCCGCTGCTGCTCCGGCCCCGGCCGCCAAGACCGAAGCGGCCGAGACCGCGACCAAGGTCGAGCCCGTCGCGACCCCGGCCGAGCCGGACAAGCTGGCCGCCCGTGATATCGACCAGTCCGCCGCCAAGCCGACCCAGCCGGCCCCGGCCGCCGCTGCCCCGTCGGGTGGCTCGCCGACCAGCCCGCCGGTCGCCTTCAACGCCGACAGCGTGCTGCCGCAGAAGGTCCCCTACGCTTCGCCGGCCGTGCGCGTGTTCGCCCGCGAGCTGGGCGTGGACCTGAACCAGCTGAGCGGCACCGAGAAGGGTGGCCGGATCACCAAGTCCGACGTGCAGAAGTTCGTCAAGTCGGCCCTGGCCGGCGGCGGCGCTGCCACCGGCGGCACCGTGGCGGCCGGTGGCGGCCTTAACCTGCTGGCCTGGCCGAAGGTTGACTTCAGCAAGTTCGGTGAGGTCGAAGTCCAGCCGCTGTCGCGCATCAAGAAGATCTCCGGCGCGAACCTGGCCCGCAACTGGGCGATGATTCCGCATGTCACCCAGTTCGAACAGGCTGACATCACCGAGCTGGAAGCACTGCGCGTGGCCCTGAACAAGGAAAACGAGAAGGCCGGCATCAAGCTGACCATGCTCGCCTTCCTGGTCAAGGCCAGCGCCGCGGCGCTGAAGAAGTTCCCGGAGTTCAACGCCTCGCTGGATGCCAGCGGCGAGAACCTGACCCTGAAGAAGTACTTCAACATCGGCTTCGCGGCCGATACGCCGAGCGGCCTGGTCGTGCCGGTGATCCGCGATGTCGACAAGAAGGGGGTGGTGCAGATCGCGCAGGAATCCGGCGAACTGGCCAAGAAAGCCCGCGACGGCAAGCTCGGCCCGGCCGACATGAGCGGTGGCTGCTTCTCGATCAGCTCGCTGGGCGGCATCGGTGGCACCGCGTTCACCCCGATCGTCAATGCACCGGAAGTGGCCATCCTGGGCGTGTCCAAGTCGTCGATCCAGCCGGTCTGGAACGGCAAGGAATTCGCCCCGAAGCTGATGCTGCCGCTGTCGCTGAGCTATGACCACCGCGTCATCGACGGCGCGCTGGCTGCCCGCTTCACCACCTACCTCTCGCAGGTGCTGGCCGACATGCGGCGCGTCCTGCTGTGAAGCAGGGCCTGGTCCTGGCCGGGCTGCTGATGGCGCTGCCGATGGCGCAGGCGGGCGCGCGCGAATGCGCGTCCGACCTGGGCCATGGCTGGCCCCCGGCAGTCGGCAACTATGGCCAGGCAGTGGAAACCCTGTTCGACGGCAAGGCGCAGCCGGCGTTGTCGCTGGTCAGCCTGCCCAGCAGTGGCGTGGAAACCGGCGTAGCGTTGCTGCCCGGTCCCCAGGGCCAGGCATGGACGCTGCGCTACAGCCGGGCCGACAAGCGCGTCTACAGCTGGAACAGCGGCGCCCGCCAGGGCGGCGTGGAACTGCGGGTGGACCAGCAGCCGGACCAGTACCAGGTCAGCATCCCGGCGCCGTTGGCGCAGCGGTTGCTGCACAGCTGGCAGGCCGCGTTGGCCGCGCAGGTGCCGGCCGAGCGCAAGGCGCCGGTGCTGGACGGTGACGTGCTGTCCTTCACCGTGGCCGGCCAGCGTTACAGCGGCACCCGGCCGGAGTGCGGTGCGGGCCGGCTGATGATGAAACAGGTGGCGCTGCTGATCCAAGCCAGCGACACCAAGGAAAAGAAGCTCGACCGTCGCTGGAAAGATCTGGACGAGTCGCTCGACGAACTGCAGCAACTGCTCGGCGGCAAGGCCGTCTGAGCACCAGGAGAACACGAATGGCCGCAATTGAAATCAAGGTTCCCGACATCGGCGATTACAGCGGTGTCCCGGTGATCGAACTGCTGGTCGCCGTGGGTGACACGGTGAAGAAGGACCAGGGTCTGGTCACGCTGGAATCGGACAAGGCAACGCTGGAAGTGCCGTCCTCGGCCGCCGGTGTGGTCAAGGAAATCAAGGTCAAGCTCGGCGACAACCTCTCCGAAGGCGACGTCGTGCTGCTGCTGGAAGCCGAAGGCGAGGCCGCCGTGCCTGCCGCGCCGGCCAAGGCCGAAGCGCCGAAGGCCGAGGCCGCTCCGGCCAGCAAGCCGCCGGTGACCCCGTCGCACCGCGCCCCGGCCGAACCGGCCGCGCCGCAGCCGGCGCTGTCCTCGGGCAAGCCGGCCGATATCGACTGCAAGATGGTGGTGCTGGGCGCAGGCCCGGGCGGTTATACCGCCGCCTTCCGTTCGGCCGATCTGGGCGTGGATACCGTGCTGATCGAGCGTTACGCCAGCCTCGGTGGCGTCTGCCTCAACGTGGGCTGCATCCCGTCCAAGGCGCTGCTGCATGCCGCCGCGGTGATCGATGAAGTCGCCCATGCCGGTGATTTCGGCGTCGAGTTCGGCAAGCCGACCATCACCCTGGACAAGCTGCGCGGCTACAAGGAAAAAGTGGTCACCCAGCTGACCAAGGGCCTGGCCGGCATGGCCAAGCAGCGCAAGGTGCGCACCGTACAGGGCGTGGCCAAGTTCGTCTCGGCCAACGAGCTGGAAATCGCCGGCGACGACGGCAAGACCCAGCTGCTGCGCTTCGAGCAGTGCATCATCGCCGCCGGTTCGCAGGCGGTGAAGCTGCCGAACTTCCCGTGGGACGACAAGCGCGTCATGGACTCCACCGACGCGCTGGAGCTGGCCGAAGTGCCGGGCAAGCTGCTGGTGGTCGGTGGCGGCATCATCGGCCTGGAAATGGCGACGGTGTATGCGGCGCTGGGCAGCAAGGTGACCGTGGTCGAGTTCATGGACCAGCTGATGCCGGGCGCCGACAAGGACCTGGTCAAGCCGCTGGCCGACCGTCTGAAGAAGCAGGGCGTCGAGGTCCACCTGAAGACCAAGGCGACCGACGTCAAGGCTGACAAGGCCGGCATCACCGTGTCCTTCGAAGCCGCCGTGGAAGGCGAAAAGCCGGGTCTGGAAGCAACCACCTTCGACCGCGTGCTGGTTGCCGTGGGCCGCTCGCCGAACGGCAAGAAGATCGATGCCGAGAAGGCCGGCGTGCAGGTCACCGACCGTGGCTTCATCCCGGCTGACCGCCAGATGCGCACCAACGTGCCGCACATCTTTGCGATCGGCGACATCGTTGGCAACCCGATGCTGGCCCACAAGGCCACGCACGAGGGCAAGCTGGCCGCGGAAGTGGCCGCCGGCGAGAAGAAGGAGTGGGTGGCACGCGTGATTCCGTCGGTGGCTTACACCAACCCGGAAATCGCGTGGGTCGGCGTGACCGAAACCGAAGCCAAGGCCAAGGGCCTGAAGGTCGGCGTGGCCAAGTTCCCGTGGGCTGCCAGTGGCCGCGCGATCGGCATCGGTCGCACCGAGGGCTTCACCAAGCTGATCTTCGACGAAGAGACCCACCGCATCATCGGTGGCGCGATCGTCGGCGTGCATGCCGGTGATCTGCTGGCCGAGATCGGCCTGGCGATCGAGATGGGCGCCGAGGCCGAGGACATCGGCCACACCATCCACGCGCATCCGACGCTGAGCGAATCGGTGGCGATGGCCGCGGAAATCTACGACGGCACGATCACCGATCTGTACATGCCGAAGAAGAAGTAATCGGCGGTCACCATCATTGATGGTGACTCCGGTTCAACGAAAAACCCCGGCGAAAGCCGGGGTTTTTTGTTGCCCTGCTGCGGGCCGTGGCCGCGGGACATTCGCACGACAGGGTATCCGTGCCCGCCACTCGACTACCGCGCCGTTGTCGCACCAGAACAAAGCAAAAAAAACGCGGCCCCCGGGTGTCCCGGAGGCCGCGCTTGGAGAGCGGTGTTGCGAAGGGCTTAGAAGACGAAGCTGACGCCTGCCACCGGACCCTTGAACTCCTGCTTCAGACCGATCGTGCCATCGCTGCCGGTCTGGTCCACGTCCAGCTTGAACCAGTCGTAGCCGGCGAACACGCCGAAGTTCTTGGTGAAGCGGTAATCCACGATCGCATTGGCACGGCTCAGATCGCCGTCGTAATCGTCGAAGTTGCCCCACTTGGTGTTCAGGTACTGGCCCTGGAAGGTGATCATCCACTTCTCGGACGGGGTGAAGCTCAGGCGCGCACCGACCACCGGCGCGACACCGTCGGCCTTCTCGTCCAGGAACTCGCCCTGGTACAGATCACCGACGTCCGCGTAAGCCTTGGTGCTGACCTTGGCGTATTCGGCACCCAACTGCAGGCCGAGGTCGAACTTGTCGGTGTCCACCACCGAGTAGTCGTACACCAGGCTGGCGACCTGGTACTTCAGCTCACCCTTGATGAAGCTGCCGGCCGGCACGTTGGTATCGCCGAAGCTCACGCCCTGATCCAGGGTCTCGCGGCGATCCTTGTCGTACTTGAAGTAGTTGAACAGCAGGCGCTGGCGGTTGCTGATACGGAACATGCCGTCCACGCGCGGCTCCCATTCCTTGCCACCGAGGCCGAAATCTTCGGAGAAGCCCACATCCTGGCCAGCGATGTTGGTATTGCCACGGATCGTGTTGTCCGAATCGATCTGCATCGCACCCAGACGCAGGGCGAAGCGGTCATCGCCTTCGGCAGCGTGGGACGGAGCGGCATAGGAAAGTGCGGCCAGAGCGACTGGCACGGCAAGCAGGGAGAGCATCGGGCGCATCGGGGGTCCTTGCGGTGGTTCTGGTGATGTGCCGTCACATTGCCCACTGCGACGTCCACCATTCGTGAAGGTATGGTGGACGCTGTGTGTACCGTTCATGCGTGCCGAGGCGCCGCAGGTCCGCTCGCTGGCCGTTTCAGGGTGCAGACCCCGTTCTCGACCAGCCGCCCCGTCTGCGGCGGTTCGCCCGGTCGCCGCGGCGCCAGGAAAAAGAGGGTGGCCCCGGAGAGGGCTTCGGGGCCACCCTGTACTGGCCTGCGCGTGGGACGCCGACGAGGATTCAACGGCAGGCTGATGGATCTGACCGGGTGGTGCGACCAAAGTTCAATCTGCTGCACTGCCGCATCGGGCGTCCCTTTGCGCAGTGGGATTGGCCCGGTGGTGGAACAGGTTCTTAAAAGCCACCAACGGCGGGCTTACATCCGGGATGAACAGGCAGCGGTTGTCTCTCAAATTGTCCCATTGCTATAATTTGGCGGCTCGACGAGGCGGTTGCTTGCGGCCTCGGCCTTTCCTACTCACAACCATGCAGGACATTCACGTGCTGAACTCCGTTGACGCGGGTCGGCGACTGATGCTGCGCGCAGCGGTTTACCCGCTGGCTGCAGTGGCTGTCCTGGCTCTTGCCCTGCTGCTGTGGGGAGGCCCGAAGGCCGCTCTGGGGGCGCTGCTCTCCGGTGTGGCGGTTTCTGCTGCCGGCTGGGTCGCCGCGCGGATGGCGCTGGGCGGCGGGGTTCAGGCGGCAGGCTCGGCGATGACCCGCCTGATCCTGGCGGTGGTGGCAAAGTGGGTGCTCGTATTCGGCGTCCTGATGGTGGGGTTCCTGGTCTTCAAGCTGCCTGCACTGGCGCTGCTGGCCGGTATCGCCGTCGGATTGATGTTCCAGGTCCTGGCTCTGGCCAGGCGCTGATCCAATTTATTTAACTCAAGGTTCCGGACACATGGCAGGCGAGGCGCTGACACCCACCTCCTACATCCAACATCACCTGCACAACCTGACGTTCCATATGCAGGAAGGTGGTTTCTGGGCAATTCACGTCGACACCATCGTGACTTCGGTCCTGATGGGGTTGTTGATGGTGTTTGGCTTCTGGATGGCAACCCGCAAGGCGACGGCCGGCGTCCCGGGCAAGTGGCAGGCGTTCGTCGAGATCTGCCTGGAGTTCGTTGACCGCCAGGCCAAGGACACCTACCACGGCACCAGCAAGCTGGTGACCCCGATCGCGATCACCCTGTTCTTCTGGATCCTCATGATGAATCTCATCAAGATGATCCCGGCCGACTTCATCGCCAAGCCGCTCGAGCTGCTCGGCGTGCCGTACTGGAAGCCGGTTCCCACCGCCGACGTCAATGCCACCCTGGGCATGTCGATCAGCGTGTTCTTCCTGATGCTGTTCTTCGCGCTGCGCTCCAAGGGCCTGGGTGGTTTCACCAAGGAATTCCTGACGGCGCCGTTCGGCAAGTGGATGCTCCCGTTCAACCTGATCCTCAACATCGTCGAGTGGCTGAGCAAGCCGATTTCGCTGGCGATGCGACTGTTCGGCAACATGTTCGGCGGTGAGATCGTCTTCCTGCTGATCTGGGTGCTGGGCGGTGCGGGTATCGCCGGCGCCATCGCAGGCGGTGCATTCGGCCTGGGCTGGATGCTGTTCCACCTGCTGGTGATTCCGCTGCAGGCGTTCATCTTCATGATGTTGTCCATCGTGTACCTGAGCCTGTCGGAAGACGCTCACTGAGTTTCGCTTCACCCTTCATCCGTTTGTTTCTAAACCCTTAGCTATTCAAAGTTCCAGGAGAAAACCATGTACTTCGCCGTCCTGACCAACCTCGCCCAAGTCCAGAGCTCCACCGTCCTCGCCGTCGGCATCATGATCGGCCTGGCCGCGCTGGGTGCAGGTCTCGGTCTGGCCATCATGTCCGGTAAGTTCCTGGAATCGGCCGCGCGCCAGCCGGAACTGATTCCGGTGCTGCAGGTCCGCATGTTCATCACCGCCGGCCTGATCGATGCCGCGTTCATCATCTCGGTCGCCGTTGGCCTGCTGCTGGCCTTCGCCAACCCGACCATCGGCGAGTTCGTTGCACGTCTGCCGGCCGTTGCAGGCTGATCCAGCGAAAGCGAAACGATCAGGCGCCTTGTGCGCCTGATCGCGGATGAAGGACGGCTGCGCCGCTTCGGGCGGCGCAACCACCCCATCACCCCAGATTGAGCGAACCCCATGGATATCGGTTTTACCCTCGTTGCCCAGGCACTGGCGTTTGCCGGACTGATCTGGATCATCGCGACCAAGATCTGGCCGCCGTTGATGAACGCGATCGAAGAGCGTCAGCAGAAGATCGCTGAAGGCCTTGCCGCTGCCGACCGCAGCCAGAAAGATCTGGCCCAGGCCCAGGAAAAGGTCAACGATGCACTGAAGGATGCGCGCACCAAGGCCAACGAGATCATCGATCAGGCCCATGCACGCGCCAACCAGATCGTTGATGCCGCCAAGAATGAAGCCATCGTCGAAGCCAACCGCCAGAAAGATCTGGCCTACGCCGAGATCGACGCTGCCGCCAACCGTGCCCGTGAAGATCTGCGCAAGCAGGTGTCCGCGCTGGCCGTAAGCGGTGCCGAAAAGCTGCTCAAGCGCGAAATCGACGCCAACGCCCACAAGGCGCTGCTCGACGAGCTGGCCTCGGAGATCTGATCGATGAGCCAGGCCCTCACGCTTGCACGCCCGTATGCCCGCGCCGCGTTCGCGACCGCGCGCGACGAAGGCACGTTCGCGCCGTGGTCGGACGCGCTTGCGTTCTCCGCCCACGTAGCTGCCGACCCGCGCGTGGCGGCCTTGCTGTCGAACCCGGAACTGGATCGCGGCGATGCTGTCGCGATGCTGGTGCCGGAATCGTCCAGCGAGACCTTCGGTCGCTTCCTGGCCATCCTGGCCGATGCGCACCGTCTGCCGCTGCTGCCGGAAATCGCCGGCATGTACGACCAGCTGCGCGCTGAAGCCGAACACGTGGTCAAGGCCACCGTGACCTCGGCCACCGAATTGTCCGGCGCCGAACTGGACGCCATCAAGGCCGCGCTGCGCAAGCGCTTCGGCGCCGAGGTGGACGTGACGACCGCAGTGGATGCGTCGTTGATCGGCGGTGCCGTGATCGACGCCGGCGATGTGGTCATCGATGGCTCGCTCAAGGGCAAGCTGTCGCGCCTGCAGACCGCGCTCGCTAACTGAATTCATTTAACGTCCGGCGTGATCGCCGGCACTAGGACTTGACGATGGCAACCACGCTCAACCCCTCCGAAATCAGCGAACTGATCAAGAACCGCATCGAGCTCTTTCGGGAGCCCAAGATCATAAAATTGCGACGGCACTGTTTGTTAGGCACAAAAGCTTACGCAGTCGAAGCTGG
>Ga0256885_1000027_pt1 | contig 39522 bp, 39 predicted proteins | sample MC6MC0493MT_FD_186344 | JGI IMG/M metagenome (GOLD analysis project Ga0256885, IMG submission 186344) | Metatranscriptome of enriched soil aggregate microbial communities from Iowa State University, Ames, United States - MC6-MC0493-MT... | ecosystem: Environmental > Terrestrial > Soil >...
ACTACTATCCTGGTTGCACTCAAGCCCACGAAGTTCCGGGGATGTTACTTCCTAAGCCCGGGAGCAGTTGGGAGTGGTGCTCTAGCTGTAGGTCATATGAGCACGCTCAGGCATTGGTTCCCGGGTATTGGTGTGCTGCCACACTTAACTTGGACCACTACATACTCACTCCGGTCCCAGAGGTGCTGGATCAAGCGATTTCAACGATTGACTCAGGGCTATAGGCATCGCTCCCCCCCATAGCTCGGCGGCTAGGTCCGCTCCGGGTCGGGAGCGAACCTAGCACTCTTCGTCGCGTTGTCTGGCGCCGGAGGTCTGCTTTCGGCCAAGAGCGGACAAATCAAACGTCGTAGGTCAGTAGCGCCGGCCTGGCGTCTTCGATCTCGAATCACCCCAGCCACAAATTATCGAAGCTGCTAGGCAACCCCGTCCTCGCGCTTTCCGTATGAGCAGATCGGCCCTGCGCGTTTCTTAGCACTGGGAGAACTCGCTCACCCAAATCGCTATGCGTCGACGCGTCCGCCAGCCGGTTGCAGCACCGCCCTGCTTTCCAGCATCATCCGGTCGTTCATTTAAGGAGGGAACGGTATGCGGTTGAGCGACATCGACTGGGGTGCTGACAGCGCCGAGAACGACCCGCACCTGCTCCAATACTTCTACGACTCGACGGCATTCCGGCGCATTAGCAACAGGCAGAAGCAGCTCGTGATCGGCCGAAAGGGCGCAGGCAAGAGCGCGCTGCGCTCGCGCCTCAAGACGTATTTCGAGGAGCAGCCCAATACCTTCGTCATTTCCGTCGCACCCCAGTACACGACTATTCGAAGCATCCTCAACGAGGGTGACCTGCAGCATGCCTTCGGGCAAGAGATCTTCTTCCAGCACACGTGGCTGCGGCAAATTCTAACCGACTGTCTGGCAGCGGTCGGCCATGATGTAAAGGGGAAATACGCAGCAGACAGCGTGGCGTTCGCGCGCGATGTGGCGAAGCAGCTTAACCGCACGTCGCTGGACATGCTAGAGAACATCACCGAGATCCTGAGACGCACGAAAGCCAGGGTTGGCGAACTCGGCGAGTTCGGGCTAAACCTTGAAAAAGAGCTACGCAATATCGCGGATGTTGATGCGCTTGAGCATCATGTGCTCGAACTTGCGGCCAGTGGCGCGCAGTTCGTAGTAATGTTTGATGATCTGGATCAGGGCTGGGATAACTCGACCGCCTCAAACCAGCTGCTGCTGGGCCTGCTGCGTGCGGCGACAATTCTAAATGGAAAGAGCGCCAAGATTTTCCCCGTAATTTTCCTCCGTGAGGATGTCTATGCTCTACTGATGGGCATCACACAACATGCAGACAAATATCGAAACATCGAGTTAATTCGCTGGGAACGCGAGCAACTCATCCAAGTCCTAAGTTCGCGCATTCAGTTCAATCGAGCTGCACACACGGCAGAGCCCGTAAATGACCTATTCGGAAGTGTTTTTCCGGAGACCGTCGCTACATCCAATACAGTTAATTGGTTGGTGGAGCGCACGCTTAATCGACCGCGAGAACTGCTGCAATTGGCTCGTGCTTACACCGAAAGCGTTGACGCGCCGGAGCCAAGTGACATCGCGTTGAAGACTGCGGAAAGCGGCTATTCGGCGTGGAAGCTCACGGACCTATGTAGCGAATTCTCCAATCAGTATCCGGGCTTGCAGGCTTTTTTCTCCGCCTGGCGCTCGCATTTTCCTCGCCAGGCCTATCATCTTCGCCGCTCTGATCTGGACGAAATTGTCGTCACTCTCCTCGCCACATCGCAGATCAACGAGCCTTGGTTCAACGCAATCGTTGAGGCAACTGATGTGTATAAGATGATTGGCATCCTGTATGAAACGGGCCTTATAGGCGACTACGTTGCGGGCGGCGCCGGTGGGGGTGCACGTGTCCATTACTCGTTTCAGGAAAATCATCATCCTCGCTTCGACGAGGTACAGATTCACCCTTGTTTCCGACGTGCACTGGATACCGCAGAGCGGATCAAGAGGAAGAGCCGGGCGGCCTAGCAAGTCGCGCCCTTGGTGCAAGCGCACCCGTTGGAGTCCGCTTCGGGTCGCGTAGCATTTGGTGGCCAGAAGTGGACACAGTACTGGGAATCGTAGAACTTCTACTGCATCCGCCACCGAACGCCATGTCATCCGCGTCGGTCGTTACGATTGGTCTACCATGAACAGCGACCTACTTGAGAATCTTCATGCCTACAATGGACAAGGACGAAGCATCTACTTTACGGGCAAGGGCGATCGAAATTCTTGAGCAGACCTTGCAAGCTAGTTATGTCGAAGTAAAGAGCGCTAGTGAACTCGAAGCGGGTATCGCTGCCGAGGCAGAGTCTCTCACTGTCTTTCTACATGACAGTGATTCAAGAACATTTTGCATCTTGGCTGCATCATTCTTGGAAGATGTGTTTCGGCGCTCTCTAATCAACTATTGGGCTATATCAAGCAAGTCGCAAAAAGACTACTTCGGGCCTAATGGGCCGCTATCCACGTTTTCACAAAGAATCCTAGTCGCCGTTGGGCTTGGTTGGATTTCGCAAGAGCAGGCTTTGAACGCGACACGCCTGAGAAAAATTCGAAATGAGTTCGCACACAACCATTTGATCCACAACCTCGTGGATCAACGCTTGTCCAAGCTAGTTGAGAGCTTGCATCCATACGAACGTGTTTGGGTGAAAATTCCAGAATATGCGACCGCTTTCGGCACTTTGACTCTGGAGAACATTCTACGCATGCGTTTCTATTGCAATACCTTCCATATAGCCGGGGGTGTTCTTGCTAGAGCAAAACTACTGCAAAGTGGGATTCCTGCAAATTTCCGATCAAGCCGCGGTTTCGACAATCTCACTGAGATTGAGCAGCGGTTTGGGAACTACATGATCCGTTTTTGCTTCTCCGCCGCGGGCGTTCCTTTCAGAGGCTGATTCTCCTTGAGTCCACGAAGCCCTTCAGTCCGCTTCGGGTCAAAGGCGGACGTTACCACCGGGCCAGCCGCTAGGCCGTCCAAATGTCCGCTTTCGGCCAGAAGCGGACATCGCACCGGCCCCCACCTGGTATTCGCAAGTAGGTAGGCGGCACCTTCCGGTTCCAGCCCATGGGCGTCTCGGCAATATAGCTGGACGAGCGATGTCGCACTTGCCATGTTCCGAGCCTGACATCGGAACAACTGGCCGATGCTCCCCCATAAGTGTCAAAGCTCTTGTCCCCCAAGGAATCTCGCAGTACACGCTCCTATGCGACAATGCCAAAAACGTCTCAGGCTTTGGCGGCTTTGGCCCCAACCCCTTGGCATTTCAAACAACATCAGGCAACTCTGGTAGAGCCACCGACAACGGGTGGCCGGGCCTCGAAAACCCGCCGTTGTGATGATGTTTACGCTTGCCAGCCGGCACCGCTCTGCGTGGTGCCGGCTGGCAATCCGTCTGCCGGCTATGGCGGGCGGTGCGTGGGGGCCTTGCGCCCGCCGGGGATCATCACACGCCGGTTTTCGAGCCACGCATCGTCCGCCACCTTTATCGGTGGCGGCTTCTGCCTGCTTGCACGGAGCCTGCCATGACCACGCCGCACTCTCCTCCCCCGCGCCCAATCCAGGAAGCGCCCTCGCCCACCCCTGCGCTGGACCCCAACAGCCTCATCGCCATCCTGCGCAGCATCGGCGCCGGCGCTGCGGCCGACGGCCAGCCGTGGCCCGAACGCCACCACCTGCGCAGCCGGCAGATGCAGTTGTCCGACGCCGACTGCGCGCTGACGGGCCAGCGCATCGTGCAGGAGATCCTGCTGGCGGCCGAGCGCACGCGCCAGAACGGCGAGTCCGACCAGTACGTGGGCGATCGTGTAATGGAGGGACTGGTAATGGCCGACATCGCACTCACGGCCTTCATCCACGAGCGGGTGCGGCCACAGGACTGAGGGCGCGCTTGTGGGCGTGACGTTCTGTTCTTGTGCGGGGTGATGAATGAAGAAGCGTGGGCTTGCCGCGGCGGCGGTGTGCATCGTGGTGATCGGCGCGGTATGGGCGGGGTGGCCGGAGCCAGTGGGCGATCAGGTGTGGGCCTACCAGAAGCTGCAGCCAGCCGACTACCGGCTGCTGCACAGTGATGCACTCGGCTTCGTGACCGCCAAAGCAGATGAGGGCTTTGAACTGCACACGCGCTATGCCGGGGTGACGTCCTTCGAGATCCGCTGCAAGGGCGTCCTGGTGATGGACGTGGAGAACGCCCCCTCACGCGTGCTGATCCGGATGCCCGCCGATGCCAGGTGGCGGGCGCCGGACATCGAACGCCTTCGCATCAGTTTCGAGCGCTGGTTGGATCTCCACCAGAGCCAAGGGCAGCTGTTGGTGGAAAGTGCTGGGCCATCGTGGCTTGAGGCGCGGTTTGGGCGGTTCGGCGGGGTGGTGCCTGATCAGCAGCGGTGTCTGTTTGAGGACCCGGGCCGCGGTTGGCAGGATTCCCCCTGGTCTCTTCGTCCATCCCGCGGACTACTGCAGGCAGTCGAATGAATCGCAGCACCATCTTTTGCATTGTTCCGAATTTTCCCGAGATTCACGTAAATCGGGTATCGCGGCACCGTTTCGGTGGAACTTGTGGCTGCGCTGCAGCCCCGCTAGCATCGGCTAAACAGCTTTCCCGTCCTGCCCCCGCATCCATGATGGAAGCCCCCGTGACCGAATCGACCCCCATTGAAGTTCCAGCCGAAGCCGCATCTCATAAGGGCGAATTTTTCCTGATCGACGCCGGCCTCCTGGGCAATGGCAGGGTTCCCGGTATAGAAATCGCCAACGAAGAGAAGCTGATCGATCCGGGGATGAATGTCGTCTCGCGTCCTGACGGAACGCCAGACCAGTATCCGGAGCGTCCCCACCTGGTTCATGTACCGGAGAAGGGCGGAATGCCACGCGATCTGGAAGAGCTCGCTGGCATATGGATTGTGTCGGAGCCTTTGAAGCAGCTGTTTGAGCAGGTGGACGCCGAGGCATTTGCATTTGCGGCATGCGACTTCAGCCTTGCTGACGGCAGCCCCGGCCCTCGGTACTACCTGGGCAATGTGCTGCGCAGACTCGATGCCCTGGATGAAGCCGCTTCGCGCGTGAGGATCAAGCTCGACCACAATTATCAGACCGGCGAGGACGAGAAGCTTTACAGCCTCGTCGGCGGAGCGAGCCTGGTGTTCAAACAGGATGTTGTGGGAGATGCCCATATCTTCCGCCAGGTTCGCATGGGCGCACCGCCCATCTGCGACCGCGCGATGTTTGAGGCATTGACTGCGGGCAACTTCTCCGGCGTACGGCTGCGCGATGTAGCCGATATTTAAGACGAGCTCTTTCAAACGGATTCTTGAATGAGGTGGTGCGCATGGCCGACACACCGATTTTTCAGGGACACCATCTGATCGAACAGATTGCGTTCGAACAGAGCCCGCTGCTGAAATCGCTCGCCAGGAGTGGTCATTTCGCGCTTCACGGACCCGACAACATTCTCAACCTGCCCGCGAACCCTGCGCTGGCGACCAGGCTGAGTATTTCGCCACACTCAGGCGGCCCGTTGAGTGCGTACTCGGATCAACTGAAGTTCGTTCTCGACGACCTCGCGGAAACATCCGATGGCCGCGCTCTGCTGTCGAAGGAGACGCCGCCGGATGTGCGGGCTGCCGCTGCCGAGCGTATGGGTGCCCGCATCCAGAACCTCGAACATACCCTTCGCGCCGGCATCCTCAACGGCGACCTGGTCACCAACACGCCCGAGAACATGACCCCGGCGGAGGCCAACGCCAAGGTCCGCACCTTCTTCGCCGATCTGGACGGCTACCAGCGTACCCACGCCGCACAGATTGCGGAACTGAAGACCCTCAATCCGTCCGAGTTGCGCTGGCGCGGTGTCACCCAGTCCGAAGCCAACGTGAAGTTGGCACTGGATGCCATCGACGAACCCGGCAACTCCACCCTGAGCGAGCGCTGGGGTGGACGCGCATCGTTGGGCACCGCCATTCAAGAGGCCAACCAGGGCGGCCGCCTGCCGCTGACCGAGCACACTGCCGTGCGCGTGCGCACTGCATTCAACCCGGAAATGCCGCTGGCCATCGTGCGCCCTGGCCCAGCAACCGCGGCTCCGGAACTGGCTGGCACTGCAGGGCGAGCGGGCGCTGCGGAAGGTGCCGCCGAGGCTGCCGTCGCCACACGCGGGCAGATTAGCGGCGCGCGCGTACTCGGGGCCGCTGGTGTCGCTGCACTGGCCGTGGATTTCGCCATCACCGGTCACCGCGTGGCCGAATTGCGCAGCGAGGGCAACGACGCTGGCGCCAGATCTGCCGCTACGCACTTCGTGGGGCGTACCGCTGGCGGCTTTGGCGGCGGCTTCCTGTTGGGCGCGGGGTACGGCGTGGTTACCGGCTCGTGGACCGGACCAGGTGCGCTGGCTACCGGGCTGTTGGGCGGCGTGGCCGGTGGCTTCGGCGGTGAGTACTGGGCCCAGTACCAGGACAAGAAAGCGGTCTACACCCAGGTGGACCGCAGCGGCAACGAATGGAGCCGCGACCCGGAAGATGCAAATGGCACCTGGAGCCGTAGCGTGCGCACGCCGCAGCCCGACGGAAGCTACCGCGATACCACGATGGTCGCCGGTGGCCGGCTGGTGGATGAGCTGAACTACAAAGCTGCCAACGACTCCTATTCGCTGGGCATGGCAAACCTGCCCAAACCGCAGAACCCGTTCAAGCTCGATGCCGGCGGCGATAACACGCCACCGCGCGAACCGTTTGAAACCAACCGCCACTACGTGCGCAACCCGCACAACGGCGAATGGAACCTCTCCATCCACTCAATGATTGATGGGCGCGTCCCTTTCGACCACAGCGTGTCAGTCAGCCCGGAAAAGGCGGGCCATCTGGAACTGGAATCGCAGCGCATCATTGCCCAGAATGCCGCCAACACGCCGGAGGCACTCGCCGCCCGTTACCAGGTGGCGTTCAACCAGTACAACTGGCACGAGTTCGCCACCATCGAGCCGGTACCGGAGGTGATCGCCAACGCGCAGATCCAGACCCAGCCCTTGCGCGCTTCCAACGGCGAGAAGTACACACAGGACGCCAACGGGCAATGGCACACCCCGGGTTGGGCGTATGGCACCAACCCGGCCGAGGGCAGCATCATCGAGGAGCTCAATCGCACGCGTCGGAGCCAGCACGCCGGCGTGCAGGAGCTGGCGTCCATGGCCGACATTGCCCGAGCCAATCCCACGCCAACCGAATACGGCCTGCGCAGCCAGGTCGTGGACGCCTACCGAAGCGCTGGTATTGCGCGCAACGCAGAAGAAATTGATGACGCTGTAGCCGCGGTTGCCCAGGATCACGCACGCACCGTGCCCAGCTTTGGCACCTTCATGCTGCAGGTACAGAAGGATGGCTCGCTGGCTACATTGGCTGGGAAAGATGACGAGCGCATGCAGATCGTTTCCGTCACCACGCCAGAGGAGATTGCTCAGGCACACGCGCAGCGCGCTACCGCAGGTCAGGAGCAGCAACCCGCGGGCACCCCGCCGCGCGCACCCACCACACCCGAGCCCACGCCGAGTGCATCCCCGCCGCACACCTCCAGGCCTGCCACGCAGCACGACGCTGACGTAGACCGACACCACAGCACAGCCCTGCGCCCGGATGGCAGCGGGCTGCTGGAGCAGTTGCGCTCGTCGGTAACCATGCTGGATGAAAAGAACAACAAGCCGTGGGACCAGAGCAGTGATCGCCTGCTGGCCTCTGCCTACAGGCTTGCGGCAGAGGCCGGGTTCAAGCCCGGCGACAAAGTGGACATGGCATTGAATGAGGCCACCGAAACCCGTGCTGCGGGTACCACATTGTTCGTGACGCGCTCGGGGCCGGGCGCGTCATCAGACCCCGCCGCCAACCGGGTGCAAATGCCGACGCAGGACGCGCTGGCCGTCGCGCCGGAGCAGCAGTATGCAGCGGCCAACCGGAGCCTTGGCGCTCAGGACCAGGAGCGGTCGCAGCAGCTGGCGCAAGCGCAGACGCAGGAGCAGCAGCGTGAGGAGAGCCGGCAGGGGCCGCGGATGGGCTGAGGGCAGCGTGACGTAGGGATTCGGCAGCGGGTCTGGCTGAGTGACGCTGATCCACTTGATATCGGGCGAGGTTGGACATCCTCGCTGCCAGTGGCCAAGTCGATCCGCAGTCGTTGCTGCAGTACGAATTCCTCGGCGAACTTGGCTTGACCGGTGAGCTGCGCGCGGTGTCCGGCGCACTGCCGGCCGCCATCGCCGCCGCCGAAGCCGGACGCATCCTGATCGTGCCCCCGGGCAACGCCGCTGAAGCCGCCCTCGCCCAGCACGCCGATGTGCGTGTGGCGCGCACCCTGCTGGAATGCTGCGCCGGGCTGGGCAATCCACGCCTGCTGCCACAGGTGGAACGCGTAGACACAACGCCGCTGCCGCTGCCGGATCTGGCCGATGTACGCGGGCAGGCGCTCGCACGCCGCGCGTTAGAGGTTGCCGCGGCCGGTGGTCACCATCTGTTGCTGATCGGCAGCCCCGGCTGCGGCAAGACGCTGCTCGCCTCGCGCCTGCCCAGCCTGTTGCCGGATTCCGAGGAGATCGATGCCCTGCAGTTGGCGGCCATCACCTCGGTCAGCGGCGAAGGGCTGGACCCGAAGCGTTGGCGACAGCGGCCGTTCCGGGCGCCGCACCACAGTGCGAGCGCTGCGGCTTTGGTGGGGGGCGGCAATCCACCTTGCCCAGGCGAGATCTCGCTGGCGCATCACGGCGTGCTGTTCCTGGATGAACTGCCGGAGTGGAATCGCAGCGCATTGGAAACCCTGCGCGAACCTCTGGAGTCGGGTCACATCCGCATCTCCCGCGCGGCGCGCAGCGTGGTCTACCCGGCACGTTTTCAACTGGTGGCGGCGATGAACCCGTGCCCCTGTACCTATGACATGAAGTTGCTGCTTGCTACACCTGACGTGACACAGTGTCGTGACATTGGGGGCCCATCTAAGAGACATTCAGATCACTTGGTTGGGAACTTGGTCTAGGACCACGCTCTGGTTGTATACGCAGGCGGCGCCGAGAGGTAGCCCAGGCTTGAATTAGCGACGTCATCAGGCCGCGTACCAGTAGGCTGACACGATAGACACCGGACAGCTAAGACGACAACGTGAGACGACCGATGGCAGGGGTAGCATTTAACGCTTTATTGGAGGAGGTCCCTCTAAGCGGGTAGACCCGCGCCTGAGCTCGTGTTCTGACGCGTCGATGATCGTAACTACTTCCAACGGACGGCTTCTCATAGCGGAGACTACTAGCGATGCGCATCCTGTCGAACCTCATAGTTGAAGTTGGTGGCTCCAACGCCGCTGAGCGGATCCTGCAAGACTCCGCTACCGTACGCGAGGCGCTGGCGTCCGAGTGGCTGAGTGCGTTCCAGATCGGCGTAGAGTTGGGTGCCCAGCCCTGGGAAGCAATCACGCCGCTAGCCAACTACGCCGTGAGGACAAGCTTCTAGGGGTTATGTAAAGCAGCCAGTGCCTAGTTACAGATATCCGACTTGGCAGCTCCAGCCCGCTGAGCGACCCGTAGACCACTTGGCAAGGATACTGGAACTGATGCGCGAGTTAGGTCCATTTCAGCGTGAACTGAGTGATCTTCGTCGCACCACTGGTTGGGGTAAGGTCGAGTGTTTCCTGTCACCCCACACGCTGCTCGATGACGCGCCCCCGGCTGAGCTGCTGATTGCTGATCCGCTCCGGGTCCTGCATACGGCTCACTTAGAGTTGCAGGAATATCAAGGGAAACGCCAACTGTCCGGATCACAGAGGGGCAGGCGTCCTAAGCGCAAGCCACTTCAACCGTGCTCAAGCCGCTTTCTCTTCAGCTGAGGTGATTTGGTGCCGGCGGCTCACTCCGCGAGCTCGAAAGCAAGGACAATCTCTGCTCGATGCGTCTCTGCGAGATCCGCATACCTGCGTCTTCAGCAGGATACGGCGACGCGAACAGCGGGGCCTCGACCCACAGGGCGTGTTGGCCAGGATGGACATACGGCTCATGGTCGTCTAGCAGGAGAGCCTCGCCCAGTTGCGGCGACACTAGTAGCAGATTTTTTGTAGATCCTGTCCAGTCGATGTAGCGGACCTCTGCGAACCACTGCGGCACGTGCCCTTCGCTTGCCAAGAGCGACGCGATTTTCAGCGCACTGGGTTTCGGTACCGTTGTGAAGAGGACAACTTCCTTGAAGGCGTCGCGAGCAAATTGAAGGAAGCTAAGCAACTCGGGCCGAGGGATCTGGCTGACCGCGTTAGATATCAGTGTCCCCTCCAAATCGAGTGCAAGGATAGTCGGGCGCATACGTTGGGTGCCTCCAGGGTAGAGTAGGTTGCCGGGCTGGTGCTCTGGCTCGAAGCTTCGCTTACTTACTGCCGAGGACAGGTGGGGCAAGCCAGTACTCGTCGCCGATCGGCAATAGGCACTCGAGAGCGACATCGACCATTAGCGGGCGCCTCCACGAGCGATCTGGCAGGAAGCAGTACTCAGCATTTCCAAGCGAACCTGACGCTTGCTTAAGAGAAAGCCAATGAGTCCGCCGTCGAATCTCGCGGCCCAATACGGCCAGTGTCGCTGCCTCGTCACCGCCAGTGCTCAGGAACTCACTTGCGGCGCCACGAACGGATGACCAGAGTACGTACCGCTTGCGCCCCAAGCTCAACTCATTCCAGTCGTCCTCCTCAAACCTTAGAAGCTCTTCAACGTTTCGAACGCTAATTCGGTGTCTGCGGAGTAGCGCTCCGAGGTAGGCACCAGCTTCACGGTCAGATAGTTGACGCCAGAGCCACTCTTGGTCATTTGAATCAAGCAGGGGGCGCCAAGCACTCAGTGCTTGGGTGAGCAAGGCGCCTAGATTGCCTGATAACCCGGCGCCGTCCTTGTAGCTCCAGCTAATGGGATCGTAAAGGGAGCGCCTTGTTGCACCATTCGATGACTCGCCCTCGGCAAGGACGCCAGCTGCCTTAAGGAACAACAGCAAGTGCTGCGCAATCGCTGGATCAGCCGCCACGGGAGCAGAGACTGAGATCGAGCGCTCAAGAGCGCACCACGCACATGCGTAGAACGGGCCAAGTGACACGAGCAGCGCATCTAGCGCTGGCCACGAGGGGATGAGGGTCTGTTGGTCACGCCCATAGATCACTCGATCCCCGGCAGTTCAACCAAAGCTGATGCTAGCAAGCTCCTGAGGTGCCGTCTACACAATTTTCATGTAGGCCCGGACTCCGCCATAGATTTCGTTCCGCTCCTACAGGCGGGTCCGATGGCTACGAAAACGATCTACCAAAGTGTGTACCTGCGGTTGGTCGGCCAACTCCGTGAGCGACGTGAGTCACTGGGCATTAGTCAAACCAAGCTGGCCTCACATCTGGGATGGCCCCAACAAAGGATTTCAGCCGTCGAGTCTGGAGCCAGACGCTTGGACGTGCTGGAATTCTGCCTCGTTGCATCAGCACTAGGGTTCTCCTCTACTGAAATATCGGATCACGTCCTGAAGATGGTGCAAAGTCTACGCATGAGCCAGATCAAATAGAGGCAGTAGTGCAAAGTCACCAAGCGGTGTCAGGTTGCGATTGAAGTGCTCTCAGTGTCGCCCCCTCAGCACGCATCCAGGCCACGGCATTTGCGTGGTAAGGCAAAGGTAGAAATCCATCCGGTCCCGCCGATCAATTCCGGAAGGATCAGATCGGTGGCAGTTTCGCCGGCAGGTCATTGCCGCGTCCTTGCCTCAGTGCCTACCGGGCCATGAGGTTGGTCTGGACGGGATCAACTCCTCCGCGAGAGATGACCCTCTCCATCGCCATGCAATCGGCGGTCCCGCAGGCTGAAAAATAGAAGCGAAGTCCTGGTACACGCATCAGTGGGCCGCGAACTAGTACCCCAGCCACTGAGCAAGTACGGCGCCCACCGATCCGAAGCAACCCGGCGGAAACTTCCAGGCGATGAGCGCCGTTCCGATGCACGGAGGTATCCATGCAAGCACATGGAACGTTGCTACAGCCCTCCTGGCGAAAGTGAGCCTGTCGAGAAAAGTCGTCTCCAACTGTTTGATAGTCCCGGCAACCTCGCCAACTTCGTTGGCGCGCATCCGAAAACTTTGCAGTACACCGTCGAAGGCACTGGCGGTCGAGTCGAGCTGGTAACCAACGGCTCTGGCCACGCCCCCAACCACTACGCTCACTAGCAGGGCACCCAGGCACACTACTACGTCGCTTGAGATTGAATCGCTGGAGAGAACCGCCGCCAAGGCAACCAACGAAAGTGGAATGCCGACCGCCAAACGGCCATCGCCGCACCAGAAGGAGGGGCCGCTGTCAAGTTTCCGTAGACACCCGGATGGGGCGTTTCAAGCTGCGCCCCGTTTGTAGCCAGCGGGCGAGCCGTAGCCCAGCATGGAATAGAGCCGGTGGTTGTTGTCCGCTTACGGCCAGAAGCGGACGTTTTCGGTCAAGCCAGGGTTCGAGCGCGCGGCCGCCTGCACCGTTCCTCGAGCAATCACACAAGCAACCTGGACCAGCGATCTCCAAACAGCGAGATTGCAAGTCCGGCCAGCATGACCAGCGCGCCTGCAAGCTTGATGAGGGAGACGGGACGATGGGCAGAACCCATCAATGCGAAATGGTCGATGGCCAACGAAGACAGCAGCTGCCCGGCGATCACCAGCCCCACCAGGGCGGCCATGCCGATACGGGGCACCAGGATGACGTTGCTGAGCAGCGCAAATGCGCCCATCACTCCGCCCAGCAACACCCAGGCCGGCTGCGCCGGGATGCCTGCAAGCAGGCCGAGGGTGTTGCCCCGTACGAGACCGACGAGAGTGAGCGACAACAGCCCCACCATGAAGGAGAAGATGGCGGCTGCAACAGGATCGCCGCCCAGGCCCTTTGCCAACTGACCATTGAACGTGGTCTGCAATGTGACGGCCATTCCCGCAACCATTGCCAGTGGAAAGGCCCAGGCACCGAAGCTGTTCATGTTTACTCTCAGTGATTGGTTAGAACGGGGAAGGAAGTGCCGAACACGTCCGGCGTGTAGCCGGCAGCCGAGAACAGGTGCGCGCAGGATTCGTCCACCGCAGCGCGCAACTTGCCCATGTCCAGGCCGCACATTTCGCCGCCCCGCTTCAGCACCCGGCCGCCGACCATCACGGTGTCGATGTTGCTGCGCTCCGCCGCATGCACCACTGTTCCGAACGCATTGTTGGACGGATACAGGTTGATGTCGCCGGTGCGGAACAGCACGATGTCGGCCTGCTTGCCCGGCGTCAGGCTGCCAATCCTGTCCTGCAGCCCTGCGCAGGCCGCGCCATCAAGCGTGGCGGCTTCAAGCAGGCGGTGGGAATTGAGCGGATCCTGTGGGGTGCCGGCACTACGCGGGGGACGTGCATTGACGCGCAGCACGCGCTCCAGGTAATAGGCCACGCGCATTTCCATGAACATGTCGCCGCTGTAGGACGTCTCGTTGTCAACGCTGAAGCCGGGTCGCAGCCCGTGCCGAACCGCCGCATCCCAGGCGAACATGCCATCCTCGATACCGTAGTGGGCATCCGAGCGCGGGCAGACATTGATGTGCACACCGGCATCGCGAAGGATCTCCCAGCCCTCATCCTTCAGGCAGGTGCAGTGGTTGAAGATGTTGTCCGGGCCCAGCAGCCCTTGCGCATGCAACTGAGGGAGCTGGGCGCCCATCTGTTCACCGAAGAACTCGGTGACGATCGGGATACCCAGGCGGCGTGCTTCGGCCCAGAGCTCCGGCTCGATGTTGGCCATGGTCGCCAATGTGACCAGGTCGTTGGCCGGGTCCTTGAAGTACTTTTCCTGCAGGCGGGCGAGGTTTCCCGGCCAATGCGCGCGGTCCCAAGTGCCGGACACGGGAGCGCCTGATGCATGCAGCGCACGGATGCCGGCATCGAGCAGAGCTTCAACCGATGCATCGGAGTGCGCGGCTGTGCGGCTGTTGTGGGAGTTGTCGATGACCGTAGTGATGCCAGCATCAATTGCGCCCAGCGCGGACAGCAAGGTGCCGACATACATGTCCTGCGGACGGTAATGCTTGGCGAACGAGAAATGCGTGGCGTTGGAGTAGTGCTCCAAGGTCTCGGCGTTGGAGTTGATCCGGCGCAGCTGACCCTCCCAGGCGTGGCGGTGGGAGTCCACCATGCCCGGGATGGCGATCATGTCCTTGGCATCGATGACGAACGCGTCCTCGGCGCTGAGGTTCTCGCCAACGGCAGTGATGGTCCGACCGGAGACCAGGATGTCGCCCTTCACGAGGCTGCCCACAGCCGGGTCCATGCTGATGATGGTTGCGCCACGGATGAGCGTCTTTTCGGCCGCTGCGGTTGTCGGTTGCTGAAGAATGTCTCGCGGGAGGGTGCTCATTGGGGCAAGGTCGATTTCTGGAATGGCGTGAACTCTATGCCCCGCTGACCCTGCGAAAAATCCATGCTCTTCGTTTTTATTATTCGTAGAACGCGCATAATCAGGATCGAGGTGACCGTCAACTGTAGGGTGGAAGCGAAATGGATCGGATTCTGGCGATGCAGGCGTACGTGCGGGTGGTAGAAGCGAAGAGCTTTGTGCGTGCCGCCGAGGCTCTCTCCATGCCCCCCTCCACCGTCACGGGCTTGATCAAGGGCTTGGAAAAGCACCTGCGCGTCCGCCTGCTCAACCGGACCACGCGCAGCGTCAGCCCCACTTCGGAAGGCGAGCGCTACTACCTGCAGTGCCGCGAGATCCTCAACCAGATCGAACAGGCGGAAACCGGCCTGAAGTCGTCGCCACAGGGCCTGCGGGGGCGGTTGAGGATCGACATGCCAGGCGGCCTCGCGCACTCGATACTCCTCCCGAACCTGGACAGCTTTCGCCGTCAGTATCCCGGGGTCCATCTGATGATCGGCGTGGGTGACCGGCCGGTCGACCTCGTCCAGGAGGGTGTGGACTGCGTGATCCGGACCGGGCCGCTGGAAGACTCCAGCCTCGTAGCCCGGCCGCTGGGGAACTTCCGCTGGATCACCTGCGCCGCACCAAGCTATCTGGAGGTGTATGGCGTCCCACAATCACTTGAAGACCTCGCCGGGCACCGCGCAGTCCACCATTTTTCCTCTGGTTCGAGGGGCGGTGGCAGCCTGCTCTTCTCAGCTGATGGGAAGAGACAGGTAGTACCAGTGGAGGGCTCGGTCGCCGTCAATGAGACCGAGCTGTACATCAAGCTGTGCATGAAGGGATACGGCCTGGCACAGTTGCAAGGCGTACTGGTCGAGAAGCAGTTGCAGGATGGCAGCCTGGTTGAGGTGCTTCAGCGGTGGCGTCCGCCGTCGGTGCCGGTTTCGATCCTTTACCCGCACCACCGTTATGGATCGCCCATCGTCCAAGCATTCATAGCATGGGCTGCAGAGCTTTTCTCCGCCAAGAGCGAGAAAGCATAGATCGCGAAGTCAGCCGTCGCGTCCAGAGATTCCGAGGCGGTGTCGAGCATCTATCTCTCGGGTGGACTGCTAGAGATAGCGTATCCCTCAGACAGATGCCTCCCGGAAGCCGCCGGGCAAGGTGTCCGCTTCCGGCCAGAAGCGGACGTCCAACGCCTGAATTAAGCCGAGCCGCTAAGCGGCTTCGGCCTGAATGATGGGATGCCCCTTTTCCCTAGTCATCACGCGGCTTCGATGAGCCAGGCCGATACTGAATCGGGACACGGCATCTTGGGGGAATTCCATCCATCAATCTGCGCAAAGCGTTTTAGGGTGTACAGGGCGGCGCGCCCACCGTCACGTACATCTGACCGTCGTCCATTGGCCATGGGTGAATCCCGACAGACCAGAGCGCACGTTCCAGATGGCTTGTGAGCCCATACACGCCTTCAGTGGTGAAATTCTCAGGCACTTCGAAAAGCGTGCGAAGATCACCATGGAGTAGGCTCGACCATCTGCCTAGCTGCAGCGGCGCCAAGGCTGCCTGGATGGGTTCGTGCCTCCCCGCAGCGGCTCCAGAGCTCTGCGGGTCACCACTCGACTCGTTATGGCCATCGACGTGGCCACACCACTGCGCCACATGCTCGATGAGTGGGCCAACATAACTAAGCGCAGTTTCCAGCAGCTCGTTGACATCTTCGGAGGCTTGATACCGCACGTGCGCCTGTTGCAACGCCACGATGATGTCAGGGACATACCCTTTGATAAGAGCTGCATAGCGATCGCTCGCCTCCGTATCGAAGGAGGCCGTCGCACGTGAAATGTAGTACTGGCTCGGAACCGTGGAGATTGCGCGATGCAGGATGTGCGTGAATGGTCCGGCCGGGTATGTACCTTCACTATTCTGAAGGACATGACTTTCATCGAAGCTCGCTGACACCAGCATCTTAGCCATGGTGTGAATTGAGGCGCGCTGCGCGTCAGGTCGGTCTGAGAGCAAGCCTTGTGCGACCGGCCAGCCGAGCACGATGTGTTGTTTTTTAACGCCGTTTCGAAAAACGCTCACGCATCTACCCACGCCGACGCCATCAGGCCGCGGGCTGCTGGTTTGCGCCGGCAGTCGGGGATCACCCATGTCCAGCTCCTGCAGCGTCTGGGCATAGTTCCGTGCGATCGTGATGCCATCAAGCATGTGAAGGGGAAAGACAGCGGAGAGATCCTCGACCGATTCCCGCACGGCGTCAGTCAGCAATGCTGCATGCTCCTCGCCCAAATCGGCTGGCACGCTAAGTGTGTACTCACGCAAACGCGGCGCAGGCGGCGATGGCACTACGCGCGGGAACGACGGTGGATGAACTGACGACTGAACGTCCTCCACAGCATCTTGCACCAAGTGGACCACGGCTTGGCCGGATCGTCGACCTAGTGCCCCGGATAGTTCTGGCATCGGCGATGCGGCGATGAAAAAATCATCGCTGCAGGCGGCGCAGATATCACTGAGCTCGCCGGCGGAAACAGACACTCCCTCGCTGGCCGCCCCAATCAGCACACTGGAATCGTCCAGCGGAAGGATGCATGCATCCAGGTCCTGGGTACCTACTAGCAACAGGGGAGCCCAATCCATCTTGCTTGAACGCGCAACAGCGATGCAATCGGGCAGGACCACCGATTGCAAAGAAGCCTTAGTCCAGGCGAGCTTGGAAAGGGCGCTATCCCAAGCGCCAAAATTGCCTTCTGCCAGCGTGGCTTGGTGAGAGCGAGCGATGATCACGGGGAGTTGCCTGGCAATTTCTGCTTGCACCCCACCGAACGTCCAGTCGAACTCCGGAATGAAATCTTCAAAGTTCTCACGGACATAATACGCAAGCGTGCGCTCCAGGAGCGCCGGGATAACGTCGTGGCCCTCTGCTTCCAAGCGCTCGACCACACCTGAAGTTATGGCTCGCACTTGAGCAGTTGGAGCTGGGGCATCAACGTCTAGCAGTTTGCGAAGGCCAGCCGGGCTCCCCACGCTGTTGAGCATCGCTTGTGTAATCTTTTCGCCTGCGTCACCCAAGGCGGAGCGAATGTACGCGGTCCTGAGAACCAGATGAGTTACAAGTGCGCCGATCCGTTCGGCGTCGAGCCGATCCCCTGCCAGTGAGATGCGCGCATACTGCAGGTCCGACTGCACACGTGACTCCTGATCGGTAATTACGTCGTCCAGTGTGCGCTCGCCGTTCGTAGCAGCCCTTGAGTAGAAGTACTCTCGAACGCCGACGTGGCTAATAGCTAGTTTGCGAGGAGGATTACCTCGGAAGTGCCACCAAGTGCATTCGCCATCACGTTCCTCTCGATCCGAGGCGAGAAAGCCTCGTTGAAGGAAGCGGGGAATGTAGTGCTGCCGTTTACCTGCCATGATTGAAATCCTTGTTCGTGCAGATCGCCCTTCGGTTGTCACGCGGCATTCGCGTGAAAGCGTGCACCAAGCAAGGCTAGCGGTTCGCCAGGTGCCAAGATAGATTGCTGAAAAAATTTCCCTCGGACCCATGGTCAGAGGACAATCATGCCCGTTCATTGCCAGCTACAGGTATAACTTGCCTAGTATGCAGGATTGTTCATATACACGCGCCTTGCGACGATGGAGGATGCTCACCCGGATTTCGACAAAATCCGCGCTGACGAAGGAACAGATAGAGCCTTAGCGCGCCAGTCGACAGCTGGTCGCGATCGTCGAATCGTTCCAGTGAATCGCACAGGGTTTCGTAGACGGTCGTCAGCCGTTTAGTGCGTACTGCCTCTCGAGCTCTACTGGGTACAACCCGTCGTTGCGACCTACATGTGCCGCGCATGCCATAATGCAGCCATAGGTTGGTCATGTGCGTGCAATCCTTGCGCAACCCACCACGTCAGCAATGTCGCTGTTGCGTCATTGCCTACATGGTCTGTCCTTGCCATGCTCACTGCGACGTCTCCCTGCCTGTTGCTATCGAACAGGAGCAGACATATCGAACTGCGTAGCCCGTCGATAAGAGTCGAGCGGCTGTGTGTGTGGACGCAGACGCGCTGAGCAGCTACTAGGCACCCAAGTTTGGACAAGACTTGAAGGGCAATAGGTCAGCTTCCGCCTGCGCAATCAAGACGCAGGCCGCGTTGTCCGCTTGAACCCGATTCGTTTCAGCCACCTCGGTTGACGTTGCGAGCCGGCGCGTCCAATCGGGAAGCATCTCGCCGTCCGCGGGAATCCACCGAAGGGCCAGTCCGCTCGAGATAGGCAAGGTGAACCCCGAGCCGAGGCCGGGGGGAAACGGAGTGTCTCCCAACACGAAGGCCGTTCCGACCGGAGCGTCCAGGATCTCTACGCTGTGCCGCGCCAGTTGGAAGAAGACGCGCTCAATCGTTTCTGGATCGAGCGCGATCTGCGAGGGCAAGATTGCGTCGTTCGGAGGCCGGGTGAGCACATCGTCCATCTCCTCAAGTAACGCTTCCTCATCCCGTCTCCGAATGAGGTCGTAGGCCCAGGCAGCTTCCTCAGGCCCGATTCCAAAGGTGCTCAAGCTGACCTGATAGTCACTCAGAGGCTGATTGAACGCGTCAGCCAGCGCGACAGCGAGCTCTTTTGACCTGCGGTGACCCATGTTCAAGGTGTCCGGATGTCGACATGCGCTGAAGGCCACGAACCATCGAAGGAAGATCTGATCCTCTAACGAGCCCACTGCACCTGGCGTGTCCAAATTCGAGAACGCCTTCGCTGCCCTGGCCTCGAAGTGACCCGCCGCGCGCTCCAACGAATTGGAGGGACGCCCTCCCGCGTCATAGATCGTGTAGAGCCAATCCTGACTCATTAACTTCTTCGGGCCGGCTTTCTTCGTGCGGTTGTCTTGTAGGGTCCAGACTTCTCCATTTCCGGGCCCGAAGCGACGCTGCCAAAACTGGGGCACGTAGTGCTGGTTCCGGGTTTCGAGCGGATCGTATTTGTTAGCGGGAGCCATGGCCTATCTTACCTTTGAGCTCAGACGACAATGTCTGCTATGGGTCGCATGACGCCCTGCGGCCAGAAGCAGACTCTAGGGGGAACTCCAAGCAATCGTATGGCATCATCATGCCGACCGAGCCTACGCGGACGAGCTGATCGAGATCGGCCGGGCCGGTGTGCTGGACTAAGCACGCTCACGCGATTCGATCACCCAGATTAGTGTCGATCAGTTCTGCTACGAGGTAGGTTCCTGGATGAAATCGTTGTTGCAGTGTGTTGAGTGCACCAAGTCGGGCAGCGTCCAACCGTACCTGTCAGTAGGCGACTACTACGATGGACACACGGTCGAGGCCACATGTCCGCTCGGCCACGCAGCATTCTCCATCGTCCAGAACCCAAAGTTCGAAACGCTGCTGACCGCTGCCGCAGACGCATTGATCCATGATCAGACGCTTCAAGCTGTCGCATGCCTGGCTGCGTCGCGCGAGCGACTTTTCGAGCTTGCGATCCGTGTCTTCGCCCGGTCCAGCGGTGTTGATCCGGGCAACTTCGAGGCTTCGTGGAAGGAGGTGGCCTCGCAGTCTGAGCGGCAGTTCGGTGCTTTCTTGTTTCTCTATCTTGCTGCGACCGGAAAGCCGTACGAGTTCGACAAGAAACTGGCTACTGCCCGGAACGCGGCGCTCCACAAAGGCGAGATTCCAACGACAGCCGAAGCATTCGATTACGCAGGCAAGGTCTACCAGGAGATCTCGAACCTGGCGAACTACCTGCGGACTGATCACAAAGAGTCGCTGCGTGCCGTGCTCCACGAAGAGAACATGCTTAAAGCCGGCCGAGCTCCCAAGGGTGTTCCACTAGGCACCATTGCACTCTTCAGCATCTACGGAATCGAGGCAGAAGAGAACAGGGCAAATTTCAAGGAAGCGTTCGATCAGTACAGAGACTGGTTGCCCGCGCTACTGGAAATTGCGGAATCGACACAAAAGGCTTCTGGTGTGCATACGACAAGGAGTCATCCGCCGCACTCCGAAGAACCTTGCTTCCATGGTTCGCTGAGGCGGGATCCGCTTCGTACCGATTCCGATCCATGCGACGTCACATGATTGGACGTTAATTGAGCACTTCGGAGTGTCTCGGTTCGGAGGCACGTTTTCTCGACAAGGCGTGCTACAGATACTATTTGGCAACAGGCATACTTGATTCACCTCAGCAACCTTCTCACTCGCACATGTCGAGCTTTCTCAACCCTGACGTTCTGCGGCTCTTCTTCGGCCCCCATTTCGACGTGGATGTCGCCATGAACGCGGTCATGCGGTACCAAGGTGTGAATGTCCTCAAAGGCGAACTTCGTGATTCAGCGACCACAGGTGTCCCCCACACGGGTATCCGGCTTGTCGGCCATCACGACGTGGACACCGGGTCTTCGATTTTCACTTTGATGCGGGAGCCCGGCCATATGAGCGGGGTCAGTTTTTTCGCTGAAAGCAAACATCGCTTATTCGGAGGCAGCACACTGGTGTGCGTGCCCCTGCTTTACTGCTCGACGGAGTACACACCTACCGGTGATCACATTGTCTATCGGCATACCTACAAACGGCCACTGTTCACTCAAGAAGAGCTTGAGAGAATTAAAAAGAGTGGAACTGCAGAAGAGCAAGTTAAGGCGTTTGTTTTCACCAAAAGCCGTATCGGCTACGAGACGATCAAAGGCATGAGCTATGTCGGCCGATCACGGCGCTCGTGGCAGCAAAGATACATGGAGCACGTTGAGGAAGCGCTGGAAAAGAACTCGAACCGCCGCTTTCACGAGGCTATGCGGGCGATGCAGGGCCAGAACGTGATCTGTGTGCACGACATCTCGGCTTATGGGATCCCTGAGGCCTCAGCCAAAATGATCGAAAGGCAACTGATCAAGACTTCCACGTTGTATCCGATGGGACTAAATATGCGGATCTAGACCCGTGAGAATTCATCCGCAACGTCATCTTTCTGGTGGCAGGAAATCGACCGCTGGCGCAGTGTCCGCTTCCGGCCAGAAGCGGACGTTCAACCCCTCAGCTGAATGGCGGCACAGCTGTCCATTGCCAGTGAGCCATCCGGCGATATGTGGGCCACAGTTTTCACTTCAGCCCCATCAACCCTGCAAAGGACTGTGCATTATTCGACGGCTGCCCCTGGCCGCGATTAATCACCCCCCTTATCGAAATCTGATTAATAATAGATATTATCGACTTAGGTCTACCACTGACTTTTCTTTCGTTAATTAGACTGGAGTTTTTGGATCGCGCAATCCAAATCAATAATGTCTCCAGACTATCTATTTTTGAAATGGCTTTTTTGCTATCCGCTGAAACAAAGGTAATAGACGGCTTCCCTTGCCGACCAAACATCGCTGCCGAGTACTTCCTCAGCTTATCTCGAGTTATTGACTCCGCACGAAGTTCTTGCTTAACCGCCATCCCAACATACCAAGGAACAGGGTTGCCACCACCATTACTCAAAGCGAAGATGTAGATTCCGTAGCCGCTTCCTGAAGCGCTACTTCCGATCTGATTGATCGAATCCTCGGATAGCGTGCGGATCAATCCATGCGTATTAGGAATATCCTTTGTCTGAAGATCAATTCGCCTCTGGACAGTGAACTCAGCGATCATGGCCTAGCCCTGTGATGCATCTAAATATCAATCAATCTTCAATTCACGACTACGCCAATCCGCGCCGCGAGGCGACATCGCCCACAATTGGTTGTTAGACGACACGATAGACGTCTTCCCCTTTAATGTATTCAGCCTTTCCTGCGGTGACAAGTCGTTCCCACGCATTTGTGGCCTCGCGTGTACGCCAAAAGTTTCCGCACGCAGAAATGGTTGGACTGGAGCGAAGCTCTGTTGACAAGTAGTTTGCTGCAAATGGAATGATGGCGTCAGGAATTCCATACCCTCCATATGTAACATGAGCGTTCATCGCCATCACCATATGAGTCCGATCACTCAAGGGCTTCAGAATAAGCTCGAAAAATCCATCCAATATAGATGGATGCGTTAAAACAAACCGAGGATAATCTCCAGCAGATGCCTGAATGTGGAGGTCGAACTCTCGCTCAATTCGGTCCCTGCCAACGCACTTCAGCTTCATATTTTATTAACGCCTATGTTTTGAGGCCCTTATTCCATATGCCGCAACCAGATGCCGCAGACCGCATCCTTTGAGCCCTATAGCGCCGCGTGTCAACCAGTCAAAAGTAAGCACTGGTGATTTTAACAAGGTGTTCGTTGCATCGATAGGCACTGGTCCGAGGGGGCGACGATCCCGACTATTCACGGGTAGAGAAGGCCTACCACTATAGCGGTGTGGATCGACCCGGGCGGAGTTTGGTTGCACATCCCGCTCTGGAATCTTGTCTGAGATGGAGACGGCCAGTGGCCAGCGGAGGACATTCAACCTTTGAGTTAAGTCACGCCGTGAAGCGGCGTCGGCTTGGGCGAATTACTAAGCGCCATCCGTAGACTGGCCCGTAACTGCTTGAACCCAAAAACCAGCTCCGGGATCCGTAGCAGCGTTAAGCGCCATTCCCGCATGTTGAGCAAAGGACTCTAGGACATCAACGGGCTCGATGCTCGCAACTGTAGGGGACGCCAAGGCATCGCGTAGTGCGCGGAAAAGCTCAATTTGAAGGAAGCCATCTCTGTCTTCGTTCGTGACGCTTGCACTCAGTGTGTGCGCAAGGCGATTGCGAATCTTGTTCAGGCGACGCAGGCCGGGCACTAGGTAAGCGACTGCAGGGTCGGCACCACCCAGTAGCTCCACCTTCTGCGCAAAGGTGAGGCGGGCGGAACTTAGATCTCCGAGTGAGGAGTTCTTTGTTTGCAAGTACTCCGTCACGAAGTGCTCAACGAATAGGTGAGCCCTCAGAATACGCCCCATAAGGGCAGCATCTTGGTTCCACTTAGCATTCAGTCGCTCGATTTGTGCATCGGAGTGCGCGAGGAAAGCTCTGCTTCCGCCGTGCAGGTCAATCACACGAGTAGCAACTTCCTCTGGCGTGGGCTGTCTAGCTGTCATGTGCGTTTACGCCTGAAGTAATCCGAACCAAGAGGCAGCTCCGGCTTGAATGAGATTGTTAGGCCATATGCTCACGGGCGTGGATTGCGAGAGACAAGGCCCCATTGACGCTTCCCATCTTCGGATGCACGCGCGCCAACCTCAAGCAGCAATCGCTTTGCTGTGACCTCGTCTGAGCCAATGACATGCATGAAAGTATCCAAGCTGCGCCACTGATACTCAGGCTTGTCGGGCATCACCGAGAGGAGATCCTTCCTTGGCTTTTCTCGCGCAGCAGCGGCCCGTTCCTGCCACCACTGTGATGCAAGGTTTGCGACCACCGTTCCTGCCGAGCCGATGACGGCGCCTGCGATGCCGATCAGTGCAATTACGACGGGTTCGCTCATGGTCTGTAACGCCTAACGCCTGGAGTAAGTCGCCCCCTGAGGCGGGCTTGGCTTAGATAGATCTTCTGTTGCTCAGAAGCGGAATGTGACATGTGACCCACCAATGCGAGCGAGGGTCTCCAGTGTGGTTGGGAGGCATTTGGAGGCATTGATGACGATATGCCCGCCGCTTCCTACAGCAATCCTAACAAGTGTCTCCAACGTCTGCGGCAGATAGGAATGCTCGGACAAGTCGAGACGAGCACCAAGGCGCGCGAGTGTTTCCAAGGTTTGTGGGAGTGGACCCATTGCCATGACCTCCTGTGATGGTTGTTGAGCAGCCAAAATATTGTGATAGATGGCCCCAATGATCTCAGCTATACGACCTGCCCGCAAAGCACAATATAGTGGCTACCCCAGATACAGCTCGATCTTAGGGCCGGTGAATCCGCGTAGCAAGCCTGGAACCAGAGATGACGCTCAAGACTTTCGAGGCCCAAATTGGACTCCAGCTCGATGATCGCTTTGAATCGGAAGCCGCCCTCCCTGACCTCGATAATTCCTCCTAAAGACCATCTATCCCAATCAGCTTATCTTGGCCGGGTTCGGAAGCGCGCCCTGGGACCGCCATTGAGAGAGGTCGCTGCGGCTCCAGCGCAGTGACCTTTGTAGGAGCCGCCGCCACTGCCGCGCCTAAACGCTCGGCCTGCCGTTGTTGCTCCCGGGTAGGAGGAGGGCCCCGGCACGGCCGCTGTGATTCACTGGACGTGTTATCTGTCATCGGCATGCAGGTGCCTGCGGTGCGTAATAAAGTAATGCTGTGGGGCGGCCTTCCGCATACCACGCTGGTGAGGCTACCCGCCGCCGCTGTCCGTGAATCCTGCGATCTGGTGTCCGCACATACACGGCAGTCAGCTGGAAGCGAGACAGGCCAGATTGGGTGCACAATACCAATCCCAGCCAGCCCCATCTACGCGCATACTCCGGGGGACTTGCAGAAACCACGAACCGACGTTGCCGTCGTAATCCAGTAGATCAGGGTGCTGCTAATGCTCAAGCCGATCATCCAGAACGAAGGCACAACCGCCCGAGAACGTCATCTAGCCAGACTCGCATCTGACCAGTTCTTTGGGTTGTGGTCGTATCCTGGGCTGACGCGCCCAGCAAAGAAGGGCGTCAACAAGGAGCTGGCCGACCTAACAGTGATCTTCGGGGATGACATCATCCTGTTCTCGGACAAGGACATTGCATGGCCGTCACACCCAGACATACAGGTCGCATGGAGCCGTTGGTATCGCGAATCCATCCTGGCTTCTGCCACGCAGCTGTGGGGCGCTGCCAAGTACCTCCGCGGACCGAATCCAGACATCTACCTAGATGCCAGCTGCCAATTGCCATTCCCGTTGCCCGCTTTATCAAGTCGAACGCGGATTCATCTAGTCGCAGTGGCAGCCAATAGCACTCTGCCGGCTCGCGACTACTTCAGTGAGATCGGCGGTCCCGGAAGTAGCGGCACGCTCGTTCATGCCTTCGGCTTGCCCGACATAGTGGACGGAAAGCGGCCCTTCGTGGTGGGCGACCTGGATGTCAAAAAGCCCTATATCCATATCCTAGACGAAGAGTGTCTCGACCGGGTGCTGAGAGAACTAGGCACGATCGGTGACTTTGTTCACTATCTCACCGAGAAGGAAGCAGCTATCCGCAGCGGACAGCTGCGGATGTACGACGGTGAGGAAGACCTGCTGGCCTTCTACCTCCAGGAAGCGCTTCCCAATGGATACGGGTGCCTACCCTTTGCCCATCAGAAGCTTAGTCCTCACGACTGGATCAGGATTCCGGAGGGGGAGTGGCGGGCTTATGAAAGCTCACCCGCCTACACCGTGCGTACGCGCATGAGGCAGCTGGCGCGGGAGTGGCATGATCTCATCGCCCCCTTCAGCACAGCGGTCCTGACCGCCGATACTGGCGAGGCCAACGACACCCCTTTGGGCATGCATGAAGTCACGCTACGCATTGCAGCCTCGGAGAACCTTGCGTCGCGCGCGCGGCTCGGAACCGCGTTCTCCGAGAAGTACCGGAGCGTACCTCCCGGAGCGCGGAGCTCAAGGGCAGTGGCTTCGTCATGCCACCCCGGGCGGATTTATCTTTTCGTCTTTGTTCCTTGGATTACGCACCAGGCGACCTATGAAGAGTACCGCTCGTATCGCCTTTCCGTGATGAGAGCTTACGCAACCGTTGCGCCTCTCAACTTTGAAGATGCCACCGAGTTCGTCATCCTTGGCGCGCAGACTCGGGATGCTACAGGGGGCCGCTCTGAAACCATGATCTATGTAAGGTACGACGGCCCTCTTGAAGCAGAGCACATCGCCGAGGCCCAAGAGCTGATGGAATCCGAAGCAATCCTGGCGGACATGCCGACGCAGATGACTCGCAAAAAGCGGCTTCAGTCCGAGTTGCCGCGTCGCTATTCTCGTAATGAACCATGCCCCTGCGGCTCACTCAAGAAGAACAAAAGGTGCTGCAACATCGCTGGCCCTAGATATGGGAAGGTATATGCAGCAGGGATCACCTAGCGGTGGTGTTATTGTCTCCTTGGAGCAATTCGATTAGCCCGATCTGCGACAGGCATGGGTGGGGAGAGCTTCTACCCATCGCGATGTAGCAATGGACAGGCTGCCCGTATTGGCGCCAAGGTAGCTGCGATCTCAAGCTACGCCTTTTGTGGTTCGGCTGCTTCCCACCGTGGAGTTAACCATGCGTGGCCATTGGAGCGACGCAAGACTACACTACCGGACGCATGTCTGAGCCATGGATTTTGGCTGCTACACGCTGTTGTGCCACGCGACAATCAACATGTGCCCATGTGAAGGAGCAAGAGGATGAAGGACCAACGCGCGACGGAATTTCCTACCGATACTGACTTCGAGCTGCTGGCGGAGTCACTTCATAAGGATATTGGGTTCATCGATTTGATTTCTAGATTCATCAGGCCGTGGCCGCACCTGCAATTCGCAGAGACGGTTATTGCCGAGGCGGACGAGGCGTGGTTGTTGCAGGGGGGCTACCAGCCGACTCGTGCAGCGCAGCTACATCGCGCTTTCCTGGATGCCCAAGAGCGCGAAGCGAATGAGATCGAAGCCGATCTCGCATCGCGCGATCACAATCCTACAGAACTCACGGATCTGGGGGCACGACTGGCAAGGATACCCGAGGTCAGGCGCCATACCATCGAGGCCAAGATCAAGGAACAGAGAGACGCGTGGGAGGCGCAGGCGGCACTTCAGGCAAGTTTGACTAAGCCGCTGAGCCAAAAGATTAAGGAGCAGAGAGCGGATCAGTCTTCGAAAGATGCACTTGGCCAATCGACTTCGACCAAGCGCACCACTTAGCGCTGGCACGACTGTGTGATGGAGAGGGGAACCGATGAGCCTCATTCATCCTGAAGGCTATGCTTCTCGATCGAAGTGGGATCGCATAGCACGATGTGGGCGATCCCTGCCTCTCCGCCAAGACCTCCAGCATCTGCGGACGCGCGCAGGCAGCTGTTGACCTTACTGACTGTGACAGACCAATGTCTGCTTCCGGCCAGAAGCCGACATCCGCTCGGCAAAGTCCTAACCAGCACTTGCCCCAACGCCTTGCTACTTCACCGCTGCACGCCACGCGGGCCACGCCTCGCCGATCACGCCCAGCGCGGATTTCAGGAACAGCAGTGCGATCACCGCGCCTGCTGCGATGTCCGGCCAGCCGCTTCCGGTCAGCGCTACGCCACCGGCAGCCACCAACACACCGATGTTGGCGGCGACATCATTGCGGGAACACTCGAAGGTGCTTTTCATGTTGATGTTGAGCGCGCGGAACCGCCACAACAATGCCAGGCACACCAGATTGGCCACCAGCGCGATGGCTCCAAACCCCAGCATCAAGCCGCTGGAAGGAGGCACGCCGTGGATCAGCTTGCTGAGCACCTCCACCACGATGAAGACAAAGAAGGCCAGGATCAGCAGCCCCTTGGCGAGGGCCGCACCGGCCTCCCAGCGCGCCCCCCGGTTCACTGCCCACAGGCTCAGGCCGTAGACGATCGCGTCGCCCAGCATGTCCACGGCATCGGCCTGCAGGGCACTGGAGTGCGCCACGATGCCCGCGCCGAACTCGATGAAGAACATCGTCAGGTTGATGATGAGTACCGCCACCAGTACGCGCCGCTGCGCACTGTGAAGGGCCAGCGCTTCCAGTTCCTGGCGCTTGTGGCCGCAGCAGTGGTCCATGGATGTCTCCCTCCAGGCTGTGGCCGGGCTTGAAAAAGGGTGGGAGAGTCGTTATCAACCCTGTAGCCCCTACAAGGTCAAGCCCATGCCCAGCCACCTCACCATCGGCCAGCTGGCCCGCCAGACCGGCACCAAGGCCGAAACCATCCGCTATTACGAAAAGATCGGCCTGCTGCAGCCGCCGCTGCGCTCGGAGGGCAACTACCGCTACTACGGCGCGCAGGACCAGAGGCGCCTGTCGTTCGTGCGCCGCGCCCGCGAGCTTGGCTTCTCCATCGAACAGATCCGCGAGTTGATTGCCTTTGGTGAACAGCGGGAGCACGAGTGCAGTTCGGTGGACGATGTGGTGAGAGCGCACATCGCAGACATCACGCGCCGGATCCAGGACCTGCAGGCGTTGCAGGGCGAGCTGGAGCGGATGATCGGCAATTGCCCGGGCGGCCGCGTGGCCGACTGCAGGGTGCTGGAAGCCCTTCAGCCGCAGCCTGCCGCTTGACCTTGTAGCCGCATCAAGGTTTACAACGCCCGGCTACTTCGCCACCGCGCGGCCTTGCCGCCCTGACGACCCATGACCCTGCTGCCCCATCCGCTTGCCCTGGCGCTGAGCGCCACCCTGCTGTCCGCCGTTGCCCCGGCCAATGCACATGAACCGCCCGCCGCGCACGACGACCACCACGATGAGGCCGTGGAGCTGGATGCGGTGGCGGTGCAGTCAACCCGGTCAGGGCGCCGCGTTTCCGACGAACCGATCCGGGTAGACGTCGTATCGCAGGAAGAGATCGAAGAGAAGCTGCTGATGTCGCCGGGCAACGTCTCCATGCTTGTGGCGGAGACGGCGGGCGTGCGGGTGCAGAACACTTCGCCTGGCATGGGCGCATCCAACATCCGCATCCAGGGCCTGCGCGGCCGGTATACCCAGCTGCTGGCCGATGGTCTGCCGCTGTACGGCGGCCAGTCATCGTCCATCGGCCTGCTGCAGATTCCCCCGACCGATCTTGGCAGTGTCGAGATCATCAAGGGCAGCGCGTCGGCGTTGTACGGTCCGGCAGCGTTGGGCGGTGTGGTGAACCTGATATCGCGCCGGCCCAAGGAAACCGCCGAGGCCGAAATGCTGCTCAATGCCACCAGCCGTGGCGGGCAGGACGTAACCGGCTACGCAGCAGGGCCGCTGGCCGAGCACTGGGGCCTCTCGGTGGTGGGTGGCTACCATCGCCAGGACCGCCAGGACCTGGACGGAGACGGCTGGGCTGACATTCCCGGCTACGAGCGTGCCACGGTCCGGCCGCGGTTGTTCTGGGAATCGGAAAACGGAGCGCGCGCACTGCTGACGGCAGGCGCAATGCGCGAGAGTCGGCTTGGCGGAACACTGCCTGGTCAACGGGCGCCCGACGGGCAGCCCTTCGCTCTCACGCAGCGCACGGAGCGCGTTGATGCCGGCGCGGTGATCGATGTTCCGGTGCGCGAGAGCGACCGCCTGCAGCTGCGCGCATCGGCCATGTCCACCGATCACGACCACGGGTATGGCCCTGACCAGGACAACGACACCCATCAGACCGGATTCGCGGAAATCAGCTATGCGTCCGGCATAGGCGCCACCAGCTGGCTGGCGGGCATTGCCGCGCAGCAGGACCTGTTCCGTTCCGCCCGATACCCGCAGTTTGATTACCGCTACACCCTGCCCGCCCTGTTCGTGCAGGCCGAGCAGGCGCTGCGCGATGACCTCACGCTTTCCGGCAGTGCTCGCTGGGATGACCACAGCGTCTATGGCGGGCACTTCAGCCCCCGCGTGTCACTGTTGTTCCGCCCTGACGAGTGGACCCTGCGCGCGTCGATCGGCAGAGGCTTCTATGCGCCTACACCCTTCGTCGAACAGATCGAGGCCGCTGGCCTGTCACGCCTGGAGCCGCTCACCGGCCTTCGCGCGGAAATCGCTACAACCGGGTCCATCGATGCAGGCTATGTGCATGGCCCCTGGGAGATGAACCTCAGCGTGTTCGCATCCGATATCGACCATGCGGTACGCCTTGTGGAATCTGCGAACGCGCCGGGTGAACGTGTGCAACTGGTCAATGTGGCGGGCGTCACCCGCACCCGGGGTAGTGAGTTGCTGCTGCGCTATCGCTGGCAGGACATCACGGTGACCGGTAGTTATGTCTACACCGATGCGCGCGAACCTGATGAGGAGGGCACCGGCCGCCGCCTGGTCTCACTCACACCCCGGCATAGCGCAGGCCTGGTTGCCATGTGGGAACAGCATGACCGTGGCCGCATAGGTCTGGAAGCCTACTACACCGGCATCCAGGCGCTTGATGACAATCCTTGGCGCCGACGCAGCCGACCGTATCTGGAAGTCGGTGCACTGGGAGAGATCGTGCTGGGAAGAGTCAGCCTGTTCCTCAACCTGGAAAACATCCTCAACGTCCGCCAGAGCGGCTACAACCCGATGCTGCGTCCTCGCCGTGCCGACGATGGCCAGTGGACCGTGGACGCATGGGCGCCGCTGGAAGGGTTTGTTGTGAACGGTGGCGTGAGGCTGAAGTTCTAGGGTTGGGCTAATACGGCAGGCGGTTTCCGTTTCGGCCAGAAGCGGACAGCGTTGCGGCTACCAGTCACGTCGGGCTCGGCGATCAGGCCAGTTCAGGATGAATTCCTCCTGCTCCGGAGTCTCCACCGCAGCAGGTCGCACTGCGCGCACTTTAGAAATTGCATCGGTGCCGTCCGAAGCGCAGCCTGTTTCAATGAGAAGCATCGACGCCACGGTCCCCGCCCGACCCAAGCCTCCCTTGCAGTGCACTACGATCCTGCTTCCGGACAAGAGTTCGGCTGCGAGCTGAGGTCCTAGGGACTTCCATGGCTCAAGTAGTCGCGCGTCTGGGGCCGCGCCATCCGTAATCGGCAGGCCGTGCCACTTCAGCCCGTGCGCTTGGGCACGCTCTGCCAACGAGCAGATTCGCAGCTCTTGGAACTCCCATGGCTCAATCAACGTTATCAGGTGCTGGGCTCCCCACCTAACTATCGACGCTAGATCGAGGTCCAAATCTCGAGCCCAAGACCCCGTCATTGCGACTTCTTGATGCTTTCCCGGTGCAAAGGTGACACCGATCCCGCCGCCGTTCATCCCGACGGGCAAGGTTGCAATCTGCAGTGGGTGGGAGGCACTTGTTCTGCTCATCTGCGCTCTCCGAAATCGATTGCCACTGAGGGCGGGAAGCAAACGCTGCCCGCTTTTGAACTGAATGTCCAACCGTGAGCCTAGTGGTGCAGCTAGCACCTGGCTGAGTGCCGGAAGCAGCTCACGGTCCCCCGAGTTCTGAGAAGGGATCCAAGCCACATTTGTAATGACCGACCGCCTTCTGCTCAGATCATGCGGTTAATGTAGCGGCATAGGCCGCGTCCGATGGATCACACCTTGTCATCACGCTAGATGCGTTTCGACCAGAAACAACCCGCGCACGTGATCATCTCCGTCGCTGGCTGCCACATTTCCCGGAAAGCGTCAACAACCTAACCAATACTCAAAAGACTGAGGTTACGGTGTCGAAATATTGCCGTGCGTGTCTTAGCCTTTTTCGTAAGCACTCTGGCGAGATCCGTGTCAAATCGGGCCTTTGCGAACTCTAACGAATGACAGCAGATACGGATTGGGCAGCTCGTGGCCACTGTAGAAAGAATTGCCTACACGCACCCATCTCCTATCGTGGATGCGAAGCTTGAGACCATCACCTGGTGCGAAGGTGTCAAGGGCCAAACCGTGTACATTCCACAGATCTTCTGGCGTGACAGCACTCCGTGGCGCGAAGCCAACATGTGGGTCATATGGCAAATCACGCGTGGCTCCAAGAAAGTAGAGACGGCGCACAGCGCAATAGGTCACTTGCGAGCCTTTGCCGCATGGCTTGAAGAAAACGGGATGACATGGACTCACTTTCCCGAGAGGGAGGATCAGCGTTGTCTGACGATATACCGGGGTCACCTGATTAGACAGCGCGACACGGAACAACTCATGCCTTCCACAGTCTCTGCCCGGATGACTGCGGTACTCCGCTTCTATCGATGGGTGATGGGGAATGGCCTGATAGTGGCCGACCAGCCGTTATGGAAGGACAAGTCGGTACTTGTGCAGCTCGATCAAAAGTACGGAATGCGGCGCAGTGTTCTTGTCACATCGAGCGAACTTAGCATCCCAAATTCAAGAGCAAACCTCCTGACACTTGAAGGCGGCGTCCTCCCAGTCTCGGTAGAAGTCAGCCAGAGAATCGTCAGCTTCGCCTCCAGACATGGTTCACCCGAAATTGCCCTTCTGCTTCGCACCGGCTTCGGTACGGGCATGCGTGTAGGAACCGTCCTGTCACTAAGAGAAAGGACAGTAGAAAGGGCAGCGCCCCATCCCTCGTTTCGAGGGTGGTTCACAATCGCCGTGGGCCCAACCGGTGCAGTGCCCGTAGACACCAAGTTCGGCAGAAGCGGCGAGATCCTCGTCCCGGGCGCAGCGATTGAGGCCCTGAGGGGCTACATCCGATCCCCAAGGCGCTTGCTGCGTATGGCATTGGCCAAAGCTGAGGATCGCGACCTGATCTTCCTCACGAAGTCAGGGCGCCCATTTGGCAACAACTCCAGCAAGAGTATGGCTATGAATACCCAGATTAGCCGACTTCGCAAGAAGGCGTCCGATATAGGAGAAAGCTGCCTCGTCGGTTTCAACTTTCATCGCGCGCGCGCCACCTTTGGAACCGAGTTGGCCAAAGCTGCCCTCAAGCATGGCGGCATAACTTTCGCGATCTGGCTTGTGAAAAGTGCGCTCATGCACAAGAGCGAGAAGGACACCATCAGATACATCAAATTTGTGCAGTCTATTTCAATTCTCGAAGAGACTTCCGACCAGTTTTCTCACGAGTTCTTTGGGATGCTTCCATGACAATGAAAATGCATCCTATGGAGTTCCCTGAGATCCGTCAGAGCTCTTCACAGCGACTCTTCGACCTCCGCTTCCTGGCGTACAGAAACGGGGCGTCACTAGACTGCGTCGCGTTCCGCTTCAGAACTTTCGATCAAGCAAAGTCCAAGGGACTGCTTGGTCAGTTCTTACCGCACCGCCTACCTCTGCTCTTGAAGTTATACGAGACAATGAAACGCGGCGTTGCTTCCGGGGATGCAAGTCCGACCACCTACTCGAGGCTTCGGGCCGCTTTCAAATTCTATGAATGGGCCGATGACGAGCAGCGCCGCGTCGATCTATCAACAGCCGCCGACAGTTTTTTGGACTGGTGCGAACACGTCCATCAAAGAACTCTCAAAGGGAGTGAAATGAGGATATCCCTGAATACCGCCCATAGTTTGGTCGGCAGGCTGGACACCGTATTAGTGCGCTCGCTTGGCTTTAACCGCTCTTTACTAGCCGCGACCAGTCTTTCAAAGCGCCCTCCACGACAAACATTCCTCGCTGATAGGCAGGACATGCGATCCCTCGAGATCTTTGGCAGATCCTTGGTGGCGATCTGCGATTCCTTGACGCCGGAGTCGACTCTTGGCCGCCTTCCGGTTGTTGTAAGTGTTGGCGACAGCGGATCCATCTCACACTGGTGCGGTCTTCTGCCGCCGGAGAATGTGGCTGCGCAAAGTATGCCTGCGAACAGCTACAAGAAAGCCGAGTCAGACCGAGCTCGGCTTGCTTGGGAGCTCGATCCGAACCCTCTCAAGCGGCTCACCGTATTCAACATGCGAATCCGTGCAGAAATGTTGATTTTTATAGCTCAGACATCCATGAACTTGGCCCAAGCCCAAGCACTGAAGCGCGAAAAGCTTCGCAGCTATGTGGAAGGGGAAATGGTGGCCTATGTCAGAGCATACAAGGGACGCCGCCGAGGTGAAGTTGTCTTCCGCGCGTTTCGCTCCTATCGAACACATTTCTCTCGCTACCTGGATTGGCTTGACGCTTGCTTCCCTGATCGGCAGGAACTGTTGTTTCCTATTGTCGGTCTGCAAAAGCGAACCACATGGAAATCCCAAGGATTTCAAAAACTGAAGGAAGAGTTGCTGGGAATTGGCGTCCCCTTCTTTGGACCCATGATCCTGAGGAGAGTGAAGGCAAACTGGCTTGCAGAGAGGATCGGGAACCGATCTGTATCCGTGGAGGCAATCCAGCACCTTGAATCGACGAACGCTGCCTATCAGCGCCCAAATCTGTCGAGGGCGATGGGCGAGATATCCGAATTCAATAGGATGATCGAGCAGGCATTGGATTCCGCTGGTCCAGGCCAGTGTACTGTCCCGTTTCAGCCTTGGCAGATGCAGACGTCGGCGGCGAATGCCCCCATCCCTGACTGCGTCAATCCTGCCGGTTGCTTGTTCTGTGTCAACCATCAGGACATCGAAAGCCTTGACTACATGTGGTCACTCGCAAGTTACAGAGCACTTAAAGTACTCGAAGTAGCGAACCATCGGAATGCTCCTTTCCCGTCGAGCGTCCCTCCAAGTGAAGACAGGCCACCTGCTGTGCAGGCCGCCGATCAGGCGTCAAAGAAGCTGATAGAACTTAGCGCCGTCAGCCTAGTGGCCGCAGGTTGGGCGAAGGAGGCAGAGGAACGAGTCCGGGAAGGTAACTTTCATCCCAAATGGGCTGGATTCATAAGACTAATGGAACTCGGATGAACTCTAGAAACTTCTTTCAGATCAAGTCTGAATTCGCCTCTCGATCGCACGATGCAGCAAACAGTGCTATCGAATCTTGGCCGCCACCAGATGACTACCCGCTGGTCGTTGATGAGTTTGGGTCCGTTGTTTCTCGGATCGGAGATCCTTATTGGAACTTCACTCCTTGGACGCGCACTCCTACCCGGCTCAGCTTTGAGAGCGTCTCCAGCAGAAGGCGCTCGGTTCCGTTGGATCAAGCCAACGCCAAGATCTTCAAGTATGTGGTACTAACGTGGCTCTTCGGTCCCAACAGGGCCCAGAAGCCAAGTTCGGTGGTTGGAAAGTTTGAACTCATGAGGCCGCTGTTTGTCCTCTGCACGCAAACAGGGATTTCTGCGGCGGATCTCTGGCGTTTTCCGGCCATCGTTTCGAGAGTCAAAGACTGCTTTTCGCGTGCCCGTGCCCGCGAGAGCATTACTATCCTTCATCAAATATATCTACTTCGCCGGGAGACTGGGTTCTTCATCCTACTGCCTGAGCAGATCAACGAACTTGCAAGGAACATTCCTAGGCACGAACGCATCCAGACACCATACATCCCACCGAGAATATGGGTGCACCTGATGCAGAGATGCAAGTCCTGCCTAGAGGATTTTATAGACAACTCTAGTCGAGTGGAGGCTCTCTTCAAGTTCTCGATTGAATCCTATCGGGCAAACTTGATGGAAGGCAAGAATCTCTATGTCGATTCTTTCTCAGCCGGCAGGAATCCGTTCTCCACTCCATCGGGGAATCGCGGCACTCGCACGTCTGTAGTGATACACGGACCATTCCAACATTGTGCTGAGCAGTTTGGCGTACGCAAGTTGCTATCAAAGTGGATAAAGGGAATGCCGACAGAGAACGTGGCTCTAAAGGTCAGCGATCTGTCTAAGTACCTGTCCCTTGTTACGCTTTGCGGCGAGGTGTACATCTCGTGCTTCGCGTTGGCGCGAGTGAATGAGGGGAGGAGTTTACGCGCAGGCTGCATTGAACAAAGAGTCGACAGCCTCGGGCTTCCCCTAACTCTGATCAAGGGGCAGACGACCAAGACGATCGAGGAGGATACTTATTGGATCGGATCAGATTTTTGCAAGAACGCGGTTGTCGCAATGGAGCGGGTTAGCCTTCTACGGATGTCGTGCGCAATCGAAGACCCCCGGTCTCCTGCTACGGAGGAAGACCTCGACACCAGACCGCTCAGACTTCGCGCGTATGAACCCTGGATACCCAATTCCGGAGATGTGGGCCTTCCTATCGACTCGCTTCCCGGAGCACAGGCTCTGGGGAAAGCCTTGGATGATTTCGAGTACCTACTGGATGACAGGGAGCTCCAGATCACGTCCGAAGACCTTAGCATCGCTCTGTCCGTTACCCCTGGATTGGACCCTGAGAAGTTCGCAATCGGCAAGAGATGGCATTTCGCATGGCACCAGCTTCGTCGGACTGGAGCAGTCAACATGAACAGTTCGTCGCTCGTCAGCGATAAGTCCCTCCAACTTCAGCTCAAACACTCTGCTGAAGCTATGACAAGATACTACACACAAGGATACTATCATCTTGATTTGGTTCTAGATGAGGGTTCGAGGAAAGAATTCCTTCTGGCACTTTATGATGGTGTAGCGAAGGACATGACAGCCTTACAAGAGCCGTACTTCTCCAGCCCATTCGGCGACAATCACAAGTCATCTCTTCTGAACCTTGTTTCCGAAAAGAAGCATAATCAGCTGGTCAATCTCGCTCGCCAGCAGGACATACCTTATAGGACCACATTGCTCGGGGCCTGCACCAATCCCTCACCCTGCCAATTCGGCGGAGTAGATGCCTTGGTTGAATGTGCTGGCCGCTCAGATTTCTGCGCGTTCGTACTGTTAGACCGCAGGAAAATTCCCGCCTTGGGCGAACTTAAGGCTGACCTGCGCCGAACTGCCAGAGAAGCCAACCCTGACAGCCCACTCTATGCCAGCCTCACAGCTCAAGTAGCCGCTATTGAGCGAGTGGAAGATTGCTCGCGTTAACTTGCTGCTGAAATTCAAATACCAGCACTCTCTCACGGGTGATGGTAGGTGAGACACTCGTTCACGTGATTCCGCGCCACATCATCTCCATTCTGCCAGTCAAAATCGACAGGACAACTGTAGTTTCAACAATTTGGGTTCCATCTAGATGAAAAAGAAAAAACCAGTTGGAGAGGGCGTCACGCCCTCTTCCAAAGTATCTGCGGAGAGCAAGTTTCGGGCGGCGCTAGCCAGAATCATCGATGGAAGCACACTTAACGTCGAAAGGAATGCAAGGATCACTCAGAATAACGTTGCGCGTGAAGCGGGGGTCGATCCATCCGCATTGAGAGCCAGTCGCTACCCTGCATTGGTAACGGAAATTCGAGACCTGGCTGATATCGCAAGGGCAGACGTGGTGCGCATGGGACAGAAGCCGCATCGTCCGGGAAGCGAGGAGCGCCGCAACGAGAAACAGCGCTATCAGGACATGAAGCGTCAACGTGATCATGCCGCCGCGCTTCTTGCCAGCGCGGACAGCGAGGTTCTGAGGCTAATGCTCAGAGTACGGGACTTGGAGAGGCACATCGAAGAGACTTCCCCTGGAGTGGTTCGCCCGCAGGTGACCATGTTGCGCATGCCTAAGCGCTAGCATCGCCCTCAAATCATCCTCGCGCGTCCAAATATCAGGTCCACCATTGGGCCGTGGCTTCTTGCCCCCAACCTAGCTCAGTTGTCATGAGGCCGAACTTAGGTGTCATGTCACTATGGACAATGGACGTTCCTTGAATTCTCACGTTTCTGCGGCCTTTTGCTTAACTCAATCCATGTCATGTCACAGGTACACGGCTGGCTGGGCCGGCGACCGCAGCAACCGCTGCCTGTGCAGCGACGAGCGCATCACCCGCTACCGCGCGCGGGTATCGGGCCCGTTGCTGGACCGCATTGACCTGCACATCAACGTGAGCCGCATGGATGCAGTTGAACTGCGCGAGAGCACACCCTTGGGCGAGCCCAGCGCCAGCGTACGTTCGCGGGTGGAAGCGGCACATGCGCGGCAACAGGCGCGCGGTGGCCTCAACGCGCACCTGCCGCCTGCTGCCCTGCGTGCGTGCACGCGCTTGAGCGAAGCCGACCAGGATCTGCTGGAACAAGCCATCGAGCGCCTGCAGCTGTCGGCGCGGGCGATGCATCGCATCCTGCGCGTGGCACGCACCATTGCCGATCTTGCGGAGAGCGAGACCATCCAGACCGCGCACCTGGCCGAGGCCATTGGGTATCGGCAGTTGGACCGGGGCAAGCCAGGCACATAGCGGCCCCGTCCTCACACTGTTGACTTGCTTGCCTGAGGCACACAATATTAGTTGCCTCAGGCAATCAAAGAACACCCGCCATGCCCGCCCAGCACAGCCAAGCCCTCGACCGCGCCGAGCAGGTGCGTCGTTTCAACCGCTTCTATACCCGCCGCATCGGCGTGCTGCAGGACCACCTGCTGGGCAGCCCGTTTTCCCTGACGGAAATGCGTGTGCTGTACGAACTGTCGAGCCGCGGGGCAGCGCGGGCGTTGGACCTGCGCACGGAGCTGGGCCTCAACGCCGGCTATCTCAGCCGCGTGATCGCCACGCTGGAGAGCCAGGGGCTACTGGAGAAGACACCCCACCCGGACGACGCCCGCTCGCAGTTGCTGGCGCTGACCGCGCTTGGCCGGCAGACGTTCCAGCCTTTCGAAGAGGCGTCGCGCCAGGAAGTGCTGGCCATGCTGGCGCCGTTGCCGGAGGCGCAGCAGCAGGCGCTGGTGGACGCGATGGACCGCATCGGGCAACTGCTGGATACGCGCCCGGCAGATGTTGTGCTGCGCGCCCCGCAGCCGGGTGACATGGGCCTGGTGGTACACAAGCAGGCGCGGCTGTACGCGCAGGAGTACGGCTGGAACCAGGAGTTCGAGGCGCTGCTGGCTGACATCGTCGGCAAGTACCTGCGCGAGTTCGACCCTACCTCCGACCGCTGCTGGATCGCCGACCGCCAGGGCGAGATGGTGGGCTCGGTGTTCGTCGTGCGCCACGATGCCACCACGGCCAAGCTGCGCATGCTGTACGTGGATGCCACCGCGCGGGGCCTGGGCGTCGGCCGCCGCCTGGTGGAAGAAGCCATCGGCTTTGCGCGTGCCGCCGGTTATACCCGCATGGTGCTGTGGACGAACAAAGTGCTGCTGGATGCGGTGCGCCTGTATGAGAAGACCGGTTTTTCGCTGGTGGAGGAAGAGCACCACCACAGCTTCGGCAGTGACCAGACCAGCCAGGTGTGGGCCCGCGACCTGGCCTGAGCAGAAGCAACGGCGCAGGAGGCGCCCCTCCCCGCCACACACGCCGCGTGCGACCATGCAAGGCCCTGTCTACGTTGTCGCCTGTCCCAGCAGGCCGGCCTTCTGATCCATGAGCACTTTGCAACCACCGCACCTGCCGACCTCCGATGCATCCACTCCGCTGATACCTGCGGCAACCGGCGGCGGGCCACTGGGTGAAACGAAGATGCGCGAAATCGCGGTGCGGATCTCGCAGTACTTCCGCGATTTCCTTGAATCGGATTTCAAGCGCGCGCAGGCACCGCGGCGCCGCATCGTGCTTACCAGCGATTCCGGCTTCCGCGCGGGCATGCGCACCGCGCCGTATCCGGCGTTGGACAAGGAGCTGTGGAAGCTGCTCAGCCGGCCCTCCGGCGAGGAGCTTTCG
>Ga0256885_1000034_pt1 | contig 36157 bp, 27 predicted proteins | sample MC6MC0493MT_FD_186344 | JGI IMG/M metagenome (GOLD analysis project Ga0256885, IMG submission 186344) | Metatranscriptome of enriched soil aggregate microbial communities from Iowa State University, Ames, United States - MC6-MC0493-MT... | ecosystem: Environmental > Terrestrial > Soil >...
CAAGGGTCGCAGCGTGATCGCGGTGATGGCCGACGACCCGGCCCAGGTGAACCGCCTGTTTGAAGCGTGGTTCGATCCGGACCGCCTGCGCGATTTCCAGGGCAGTGTGGTGCTGCTGCAGAAGGACAAAGTGCGCAGCCTCGCCGGTAACCAGAGTTACTACGTCGGTCACCTGCCGCCGCTGACCTGGCTGCGCTGGTATTTCTCGCAGAGCCCGCTGCTCCTGGGGGCGTTCGTCGGCCTGGCCTGCCTGTTGCTGGCGCTGATCGCGCGGTGGCTGCTCAAGCGCAATGCCAAGGCCCGCATCGGGATGTCCGGCTGAGCATGCGCGACCCGTCCGTCCCCGTGCTGGCGCCCGCGCGCCGGCGCTTTCTGCAGGCGATGGCGGCGGCCGGTGCCGCCGCCGTGCTGCCGCTCACTGCCCTGGCACAGGCCTGCGGCACGCCTTGGCGCGAGTGGCGCGCGTTTGTCGATCGGCATATCGAGCCGGACGGCCGCGTGGTCGATCATCTCAATACCGACCTGCGCAGCACCTCCGAATCGCAGTCCTACGGGTTGTTCTTCGCCCTGGTGGACAATGATCCGATCCTGTTTGATCGGATTCTGGCCTGGACCCGCCGCCATCTCTGCCGTGGCCGTGCCGATCTCAATCTGCCGGCGTGGCTGTGGGGCCGGGCCGCCGATGGCCAGTTCCGCGTGCTCGATACCAACACCGCCTCCGACGGTGAGCTGTGGATCGCCTACGCACTGCTTGAAGCCGGACGGTTGTGGAACCGCCCCGGCCTGGTCGAAGCCGGCCGGCAGACGCTGGCGCTGATGCGTACGGCCGAAGTCGTCGAGCTGCCCGGCTTCGGACCGATGCTGCTGCCAGGAAACCGCGGCTTCGTCCATGCCGACCGCTGGACGCTCAACCCCAGCTACCTGCCGCTGTTCGTGCTGCGCCGCTTTGCCGCCGTTGATGCGCGCGGCCCGTGGGCGCGGCTGGCCGAACGCAGCGTGGCGATGACGCGGGCCAGTGCACCGGTTGGTTTCGCGCCGGACTGGATCGCCTGGAACGGCAAGGCCTTCGTGGTCGACCCGGGCAAAGGCGCGAACGGCAGCTACGATGCCATCCGCTGCTATCTGTGGGCGGGGATGACCGATCCGGCCGATCCATGGCGGCGCACGCTGCTGGACGGCTTGTCCGGCCCGGCATCCCTGCTGCGTGCACAGACCGGCTTTGCCGAGAAGATCGATACGCGTCGCGGCGTCGGCACCGGCGCACCGTCGCCGGGCTTTGCCGCTGCGCTGCTGCCCTACCTCAGTGCCCTCGGGCAGCCCGCGCTGGCCAAGGCGCAGCTGGCGCGGATTCCCGCGGCCGGCACCCTCAACTATTACGATCGTGCCCTGGTGCTGTTCGGCAAGGGCTGGATGGATCGCCGCTACCGTTTTTCTGCCGATGGGCGACTGCTGCCCGCGTGGAGTTCGCCATGTTCCGCAAGACCCTGACCCCCCTTTGCCTGGTCGGCCTGTGTGTGTTGACCGTGCCGGCCTTCGCGCAGAACGCGTCGTCGACGCAGCAGCTGGTCAGCCAGGGCAATTACTGGCAGGACCAGGGCCGTGAGGATCTGGCGGCCGATGCCTGGCGCAAACTGCTGGCGACCGATCCCAACCAGGCCGACGCACTGCTCGGCCTGGGCCTGATCGACCTCAACCAGGGCCGCCGTGCCGAGGCGCAGAAGCGACTGCAGCAACTGCAGGCACGTCATCCGTCCTCGGCGCAGACCACGCGCCTGCGCATGGCGCTCGGCGGTGGCGGTGGTGGCAACCAGCTGCAGACCGCGCGTCGCGCGGCGGCGGCCGGTCGCTATGTCGAAGCGGTGCGCGCCTACGACGAAGCGTTCGGTGCGGGCGGCCCGCCCAATGATCTGGCGCTGGAGTACTACCAGGTGCTGGCCGGCACGCCGGAAGGCTGGACGCGTGCGCGCGATGGCCTGCGCCGCATCGCCACCGGCAACAACAACCCGGCCAAGCTCGCGCTGGCGCAGGTGCTGACCTACCGCGAGCCGACCCGCCGCGAAGGCATCGCCCAGCTGCGCACGCTCAGCCAGGCCAACGACACCGCCGGCCCCGCACGCGCGGCCTGGCGCCAGGCGCTGCTGTGGCTCAACGCCACCACCGCCGATGCGCCGCTGTACCAGGCCTTCCTGGAGGTGGTGCCGAATGACCGCGAGGTGGCGGCCAAGCAGGCGCAGCTGCGCGAACAGGCCATCGCCAACCGCCCGGTGCCGCAGGACCCGAACCAGCGACTGCTGGGCGAAGGCTTCCGTGCTTTGGACGGCAACAACCTGGCCCAGGCTGAAGCCCGTTTCGCCCAGGTGCTGCGCGCGCGTCCGCGCGATGCCGAGGCACTCGGTGGCCTGGGCTCGGTGCGCCTGCGCCAGGAGCGCTTTGGCGAGGCCAATGAACTGCTGCGCCCGGCGGCTGCGATCAACGGCAAGTGGCGCAGCGCGGCAGATGCCGCGCGCTACTGGCTGACCCTGCAGGAGGTGCGTCGCCAGCCCGGCGCCGATGCCATCACCCGCGTGCAGCAGGTCATCGCGCTGCAGCCCAAAGAACCGGCCGGCTATGTCGCGCTGGCCGACCTGCAGAGTGGCAGCGATCCGGCTGCGGCCGAACGCAGCTACCGCAAGGCGCTGGAACTGGATGCCGGCAACGCCGGCGCCCTGCAGGGCCTGGTCGGTCTGCTGGGTCGCCTGGGCCGCGCCGATGAGGCGGCCGCGCTGTTCGACCGCCTGACCCCGGCCCAGCAGGAAAGCGCCGGTGGCCAGTCCGTGCTGCGCGCCAACCTGGCCCGTGCCCGCGCGCAGCAGGCGCTGGCCGAGGGCAGCATCGAGATGGCGCAGATCGAGCTGGAAGATGCATTGCTGGTACAGCCGCGTGATCCATGGCTGCGGTTGGAACTGGCGCGGCTGTACAAGCGTGCCGGCCGCCCCGACCAGGCCAACGGCGTGATCGAAGGCCTGCGCGCGCTGGATGACAGCTCGGCGACCTCGCTGTATGCCCAGGCCCTGTTCGCGCAGGAAAACAGCGATTGGCCGCGCGCGTATGCGCTGCTCGAACGCATTCCCGCCGCCTCGCGCGATTCGGAAATGACCGCCCTGCACGACACCGCTTGGGTGCAGGTGCAGGCCGCCCAGGCCCGTTCCCTCATGCAGCGCCAGCGCAGTGGGGAAGCGCAGCTCCTGCTGGCCCGCGCCGAAGCCGCCCTTGGCGACCGGGTCAAGAACCCGGCCATCGTGGCCGCGTTGGCCGGTGCCTACGCCGACATCGGCAGCCAGCAGCGCGCGCTGGTGCTCGCGCAGCGCCTGATCGAAGGCGGCTCGCCCAGCGTGGACAACCGCCTGGAATATGCCTCGGTGCTGCTGCGCGCAGGTCGTGATGGTGAGGTCGCCGCGATTCTGCGCCAGCTGGCCGATGTGCCATTGTCGGCCAGCCAGCAGACCCGGTTGAACGATCTGCGCAGCGGCTACGTGCTGCGCCAGGTCGATGCGCTGCGCGAGCTCGGCAATCTCGAAGGTGCATACGCGGTATTGGCCCCGGCGCTGGCCGAGCGCCCGCAGGATCCGCGCAACATCGCTGCCCTGGCACGGCTGTATGCCGCCGCGGGAGACAACGGCCAGGCGTTGGCGTTGTACCAGCAGCAGCTGCAGCTGGCCCCGGGCGATCTGGATGCGATGGTCGCCGCTGCCGGCAGTGCCGCGGCGATGCGCGACATGGACCTGGCCGAACAGTATCTGGAGCGCGCGCTCAAACAGGCGCCGCAGTCGCCGGATGTGTTGGCCGCCGCAGGACGTGTGTATCGCGCCGCGGGCAAGAACCGCCGCGCCGAAAGCTACTTCCGTGCCTCCCTGGCCGCTGCCGCGAAGGGCAGTGGCCAGCTCGACAACGGCTACCCGCAGGCCAGCACCGCGATGCTGGCAAGCGGTGGCAGCTTCAACCCGTTCGCCGGTCTCAACCGTGGCGGTGGCACCCGCACCGCGGCGCTGCGCGATGGTGGCCTGCCGTTGCCGACCGCGGCCGCACGTCTGGCTGCCGAACCGCTGCCGATGGATGCAGCGCCGTCGATGGGCATGAGCACGGGACTGGCGGGCGTCACCCCGGTGATCGATGCCGATGGCCTGCCCGAACCGGTCATGGCCACGGCCGCCGCCAGTGGCGGGGTCGCCCTGCCGTTGCCGGTGCCAGGCTCGCGCCAGGTGCCGAACCAGGCGAGCGTGCCGCGCGCGTCGCGCAACACCGCGCTTGGCCCGCTGCCACCGGCCACCACTGGCAATGGCGTGCTTGATGAACTGCGCGCGCTCAAGGCCGAGAACAGCAGCAGCCTGGCCGTGGGCGCGGCGTATCGCACCCGTGCGGGCGAAGCGGGCATGGGGCAGCTCGACGACCTGCAGGTGCCGCTGGAAGGGCAGTTCGCGGTGGGCGACGGCAAGCTCAAGGTGGCCATCACCCCGACCGTGCTCGATGCGGGGCGCCCGGATCCCGAGTACACCAGCGCCAGCCGCTTCGGTGGTGGCCCGCAGGCCGCCCTGGCCGGGGCGCTGGCCGCGGACCGCACGCCGGTCGATGATCTGGTTGGCTCGTCGCTGTACCAGACGCTGTTGACCCGTGGCGAAAGCAACGCGACCCGCAATCTGATCTACGACCGCGCGCTGGACAACGGCCGCTACCAGGAACTGTTCAACCAGACCGACGGTTCGCTCACCCAGGCAGAACGTGCCGCTGCCGCACGTGCGCTGCTGTTCGCTGATCCACTGCCGAGCTACATCCTCAGCCGTGATCTGGCCAACACCCCGATCAGCGACATCGCCACCCAGGTGCTGGGCAATGCCGGCCTGGTACGCGGGCTGAGCGCCGCCGAGCAGGCCCAGCTCAAAACGCTGGCCCAGGGCGGGGGTGGCTCGCAGACCCCGCAGGCGTTCCAGGACACTCTTTACGCGATGGTGGCCAACGCCGCCGGTGCGCGCCGAATGAGTTCTCAGGATGCCAGCGGTGCCGGCGTCTCGGTCGGCTACGAGCGCGGTGGTTTCCGTGCCGATGTCGGCAGCACGCCACTGGGCTTCGATGACACCCAGATCGTCGGCGGCATTGGCTACCGCGGTCAGATCGGCGATGCGCTGACCTGGTCCGGCGAAGCCTCGCGCCGCGCGGTGACCGACAGCCTGCTGTCCTTCGCCGGTGTGGAAGATGCGCGCAGCGGCCTGCGCTGGGGCGGGGTGACCGCCAGCGGTGCCAAGCTCGCAGCGACGGTCGACAACGGCCAGCTTGGCGGCTACGCGAGCCTGTCCTGGCATCGCCTGGAAGGCGAGAACGTGGCCGACAATGATCGTCAGGAAGTGGGCGTGGGCGTCTACGTGCATGCCCTGGAAACCGACAACCAGTCGCTGACCGCCGGCCTGAACCTGACCGCGATGCAGTACGACCGCAACCTCAGTGGCTTCACCTATGGCCATGGCGGTTACTTCAGCCCGCAACGCTACGTGGATGTCGGCTTCCCGGTGCACTGGAACGGCCGCACCTCCAGCGGCCGCGTCGCGTGGCAGCTCGATACCAGCGTCGGCGTGCAGCACTTCAAGGAAGACGCCGCGCCTTACTTCCCGACCGACCCGGCGATGCAGCAGGCCGCCTACGAGGCGGCCTCGATGGCCGCGCTGCTGGGTCTGACCACCGAGTACGTGGAACCGGTCTACACCGGCCAGACCAAGACCGGCGTGTCCTACAACCTCAGTGCCGCCGCCGAATGGCAGCTGTCTTCGCAGCTGTTCCTGGGCGGGCGCATGGAGTTCAACAATGCGCGCGATTACCGCCAGTTCGGTACCAGCCTGTACCTGCGCTTCCTGCTCGACCGGCTCGGCGCCGGGCTGGGCAAGCAGCCGCAGCCGCTGCGCTCGCCGTACGCCTCGGGTGAATGATCGCCGTCATGCGCTGATGACCGGCCCGCTGCCAGGCTTTACCTGGCCGCGGGCGTCCCGCAGGCTTGCCGGGTTACTGCTGCGAAGAGGCTGACGTCCGTGACTGATTCCCCATCGTTCCATCGGATGCGCCGCCGCCTGCTCCAGGCGCTGGCCGTTACTCCGCTGCTGGCCTGCTCGGCCAACGGCCCGGCACGCGGCCCCGGCCCGTGGACGGCATGGCAGGTGATGCGTGCTTCCAGCGTGACCCCGGACGGGCGCATGGTCGACCACAACAACACCGATCAGCGCTCGACCTCCGAAGGCCAGTCCTACGCACTGTTCTTCGCGCTGGTGGACAACGACCAGCCACTGTTCGACCGCATCCTGCGCTGGACCGAGGACAACCTCGCCGGCGGCAGCATGGCCCAGCGCCTGCCGGCCTGGCTGTGGGGGCGCGACACCACGGCCAATGCGTGGAAGGTGCTCGACGACAATCCCGCCAGCGATTCGGACGTCTGGCTGGCCTACACCCTGCACGAAGCTGGGCGGTTGTGGAAACGCCCGGCGCTGCGCCAGACCGCCGAGGCGATGCTGGCCGCGGTCCAGGTGCAGGAGCTGGTCGATGTGCCCGGCCTGGGCACGATGCTGATGCCCGGCCCGAAAGGATTTGCGACCGAAGATACCTGGCGCTTCAATCCCAGCTACGTGCCGCTGCCGTTGCTGCGCCGGTTTGCCGCGCTCGACCCGACCGGCCCGTGGACCACCGTGATCGGCAACAGCGTGCGCCTGTTGCGCGACACCGCACCCCACGGCTTTGCGCCCGATTGGACGGCGTGGCGCGATGGTGCCTTCATCGCCGATCCGGACAAGGGCCCGCTCGGCAGTTACGACGCCATCCGCTGCTACCTATGGGCGGGCATGACCGCCGTGAACGATCCCAGTTTCCGCTCGCTGCTGGATGCGCTGCATGGCCCGTTGAGCACGCTGCGCGAAGGGCAGCCCATGCCAGAGAAGGTCAACACGCTCACCGGTACACGCGAAGGCACGGGCAACTACGGCTTCCAGGCGGCCCTGGTGCCGTATCTGCAGGCGCAGGGTGAGGCAGACCGGGCAAAGGCGATGGCTGCCTCGCTGCCCACCCCGGAGCAGCAACGCGCCGCACCGCCACGCTATTACGAGCAGGTGCTCAGCCTGTTTGCCATCGGTTGGTACGAAGGCCGCTATCGCTTCGCCGCAGACGGCCAACTGCGGCCGTCTTGGGCGTGATCCGCCGCCTACCGACTACCGGTCGGTAGGTGCGTGCACCCTCACTCCAGCGCGTAACGCAGCACGAACAGTCCGGCCACCAGCCACACCGCCGGATGTACCTCGCGCCAGCGCCCGGTGCCGGCCTTGAGCACGGCGTAGGCGATGAAGCCGAAGGCCAGGCCATTGGCGATGGAGTAGGTGAACGGCATCGCCAACGCGCAGAGTGCGGCCGGCACCGATTCGGTCAGGTCGCCCCAGTCCACGTCGACCAGCTCGCGCAGCATCAGCCCGGCCACGAACAGCAGGGCTGGGGCGGTGGCGTAGCCGGGCACCATCGCCGCCAGCGGCGAGAACAGCAGCGCGGCCAGGAACAGGGCGGCCACCACCAGCGCGGTCAGGCCGGTGCGGCCACCGGCCTGCACGCCCGAGGCGCTTTCGGCGAAGGCGGTGGTGCTGCTGGTCCCGAGCAGCGAGCCGGCCACGATCGCGGTGCTGTCGGCCAGCAGCGCACGGCCGAAGCGCTTCTGCGCGCCCGGCAGCTTCAGCAGCCCCGCGCGGCCGACCACGCCGTACAGCGTGCCGGTGGCATCGAACACCTCCACCAGCACGAACACCAGCACCACCTGCAGCAGCACTGCGATGGGCGCGCCGCCGTCGTGGTGCAGCAGGCCGGGCAGGTCCAGCTGCAGGAAGGTCGGGGCCAGGCTCGGGGGCAGCGAGATCAGCCCATGGAACTGCACATCGCCGAGCAGCCAGGCGGCACCGGTGACGGCCAGAATCCCGATCAGGATCGCCCCGCGCACCTTGCGTGCTTCCAGAATGGCGATCAGCAGGAAGCCGGCCAGGGCCAGCAGCGGCGGCGCGGTATTGAGCGGGCCGAGTGCAACCAGGGTGTCGGTGTTGGCGATGATCACGCCGGATTTCTGCAGCGCGATGATCGCCAGGAACAGGCCGATGCCGGCCACGATCGAGGCGCGCAGCGAGGGCGGAATGCCGGCCACCAGCCACGCGCGCACGCCGGTGAGCGACAACACCAGGAACACCAGGCCGGAAATGAAGACGGCGGCCAGTGCCTGCTGCCAGGGCAGGCCGGCGGCGCCGACCACGGTGAAGGCGAAGAACGCATTCAAGCCCATGCCCGGGGCCATGCCGACCGGGAAGTTGGCCGCGAAGGCCATCACCAGCGAGCCCAGCGCGGCAGCCAGGCAGGTGGCGACAAACACCGCGCCCGGGTCCATGCCGGTGGTACCCAGGATGTCCGGGTTGACGAAGACGATGTAGGACATCGTCAGGAAGGTGGTCAGGCCGGCCAGCAGTTCGGTGCGCACGGAGGTGCCGTGCTGTTGCAGCTGGAACAGGCGCTCGGGAAGGGACATGCTGGTTATCTCGCGACGATAAGGCGTCACGACCAACGGTCGTGACCTACCGGAATGCAAACGGCCGCGCAGTGCGCGGCCGTTTTTGCTTTCTTACTTCAGCGCCTTGAAGCGCAGGCGCTTCGGCGCGGCGTCGTCGCCCATGCGGCGGCGCTTGTCTTCTTCGTACTCGCGGTAGTTGCCCTGGAAGAACTCCACGTGCGAGTTGCCTTCGAACGCCAGGATGTGGGTCGCGATGCGATCCAGGAACCAGCGGTCATGCGAAATCACGAAGGTGTTGCCCGGGAACTCCAGCAGCGCATCTTCCAATGCACGCAGGGTTTCGATGTCCAGATCGTTGGACGGTTCATCGAGCAGCAGCACGTTGCCACCCTGCAGCAGGGTCTTGGCCATGTGCAGGCGGCCACGCTCACCACCGGACAGCGAACCGACCAGCTTCTGCTGATCCTGGCCCTTGAAGTTGAAGCGGCCGATGTAGGCGCGCGACTGGATCTCGATGCCGTTGATGTTGAGGATGTCCAGACCGCCGGCGATTTCCTGGAAGACGTTGTGGTTGCCCTCCAGCGCGTCGCGGCTCTGGTCCACGTAGGACAGCTTGACGGTCGGGCCGACGGTGATTTCGCCCGAATCCGGCTTTTCCTGGCCGGTGATCATCTTGAACAGGGTCGACTTGCCGGCGCCGTTGGGGCCGATGATGCCCACGATCGCGCCACCGGGCACCAGGAAGCTCAGCTCGTCGAACAGCAGACGGTCGCCGAACTTCTTGGAGACGTTCTTGAACTCCATCACCGAGGCGCCCAGACGCTCGCCCGGCGGGATGAAGATTTCATTGGTCTCGTTGCGCTTCTGGTAATCCACCGACTGCAGCTCTTCCAGGCGGGCCAGACGGGCCTTGCCCTTGGTGCGGCCGCCCTTGGCGTTCTGGCGCGACCACTCCAATTCCTTCTGGATCGCCTTCTGGCGGGACTTCTCCTGGTTGTCTTCCTGCTTCAGGCGCTCGTCCTTCTGCATCAGCCAGTCGGTGTAGTTGCCCTTCCACGGAATGCCGCGGCCGCGATCCAGTTCCAGGATCCACTCGGCGGCGTTGTCCAGGAAGTAGCGATCATGGGTGACTGCCACGACGGTGCCGGTGTAGCGCGCCAGGAACTGCTCCAGCCATTCCACGGACTCGGCATCCAGATGGTTGGTCGGTTCGTCGAGCAGCAGCATGTCCGGCTTCTGCAGCAGCAGGCGGCACAGCGCCACGCGGCGCTTTTCACCACCGGAGAGCTTGCCGATCACGGCATCCCACGGCGGCAGGCGCAGCGCATCGGCGGCCACGTCCAGCTGGTTTTCCAGGGTGTGCGCATCGCCAGCGGCGAGGATCGCCTCCAGGCGCTCCTGCTCCTTGGCCAGCTTGTCGAAGTCGGCGCCTTCCTCGGCATAGGCCAGGTAGACGGCGTCCAGCTGGGCCTGGGCCTGCAGCACTTCGCCGACGCCTTCCTCGACCGCTTCACGCACGGTCTTGGTCGGGTCCAGCTCCGGTTCCTGGGCCAGGTAGCCGACCTTGATGCCGGCCTGCGGGCGGGCTTCGCCCTCGAAATCGGTATCCACGCCGGCCATGATCTTGAGCACCGTGGACTTGCCGGCGCCGTTCAGGCCCAGCAGGCCGATCTTGGCACCCGGGAAGAACGACAGCGAGATGTCCTTGATGATCTGCCGCTTGGGCGGGACCACCTTGCTGACGCGGTTCATGGTGTAGATGTATTGCGAGGACATGAGGTCTCCGAAGGCGCAACCCTGCGCCCGTTCCAGACGGAACAGGAACAGATGGAAGAAAAGGATGCCCCGATTATAGCCGGAAGCGATCAGTGCCGCCGGGAGCCAAGGGCTCCGGGGCTTGCCGCCGCCTGAATGCGGGGTCAAAGCCCTTGAATTGGAAACCGTTTCCAGCCGGAGACCGTTCAGATGCCGTGCGCATGATGGAGTCATCCACCCACCAAGCGAGGCCAGTCATGCGCATGAATCGATTTGTAGTAGGGGCGGTCGCCTCGCTGCTGGCCTTGGGCACGGTGGCCCCGGCCCTTGCCGATGACCATCGTGGGCGCGGTCACGACCGCCGCGAGTGGCGTGATGACCGTGGCCGCGGCCATGACCGTCATGACCGCCACGACAACCGTCGTGACGACCGCCGCCATTACAGCAACGGCTACCGGGAGGGTTACCGCGACGCCCGCTACAACGACCGCCGGTACTACGCCCCGCCGCCGCCGCGTGTGGTGTATCGCCCGGCGCCGGGGTATGGCTCGTACGGCTGGGCGCGCGGCCACCGCTACCGTGAGTACTACGGCGGCCCGGTCTACGTGGTCAACGATTACAGCCGCTACTCGGTGCGCCGCCCGCCGCGCGATCACCAGTGGATTCGCGATGATCGCGGCAACCTGCTGCTGGTCGCCATCGCCACCGGGATCATTGCCGACTACGTGATCAACCGGTAAGCAGGCCTGGCATCGCACTGACACGCTGACCGTTAGTGTTCGAAAGGCACCATGACAAAGGGCCCGCGCAAGCGGGCCCTTTGTTTGAAGCAACGCGCTGCATCAGAACTGGACGGACCAGTTCAGCTGCACCCCCACATCGCGCTGGCCGTCGCCGGCGCTGGTCTGTGCCTGCAGCGACAGGCGGCTTGCCGTCGTCGGGCTGACCGCCACGCCCAGCTCGGCAAGACCCATGCTGCGTGCCAGCGGCACGGACTGCATCGCAAACGTCGTACTGCCGTTGTTGAAACGCGCATGCGTCGCAGCGCCGAGGTCCCCCTCGGCATACTGCCAGCCGACCCGTGCAGTGAGCGCCGCACGGTCACGCTGCCCGCCGCTGATGTCCCACACCGCGCGCAGTGCTGCCACGCCGGTGCTCAGTTCATCGCGGTTGGCCTGCACCTGCAGTGCACTGCTGCCGCCGGTTTCAGCGACCTGCTCACTGCGCAGACGCACGTGTGCCAGCTCGATCTCCGGGGTCAACGTCACGGTGCGGGCGGTGAAGTCCCAGCCCGCCCGGGCGAACATGCGGTCGGCGGTCGCATCCGAACGTGCTGCCAACGACTGCGACATCGTGCTGCCGACGGTCACCTCGCGGGTGGTGTCGATGCGGTAGTCGGTGCGGCTGACGCCACCGCGCAGGCTGAGGTGTTCGCCCTGGAACTGGCCGTAGACGCCGTATTCGGTGGCGTCCGCGTCGGCCTTGGCCTGGCGCTCGTCCAATCGATTGGTCAAGGTCTGCTCGCCCACGGCCACGCCCAACAGCACACGCTCGCTGATGCGCCAGTCGGCACCGGCCATCAGGCCCTGCTGCTGCACGCGCGAACGCGCGCCCACGCCATCGGCGTCCAGGCGCAGCGAGTTGCCGCTGCCGGCCACCCACACGCCGGTGTTGCCGGCGAGGACGCCACTCATCGCCGCGCCGTCCAGGCGCTGGTGGATGCCATCGCGCAGGAAGCGATCCTGCAGCAGCGCGGTGCGCGCGGCGGCGTGGATCTCACCGCCCAGGCTGTCGAAGGCCGGTACGACCTGCGGCACTTCCAGGCGTACGACGGCGTCGTACACCGCATTGCCCGCGCCCAGCGCTTCCACCGCGCCGGCGACCTGCTTCTGGTTGGTGTTGACCACCACGTCCGGGAAGGCCAGCTCGATGTCCGGCATCGCAACATCGTTGCGCGCCAGGGTCAGGTAGACGTGGTTGGCGTCGTAATCCAGCGTGGGTGCAAGGAAGGCCAGCGTACTGGTGGCGCCGGCAAAGCGGCCCTCCACGCCATCGTTCGCCGTCAACAGGGTGTAGCGGGTGGACGGCGCCCACTCACCGGCCGAGGCCAGGGCCACGGTGTTGGCCTGGCCCAGGGTGGCGGTGCCGGCCACGTCGACATGGTCACTGCTGCCGTTGGCTGCCACGTCCACGTTGAAGATCGCGCTGCTGTCGAACACCAGATTGCCGGTGATCGATAGACGGCCCACCGGCCCGGTCAGATTGCTGCCCGGTGACAGGGTGCTGCCGCCCCGGATCTCCACGTCGCCCAGGCGCCCGTTACCGGTGAGCCAGGCCGTGTTGCCCACCTGCACGGTGCCGCCCAGCGCCCCCTCCACAGCCAGTTGGCCGCCATCGACCACGGTGGTGCCGGTGAACGCGCTGCTGTCGCCGGTCAGGGTCAGGAAATGACGCCCCTGCTGCAGCTGACCATTGCCACTGAAGCGGCCCGCGTAGGTGACCACGCGGGTGGTATCGGTCTGGAAGCGCCCGGCGCTGCCGATCTCGATGTCGCCGCTGGGCATGGCATTGCCGATCGCGCGCACGGTGCCGCCGTTGACCCGGGTCAGGCCGCTGAAGGCGCCGCTGCTCAGGACCAGCTCACCGCCATCGTTCTTTTCCAGCACGGCACCGGTGACGCCGCTCAGTCCGCCGCCGAAGGTCACGCTGGTGCCATTGGGCACCCACACCCCCGCATTGCCCAGCAGGCGCACGCTGTTGACCAGGGTGGTCATGTTGACCAGGCCCAGCGAGGTGCCATCACCCAGTGTCACCCCGCCGCGGCCCGCCGAGGCCGCGCCGTTCAGCGACAACGTGCCGGCGTCGATCTGCAGGCCGCCGCTGAAGCTGTTTGCGCCGCTGAGCATCAGCACGCCCGCGCCGGTCTTGCGCAGCGCGCCGGTGCCGCTGATATCGCCCTGGATGCCCAGGTTGCCCACGGTATCCAGCTGCGAGGACACGCTCACCAGCACGTCGCTGTCGAGGTTCACCCAGCCATTGCTGCGAAGCAGGCCGCCGGCCAGTTCAACGCTGCCGGTGCCATCGCCGGTACGGATGCTTTCGATGCCGGTGCTGTTGCCGACCGCCAGCGTCGCGTTGTTGCCGACCAGCAGCGAGCCACGGGCAGTACCGTCCGCGGCCAGCAGGATCGACCCGCTGACGGAGGCGGTTGCGCCGTTGTCGACGCTGAAGGTGCCGATGCCTTCCTGGCCCACCTGCAACGTGTTGCTGATCCAGCGGGCGGTGGGGCCGTTCACGAGCACCTCGCCGAAGCTGCCCACGGCACGACCCAGAATGGCCGTGTCGGTGACCAGCAGACCGCCCACGTTGATCGTGGCCGCGCTGCTACCGCCGAAGGTGGCCGTGGCACCGCTGTTGTCGACGCCCGCATCCGCGCCGATGGTCAGCATGCCGCTGCCGCCCTGCGTAGCCACCAGCAGGCCGTGGGTGACCACGCTGGCCCCGTTGTAGACCTGCAGGTCGCCATGACCGCGGCTGCCGATGGTCAGCAGGCCATCGTTGATCCACTGCGAGGTGGCATTGTTGATGGTGGCCACGCCGGTGCCGCCGGCGCCGAGGACCGCCGTGGTACTCAGCAGGCCCGCGCCCCCCTGGACGATCAGCTCGCCCATGCCGGCCGCGCCCACCTGCAGGTCGGTGGCCGTCAGATGCGAACCGGTGCCGCTGACGACCACCGTGCCCACGCCGGTGTTGGTCCATCCCAGGATGGTCTTGTCACTGACGGTCTTTGCGCCGTTGGTGATCTCCACCCGCCCGGTGCCTTGAGCGCCAGCATAGATCGTGCCGGCATCCCAGCGGCTGGTGGCGCCATCCACCTGCACAAAGCCGGTGCTGCCCGGCATCGAGCCGACCCAGGCGTTGTTCGTATACAGGTGCGCGCCGCCGAGCACGGACAGTTCGCCGCGGCCCAGGTGGCCTACGCCGATGTCGTACTGGATGTCCCAGGAGGTCCCGGCACCGCTCAGCACGGCAGAGCCCCTGTGGCCGGCGACGGCACCCAGGGTGGCCGTTGCGGTGTCCAGGGTGGCGCCGTTGCTCATGTCGAAGTGGGCATCGGCCGAGTTCCCCAGGTACAGATGCCAGGATCGTGCCCCGGCCGTCTGCAGGCTCAGTGTGTACCCATCGACGTAGGCCCAGCTGTTGGTGGCGGTCGGAACACCGTTGTTCCAGCGGGTCGCGTCATACCAGTCGCCATTGCCCGTGCGGGAGGTATTGACGGCCTGTGCCCCGGCGCTGACGGCCAGGCCGACGGCGAGCGCAAGCAACGATGCGCGGCGTGCGCTGGTGGAGGTAGTGGAGGTGGTGCGACGGTTGGCCAGCGTCGTGGCCGGCGAGCAGACATGGTACGGATGAATCACGCGAAATCCCCTGATTTGGACAGGGCGTATCGGCGTCGAAATGCGGGTCTTTAGGGTGGAAAGCTAAATAATTCAGTTTCACAAGGAATTGCGTCACGGTTCGGGAATCAGGCGGCTGTGCCATGGGCCGGGGCGCGCCCGGCGGCAAGCGGTCGCCCCGGCCGGCCAGCCCGCTTACAATCGGGGGCTCTGCTGTCCCCTCCCTGCCTGGAGTAACCGATGTTCCCGCGTGACGTCCGCATCGAAACCTACGATCCCGAACTGGCCAAGGCCATCGCCGCCGAAACCCAGCGCCAGGAAGACCATGTCGAGCTGCTCGCCAGCGAGAACTACACCAGCCCGGCCGTGATGGAAGCCCAGGGCAGCCAGCTGACCAAGAAGTACGCCGAAGGCTAACCGGGCAAGCGCTACTACGGTGGCTGCGAATACGTGGATATCGCCGAGCAGCTGGCCATCGACCGCCTCAAGCAGCTGTTCGACGCCGACTACGCCAACGTGCAGCCGCACAGCGGCTCGCAGGCCAACCAGGCCGTGTACTTCGCGCTGCTGCAGCCGGGCGACACCATCCTGGGCATGAGCCTGGCCCACGGCGGTCACCTGACCCACGGTGCCAAGGTCAATGCCTCGGGCAAGCTGTTCAACGCCATCCAGTACGGTGTCGACGAAGCCGGCCTGATCGACTATGACGAAGTCGAGCGCCTGGCCCTGGAGCACAAGCCGAAGATGGTCGTGGCCGGCTTCTCGGCTTACTCGCAGGTGGTGGACTGGGCACGCTTCCGTGCCATCGCCGACAAGGTCGGTGCGTACCTGTTCGTGGACATGGCGCACGTGGCCGGTCTGGTCGCCGCCGGCGTCTACCCGAGCCCGCTGCCGCACGCCCACGTGGTCACCTCCACCACCCACAAGACCCTGCGTGGCCCGCGTGGCGGCATCATCATCGCCAAGGGCGCCAGCGAAGAGCTGCAGAAGAAGCTGCAGTCCATCGTGTTCCCGGGCATCCAGGGCGGCCCGCTGATGCACGTCATCGCCGGCAAGGCCGTGGCCTTCAAGGAAGCGCTGGAGCCGGGCTTCAAGGCCTACCAGCAGCAGGTGGTGAAGAACGCCCAGGCGATGGCCGGCACGCTGATCGCGCGCGGCTACAAGATCGTCTCCGGCGGCACCCAGAACCACCTCATGCTGGTCGACATGATCGGCAAGGATGTCTCCGGCAAGGATGCGGAGGCTGCGCTCGGCCTGGCCCACATCACCGTCAACAAGAACTCGGTGCCGAACGATCCGCGTTCGCCGTTCGTGACCTCGGGCCTGCGCCTGGGCACCCCGGCGGTCACCACGCGTGGTTACCTGGAACAGGACTGCGTGGACCTGGCCAACTGGATCGCCGACGTGCTCGACGCCCCGGCTGACGAGGCCGTGATCGCCCGCGTGCGCGATGCCGTCAGCGCGCAGTGCCGCAAGTACCCGGTCTACGGTTGACATGGACGAGGGCCGGCAACGGCGTACGTACGCCGTGCTGGCCCTGGTCTGCGGCATCGTGGGGATGGCTGGCGGTGGCACCTTCGCCGCCATCGGGGTCTGGGTCGCATTCGTCGAGCCGGCCTATCTGGACCGGGCCTCGCGCCTGGTGATTGGCGGCTGGGGGGCGGCCGGCCTGATCGGGATCGTGGGCTGGCTGTGGTTGAGTGGCCGCTACCTGCGTCATGGCCGCGACGGGCTGCGCGCGAGTGGCCCTTGGGCGTGGACCGCGCTGTGGATGGGCATGCTTGCTTCGGTTCCGGTCGTGGGGATGGCGTTCTGGCACGCCGCTGAGAGCCCGATGGGGCTGATCCTGCTGCTGGCCGGGCCGCCGATGGCATGGCCTGCTGTCCGGCTGGTGCAACTGCGGCGGACTCCGGGAACCTGACCGGATGCAGCCGCGCCGTCGGCGCTGGCTGCCGCCCTGATCCTGCTGCTGCCCGGCATGCCGATGCTCTCCTGCGCGGCGCACCTGCTGTGGCTGCGTCGGCAGTCCACCTAGACGGGGCTGGCCTCTGGCACCGGCCATTTGCTGTAGTCGGTCCCTCTCAGGTACCGTTGCGACGCTGCCGTGACCACGGCATGACGTTTTCCTGATGCAAGGCGTTCCATGTATTGTCCGTTCTGCCAGCATGCCGACACCCGTGTGATCGATTCGCGCGTCTCTGAAGACGGCGCGACGATCCGGCGTCGCCGCGAGTGCGAGGCCTGCAACGAGCGCTTCAGCACCCTGGAAACCATCGAACTGAAACTGCCGGCGATCGTCAAAAGCGACGGCAGCCGCGAGGCCTTCGATGCCCGCAAGGTCCGCAGCGGCTTCGACCGCGCGCTGCAGAAGCGCCCGGTGCCTGAAGACAAGATCGAGCTGGCGGTGCGCGCGGTGATGCAGCAGGCGCGCGTCTGTGGCGAACGCGAAATTCCGTCGATCAAGGTCGGCGAGTTCGTGATGAACGAACTGCGCAAGCTGGACCATGTCGGGTACGTGCGCTTTGCCTCGGTGTATCGCAGCTTCGAGGACGTGGCCGATTTCCGCGAGGAGATCGAGAAGCTTGAACGCGAGCTGCCCTCCAGCACCGAACAGCTGCAGCTGCTGGGCGATGTGATCGCGCTGACCAAGAAGAAAAAGGGCTGAGCCCCGCCGCATCGCGGCCACCCCGGCTGGGCTACCATCGCGGCTGCACGACTGCCGCCAGAAGAGCTCCGCCATGACCGAATTTTCCGCTCTCGACCATCAGCACATGGCGCATGCGCTGCGCCTGGCCGAGCGCGCCGCGTATACCGCGCGGCCCAATCCCATGGTCGGCTGCGTGATCGCGCGTGATGAGGTCGTGGTCGGCGAGGGCTGGCACCAGCGCACGGGTGGCCCGCATGCGGAAGTCTTCGCGCTGCGCCAGGCTGGCGCGCAGGCGCGCGGCGCCACCGCCTACGTCACCCTGGAACCCTGCGCGCACCACGGTCGCACGCCACCGTGTGCGCTCGCGTTGATCGAGGCGGGCGTGGCGCGCGTGGTGGCGGCGATGCGTGATCCTTTCCCGAAGGTCGACGGCGGCGGCTTCGTGCTGCTGCGCGAGGCCGGCATCGAGGTCGCCGAAGGGCTGATGGCCGCGCAGGCGCGCGAGCTCAACCAGGGCTTCCTCTCACGCATCGAGCGCGGCCGCCCCTGGGTGCGGGTGAAGCTCGCTGCCAGCCTGGACGGGCGCACGGCGATGGCCGATGGCCGTTCCAAGTGGATCACCGGCGCGGCCGCCCGCGAGGATGTGCAGCGCTGGCGCGCACGGGCTGGCGCGATTCTCACCGGCGCGGCCACCGTGTTGGCCGATGACCCGATGTTGACCGTGCGGCTGGCCGATACCGAGGTGCTGCCGCCGTTGCGCGTGGTGCTCGATGCACGGCTGCGCTCGCTGGAATGCGCGCGCGTGCGCGAGGGTGGGGCGCCGACGCTGTATGTGCATGACGCCGCGGTCAGTCCACCGGATGCGGCCGATGCCGAGTTCGCCTGCGTGCCCAGCCATGACGGTCGTCTGGATCTGGGCGCGGTATTGGCGCTGCTCGCCGAACGTGGGGTCAACGAAGTGCACACCGAGGCCGGCGCCACCCTGGCCGGTGCGCTGCTGGCTGGCGGTTGGGTCGACGAACTGCTGCTGTACCAGGCGCCCACGCTGCTCGGCGAACATGGCCGGCCGCTGCTGTCCGGCCTGGGCATCCACGCGATGGAGCAGCAGCGTCGGCTGCGTGTGGTCGACAGGCGCCAGTTGGGTGAGGACCTGCGTCTGGTGTTGCGCCCATAAAAAACGGGCCCCTTGCGGGACCCGTTCGATCATGGCGCGGCGCGGACGCTGCAGCTCGATCAGTAACCGACGTGTGCGCCCTCATATCCACGGGGTGCAGCACTCAGCGGGTTAGCTTAACATTTATTTAACTTAAAGCCCCCAGTCAGGGTGCCCTGTTACACTACGCGCGCCGGTTCGCCGGTACACAAACGTCTTCAGGGCGGGGTGCGATTCCCCACCGGCGGTAGGTGCGCAAGCACGAGCCCGCGAGCGCTTCCCGTTCCCCGGGAAGGTCAGCAGATCCGGTCCGATGCCGGAGCCGACGGTATAGTCCGGATGAAAGAAGACGGTGCTGCCGGGCCTTGTGCTCGGCGTGCACCTATATGCCTTGCGGCGTTTTTCGCTCACTTTCCGCGGAGAACGTTACGTGTTTACTGGAATCATCGAAGGCGTCGGCCGTCTGGCCGCACGCGAATCCCTTGGCGGCGATGTCCGCTTCACCTTCAACGTGGGCACCCTGCCGTTCGAGAACGTGCAGATGGGCGAGAGCATCGCCATCAATGGGGTCTGCCTCACCGTCATCGCCCATGACGCCACCAGCTTCCAGGCCGACGCCTCGACCGAGACGCTGGGCCTGACCACGCTGGGTCAGCTGAGCGACGGCGCCGTCATCAATCTCGAACGCGCCATGCGCCCGACCGATCGCCTGGGCGGCCATCTGGTCAGCGGCCATGTCGATGGCCTGGGCCAGGTGCTGTCGGTGCATGACGACGCCCGCGCCCAGCGCTGGCGCTTCGCCGCACCGGCCGCACTGCTGCGCTACATCGCCAAGAAGGGCTCGATCTGCGTGGACGGGGTCAGTCTGACCGTCAACGAGGTGGACGAGCAGGGCTTCGAAGTCGCCCTCATCCCGCACACCGTCGCCAACACCGCCTTCGCCGCGACTGCCGTGGGCAGCGCGGTCAATCTTGAAATCGATCTGGTCGCCCGTTACGTCGAACGGTTGCTGGGTGCAGGAGCACGCGCATGAATTTCGCCCCCATTCCCGACATCCTCGAGGACATCCGCCTCGGCCGCATGGTCGTCATCGTCGATGACGAAGACCGCGAGAACGAAGGCGACCTGATCATGGCCGCCGAGTTGGTCAAGCCGTCGGACATCAACTTCATGGTCACCCACGGCCGAGGCCTGGTGTGCCTGCCGCTGACCCGCGAGCGTGCGGCCGATCTGGGCCTGGCACCGATGGTGCAGGCCAATACCGCGCAGTTCCAGACCAATTTCACCGTGAGCATCGAAGCCGCCGAAGGCGTCACCACGGGCATCTCGGCCTACGACCGTGCGCACACCATCCGCACCGCGGTGAAGCCGGACGCCAAGCCGGCCGACCTGCACCAGCCGGGCCACATCTTCCCGCTGATCGCCCAGCCCGGTGGGGTGCTGACCCGCGCCGGGCATACCGAGGCCGCCGTCGACCTGGCCATGCTGGCCGGGCTGGAGCCTGCCGGTGTGCTGGTGGAAATCCTGAATCCGGACGGCAGCATGGCGCGCCGCCCGGAGCTGGAGGTGTTCGCCCGCGAGCATGGCCTGAAGATGGGCTCCATCGCCGACCTGATCGCGTACCGCCTGGCCACCGAGAAGACGGTCGAGCGCGTGGATGAGCGCGAGATCGAGACCGAGTTCGGGCCGTTCACGCTGGTGACCTATCGCGACCGGATCGCCCACGACCTGCACTTCGCACTGGTCCGTGGCACCCCGGATACCGAGCCGACCCTGGTCCGCGTGCAGGTGGAAAACCCGCTGGCCGATCTGCTGCACTGGCGCCGCGATGATTTCGGCGTGGCCTCCACCGATGCCCTGCGCGCGATCGCGGCCGCCGAACGTGGTGTGATGGTGGTGCTGTCCGCCCCGCGCGACACCAACAGCCTGCTGGCCCGCCTGCGTCAGCAGCCGCAACCGATCGTGCCGGGCAAGGACAAGGATGTGAGCCAGTGGCGCCGCAACGGGGCCGGGGCGCAGATCCTCTCCGACCTGGGCCTGGGCAAGCTGCGCGTGCTGGGCACCCCCCGGCGCCAGATCGGCCTGGCCGGGTATGGCCTGGAAGTGGTGGAGACGGTGGGCAACACGTCATCGCATGCGCGCTGACGGCTCACGATCGGCGTCGCAAACCGGGGGCCCCTCTTATCATCACCCAGGCCCCCGCCGCTTCGCAGAAGCCCCCTGACGCAGGGGGCTGGTGCACCCGAGCCGTCCCGTAACGCACGGCGACCCGGCTACGCGCAGCCATGCGCTAGAATATTCCCCTATTAAATGGACCCCACGCCGAACATGAGCCATTACGAAGGCGACCTCCGTACTCCGGAAAAGGCCCGTTTCGCCATCCTCGCCAGCCGCTGGAATGCCCGCATCACCGACGTGCTGGTGGCCGGTGCGCGCCAGAGCCTAGCCGGCAACGGGATCGACGAGTCCGCCATCGATGTGATCCGCGTGCCCGGCGCGTGGGAACTGCCGCTGGTCGCCGCGCGCCTGGCCGCGGCCCATCAGCATGCCGCGATCATCACCCTGGGCTGCGTGATCCGCGGCGACACCCGTCATTACGAACACGTGGCCGACCGCTGCGCCGAGGGCCTGATGCGCGTGCAGCTGGATTTCGGCGTGCCGGTGCTCAATGGCGTGCTGGCGGTGGAACGGGTCGAAGATGCCGAAGCCCGCGCGGGTGGCAACCACGGCAACAAAGGTGAGGAAGCCGCACTGACGGCGTTGGAAATGGTCAATCTTCTGGAGCAGCTGCCATGAACAAGTCAAACCAGGGCAAGCCCTCCGGTAAACCCGTCCGCCGTGATGGCGTCGACCCGGTGCTGCGCTCGCGCGCCCGTCGTCGTGCGCTGCAGGCGATTTATGCGTGGCAGATCTCCGGCGGCAACGCGCAGAGCGTGATCGCCCAGTTCGCCCACGAGCAGGCCCGCGAAATCGCCGATCTGGCCTACTTCGAAGCGCTGGTGCACGGCGTGCTCGACAACCGCAAGGACCTGGACGCGGCGCTGGACCCGTATCTGGATCGCGGCATCGAGGAAGTGGACGCGATCGAGCGGGCCGCGCTGCGCGTGGCCGCTTATGAAATGCGTTATCGCCTGGATGTGCCGTACCGCGTGGTGATCAACGAAGCGATCGAATCGGCCAAGCGCTTCGGGTCCGAACATGGCCACACCTACGTGAATGGCGTGCTGGACCGTGCCTCCGTCGAGTGGCGCAAGGTCGAAAACGGGGGCTGATCGGCCCCATGTCCCTTGCCGAATTTGATCTGATCGACCGCATCCGTGCGCGCACCACCGTGCGCGCCGATGTCGTGCTCGGCATCGGCGATGACGCCGCGTTGCTGCAGCCGCGCGCTGGCGAACAGCTGGTGATCACCGCCGACACGCTCAACAGCGGCGTGCATTTCCCGGCGGAAACCCCGGCCTTCGATATTGGCTGGAAAACCCTGGCGGTGAACCTGTCCGACCTCGCCGCGATGGGCGCCCGCCCGGCGTGGTGCACCTTGGCGCTGTCCTTGCCGCAGGCCGACGCGGACTGGATCGAGGGATTCGCCGATGGCTTCTTCGCCCTGGCTGACGAGCACGACATCGTGCTGGTCGGTGGCGACACCACGCGTGGCCCGCTGTCGCTGTCGGTGACCGCGATGGGGCAGGTGGCGCCCGGCCAGGCCCTGCGCCGCGATCGTGCGCAGGTCGGCGATGACATCTGGGTCAGCGGCACGCTGGGCGATGCCGCCGGTGCCCTGCGCCTGTGGCAGCAGAACCGGTTGAAGGTGGCGGTCGCCACGCTGCTAAACGATGACGAAACGCTGCGTCAGCGCCTGCTGCGCCCGGTCCCGCGGGTCACGCTGGGCCTGCGCCTGCGCGCCTACGCGCATGCTGCCGTGGATATCTCCGACGGCCTGCTTTCCGATCTCGGCCACATTGCCGCACGCAGCGGTGTGCGCGCCGACGTGGAGGCGGATGCGTTGCCGATCTCCTCGGCGCTGCGCGCGCAGCTCGGGCGTGAGGGTGCCCGCGACTGTGCGCTGCGGGGCGGCGACGATTACGAGCTGTGCTTCACCGTCGCGCCGTCGCAGCGCGACGCGATCCATGCGTTGTCGGCATCCTTGGACCTGCCACTGACCCGGATCGGGCGGATCGTCGAAGGCCAGGGCGTGCATTGCGCCGATGTGGCCGCCAGCGATGGTGGCTACGAGCATTTCGCCGAACGCCGGTAGCGTCCGCTCACACCGGCGGCAGCACCTTGCCGGGGTTGAGGATCCCGTCCGGATCCAGCGCCGCCTTGATCGCGCGCATCGCCGCCAGCGTGGCCGGGGTGAATGCCTGTGCCATGAAATCGCGCTTGGCCAGGCCGATGCCGTGCTCGCCGGACAGCGTGCCGCCCAGTGCCAGGGTCAGCGCGAACACGCGCGGCAGCGCGGCATGCGCGCGTACGTTCTCGCCGGCATCGTCGGGGTGGTAGAGGATGTTGACGTGCAGGTTGCCGTTGCCGGCATGGCCGAAGGTGACGATCGGCAGCTCGAACTCGGCCGACAATGCCTGCACCCCGGCCACCAGCGCGGGAATGCGCGAGACCGGCACCACCACGTCTTCGTTGATCTTGCCCGGTGCGATGCTGCGCAGCGCTGGTGACAGCGCCTTCCGCGCGGCCCACAGGGTTTCGCGCGCGCTGCCTTCCATCGCCACATCCAGCGCGATCAGGCCATCGCCTTCGGCGGCCGCCGCGAGGGCCTGCAGCAGGTAGGGCAGGGTGTCGTGGTCGCCGTCGGCCTCCACCAGCAGCATCGCGCCGGCCTCTGGCACGTCAGCACCATTGCGACGCAGCAGTTCGAGGCTGCGCGCATCCATGAATTCCAGTCGCGTGGGTACCACCGGTTGCGCCATCAGCCGCGAGACCGCCTGCGCGGCGGCATCTGCATCGCGGTACAGCACGCGCAGCCCGGCCTGGGTCACCGGCAGCGGCGTGAGCTTCAACGTGGCTTCCACGATCAGCGCCAGCGTGCCTTCGCTGCCGACCAGCAGATGGGTCAGGTCGTAGCCGGTGGCATCCTTCGTATACGGGCCGCCGCAGGTGATCAGTTCACCGGCGCCGGTGACCGCGACCAGGCCGAGCACGTTGTCGCGGCTGGTGCCGTATTTCACTGCGCGTGGGCCGCCGGCATTGCAGGCCAGGTTGCCACCGATGCTGCAGATCTCCGCGCTGGAGGGGTCCGGTGGCCAGAACAGACCATGCGGCATCAGCGCCTGCTGCAGGTCGCCGTTGAGCACGCCCGGTTCGACCACGGCGCAGCGGTCGCCCGGCTGGATGGCGAGGATGCGGTTCATGCGTGCGAAGGACAGCACGATGCTGCCTTCGATCGGCACCGCCGCGCCGGTGGTGCCGGTGCCCGCGCCCCGCGCGACCAGGGCGATGCGGTGGTCGCGGCAGGCGCGGACCAGGGCGACGACCTGCTCGCGATCGCGGGGGAAGGCGACACCGGCCGGGCGCGTGTGCCGCCACGAGTTGTCCTGCGCATGTGCCTCGAGCGCGCGGTCATCGGTGCGCCAGCCGTCCTCACCGAGCAGGGCATGCAGGGTGGCAACGAAGGCCGTGGGCAGGACAGGGGTCATCATCAGGTCCGGGAATCAGCAGGATCGGGCGCCACGATCAGCGGCGCACCACAGCGGCCGCGGAATGGCGGTGTGGGTGAAGAGGGAGGGCATCAGCAGTCTTCCAGCCGGAACGCGTCGCGCAACCAGTTCAGCTGCGGGGGTTCGCCACTGGCCTCGACCACGTCGAAGCGGCAGGGCTGCTCGGCCAGCCAGGGATGGGATTGCAGGAACAACTGCGCGGCGATCACCAGCTTGCGTCGCTTGCGCAGGTCCACCGAGGCCGCGCCGCCGCCGAAGCGGGAGCTGGCGCGGTAGCGGACTTCCACGAAGACGACGACATCGCCGTCGCGCATGATCAGGTCGATCTCACCGCGGCGATAACGCGCGTTGGTGGTGACCGGGCGCAGCCCGGCCTCTTGGAGATGGTGCTGCGCGGCGGCTTCGACCGCTGCGCCACGTATCGCGCGCCCTGTCGGCACGCGGATCAGTTGCTGCTGGCGATCGGCATCGGCCGGCCGCCGCTGAAGGTCGACCATGCCGGCACCCGCAGCACGTTGCCGTTGCTGTCCAGGAACAGCGTGCCGGTGGCGCCGGCCAGGCCGCCTTCGGTGGCGACCTTGTCCAGGTAGGCGCTGATCTTCCAGGCATCAAAACCGAACGCGAACAGACGACCGGAGGCGCCACGCGCCGAAGGCAGGATCTGCCCGGCGGTGGAAGCGGCCGGCAGGCCCGGCACGCCGCGCACGTTCCAGGCTTCGTTCGGGTAGACGATGCCGTCCAGCGCCATGTCTTCTTCCGGCTTGCCGGCACCGACGGTCAGCTGCGAGGTGCCGACGCGGGTGGCGCCGCCCGCACCGGCCAGCGCCAGCTGCGGGGTCAGCGCACGCGCCTGCGGCGCCTTGACCGCCAGCAGCACGCCGTCGATGGCACCCGCGGCACGCACCTGTGCACCGATGTCGCCGACCGTGTCGCTCACACCGATCGTCGCCACCACCTGGCCACCGCGCTGCGCGAAGCGCTCGCGGAACGCAGCGGCGGCGCGGCGGCCGTTGTCATCATTGCTGTGGATCACCAGCACCTTGCTGCGCTCGCGGCCGCGCAGGTATTCGGCGGCGATGATGCCGTCGTCTTCCGGGGCCAGCGAGAAACCGGCGCTGCCGGCCGGCGGGGTGTCCTTGCCGCGGTTCAGCGCCAGCACCGGCACCGGCAGTTCGCGGCGGCCGAACACGGCATCCACTTCATCGCGGCCGAGCGGGCCGACGATGAAATCGGCCCCGGCGGTTACCGCCTTGTCGTAGGCGGCCACGGCACCGGCGGCAGTGCCGGCGGTATCGATGAACTGGATATCCGGGCGGCGGCGGGTTTCACCGTAGTAGCCGCTGAGCAGGCCATCGCGGACCGGCTGCGCGGCGGTGGCCAGGCGGCCGCTGAGCGGCAGCAGCACGGCCATCTTCACCGGTGGGCGGTAGCCATCGCTCATCGCCGGCGGGCGCTTGCTGGTATCGAACTGCGAGGCGCCTTCGCGATCGAACGGACGCGGCAGCGGCAGGCCGCGGGCGATCAGCGCACGGCCGGCGAAGTTGTACAGCGGCTCATTGGCCGGCAGCGCAGCGGCACGCGCGCGCAGCGTGGCATCGTCCAGCGTGCCGAGTAGGCCGGCGATGGCCTGCTGGTTGTCGCTGCGCGCCTTGCCGGTCAGCGCGGCGTGCGCACGGGCGCGCTCGAGCGCGGCACCGAGGTTGTCGCCGGTGGCCTGCAGTGCGTTGGCACGGGCCAGCTGCCAGCGGGTCCGCAGCGACGGAGTGACCGAGTCGGCCGATTCCTTCAGCACCGCCAGCGCCTGTGCCGGCTGCTTGTCGGCCAGGGCCAGCTCGGCGATGGTCAACTGATAGCGCTGCAGGCTGGCGCCACTGAGCTGGCGCGCGGTGACCTGGGCCAGCAGGGTGCGGGCGCGGGTGGCATCGCCGGCTTCGTGCCAGGCAAACGCGGCGTCGGCCAGCGCGGCGCTGCGGGCACTGCCGCGCAGGGTGTTGGCCAGCGCTTCCAGCTGGACCGCCGCATCGCGCGGCTTGCCCTGCTCGATCAGAGCCAGGGCCTGGCTCTGGGCCGGCGATTCCGGCGCACTGGTGAAGCTGGTCGTGGCGCAGCCGGCAAGCAGCATCAGCGACAACGAAAGGGCGGAGATCCGTACGACGGGCTTGTTCATGATCAGGTCCATTCGATGGGGGCAGCGGCCGTGGCCGGGGAACGGTACGATTCTACCCTTGACCACGGAAGAGCCGCTGATGAGTGCTGTCCCCACGCTGTATGTCGTTGCCACCCCGATCGGCAACCTCGCCGATCTGACCCCGCGCGCGCAGGACGTGCTGCGTTCGGTGGCCGCGATCTGCGCCGAGGACACCCGCCGCAGCGGGCAACTGCTGGCCCACTTCGGCATCCAGCAGCCGCTGGTGGCCCTGCATGACCACAATGAAGAAGCGTTGTCGCAGCGGATCGTCGCGCGCCTGTTGGCGGGCGAGTCGCTGGCGCTGGTCAGTGATGCCGGCACCCCGCTGGTCAGCGATCCCGGCTACCGCCTGGTCCGCGCCGCGCGCGAGGCCGGGATCAAGGTCAGCCCGATTCCCGGCGCCTGTGCCGCGATCGCCGCGCTCAGTGTGGCCGGCCTGCCCAGCGACCGCTTCACCTTCGAAGGCTTCCTGCCGGCCAAGGCCTCCGGTCGCCGTGAGCGCCTCGATGCGCTGGGCGGCGAAACCCGCACCCTGGTGTTCTACGAATCCTCGCACCGGATCAGCGAATCGCTGGCGGACATGGTCGCCGCGTTCGGGCCCGAACGCCCGGCAGTGCTGGCGCGCGAGCTGACCAAGCTGTTTGAAACCGTGCTGGATGGCGACCTGGCCTCGCTGCTGCAGCAGGTCGAGGCCGACGACAACCAGCGCAAGGGCGAGTTCGTGGTGATGGTGCAGGGCGCAGCCGACGATGACCAAGCCCAGCTGGTCCAGGGCCGGCGCCTGTACGCCAAGCTGAGCGAGCATCTGCCGCCGTCCACCGCGGCCAAGCTGGCGGCGGAAATCACCGGGGCCCCGCGCAAGGCGTTGTACGGCGGATAACCCGCGATCCGGCCTGTTTTGTGGGACAATGCGCGCGGCGGAGTCGGCCAGACAGTCGCGTCATCCCTTGCGGATGCCGAGGAAAGTCCGGGCTCCACAGGGCAAGGTGCCAGGTAACGCCTGGGCGGCGCGAGCCGACGGAAAGTGCAACAGAAAGATACCGCCTACGTTTCCTTCGGGAAGCCGGTAAGGGTGAAATGGTGCGGTAAGAGCGCACCGCGAGTCTGGTAACAGACCGGCACGGCAAACCCCACCTGGAGCAAGACCAAATAGGGACCTAATGGCGTGGCCCGCGTCGGGTCCGGGTAGGTTGCTTGAGCGCTGCGGTGACGCAGCGCCTAGAAGAATGACTGTCCACGACAAAACCCGGCTTATCGGCCGGCTCCGCCGCTTTTTTCGCAGACTCGCGAAAAAAGCCCCAAGGTCTGCAGCGCAAACCCTGGGCCCCGGGCTACCAGCCTCCCATTCCCCGCGCCTGACGGCGCGCCCCCTTTACTGAAGGGGGCTGTTGCTCCGCTTGAGTGTCCTGGGGTTTGGGTGCTCGCCGATCACGGCACGGTCCCGACCACGATCAGTCGTGCGTTGCCAGCGTCGTTTCACCCACGCAGACACCTTCCGCATCGAACCGGCGCTCGGCGATGAAGCCGTGGCCGTCGGCGTCCAGTGCGATGATCGTGCTGGCGCGGGTGCCGTACTCGGGGCTGCGGATGAAGGCGGAGGACAGCCAGCGCTCGCGCTCCAGGCCGATGCCGGTCTCCGGCAGGGCGCTGTCGTCAGCGCGGGTCTCATCGCGCAGGGCATCCCACAGTGGCGCCAGATCATCGTTGCCCTGGTCCACCCATGCGCGCAGCGCTGCGTTCAATGTCACGGTTTTCGGCCAGGGCGCATCCAGTGGCCCGTTGGACATCCCGTGGACGCCGGGCGCCAAGGAGTGGCGGTGCAGGGGATGGTTGCCGAGGAACTGGCAGCTGACGCGGTCGGCCAGCAGGAGATTGAACGGGGCGAACTCGACCGCGCGCCGGGCGAGCTGGTCGGCGAACAACGCGGCGGGCGCTGCGTCGCGCAGGTAGTCGGCGACCAGGGCGCCGCGTGAGGGGCCGGTCTGCCGGGCCAGCGGGTCGCGCACATTGGTCACCACCGCCATCCGCCCGTCCGGGCCGATCCCGGCCCAGGTCCCGCCCGAGCGCAGGTCGCGGCCGGCGGCGATGCCGTCGTCAGGCGCGGGCCAGCGGCGCAGTGCAGCCGTGGGCCGCGCATGGAACTCATCGCGGTTGCCGGCCATGACCAGCTGCCACCGGGGGTGTGTTTTCCAAGCGAGGGCGAGCAGACACATGCCTCACATTGTGCCGGTTCTGCGCAGTGTCGAGGCGTTGGCGACCCCGCCAGGACTGAATACGGGCGGATGTTTCACGCGGCCTCCACAGGCCTGAACTTCGGCGAAATCTCAAAAAATGAGACGAAACAGCAACTTGTGGATAAGCCTTGAACAAGTCTCTAAACATTGCTGCAAGCCCTTGATGTTCAAAGTGATTTCCCCTTCGCAAAGTTGTTGACAACCCAATCGGCACTGCTAAGGTGGGCATCAGAGGGGAAACCGGGTTTTTTGTGGTTTTTCGTGGTTCAATGTTTCACCGGGCGAAGGAAAGGTGAAAACGTCGTGTTTCAAGGCGAGACGGCCATCACTGTTGACGACAAAGGGCGCATGGCGGTTCCGACCGCGCATCGCGACCTTGTTGCGCGTGTGAGCAACAACCGTCTGGTCCTGACCTACAACCCGTTCGAGTCCGGCTGCCTCTGGCTGTACGCCGAACAGGAATGGGAACGCGTCCGTGATGACGTCATGTCCAAGCCCAACACACAGCGCGTCGTGCGCCTCCTGCAACAGAAGCTGGTCGGTTCGGCCGCGCATCTGGAGCTGGACGGCAACGGCCGCATCAGTATTCCCGCCAGCCACCGTGGTGCCGTTGGCATTGAAAAGAAGGCGGTGCTGCTCGGTATGGGCGACAAATTCGAATTGTGGAGCGAGCAGGCTCATCGCGCGTTGATCCAGCAGACGTTGTCTGACGAGGATCTCGGCGATGGGTTGCTCGACCTGAAGTTGTGAGCCGGGGTGCCCGGATGCGCGGAGCAGCGCAGACCGGTCACCTTCCGGTGTCGCAGTCGCCGGCAGGCCACCTGCCGGTCCTGTACACGCAGGTCCTGGAAGGCCTGAAGGTGATCGAAAACGGAGTGTATCTCGATGGCACGTTTGGTCGTGGCGGTCACGCCCGCGGCGTGCTCGAGCAACTCGGTCCCGGAGGCCGGCTGCTGGTCATGGACAAGGATCCCGAGGCGATTGCGGTAGCCGAGCGTGATTTCGCGCCGGACCCGCGCGTCTCGATCTTCCGTGGCAGCTTCGCCGATCTGCTGCACTGGGACGCCACCGCCGAAGGCCTGGATGGCGTGCTGTTCGACCTGGGCGTGTCCTCGCCCCAGCTGGATGTCGCCGAGCGCGGTTTCAGCTTCGGCAAGGACGGCCCGCTGGACATGCGCATGGACCCGGACAGCGGCGAAAGCGCGGCGCAGTGGCTCAACCGGGCCGAAGAACGCGAGATCGCCGACATCCTGTGGACGTATGGCGAAGAACGCCAGAGCCGGCGCATCGCCCGCGCTCTGGTGGCCCGCCGCGAGAAGCAGCCGTTCAGCCGCACCGCTGAACTGGCCGACGCCATCGCCGCGGTGATGCCGCGTGGCAAGGACAAGATCAACCCGGCCACGCGCAGCTTCCAGGCGATCCGCATCCACATCAACCGCGAACTGGCCGACCTTGAAGCCGGGCTGGACGCGGCACTGGCGCGCCTCAAGCCCGGCGGTCGCCTGGCCGTGATCAGCTTCCATTCGCTGGAAGACCGCATCGTCAAGCAGTTCATGAACCGCCATGCCAAAGCGCCGCCGAGCAATCGCCGGTTGCCCGAAGCGCAGCCGTTCGTGCCGACCCTGGTCCTGCATGGCGGCGCCATCAAGGCTGAAGACGACGAGCTGGCGGTCAACCCGCGCTCGCGCAGCGCCGTGCTGCGCGTCGCCGAGAAGTGCGGGGTGGCCGGATGAGCCGCCTGCTGTTGATCGTGCTGCTGGCCTGCACCGTCGCTTCGGCGATCGGGGTGGTGTTCATGCGCCATCGTCACCGCCAGACCTTTGTGGAGCTGTCCCGGGTCGAGCGTGCGCGCGATGAGATCAACATCGAGTTCGGTCGCCTGCAGCTCGAGCAGGCCACCCTGGCCGAGTCCACCCGGGTCGACCGGGTGGCCCGCGAACGCCTGGGCATGAAGTTCCCCGAAGCGGCCGATGTCGTGGTGATCCGGCCATGAACAAGTCCGGCCGCAACCGTGCGCGCAACAGCTTCAACCTCCGCCAGCGCCTGAAGTGGGTGGGGCTGGCGCTCGGCCTGTGTTCGGTCTCGCTGGTCGGTCGCGCCGCCTACGTGCAGATCATCAACAGCGAGTTCTACCAGCGCCAGGGCGAAGCCCGTTACCTGCGCGAGCTGCCGATCAATACCTCGCGCGGCATGATCACCGACCGCAATGGTGAACCGGTCGCGGTGTCGACCCCGGTCGCCTCGATCTGGGTCAACCCGCAGGAACTGCTGCGCGCGCCGGACCGCATCCCCGAGCTGGCCACCGCGCTGGGCATGCCGCTGGACGAGCTGACCTCCAAGCTCTCGCAGAAGGCCGATAAAGAATTCATGTACCTGCGCCGCCGGATCAATCCGGACGACGCGGAGAAAGTGGTCGCGCTGAAGATTCCGGGCGTGGCCTCGCAGCGCGAGTTCCGCCGCTTCTACCCGCAGGGTGAGGCGATGGCGCACGTGCTCGGCTTCACCAACATCGACGACCGCGGCCAGGAAGGGCTGGAGCTGGCCTTCGATGAATGGCTGCGCGGCAAGGCCGGCGCCAAGCGCGTGATCCGCAACCGCAAGGGCGACACGGTCGAAAGCGATCTGCTGCGCGCCGCCGAGCCGGGCAAGGACCTCACCCTCAGCATCGACCGCCGCATCCAGTTCCTGGCCTTCAAGGAGCTGCGCAACGCGCTGATCGCCAACAAGGCGGCCGGTGGCTCGATGGTGATCATGGATGTGGCCACCGGCGAAGTGCTGGCCATGGTCAACCTGCCGACCTACAACCCCAATGCCGTGGGTGGCGCAGCACCGGACACCCGTCGCAACCGCGCGGTGACCGACCTGGTCGAGCCGGGTTCGACCATGAAGCCGCTGACCATCGCCTCGGCGCTGCAGTCCGGCGTGGTCACCAAGGACACCACGGTGGATACCAACCCGGGCTACATGGCTGTGGGCCGGTTCACCATCAAGGACGTGCCGCGCAACAACGGCGTGCTCAACGTCACCGGCGTGATCACCCGCAGCTCGAACATCGGCGCGGCCAAGATCGCCGCCAAGATGCCGGACCAGGTCTTCTACGACCACGTCCACAGCTTCGGCTACGGCGTGTCGCCGCACAGCGGTTTCCCCGGCGAATCGGCCGGTGTGCTGCCGCGCCCGGCGCGCTGGAGCGGGTCGTCCAAGACCACGATGTCCTACGGCTACGGCCTCAACGTCACCCCGCTGCAGATCGCCACGGCGTACTCGGCGCTGGGCAACGGTGGCAAGCTGATCGCGCCGACCTTCGTCAAGGGCCAGCGCAACGAGGGCAAGCAAATCATCGACGAGAACATCGCCAAGGACGTGGTGGCGATGATGGAAACCGTGGTCACCCAGGGCGGCGCCAAGCAGGCCGCGGTACTGGGTTACCACGTGGCCGGCAAGACCGGTACCGCACGCAAGGCCGGTCCGGGCGGCTACGAGCGCGGGCATTACAACGCGCTGTTCGCCGGCGTGGTGCCGGCCACCAACCCGCGCTTCGCCACGGTGATCGTGATCAACGATCCGCAGGCGGGCAAGTATTACGGCGGCCTGGTGTCCGCGCCGGTGTTCCACAACGTTATGGAGGGCGCGCTGCGCCTGATGGACGTGCCGCCGGATGACATCGAGTCGTGGCTGGCCGCACAGCAGTCCGGAAAGATGGGCCACTCGGCCTCGGTGCTGCCGATGCCGCCGCCGGAAACGGTGATCGCGCCCGACGCCGCCGCAGAATTCGATGCCGCGCTGCCCAGCGCGCACGCCACAGTGCCGCCCGCGCAGGGAGGCACGCAATGAGCCAGACGATGTTGCTTTCGCAGTTGCTTCCCGATGTGGCGCTGAGCCACGACCCGTCCATCACCGGCCTGGTGCTGGACAGCCGCGCGGTGCGCCCGGGCAATGCCTTCGTGGCGATCGCCGGCTTCGGCGCGCACGGGCTGGGCTTTGTCGATCAGGCGCGCGCCAACGGTGCTGCGGCGATCCTGTTCGATCCGCCTGCGCCGGTCGAGCTGCCGGCGCCAACCGATGCGATCGCCGTGCCCGGCCTGCGCAACCGCATGGGCGCGATGGCCGACCAGTTCCACGGCCATCCGTCGCGCGTGATGACGATGGTCGGTGTGACCGGCACCAACGGCAAGACCTCCACCGTGCAGTTGCTGGCCCAGGCCTGGCACCTGCTCGGCACCCGCAGTGGCAGTATCGGCACGTTGGGCGTCGGCCTTTATGGCGATGTCGTGCCGACCGGCTTCACCACGCCGCTGGTGCTGCAGATGCATGAAGTGCTGGCCCAGCTGCGCGACGGCGGTGCCCAGGCCGTGGCGATGGAAGTCAGCTCGCACGCGCTTGATCAGGGCCGCGTGGATGCCGTGCATTACGACGTGGCGGTGTTCACCAATCTCACCCGCGACCATCTCGACTATCACGGCGACATGGCGCAGTACGGTGCGGCCAAGGCCAAGCTGTTCCATCGCGACGGGCTCAAGGCCGCCGTGGTCAATCTCGATGACAGCTTCGGCAGCGAACTGCTGCGCACCGTCGGCGAGACCGTGCGCCCGATCGGGGTGAGTTCGCGCGGCGCCGCGCAGGCCACCCTGCGCGCCGATTCGCTCACCCTGGACGGCCGCGGCATCGCCTTCGACCTGGTGGTCGACGGCCAGCGCCATCCGGTGCAGTCGCCGCTGCTCGGCCGCTTCAACGTGGACAACCTGCTGGCCGTGGCCGGTGCGTTGTATGCGCTGGGGCACGCCCCGGCCGCGATCGCCGCGCTGCTCTCGCAGCTGCAGCCGATCGCCGGCCGCATGAACCGCCTGGGCGGCGAGGGTGGCCTGCCCACCGTCGTGGTGGATTACGCCCACACGCCGGATGCACTGGAACAGGCCCTGACCAGCGTGCAGGGCCATCTGGCCGGGCGCCTGGTCTGCGTGTTCGGCTGCGGCGGCGAGCGCGATACCGGCAAGCGCCCGCAGATGGCCGCCATCGCCGAACAGCATGCCGACGTGGTGATCGTCACCGACGACAATCCGCGCGGCGAAGACGGCGACGTGATCGTGGCCGACATCCTCAAGGGCTTTGACGCACCTGCCGCGGTCACCGTGCAGCGCGACCGCGCCGCCGCGATCGCCACCGCGATCGGCCAGGCCGGTGCGGGCGATATCGTGCTGATCGCCGGCAAGGGCCATGAGCCCTACCAGGAGATCCACGGGGTCAAGCACGCGTTCGACGACACTGACGTAGCTGGCCGTGTACTGGCCGCGCGCGTAGATAAAGCGGGTACGCCGCGCATGGAGGCACCATGAAGCGCACCCCCCTGTCGCTGATCGCCCACTGGGCCGGCGGCGAGATCCACGGTGAAGACACCGCGATCGACGCCATCAGCAATGACACCCGTACGCTGGCCCCCGGCAGCCTGTATGTGGCGCTGCGTGGCGAGCGTTTCGATGGCCACGACTTCGCGGCCGACGCCCTGGCGCGCGGCGCCTCGGCGATGCTGGTCGAGCGCTTGCTGGATGTGGCCCTGCCGCAGATCGTGGTGGCCGACAGCGAGCACGCGCTGGGCCGTATCGCCGCCGGCATGCAGCGCGACCGCGACACCGCGGTGTTCGCGATCACCGGCAGCAACGGCAAGACCAGCGTAAAGAGCCTGCTGCTGGCGATCCTGGAACAGGTCGCGCGGGACGACCACAAGGTGGTCTACGCCAACCCGGGCAACCGCAACAATGAGATCGGCCTGCCGCTGGCGGTGCTCGATGCGCCGGAAGATGCCGACTACGCCGTCTACGAGATGGGCGCCGGCAAACCGGGTGACATCGCCTACCTGACCGAGATCGTGCGCCCGCACTACGCGCTGGTGAACAACATCGCGCCAGCGCATCTGGAGCGCATGGGCAGCCTGCAGGGCGTGGCCACCACCAAGGGCGCGATCTATGCGGCGCTGCCCTCCGATGGGGTCGCCGTGATCAATGCCGATGATGCCTTCGGGATCTGGTTCGAGCAGCACATCGTCGGCCAGCCGCCGCGTTGCCGCGTGCTGCGCTACGGCCTGGACCACAGCGCCGATGTCACCGCACGTGCGATCCGTCCGGCCGCGCAGGGCAGTCAGTTCGTGCTGTCCACGCCGGCCGGCGACGCAGAGATCACGCTGGGCCTGCCGGGCCGGCACAACATCAGCAATGCGCTGGCCGCTGCTTCGCTGGCACTGGCGGCGGGCATCACGGTGGCGCAGATCGCCGCCGGCCTGGCCCGTGCCGAGCCGGTGCCGGGCCGCCAGATCGCCCATCAGCTGCCCAACGGCGCGGTGCTGATCGATGACAGCTACAACGCCAACCCCGGTTCGCTGGCCGCGGCCATCGATGCCTTGGCTGCCTCGCAGGACGAGGGCTGGCTGGTGCTGGGTGACATGCGTGAACTCGGCCCGGACGGCGAGGCGCTGCATGCCCAGGCCGGCTGCCGCGCCCGCGAGGCGGGCCTGAAGCGGCTGTATACGCTCGGCCCGCTGAGCGCCGCCGCTTCGACCGCCTTCGGTGAAGGCGGCCAGCATTTCCAGAGCCACCAGGCCCTGGCCGCCGCACTCGCCACCGAACTGCATGCCGGCGTGCGCTGCCTGGTCAAGGGCTCGCGTGGCAGCGCCATGGACACGATCGTCAAAGCGCTGCTCGCGCAAGGAGAGGAAACCCCCAATGTTGCTTGAACTGGCCCGATGGCTGCAGCAGTTGGAGAGCCTGTTCGGGCTGTTCGGCTACCTGACCCTGCGCGGCATCCTCGCGGCGCTGACCGCCCTGTTCCTGTCGCTGTGGCTCGGCCCGGCGATGATCCGCAAGCTCGCCCAGTTCAAGGGCGGCCAGCCGATCCGTACCGATGGCCCGCAGACCCATTTCGCCAAGGCCGGCACGCCGACCATGGGCGGTTCGCTGATCCTGCTGACGATCACGCTGTCGGTGCTGCTGTGGGCCGACCTGCGCAACCGTTATGTCTGGCTGGTGCTGGCGGTGATGCTGTGCTTCGGCGCGATCGGCTGGTACGACGACTGGATCAAGATCGTCCGTCGCGATCCGAACGGCCTGAAGTCGCGCTGGAAGTATCTGCTGCAGTCGATCTTCGGCCTGGCCGCGGGTCTGTTCCTGTTCTACACCGCCGATGTCCCGGCGGCGATGACCTTCTACATCCCGATGTTCAAGTCGATCGCGCTGCCGCTGGCCGGCATCAGCTTCGTGGCCATCGCGTACTTCTGGATCGTCGGCTTCTCCAACGCAGTCAACCTGACCGACGGCCTGGACGGGCTGGCGATCATGCCGACGGTGCTGGTGGCCTGTGCGCTGGGCGTGTTCGCCTATGCGTCGGGCAACGCGGTGTTCGCCAACTACCTGCAGATCCCGCAGATTCCAGGCGCCGGTGAGCTGGTCATCATCTGTGCGGCGATCGCCGGCGCGGGGCTGGGCTTCCTGTGGTTCAACACCTATCCGGCCATGGTGTTCATGGGCGATATCGGCGCGCTGTCGCTGGGCGCGGTGCTGGGCACCATCGCGGTGATCACCCGCCAGG
>Ga0256885_1000041_pt1 | contig 33882 bp, 29 predicted proteins | sample MC6MC0493MT_FD_186344 | JGI IMG/M metagenome (GOLD analysis project Ga0256885, IMG submission 186344) | Metatranscriptome of enriched soil aggregate microbial communities from Iowa State University, Ames, United States - MC6-MC0493-MT... | ecosystem: Environmental > Terrestrial > Soil >...
GAATCCGCGCCCTGCTGTCTTCATTGCAGCAGGTATCAACCGACCGCATCGTCGGCGAGCTCGGCGTGTCGCGCGAAACCGTCAGGCGTGATCTGCTCGAATTGGAAGCAATGGGCGAGTTGCGCCGCGTGCATGGCGGCGCGGTGCCGGTGCACAGCGAGCCGCCCATCGCTGAACGTGTCCACACGCGCGTCAAATACAAACGCGCCATTGCCCGCGCGGCGGCGGGGCTGGTGGCAAGCGGCCAGACCTTGTTCCTGGATGCGGGCAGCACCACCAGCGTGCTGGCCGATGAATTGGCGAAGTTGTCGGGGCTAACCATCATCACCAATTCGTTCGATGTGGCGTTGAAGGTGGGCGCGGCAGGCAACGGCGCAAATCAGCTGTTGATGCTGGGCGGGTCTGTCGGCGGGCCGGTATGCGCCACCGCGGGCGACATCACCATTGCCGAAATCCACCGCTACCGCGCTGATTTCGCGTTGCTGTCGCCCGTGGGCGTGGATGCCGAATGCGGCGCCACCAACTATGACCTGCGCGAAGCCGAAGTGGCCCGCGCAATGACGGCCAATGCCAAGCAACTGGTGCTGCTGGCTGACTTCAGCAAGATCGGCCTGTGCAGCCGCGTGTCATTCTGCGGCGCTGACCGCATTGATCATCTGGTGACGAACACCAGTGCACAGAAATCGGCGGCCTACACGGCGCTGGAAGCAGCGGTGGGCAACGTGCTGGCGGTGTAAACCCGTTGCCCTGCTTCCAATCAGACCTTCGCCTTCGAACTAGTCCAGCGATACCCCTGCCGTCTTCACCATGTCGGCCCAGTACACCGTGTCTTCCTGCAAGCGCGTCTTGAAGGCGTCGGGCTGGCTGCCGACCGGCCAGCTGCCGCCGCTGTTGATCTTGGCGATCACGTTGGGCGACTTCATGGCTTGTCCGACCGCTTGCGCCAGATAGGCGACGCGCTCGGGCGGCGTGCCGGCCGGTGCAAACAGGCCATACCAGTCATCGGCGGTGATGCCGTCCAGACCGCTTTGCTTCAACGTCGGCGCCCCCTTGAAAATGCCGATGCTGTTCTCGTGGCTCAAGGCCAGGATGCGCAGCTTGCCTGCGGCCACCATGGGTTCGGCCGACGCGGGAGACGTGATCAGCATATCGACGGTACCGCCCATCAAATCGGTGATGGCGGGCGCCGCGCCGCGATACGGCACGTGCACCAGATTCACGCCCGCTTTCTTAGAAACCAGCGCGCCCATCAGATGGCTCATCGTGCCGTTGCCGGGCGTCGCGTACGTGATGATGCCCGGCTGCTTGCGCGCGGCGTCCAGATAGTCGGCCAAGGTCTTGTACGGGCTTTCGGTGCGCGCGACCAGCACCAGCGGCGCAGACGTGATCTGCGAGATCGGCGTGAAGTCCTTCACCGGATCAAAGCCCACGTTCTTATACAAACGCGGGTTGACGGCCATGACGCTCGTCTGCGACATCACCAGCGTGTAGCCATCGGGCTTGGCGCGCGACACTTGCGCCGTGCCAACGTTGCCGCCCGCACCAGAGCGGTTCTCCACCACGACGCTCTGGCCTGTGATGGCGCCCAGCTCCTGCGCAATCAGCCGCGCCACGTTGTCATTGCCGCCGCCGGGCGGGAATGGCGAGACGACGGTGATGGCCTGCTTGGGATAGTCGGCGGGCGCCTTGATCGACGGCGTTTGCGCGTGAACGCCTGCCCCCCACATCAAGCCGGCAATGGCCAACGCGGCCGCGCCGCAAGTGTGCAATGCATGGTGCTTCATCTGGATTTCCCCTTGTGTCTGCGGCCGGATACTCGGCCGTCCCTGCATTCCGGTTCGCCATGAACCGTCCGCACCCCGCCGGCACCTGCCGCCGGGGCGTATTGATTGCGTTGATGCATTGGGTATGCCGCGCGGCCTCTATGGGCCGTTGCGGCATGCGCCCTATCGGACGCGGCGCGATTGGGCGGCGTCAGCGCGCCGGAAAGCGATAGCCCGCCAATTCACGTTCATCGATCTGCTTGACCAGGTTGGTCTCCCAAGCCAGGTACTGGCGCGCCGCCGCCTTGTTGCCATCGTGGCGGTCGTGGACGAAGAACAGGTAGTCGATGCATTCGTCGTCGGCCGGCACGTCGGGCGTGGCCTCTTGCGCAATGCCTGCGGCCTTCCAGCTGGCCGGCGTGCCGGTGTTCACCTTGATGTCTTGCACGCCCAACGCGCGCAGATCTTCGGCGGCCCACGCCGCCACCGCAACGTCGTCGGCTAGCAGCACAACGGCGCGCGCAGGGTCCAGCGCCAGCCGATCCAGACGCGGCCGAATCGACCACTGCGCCCCCACGATGTGGCCCGCGCGATAACGCATGCCGGGGCGAACGTCGACGGCTTGCGCGCCTTGCGCCAAGGCGCTTGCCAGGCCGGAATCAGACAGCATGGAAACGACGGGCGTTTGGACCTCGGGCGTCTGATGCGTCAACGCGGCGTTGATGCCTTCTTGCAGCACGCTGGCGTCCCAGCCCATCTGCCGCAACCAGCTGGCCACGACCGGCGCGCGCACGCCTTCGGCGTCGAACACCACGATGCGCGCACCGCGCACGGCCAAGTACTGATCAGTGGCCTGCACTAGCTGTCCACCCGGCGTATGCTGCGCGCCCGGCAACGAGCCTTCTGCGAATTCTTCCGCGCTGCGCACATCGCACAGGAAGGTGCTGCGCGTTGAATCGTGCAGCCATTCCTGCACCGTGGCGGCGCTGACGGACGGCACGCCATGGCGTTCGGCCAGCTGCGCCGAGCGGCCGGCCAACGCAGGCAGGTCTTCGGCGGCCACGCCATCGTCATAACGGCGGCGCGCACCATGTTCCAGTTGCAGGTCTTCCAGATACCAGCCCTGCGTGCCGTTTTCCAGCGCGTAGACGGGGTTGGGCACCCCCAGGTTGATCAGTGTCTGGGCACCGATGATGCTGCGCGTGCGGCCGGCGCAGTTGATCACGATAGTGGTTTCGGGGCGCTTGGCCAGCGTATGCGCGCGCAGCGCCAATTCGCCGTTCGGGCAGCAGATGCCGCCGGGAATGCTCATCTTCTGGTATTCGGCGTAAGGCCGGCCATCCAGCACAATCAGGTCGTCGCCGCGTTGCTGGCGTTCGGCCAGTTCACGCGCGCCGATACGAGGGGTGTGGAAAACTTCTTCGGCCAATTCACCGAAGGTTTTGCTGGGCACATTCACGCCAGCGAAGGCGGCGTAGCCATCTTGCTGCCATTGCGCGATGCCGCCGGCCAAGCGATGCACCTGTCCATAGCCCAGCTTGACCAGCGCCCGGGCGGCGCGAGCCGCGGTGTCGTCATCGCCACCGTTGTCGTACACCACCACGCGCACGTCGCGCCGCGGAGCCAATCGCACAATGTCGATTTCGAGCCGGCTGTACGGCACGGGCGCGGCATAGAACAGATGCGATTCACCGTACTGGCCGTGTTCACGCACATCCAGCAAGGCGATCTCGTGGCCGTCGTGCAACCACTGCTTCAGCGTGTGGGCGTCGATGTCTGCAAAGGAAGAAGCGGAGGTCGGGTGCATCATGAGATTCGAAGGGAACGAGAGGATTGGGTCATGGCGGACAGGCCTTGTTCAAGGTCGCCGATCAGGTCTTCGGGCGCTTCCAGGCCGATATGCAGGCGCAGCATGGCGCCGCGAGGGGTGGCCTCAGGCAACGCGCGCGAGGCCAGTTGCACGGGGATCACCAGGCTTTCAAAGCCGCCCCACGAGGCGCCGATGCCAAACAAACGCAGGCTGTCGATCAGACGATCAGCGTCTGCCGCGGTAAAGCCGTCGTTCAGTTCGACGGTCAGCAGGCCATTGGCGCCGGAGCAATCGCGCTGCCAGATGGCGTGCGACGGATCGCCGGGCAAGGCGGGGCACAGCACGCGAGCCACTTCAGGGCGTTCCTGCAGGAACTGCGCGACCTGCATCGCGTTCTTGGCGTGTTGCGCCATGCGCAGCGGCAGCGAACGCATGCCGCGCAGCACCAGAAACGCATCGTCGGCGCCGACGGTCTGGCCAAAGTCGATGCTGGCGCGTTCCAGCGGACGCCAGGCGCGCGCGTTGACCACGACGGCGCCCATCATCACATCGGCGTGTCCACCCAGATATTTGGTGGCGGCCAGAATGGAAATATCGGCGCCCAGCGTGAGCGGTTTGTATATCAAACCCGACGCCCACGTGTTATCCACAGCCAGCCAGCAGCCGTGTTTTTTGGCAGCTGTGGATAAGTCGCACAGGTCCGGAAATTCGTACGTCAGCGAGCCCGGGGCTTCGGCGTAGATCATCTTGGTGTTCGGCTGGATCAGCGCTTCGATGCCCGCGCCATCCGGCCGGTAGAACGTGTGCTCAATGCCCAGACGCGTCAGATGTTCGGCGCAGAAGCGGCGCACCGGCTCATACACGGCGTCGGTGATCAGGACGTGATCGCCCGCGCGCAGATAGGCCAGCAACACGGTGGCGATCGCCGCCTGCCCCGTGGGATACAGCGCCGCACGAAAGCCCTGCTCCAGCTCCACCAGCGCGTCTTCCAACGCATGCGTGCTGTCGGTGCCACGCGCGCCATAGGACGGCAGGCGCTCTGCTTCGCGGCGTGCGCGCGTATCGCGCCAGGCTTCGACGCTTTCGAAGACATAGGTGCTGGCGCGCGTCACCGGCGTATTGACCCATCCTTGATGGGGACGCCCGGCGCGCAGCAATCGCGTGGTGGACTGGTAGGGCTTGCTCATGATCAGCGGCGCGTCTTCACGCCGATCGGCATGACTTTGCAGGTGCCGGCTTCCAGGTCGAAGCCCAGGCGTTCGTTCAGCGTTTCCAGTGCGCGGCCGTACATGTGCAAGTGGCGGATGACGCTGTCGCCCTGGATTTCAACGGCGTGGATGTCGTCGGGCATCAAGGCGATGCCGGCGCCCGGGCCCACGACGACGGTGCCCGTCTTCGCAAGCTTGCCCACGCCTGGCACTGAGCCATCATCCAGACGGTCGTAGACGTAGTTGTATTCCACGCCTTCCACGGCAGCGATACAGGCCCAGGTGGTGTGGTTGTGCGGCACGATTTTGTTGCCGGGGCGCATGACGTTCAGGTACAGCGCGTAGCTCTTGTCGGGGTCTTCGGCGATCAGGTAGCGCGCCTGGCGCTCACCGTCCTCGGGCGGTGCGTAGCGGTCGCCCGTCCACCAGTCCGTGTGCGCGGCCAAGCCCACCAGCTCTTGCAGCACGTCATTGAGGCTGTCGCGGTTCAGCCCCTTATTTCCTACAGTTTTTTTAATATTTCCGATGGCGCTATCGATGCCAGCCTGATGAGGATGTGCAGTGCTCACTTTGGTTTTCCCTCTTGTCTCATGAGTTATTGCACTTAATGTATCGCTCGGCCCCTGCGCCAACAATTTAAATTGCCTTAACATCCCATTAGCATTGCTAATACTTTTAGGGCATGACATGCGCAATCTGGATCTGGACCTGCTTCGTACGCTAACGGCCATCGCCCAGCACGAGACGTTCTCGGAAGCCGCCAATCGGCTGCATAAAACGCAGTCGGCGATTACGCAGCAGATGCAGCGGCTGGAATCCACTATCGGTTTGCCCCTGTTTGAAAAGCAGGGTCGCAACAAGGTGCTGTCATCGCATGGCCGCCGGCTGGTGGAATATGCGCGCCACATGCTCGCCATTAACGATGAAGCGCTGCGCGCCTTGCAGGATGGTCCGCTGGAAGGAGATTTGCGGCTGGGCGCGCCGCTGGACGTGGCGGACACCATCCTGCCCACCCTGCTGACGCACATCGCGCGGTCAGCGCCGCGAGTGAAGCTCGAGATTCGCGTGGACCGCAGCCCCTTCCTGATGGATGCCCTGCGCGCGGGCGAAATCGATCTCACCATTTCCACGCGTTTTGATCAGGACTTCGAAGGCGTAGCGCTACGCACGTCGCCCACGGTGTGGCTGGCGTCCGCCGACTATGTGCACGATGTGCACGCGCCCGTGCCGCTGGTGCTGGCCGATGAGCCCAGCATCTTTCGCCGTCTGGCCTTGAATGCGCTGGAGCAGGCGCAGGTTCGCTGGCACACCAACTATGTGGCGCCGAACCTGGTGGGCATCAAAGCGGCGTTGCGCGCCGGGCTGGGTGTGACGGCCCGCAGCGTGGAGCTGCTGGGGCCCGAGATGCGCGTGCTAGGAGAAAAGGAAGGGCTGCCGCCCTTGCCGGACGTGACCTACTTCCTGTGGATAAGACGTGATCTGATCAATCCGCTGACGCGGCAGGTCTATGACATGCTGCGAACCAACCTGGGGCTGGCGCAGCACGGCGACGCTCAGTAGCGGTCGAACACCGCTTGCACGGCGGCCACGTCGCGCGTGACGGACAGGGCCAGCATCAGCAGGATGCGCGCCTTCTGCGGATTCAGATCACGCGCCGCGATAAAGCCCAGGCTGCCGTCGTCCAGCTCAACGTCGCGCGCCACGAAGCCGCTGCCGGTGCGGCTGGACCGCACCACAGCCACGCCGCTATCTGCCGCACGGCTCAATGCGTCGATGGCAAGATCCGTGGCGTTGCCGTCGCCCACGCCGGCCAGCACGATGCCATCCACGCTATCGGCCAGGAATTCGATCAAATCGGCTTGCAGGTTGGCATGGGCGTAGACGATGTCTACGCGCGGCCAGCCCGCCCTTTCCAGCAATGCGAGTGAAAACTCGCTTTGTGTCGTGTGCGTAGTCGTGTTGCGCGAATAGAAGCACGGCGCGCCGCCATGCATGACGCCTGCGCGGCCACGATTGGGCGACGCAAACGCGCACAGGCCTGCGCTGGCGATCTTCTGGATTTCGCGGGCGTAGTGCACGTCTTCATTCATGACGACAAGCGGCCCACGGCCGCGCGCGTCGGGGTGGCGGGCAAGCGCCACCGCGTTATACAGATTGGCCGGACCTTCCGCGCCCAACGCCGTGGCGGGACGCATGGCGCCCACCAGCACGACAGGCTTGTCGTGCTGGATGACCAGGCTCAGGAAGTACGCGGTTTCTTCAAGCGTATCGGTGCCGTGCGTGATGACGATGCCGGCCACCGACGCGTCCTGGCACAGGGTATTCACGCGTTCGGCCAGCGCACGCCACACGGCGTGCGTCATGTTCTGGCTGCCCACATTCGCGACCTGTTCGGCGCGGATCTCGGCAATGCCTGACAACTGAGGCACAGCGGCCAGCAAGTCGTTAACCGAGAACGATCCTGCCTTGTAGCCGGCAGACGTGGCGTCGGCCTGGGCGCCCGCAATGGTGCCGCCCGTGGCCAGCACGGCGATCACCGGCAAGGCTTGCTCAAGCATCCACGACTCCGGACAAGCCTTGGCGTTCCAGCAGCGAGTTCAAGTGTTCCCAGCCATGGAAGTCGATGACGATCTGCCCTTTCTCTTTTGCGCCCACCTTCAGGGCGACACGCGTGCCCAGGTGGTCGGACAAGGCTTCTTCCAGACGCGTCAGATCACGCGATACGCCATTGGTCTTTTTGCGCGGGGATGCCGCGGACTCCGTGTCCTTGGCGGTCTTCGCGACCAGCTTTTCAGCTTCCCGCACCGACAGACGGCGCGCGATGATCTGGTTGGCCAGCTGGATCTGCGTGGCCGCATCCACGGCCAACAGCGCGCGGGCATGACCCATGTCGACGTCGCCGGCCAGCAGCATCGTTTGCACAGGCGCGGCCAGATTCAACAGACGCAGCAGATTGCTCGTGGCGGAACGCGAACGGCCGATCGCTTGCGCGGCCTGCTCGTGTGTCAGGCCGAATTCGTCCAGCAGGCGGCGCACGCCGTGCGCCTCTTCCAGCGGGTTCAGATCTTCGCGCTGGATGTTTTCAATCAGCGCCATGACGGCCGCGTTCTCGTCGGCCACCTCACGCACAAGCACCGGCACTTCCTTCAAACCGGCAATCTGCGCGGCGCGGTAGCGGCGTTCGCCTGCGATGATCTCGTAATGGCCGGGCGCGGTCTCGCCCAGTGCGCGCACAAGAATGGGTTGCATGATGCCTTGTGTGCGGATCGATTCGGCCAGCTCACCCAAGGCGCCCTCGTCCATGCGCGTGCGCGGCTGATACTTGCCGGCGCGCATCTTCGAGATGGGCAAGGTGGATGGCGGACCCTCGGGCTTGGCCGCGACGGCCTTGCCGATGTTGTCGATCGCAGGCGCGTCCGCGCCAAGCAAGGCGTCCAGTCCGCGACCCAATCCCTTGGGTTTCTTGGTGGCCATAGTTAAATCCTCTTTCCTTCTGTTTTTGTATCCCGAGCCAGGCTCAGGCGTCCGTCTGCTCGGCGGGCAGACGGTACCAATACGCGTAACAGTCTTTGAAACCGTAGCGGCCGTACAAGGCCCGCGCGGCGGTATTCTCCGGCTCGACCTGCAGGTATGCGGTCGTGGCGCCGCCGGCGGCGCCTTCGGTCAATAGATGATCTACCAGGGCGTCGGCGTAGCCTTTACGCCGTTGCCCCGGATCGGTGACGATGTCGAACAGACCGAGCAAGTCGCCATCGCGGACGGCCAAGCCCGCGGCAACGCACTGCTCGTGCGCGTCAAAAACCAGCACCGGCTGCTTATCCACAGCCAGCCCTTGCAGACGCGCTTGATGTTCACCGATATGCTCGGGCGCCGAGCCGCGCATTGCCCCGACCGCTTGCGCGAAGCGGCCGGTGTCGACTTTCCTGAAAAACAGGCCGCCCCGGACGCCAGGCCTGGGGGCGAGCGACATGCTCATGACTCGGGTCTCACCGGTGAAGGTATAGCCGCGGGACTCCAGCTCGGCGTCCAGCGAAAAATCGGGGCCGATGGAGGTAATGCGCAACACCATGGGCAAGCCATGGCGCGCATACAACGAAGAACAATACGCCAGCCGCTCGTCCAGCGGACGTGTGGATAACCCCAGCACGTTCACGCTGCGCACGCGCTTGGCTTCCGCGCGCGAGAAGCGCACCAGCCAGCCATCATAGAGCAGCTGCGCACCGACCGCCGTGGCGTTCAGTGCGGCCTCTTCAAGACGCACGCGCAAGCTGTCGCGCACGTCGGCGGGCGGCGTGTGTAAGGCTTGCGATGCAGTCGGAGAAAAGAGCGCGGCAACGGACATGGGTACGGCTTACTTCAAGTCCTTTCTGACGCGCTCGATCATTTCAGCGCCGAACGAGATGTAGGCTTGCGCGCCGCGTGACGCGCGGTCATACACCACACCCGGCATGCCGTAACTGGGTGCTTCAGCCAGACGCACGTTGCGCGGCACGACGGTCTTGAAGACCTTGTCGCCAAAGTGCGCTTCAAGCTGCGCCGACACTTGCTGTTGCAGCGTCATGCGCGGATCAAACATCACACGCAACAATCCAATGACGCGCAGGTCGTCGTTGATGTTGCGGTGAACCCGCTTGATGGTGTTGACCAGGTCAGACAGGCCTTCCAGCGCGAAGTACTCGCACTGCATCGGGATGATGACGCCGTGGGCGGCGGCCAGACCATTCAGGGTCAGCAGGGACAAGGTCGGCGGGCAATCGATCAGCACAAAATCGTATTGCGTGGCGACGGTGTCCAGCGCGGCCTTCAACTGGCGCTCGCGCTCTTCCATCTGCACCAGGTCAATCTCGGCGCCGGACAGCTCGCGGTTGGCGGGCAGCACGTCGTAGCCGCCGGATTCCGACTTCACGCGGGCCTGCTCAATCGTGGCCTCGCCGATCAGCACCTGATACAGGTTCGATTCCAGCGCATTCTTGTCGATGCCGCTGCCCATCGTGGCGTTGCCTTGTGGGTCCAGGTCCACCAGCAGCACGCGCTGATTGTGCGTGGCAAGGCCCGCCGCCAAATTGATGGCGGTCGTCGTCTTGCCCACACCGCCCTTCTGGTTGGCAATGCAGAAGACGCGGGCGGTTGTGCTGGGGGGTAAGTTCTTCATAGGGTTCCTTGACTGCGTCCTTCGCTGCGTTCTTCGTTGCGGCGCATCCAGATCAGACAGCGCTCTGCTTGCAGCTCCGGCACCTGGAGCGGCTGAATATGGTCGACTTGCCATTCCCCGCGCGCATGCAATGCCTGAATTTCTTCTTCGGGGACCTTGCCCTTCATGGCGACGAGGGTACCATCGTTGCGCACGTGGCGACCCGCAAGCTGCGCAAAATCATCCAGGGATGCGAAGGCCCGCGACGTAACGATGTCGCACTCGGCCGGGTCCAGCGTTTCAATGCGTGCATGGCGCGCTTGCAGGTTGGGCAGCGTCAGTGCGCCGCTCATCTGGCGCACGAATGCGGTTTTCTTTTCAACGGCGTCGATGCAGGTCACGGACCACGTGGGCCGCATGATGGCGAGAACGACGCCAGGCAGGCCGCCACCCGATCCCACGTCGTAGACCTTGGCCGCGTCGCGATCGGCGCCCAGCGCGTCGCTGAACGGCCCGACGGCGGCCAGGCTGTCGAACAAATGCTGAATCAGCATCTGCTGCGGATCGCGGATGGCCGTGAGGTTGTACGTGCGGTTCCAGCGCTGCATCTGCGACAGATAGTTCAGCAGCTTGGCTTGTGCGGCGGCGTCAGCGCGCAGCCCCAGCTGCTCGCATGCGCGAGAGAGGCGGCCGGCCATGTCAGCGCCGGCCTGATCGGTATAGGCGGTCATGCGGCTTGCTTGCGCGAGCCGTAATGCAGGCGCTTCAGGTGGATGAGCAGCAACGAGATTGCAGCGGGGGTCACGCCGGAAATGCGAGCCGCTTGGCCCACCGTTTCCGGACGATGCGTCTTCAACTTCTGGCGCACTTCGAACGACAGGCTCGTCACGGCGTCGTAATCCACGTCGGCCGGGATGGGCTGCTGTTCGTGCGAAATCTGCTTCTGGACTTCATCCTGCTGGCGCGCGATGTAGCCGGCGTACTTCACCTGGATCTCGACCTGCTCGGCCAAGACGTCATCTGCGACCACGCCGGGGCCGGCCAGCAGCGAACCGTCGGCGTTCTGCGCCGCCATCAATGCTTCATATGAAACATTCGGGCGTTTCAGCAGATCAGCTAGTGAGTACTCACGTTCAATTGCCTTGCCCAGCAAAGGTTCTGCAATCTCAGGCGGCATCACACGCGGGTTCACCCACGAGGATTTCAACCGTTCAACTTCCGCGGCCACCGCGTCGCGCTTGCGATTGAAAGCGTCCCAGCGCGCGTCGTCCACGATGCCCAGCTGGCGGCCGATTTCGGTCAAGCGCAGATCGGCGTTGTCTTCGCGCAGGCTCAGACGATATTCGGCACGCGAGGTAAACATGCGGTACGGCTCGGTCACGCCACGCGTGACCAGATCGTCGACCAGCACGCCCAAATAGGCTTCATCGCGACGCGGCGTCCATTGGTCACGGCCCAGCGACAACAACGCGGCGTTGACGCCAGCCAACAGCCCTTGGGCCGCCGCTTCTTCGTAACCGGTGGTGCCGTTGATCTGGCCGGCGAAGAACAGCCCGCTGATCGCCTTGGTTTCCAGCGTGCTCTTCAATCCACGTGGATCAAAGTAGTCATATTCGATGGCGTAGCCCGGGCGCATGATGTGCGCATTTTCCAGGCCACGCAGGGAATGGATCAGATCCAGCTGCACATCGAACGGCAGGCTCGTCGACACGCCGTTGGGATACACCTCGTGCGTATCCAAACCTTCGGGCTCCAGGAAGACCTGGTGCGATTCCTTGTCGGCGAAGCGATGGATCTTGTCTTCGATGGACGGGCAGTAACGCGGGCCCACCCCTTCGATCACGCCGCTATACATCGGCGAGCGGTCAAGGCCGCCGCGGATGATGTCGTGCGTGCGGGCGTTGGTGTGGGTAATCCAGCATGGCAGCTGGCGCGGGTGCATGGCCACATTGCCCATGTACGAAAACACGGGGATCGGGTTCAGGTCGCCCGGCTGCTCTTCCAGAATGCTGTAGTTGATCGAGCGGCCGTCAATGCGTGGGGGCGTGCCCGTCTTCAGGCGGCCTTGCGGGAGTTTCAGTTCCTTCAGACGCTGGCCCAGCGAAATCGCCGGGGGGTCGCCCGCGCGGCCGCCGGAATAATTCTGCAGACCCACGTGAATCAACCCGTTCAGGAATGTGCCGGCGGTCAGCACCACCGTCTTGGCCCGAAACTTCAGGCCTACCTGGGTCACGGCGCCGACAACGCGGTTGCCCTCCACCATCAAGTCTTCAACCGCCTGCTGGAACAACCACAGATTCGGCTGGTTCTCGAGCCGGCCACGGATCGCCTGACGGTACAGCACTCGGTCGGCCTGGGCGCGAGTCGCGCGGACAGCCGGGCCTTTCGATCCGTTAAGAATGCGGAACTGAATCCCCGCTTCGTCCGTTGCCAAAGCCATCGCGCCACCGAGGGCGTCGACTTCTTTGACAAGGTGGCCCTTGCCGATCCCGCCAATGGAGGGATTGCAAGACATTTGGCCTAGGGTTTCGATGTTGTGCGTCAACAGCAGCGTCTGGGCGCCAGCGCGGGCAGCAGCCAGGGCGGCTTCGGTGCCGGCGTGGCCGCCACCGACGACGATGACATCGAATTCGCGGGGATAGTCCATGATGGGGAGGGAAAGATAAGAAGGCGTTCGGTGCTCATTATAGAGGCAGGGGTTGCATGTTTCACGTGAAACATCGCCGAGCTTGATATTGGGCGGGATGGGTACAGCGGCGCCGTAGGCAATTGGCAACGAAACAGCCCAGCCGGCGAGCAAATATGTCGGCATCTGCCTCTGTTTCTAATCGAATGTTCCACGTGAAACACGTGGCTGGGGCGTTGCACCAGGCACCGGTTCACACAGCAGGGATAGGCCTAGCGATGTTTCACGTGGAACATTGGACCGTGAGTAGCCGCCGCAGGTCGTACAGGCCCTCGCCTTCACTCTCGCGTCTCCCCGATGTTTCACGTGGAACATCGGAGCGAAACAGCACAACGACCCAATCCTAATATCTGCGTTGCGTCATGTTCCACGTGAAACATTAGCGCCGTCGAGTACAAACTCGAACCGCATGAGCCTCTTTTCTTCAAGCGATGTTCCACGTGAAACATCCACCCTGCTTTCAGGGGAGTCCCAACTCGCCGACGTTTGGGAAAATCTGAGAATGCGTTTCACGTGGAACCAGCGGGCCGGCCGTCTAATCATGAAATTTCACCCTCCTCTAGTCGGCGTTGTTCCACGTGAAACACATCAAATTTGGGGACGGCGACGATTTCAGCTAAGCCACCGCTCACCGCTACAAGCGCCTGGACTAGAAAAAAAAGAGATATTTTTGACCCTACCCTACCCCTTGCCCAAAATATCGTTCTTTTTGCGTTTCACGTGAAACACATCCAGCCTTTAAAAATGCGAATCGAGAAATAAAAACCGGCTCGTGACAGAAACCACGTTCGGAAAATTTCTGAGAATGCTGGGCAGGGTGGACAACGTCGGGATGCATTCCTCTCGCTGACAATTCAGAATTAATTCACAGCCAGCGGTGGATATCTCTTTGCAGCCGAAAATTCAAAAACTTTGCCCCATTACCGACCTTGGAGTTATCAACAGAACGCGTTCGCACATGCGCCGACCAAAGTCTATTTTCACGATGAACAACTTTGGGGATAACTCGAAAACTCGCGCATTGAAAGGCGGTGGGAAATCAGTGCTCGGCACATGCGAAGCTGATTCCCCAAAATCTAAAATTCGCACAAAACGCCAACGCGTTTCATAGGGACATTGCGAATTTTCTGCCGACTGAGGACCGGCGAATACCCGGGCAAACGTACCCTCTTACGGCCCCAGTTCAACACCAAAATAACCGTGGAAAACTTTGTGGATAAGATTCGGCTATCGACCCAATTAACGGACTCAACGGCGCAGCCGGCTTGCTAATGAGCCATCGAAAATCATGCGGGAACTCTTGGGATAGGCCTCAGTCAAATTGCGGCTAAATTTCACACTCGCGGATTATCCACACGCGTCCGACGCGCAATCTGCCGCCGTTGTCCCCATCCCGCTTTTCCCCCGCATCACAACTATCTTGCTTGAGGCGTTGCCGGTCCGCCATCATCCATTTGGGGGAGGGGCAGAGTTTCATGTGAATCCCTGTGGAAAACCTGCTTGTCTGTTTACACAGCGCATTTTCTAAATCTCGATCGCGACTTCCGCTCGGAAGTATCAAAGCGGTAATCCCACAGTCATCATCGCCAGCTTATCGGCAAAAGCTCAGCGTCTCGATTGAGAAACGTATCGCTATCCCCATTTCTATCCACAGGCTGCGCACCTTCATTTCGGTCTCAAATCAGTAAATTCTGTGCATAACCGGCATGGGGATATCTTTGTGAACAACCGTCCCCGCAAACTCAAAAACAGGCTGTGGCGCGATCCGGAAAGTCATCTCTTAGCGCCCCTGGCGAGACTGAGAACGTTGTGGAAAATCCCGCTAAACACCCGTTTTCCCTAGGGAAAGGCCATGTTTCACGTTGAGCAAGACGCGTAAGACAGGGGGCGCAGGCGCCATTGCAGCGCCTTGAAAATCAAGATTGGAAAAACTGTTTTTCTGTGCAAAACCCATGGCCAGGGAATGCCTTTGCTTCATTTATGAGCACAAAAATCTTGATGCCCAAAAATAATTATCCACAGACTTATCCAAGGGTCGAGGATAAGTTAGTGAACACTAACTACGGCTGGACTTCACAGATGGATGGCGCGCGCGAAGTGGCGTCTTAAATGAAACAACGCCCCAGACTGGGAAGTCTTGGGGCGTTGTAGCCAGGTCGGACCTGGCGGACGGGAAATTGGGATTTCCCGATTTAGAGCGGGCGAATTTCGGCCGCTTGAGGTCCTTTCGGACCATCCTTAACTTCGAATTCGACTTCCTGGCCTTCGTTCAGGCTGCGATAGCCGCGGCCCTGGATGGCGGAAAAGTGTGCGAAAACGTCGGTTCCACCCACATCCGGGGTAATGAAACCGTAACCCTTGTCAGCGTTGAACCACTTAACTTTGCCCTTCTGAGCCATTTTTTCTAGCGTCCTGTAATTAAGTCGAAATGCAATGAATCAAGGACGCCGTGAGAACTGAACGACCGGTAGAAGTACCTTGCGTTGCTGCTGCGTTCCCGCTCGTCGCCGAGCAACAGAACGAGTCCGCGCGCTGCTTGAATCAACTGCGGAATCAGCATACTCATCCGGCATTACCGGCTCATATTGTTGTTTACCCCAATGTCTCTTTTTTCAGACTTGCACTGAAGTACCGCTAGGCGGAATTCATCTGCCGGCGCGCCAAAAACGCATAAATCGGACCGGTCACAATCACCACGAATACCATCCGCGTCACGTGGAATGCGGTGACCACCGGCACCCCCAATTGCAGCACTTTTGCCGTGATCGCCATCTCGGCAATGCCGCCCGGTGTGGTGCCCAGAATCAGCGTCGGAACGGGCGCTGCCGACCAATACGACAGCAACGCCCCAAGGCCGAACGCCAGTGCCAAAGCACTGATCGTAAATGCCGCAACCACCGCAATAAATCGCGGCGCTGCGCGGAAGAAATCGGGACGGTAACGATCGCCCAGCGACCAGCCGATGAAGAGCTGCCCCACCTTCGGCACGACGTCCGGCAAGGCCGACAGCTCAATGCCTGAGGCCGTCAGAATCATCGCCACAAGCATCGGCCCCAGCACCCATGGATTCGGCAACCGAAGCTTCATGAAGATCAGGCCGCCCATGCACGTCAGCGCCACCAGCGCGGCAAGACCCGCGCCATCCACCGTCTTCGGCCCTGGCACCGTCGGGTCCAGCCCCGCCACGCCCCACCATTGAAAAATGAACGGCACCGTCACCACCACCAGCAGCACGCGCACGCTGTGCGCCGTCGCCACACGATCAATGCGCGCACCGTGGCGTTCCGCCAGGCTGGCCATTTCACTAGCGCCGCCAATCGCAGAAGAGAACCATGCGGTCTTGAAGTCCGCATCCGTATAACGGCGCAGCATGGCCGTGCCCAAGAACGCCAGCGCCAATGCGAACAACATGCCTACAACGATGGGCCCGGCATTGGTGCCGATATGCCCGATGACCTGCGGCGTGAAATACAGCCCCAGTGACGTTCCGATGACCCACTGCCCGCCATTACGCGCCGGACGCGGGCAGACGGTGCCCAAGCCCGCAATACGCGTCGCTGCAGTCACCAGCAAGGCCCCCAGCATCCACGGCAAAGGCAGATGCGCCCATACCGCAAACAACGCGCCGGCCAGCGCAATCGTCAAACCGCCCAGCACTCTTAACAACATATTCTGACCCACGATCCCTTCCACGTGCTTAGCAAATACGAAAAACGAATTATGAGTTAGTGGGATACTTACGAAAAATTTCTCTGCCTACCAGCGTTCACCTTCGCGTCCACCATGATCCGATCCAAACTTCCCGACGTCGGCACCACCATCTTCACCGTGATGAGCCGCCTGGCCATCGAGCACAAGGCCATCAACCTGGGCCAGGGCTTTCCTGACTTCGATCCCGACCCCGCGTTGTGCGCACTCGTGACCCAGGCCATGGCCAACGGCCATAACCAGTACCCATACATGCCCGGCGTTGCGCCGTTGCGCGAAGCCATCGCCGCCAAGACGCGCGAACTCTATGGCCACGCCTACGACCCGGAAACCGAGATCACCGTCACCAGCGGCGCCACCGAAGCGCTGATGGCCACCGTGCTGGCCGCCGTCAACAGTGGCGACGAAGTGGTCGTCATCGAACCTTGCTATGACTCCTATCTGCCGGCGATCCGGCTGGCGGGTGGCACAGCGGTGCCGGTGCCGTTGCGCGCCCCCACCGAGGCCGACCCCTACTACCGCATCGATTGGCAACGCGTGCGTGACGCCATCACGTCCAAAACGCGCCTCTTGATGCTGAACTTCCCGCACAACCCCACCGGGGCCGTGCTGGACGACAGCGACCTGGATGCGCTGGAAGCCATCGTGCGCGATACCGGCGTGCTGCTGGTGTCGGACGAGGTCTACGAACACATCGTGTTTGACGGCAAGCCTCACGCAAGCGTTGCGCGCCGTCCGCTGCTGGCCGAACATGCTTTTGTCATCTCATCATTCGGCAAGACGTACCACACGACCGGCTGGAAGATCGGCTATTGCTGCGCACCGCGCCAGTTGAGCGCCGAGCTGCGCAAGGTGCACCAGTTCATGGTGTTCACGGTGCCCTCGCCCATGCAATTTGCCTTGGCCGAATTCATGCGCGACCCCAAGCCCTACCTGGACTTGCCCAACTTCTATCAGGCCAAGCGAGACCGCCTGTCGCAAGGCTTGGCCAAGACGCGCTTTCGCCCGCTGCCCAGCCCCGGCACCTTCTTCCTGCTGGCCGACTACAGCCAGATTTCCAAGCAGAACGAAGCCGACTTCGCGCGCGACCTGACGCTGAACCATGGCGTAACGGTGATTCCCGTTTCGGCGTTTTATCGCCATCCTGACGCTGCGGAATCCAACCATAAGATCGTGCGCTTCTGCTTCGCAAAGAAGGATGCAACGCTGGACGCGGCGCTGGAACGACTGGCGCAGGTGTAAGTCAAAAATACGAATATGAGTAAATACTCATATTCTGGAATGAAACACGTAATTGGATAAGGGGCGCTGCAAGCGCCCCTTATCTTTCCTGCCTATCTACGCGCGATCACACCGCGCCAGCCGCAAGCTTCCTGGCCTTGCGAATGCGCCGCAACGCCTGGGGCACAATCACCACCGCCGCCGCCCCCGCCCACAAGCCCATCGACACAGGGCTGGCGAACAGCACGCCCACATCACCATCCGTCATCGACAAGGCGCGGCGCAGGTTCTGTTCCATCATGTTGCCCAACACCACGCCCAGCACCAGCGGCGCCATCGGCACGCCGAACTTGCGCAGGAAGTAGCCCAACGCGCCGATGCCCGCCACCAGCAACAGATCAAACGTGCCGGCGTTGATGGCGTACACGCCGATGTAGCTGATGCACAGAATGCCTGGCACCATCAACCAGCCCGGCACCGACAACACCTTCGAGAAGAAGCGCACCAGCGGCACGTTCATGATGAACAGCAACACGTTGGCGACGAACAGCGACGCGATCAAGCCCCACACCAGTTCGGGCTTGGATTCAAACAGCACCGGACCCGGCGTGATGTTGTAGAGCGTCAGCGCGCCCATCATGACGGCCGTCGTGCCCGAGCCCGGCACGCCCAGCGTCAGCATGGGGACGAACGAGCCAATCGCCGATGCCGTAGCCGCGGCCTCGGGCGCCACCAGGCCGCGCATATCACCCTTGCCGAATTTGGCCTCGGGGTCTTTCGCTTCGATGATGCGCTTTTCCTGCGAGTACGCGACGGCGGCCGCCACGCTTGCGCCCGCCCCCGGCAACACGCCCACGCCAAAGCCCACCAAGGCGCTGCGCACCACGCTCCACCACGTGTACGCCAGCTCTTTGAAATTGAAGAGTTTGCGGCCGCTGGGTTTGACCTCGACGCTATGGCCGGCCATCACTTTTTCCAGCATCTCCAGCATCTCGCTGACGGCAAACAGCGCAATCACGACAACAACGAAATCGATACCGTCGGCCAGGTGCACGGACTCGAAGGTATAGCGGTATACGCCGGAATTCGCGTCCACGCCGACCACCGAAATCGACAATCCGATCATGGCCGCCAACACGCCTTTGACCGGCTGCTTGCCCAACAAACTCGTCAAGCAGCAGAACGCGAAAATCATCAGCACGAAGTACTCGGCAGGCCCAAACGCCAGCGCCCATTTCGCCAACATCGGCGCAAGCAGAATGATGCCCACCACCGACACGATCGCACCAAAAAACGCGGACCACGCCGACAGCGACAACGCCACATTGGCCAAGCCTTGGCGCGCCAGCGGATAGCCATCCAGCGTCGTCATGATGGCGCTGGCCTCGCCCGGCACGTTCAGCAAAATGGCCGTAATGCGGCCGCCGTACTCGGCGCCCACGTACACGGCCGCCAGTAGGATCAGCGCGGTTTCGGGCGGCAAGTTCATCGCGAATGCGATCGGAATCAACATCGCCACGCCGTTCACCGGCCCCAGGCCGGGCAACACACCCACCATCGTGCCGATGAACGAGCCGATCATGGCCACCAGGATGTTGGTCAGCGAAAAGGCGACGCCAAAGCCAATCGCCAGATGATCAAGAATGCCGCTCATATCAGGGTCTCCAGCAGTCCGCCGGGCAGGACCACGTCCAGCACCTTGTCGAACAACACGAAAAAGAAAAGGCTCATGACGACGCCGCCAATGGCGCACTTGACCCAGCCGCCCCCGAACAAGCGGCCGACAAACACCGTCATCAACGAAGTCGCAACGACAAAGCCCAGCCACTGAAACAGGAAGGCGTAGCCCACGGTGAACGCCATCATCAGCGCGATTCGGCCGTTGGCGCCGGGCGGGTTGGCCTCGACGGCGTGGCCGCCCTTGTAGACCAGCCACAAACCGCACAGGCCGATGATGCCGGCCAGCAGCAAGGGGAAGGCGCGCGGGCCGACGGGTTCGTACGCGAAGGGCGCTTCAATGCCCCACCCCGCTGCTGTCATGAAGGCCGCCAGCGCCAACGCGCCGATGCCCAGGATTCGATCGTTCATGATCCACTTTCCGTTGTTGTGGGGATCGCGCGGCGCAGCCGCCCCCAACGCCGCCCAAGACATGGGCGGCGCGGACGCGCGATCGGATGGGGGGTGAAGCGGCCTTTCGACCAGCCCCTTTCGGCCAGCTCCTTTCGGCAAGCCGCTTCGGGCTTACTTCTTGATCAAGCCAAACGAGTCAGCCAATTCGGCGTAGACCTTGACCTGGTTCTTCACGTAGGCGTCCAGGTCAGGCCCCGTCTTGTTGAACGGGAACAGGCCCTGTTGCTGGCGCAGCTTGTCGAATTCGGGCGACGCCGTGGCTTGGTTGAAGGCCTTGACCCAGAATTGGTAATCGTTGTCCGACACCTTCGGCCCCACGTAGAAGCCGCGGATGATGGGCCAGACGATGTCGTAGCCCTGCTCCTTGGCCGTGGGCACCGTGCCCAGCTTGCCCGGCAGGCGCTGGTCGTTGAAGACGGCCAGCACGCGGATGGGAGCGCCGCCTTCCAGCATGGTGAAGGCTTCGGCCGCATCGCCCATGTAGGCCTGAATGTGGCCGCCGCGCAGGGCAGTGACGGCTTCGCCACCGCCTTCAAAGGCCACGAAACGCATTTTCTTGAAATCCACGCCCGCGGCCTTGGCGGTCAGCGCGGCCTTCATCCAGTCCTGGCTGCCGACGGTGCCTCCCGCGCCCAGCACGATCTTGGTGGGGTCCTGCTTGAAGGCGTCCATCAGGCTCTTCAAATCGGTGTACGGGGAATCATTGCGCACAACCGCCACGCCGTAGTCGGTGCCGATCGCAGCCAGCCAGCGCACGTCGTCAACGTTGTACTTGCCGAACTTGCCCTGGGCCAGATTAAGCAGCGAACCGCCCGAGAACGCGACGATGGTGCCGGGTTCGTTCGGGTGCTGCGCCACGATGTTGTTGTAGGCCACGGCGCCGATGCCGCCCGGCATGTAGACGATGCGCATCGTGCTCTTCAACGCTCCGCTCTGCTTCAAGCCTTCAGTGGCCAGACGGCACGTCAGATCGAAACCGCCGCCCGGTTGCGCAGGGGCGATGCACTCGGGGCGGCGCGGCTCGTCGGCGGCCTGGGCGGCGCCCAGGGACAAGGTCATCGCGCCAAGCGCCGCCAAGGCGGCCAGGCGCAGCTTCAGGCTGGTCTGCATTCTTGCGTCTCCGTGTTTTATAGGTCTTGGTATGGCTGGATGCGCCGAACTGCGGTGATGCCAGATCGGGCCCAGCGGACGCTACCGTACAAAACCGAAGCTTTCCAACACCTTTCAAAAACGGCCGTTTTCGTGACGCGGCGCAGCATCCGGCGCCGGTTCCAGGGAAAACACCAACGCCGCCCGCAATCCTGGCTGCGGGGCCCGGTTCTCCAAGACCAGTCTTGCGCCCAGAATCCCGGCGATGGTGCCCACAATGGCCAGCCCCAGCCCGGCCCCCGCCTTGTTCTTGCCGGCAGCTCCCCGGCGAAAACGGACGCAAGCGCGGGCGATGTCTTCGGCGGACATGCCAGGGCCGTCGTCTTCGACGATCAGGCGGGCAAGCCCCGGTTCGCTCTGTACGGTCACCGTAACCTCGCCCCCCGGCGAGGCGTAGCGGATGGCGTTGTCGACCAGGTTAGTGACCGCTTCGCGCAGCAGCCATTCGGCGCCGCTCACCCGAATGGGGCGCAGATGGGCCTCCAGGCCAATGTCCAGTTGCCGGGCGCGAGCCGCCGGAAGCAGGCTGCGGATCACGCCATCGGCCAGCTCGACCAGGTCCACCGGTTCCGGGGTGAAACCGCCTTCGGCCACGGAAGCGTCCTTAGCGCGCGCCAGAGCCAGCATTTGGTTGGTGGTGCGTACGGCCCTGTCCAACCCCTCTTGCATCGCCAGAAGGGCTGTACGGACCTCCTGAGGGTCTGTTTCGCGCAAGGCGTAGGCGGTTTGGGTCCGCAACACGGATAACGGCGTGCGCAATTGGTGCGAGGCGTCATCCAGGAACTGACTCTGCACCCTCGCCTGAGCCGCAAAACGGGCCATGTGGAGATTTACAGCCGCAACCAGGGGCAGGACCTCCCCTGGCATCTCGGACGCGCTGACGGGGCTTAAATCGTCTCCAGAACGCCCTTCTACCTCTTGCCGGAGCCTGACAAGGGGGCGCAAGGCCATGAAAACCCCCAGGATGATCACCAAAACGCTGATCAGGATCACGGCCAGGTCCCGCTCAACCGAGCGCAACAGCACCTGATGCAAGAACGCCTGGCGGCTTTCCAGCCCCTCGGCGACCTGGACGATAACCCGTCCCCCTTTGTTCGCATACAGCGGCGGGTCCATCGGCCGCGCCAGCGCCGCAACCCTGACGGGCGTCCCTTGATACGTCGCGTAAAAAAAACGCGGTTCGCCAGATACCAGGGGTTGGTCGGGCATGGGCAGGTCTGGATGCCCGATTTCCGCCAGCCCGTCCTCGGTGGCGACCCGGTAGAACACGCTGCCATTGGCCGTCAGCTCGAAAAATTCCAGCATCAGGTAGGGCTGTTCCATGGCTAATCCACCGCTGGCTGTGGATATGTTGTGGTCGATCGCGCGTAGCGCTCCGGAAAGGGAACGGTCGTAGGCAATGTCGACCTGGTTGCGCAGTTGATGGTTCGACAGCCACAAGGCGCCCATCATCACGAAGACCAATGTCGGAATCAGCCACCAGAGCAACTGCGTTTTCAGCGTGCGATTGCGTTTTTTTGGCGCGAAAAAACCGGTTTTTTCCGGATTTCTAGTTGTCAACAAGGGTCTCCAGGCAGTAGCCCATGCCTCGCATGGTCACGATCTGCACATCGGAATCGGCCAATTTTTTTCGCAAACGGTGCACCAGCACCTCGATGGCTTCCAGGTTGATGTCTGCATCGTCCGTGAGGATGCGGTCAAGGATCTGCTGCTTGTTGATCGGTTCGCCACTTTTTTGAATCAGCACTCGAAGCACCGCGTGTTCACGTGGGGATAACTGCAAAGTCTGTCCCGAGACCGTGAATTTTTGCGCTGACGTCTCAAAAACCAGGTTTCCCAGAGCCAAACGCGGATGTTCGCGTCCACGGCTGCGCCGAATCAGTGCGATCAAACGCGCTTCCAACTCTTCCACAACAAAAGGTTTTGGCAGGAAATCGTCTGCACCGAGGTGCAAGGTTCCGATTTTTTCGGCCAAGGAATCGCGCGCGGTCAAGACCAACACCGGCGTACGGTCGTCTCGCGCGCGAATTTTTGCCAACAAAGCATGGCCATCCATGCCCGGAAGTCCCAAATCGAGGATGACCGCGTCGAATTCTTCGATTGCCAACCTTCTTTCGGCGACCAATCCGTCGTCAGCCCATTCGACAACAAAGCCCGCATGTCTGGCCAGGCTTCTGGAAAGCCAGCGAGCAAGTTCAGCTTCGTCTTCTATCAGGAGGATGCGCATGGACGGAGTCCGGGGGGGAGTGGCTGGGCGGAATGGGAAAGCATGTTTGGCTTTTCCTTTATTTCTCTTTATATAAAGACTAATGATTAATAAGGCCTGTGGATAACTACCTTAACCTTGAAAACCTCATTCTTTTCATCAGCTTGCAGCCGTTTTTGCCTGTGCAAGAACTCTGTGTGGGAAAAAAGTTGAAGTTGGACAACATTTCGGACCCCCTCAAAAACCCCGGCTTGTTCAACTTGCCTCCACACAATGTGCACAACCTGGCTACTTAGGAGTTATCCACAGGGTCGGCCATGGGAAATGGGGTGGAAAGCGGCACTTTTACCCCGAAAAACAGCCCCTTGCCTACCCGGTTTTTCGCCCTTGCAGGGGGCCAAAAACGCCCTCAGAGGCGCTTGAAAAATCGGCCATTCGAGGGGGTACCCAGGCCCTTTCTTGACAGGGGACTGAACAAAAAGTGAGCAGCTTCCGCCGTAAAATCCGGCCATGGCTACCGAAAACACAATCAGGAAATCCCGCGCGAAATACCGTGTGGTTCACGGCTTAAGAGCCCGTTTGGTCGCCGACAATCTGCCCGCCACCTTGTGCGCGGCGGCGCTGATGGGGCTATTCGGCGCCCTGGCCACCGTGGTGTTTCGCGAACTGCTGGGATGGACGCAAATGTTGCTGGGCGGGGAAGATGTGCCGCGCGGCATGGTGTCTTTGGCGCGCGGGCTGGACCCCTGGCAACGGTTCCTGATGCCTGCTGTGGGGGGCGCAGTCGCTGGCCTCATCCTCCAAATGGCCGCCCGATGGCTCCCGAAACGGGGCGCGGCCGACTACATGGAAGCCATTTCTATTGGCCGCGGCGTTATTGGCCTGCGCCAGACGCTCGCGCGCAGCTTGTCGTCCATTTTTTCGATCGGCTCTGGCGCGTCGATCGGCCGGGAAGGCCCGATGGTCCAGCTGGCGGCCATGTTTTCATCGTTGACGGGCCGATTCCTGCTGCTTCCGCCCCGCCATCTGCGCTTATTGGTCGCCTGCGGGGCCACGGCGGGCATCACGTCCGCCTATAACGCGCCGATTGCGGGCGCTTTGTTCATTTCCGAGATCGTTTTTGGCGTGATTTCGTCCGCCACACTGGTGCCGCTAGTGGTGTCGTCGGTGGTGGCCAATATCGTCACGCGCCAGATCCTGCACTACGACGCGGTGTTCCATATGCCGCACTTTGAATTTGTGTCGGGATGGGAAGTCATCAATTACCTGGGGCTGGGTGTCGCCGCTGGCCTGGTCGCGCCCCAGTTCCTGCGTTTCCTGGACGCGTCGCGCGCCACATTTTCACGGCTGCCCTTCCCGCTTTGGCTGCGGATGTCGTTGGGCGGGCTGGTGGTGGGCGCCTTATCGGTCATCAACCCCGAGGTGTGGGGCAACGGCTATAGCGTGGTCAACAGCATGCTGCATACGCAATGGGCATGGCAGGCGGTGGCGGCCATCTTGCTGATGAAGATCGTGGCCACGGGCGCCAGCGTCGGGTCCGGCGCGGTGGGGGGCGTGTTCACGCCGACGCTGTTTGTGGGGGCGGCCTTGGGTGCGCTGTATGCGAGCGGCTTGCAATCGGTGTTGCCGGCGGGGGATGTGTCGGCAATTTCCAGCTATGCCGTCGTCGGCATGGGGGCGCTGCTGGCCGCCACCACGTATGCGCCGCTGATGTCGACGCTGATGATTTTCGAGATGACGCTGAGCTATGAAGTGATGCTGCCGCTGATGCTGGCCTGCATTACGGGATACGTGATTGCGCATCGCATACGCCCGGAATCGGTGTATGCGAAATCACTGGCGAACAACGAGCGCGCAGAGCGTGCGGTGGCGAAAGTGGCGACGAGAAGTGACGCCGAGCATTGACGTCGAGAGGTAGCGTCGAAAAGTGCAGCCGAACAAAGGGGGTTGCAAGAGTGAATGAATAATATGAGCAAAGGCTCATATTATTCAGCTTATCGCCTTAGCGCAGTCGTTCTTGCACGAAGATGTGATGTCGTCCAATCTCTGTGGCGCATCCCAACGGTTTTTGTGGACCTTGATAGAACCCGTTGGAAGTCAGCTTATTTCCCGATACAGAAGCTGGAGAAAATCTCGCCCAGCAGATCGTCGCTGGTGAACTTGCCGGTGATGCTCGACAAGCTGTCGTGCGCCAGGCGCAGCTCTTCTGCAAACAGATCCAGCACGCGGTCGTCTTGCTCCGCGTGCTGGCCCGCCAGTTCCAGATGTTCCGCCGCCTGTTGCAAGGCATGCAGATGGCGTTCGCGCGCAAGCCAGGGCGATTCCGCGCCGGGGTTCCAGCCGGCTATGTTCAGCAGTTCGGCGCGCAAGGCATCCAGGCCCATGCCGCGCTTGGCGGAAATACCCAATTCACCCGCGCCCGCGGTAAAGCCTGTGGATAACAGGTCCACCTTGTTGAAAACCTTCAGTACCGGCGTGCGGGGCGGCAGGCGTGCGGTGATCTGGGCGTCCAGTTCGTCGCCGGGTTGGGTGGCGTCTTGCAGATGCAAAATAACGTCAGCCCGTTCGATTTCTTGCCAGGTGCGGGCAATGCCGATGCTTTCGACGGTGTCTTCGGTTTCGCGCAATCCGGCCGTGTCCACAATGTGCAATGGCACGCCGTCGATATGAATTTCTTGCACCACTTTGTCGCGCGTCGTGCCCGCAATCGGGGTGACGATGGCGATATCGTCGCCCGCCAATGCGTTGAGCAAGCTGGATTTGCCCACGTTGGGCTGGCCGGCCAGCACCACGTGCAGGCCTTCGCGCAAGATCACGCCTTGGCGCGCTTGTGCAATCAGTTTGGACAGGTCCGACGTCAGCGCATCCAGCGTGGGGCGGGCCTGGTATTTCTCAAGAAAGTCGATCTCTTCTTCGGGGAAATCCAGCGTCGCTTCCACCAGCATGCGCAGGTGGATGATGCGGTCCGACAGGTCATTGACGCGGGCGGAGAATTCGCCCGACAGCGACGCCATCGCGCCGCGCGCCGCGGCCACCGATGACGCGTCGATCAGGTCGGCCACGGCTTCGGCTTGCGCCAGATCCATGCGGTCGTTCAGAAAGGCGCGGCGGGTGAATTCGCCGGGTTCGGCCAGGCGCACGCCCAGGTCGCGGCCAGCGGCCAGACAGCTTTCCAGCACGCGGCGCAGCACGGCCGGGCCGCCGTGGCCTTGCAGTTCCAGAACGTCTTCACCGGTATAGGAATGCGGCGCGCGGAAGTACAGCGCGATGCCTTCGTCGAGCAGTTCGCCGTCTACGGATTTGAATGGCAGATAGTGCGCGTGGCGCGGCGTAAGTTCGCGCTGAAAGATGCGCCGCACCAATTCGGACAGGTCCGCACCAGAAACGCGCACGACGCCGATGCCGCCTCTTCCGGGGGCGGTGGCAATGGCGGCAATGGGGGCGTAAGCGGACATATCTGAGCGTGGGGGATGCGAGAACAATAGGGGAATATAACTGTTGCGCGGCCCCTTGTTTGCTGGTTAATGTGGCCCCGAGGTTCAAAACCCGAAACAACTCAGGGAGATCACGATGGCATCTCGGTTTTCGCGTGTCTTGGCCTGCGGCTCCGCCGCGGTGATGTTGGCCTTTGGCACATTCAGTTCCGCAATGGCTCGCGATCTGGTGATCGCTTTGAAGACCGAGCCCTCATCGATGGACCCGCAATACCACGCGTTGACGCCGAATACGCAGATCTCCCAAACCATATTCGATACGCTCGTCGCAACCGACGCCCAATTGAAGCCGCAAGCGGCGCTGGCGGAATCTTGGACGGTGGACGGCAAAGTCTGGACGTTCAAGCTGCGTCCGAACGTGAAGTTCTCGGACGGTACGCCGTTCACGGCGGAAGACGTGGTGTTCACGTACGACCGTGTGCCCAAGGTGCCCAACAGCCCCTCGCCCTTCACGCTTTACCTCGGCTCGGTGGCCAAGACCGAAGCGGTCGATCCCATGACCGTGCGCATCACCACCAAGGAAGTCGCACCGAACCTGCTGGTGAATCTGGCGCAGCTGCCCATCATGTCGAAGAAGGCCGCTTCCGGCCCCGCGGCCGAAGGCAAGACCACCACTGAATTGAACAGCGGTGACGGCTTGATCGGCACGGGCCCGTACAAATTCGTGTCCTGGAAGCGCGGCGCCGAATTCGTATTGGCGCGCAATGATAATTACTGGGGCAAGAAGCCCGAGTGGGACCGCGTCGTCTACCGCCCGATCAGCAACGCCGCCGCGCGCGTGGCCGCGCTGTTGGCCGGTGACGTCGACATGATCGAAGATCCCCCCACCGATGACCTGCCCAAGCTGAAGGGCGACAAAAAGCTCTTCGTTGAAGAAACGCCGTCGGTACGTGTCGTGTACGTGGCGCTGGATCAGTACGCCGAACCGTCGCCGGGCATTCAAGGCACCGACAAGAATCCGATGAAGGACAAGCGCGTGCGTGAAGCACTGTCCTTGGCCATCAACCGCGATGCGCTGGTGGAACGCGTGATGGGTGGCGTAGCGCTGCCGGCCGGCAACCTGTTGCCCTACCCCATGTTCGGTTCCAGCAAAGAGCATTCCAAGGCGCCGAAGGCCGATGTGGAAAAGGCGAAGACGCTGTTGAAGGAAGCCGGTTACCCCAATGGCTTCTCGATCACGCTGGGTTCGCCGTCGGGCCGCTACGTGAACGATTCGAAGGTGGCGCAGGCCATCGCATCGATGTGGACGCGCATTGGCGTGAAGACCAGCGTGGACGCGATGGCGCCCCCGGTGTTCTTCAAGAACCGCGACAGCTACGCGTTCTCGGCCTATCTGGCGGGCTGGTCCGTGACCAGCGGCGAGATGTCCAACGCGCTGACGTCCTTGCTGGTGACGCGTAATCCGGAAGCGGGCTTGGGCACCACCAACCGCAGCCGTTATTCCAACCCGAAGATGGACGAGCTGGTGAAGGAAGCGTCTTCCACGATGGATGACGCCAAGCGCGCCGAGCTGCTGTCCAAGGCCAGCAACATCGCCATGGATGACTTCGCCATGTTGCCGGTGCACTTCGAACTGTCGGTTTGGGCCATGAAGGGCGACATCCGCTACCAGGGCCGCCCCGACCAGGTCACGCTTGCGCAGTTTGCAACGCTGAAGAAGTAATGCGCGACACAGGCGGTCTCCAGTGCTGGCAACAATCGTAAGAAGACTGCTGCAAACCATCGTCGTCATGCTCGTCATGTCGGCGTTGGTTTTTGCAGGGATTTACATGGTGGGCGACCCGGTCTCGATGCTGGCCAGCCCCGAAGCGACCGAAGCGCAACGCGCCGCCATCAGCGCATCTTTGGGTCTGGACCTGCCGCTGTGGCGGCAGTACCTGATCTTCATGGGGCAGGCGGTGCGGGGCGATTTCGGCAACAGCTTCCTGACGGGCGAGCCCGCCATGCATCTGATCCTGGAGCGCATGCCGGCCACCGTTGAGCTGGCCTGTGTGGCCATGCTGCTGTCGGTGCTGATCGGCGTGCCGCTTGGCATCCTGGCAGGCTTGAAGCCGCAAGCGCCCGGCTCACGCGCCATCATGACGGGTTCCGTGCTGGGATTTTCGCTGCCCAACTTCTGGGTGGGCCTGATGCTTATCATGGTGTTTGCTGTGATGCTCGGGTGGGTGCCGGCAGGCGGGCGCGGCAAGACCGTGCATATCGGATCGCTTGAACTCAGCGTGCTGACGCTCAACGGGTGGTTGAGCCTGGCATTGCCCGCCGCAACCATTGCGTTCGCCAAGTGCGCGATGATCATCCGCGTGACGCGCGCCGCCACGCGCGAAGCGCTGCCCATGGACTACATCAAGTTTGCACGCGCCAAGGGCCTGTCGGAAAAGCGCGTGCTGGGCGTGCATCTGTTAAAGAACATCTTGATCCCGGTGGTGACGGTTGCCGGGCTGGAATTTGGTCAGGTGATGGCGTTTGCCGTCGTGACCGAGACGGTGTTTTCGTGGCCGGGCATGGGCAAGCTGCTGATCGATTCCATCATCAACCTGGATCGTCCGGTGGTGGTGGCGTATCTGCTTTTGATCGTGTTCTTCCTGGTCATGTTGAATCTGGTGGTGGACATCATCTACACGGTGCTGGACCCCCGCGTACGTTTGGATAGCCGCCGATGACGAGCCCCGCCACCGCCGCCGCGCCCGTCGCCGCGAAAAAGGAACAGACGCCCTGGCGGCGCTTTGTGTCGGACTTCTTCGCCAGCAAGCTCGCCACACTCGGCTTGGTGATGCTGGTGGTGATTGTGGGCGCCGCGCTGCTGGCGCCGTGGATCGCGCCGCAGAATCCGTATGACCTGGCATCGCTGGACATCATGGATTCCAAGCTCAAACCGGGCAGCGAAAGCGGTGATGGGTCCATGCATTACTGGCTTGGCACCGATGGGCAGGCGCGTGATCTGCTGTCAGCCATTCTGTATGGCATGCGCACCAGCCTGCTGGTCGCCACCGTGTCGGTGCTGGCGGCGTTTGGCATTGGCGCCACTGTCGGGCTGATCGCCGCTTATTTTGGTGGCCGCATTGATGCGCTGCTGATGCGGGTTGTGGATATCCAGTTGTCGTTTCCCGCGATTCTCGTTGCGCTGATGCTGCTGGCGATTCTGGGCAAGGGTGTGGATAAGGTGATCATCGCGCTCATCGTCGTGCAATGGGCGTACTTTGCTCGTGCCGCGCGCGGTGCGGCGCTGGTGGAGCGCGGCAAGGAATATGTGGAAGCCGCGCGCTGTATGTCTCTGTCGTGGGGGCGCGTGCTGTTTCGCCATGTGCTGCCCAACTGTATGCCGCCGCTCATCGTGATCGCCACGATCGATCTGGCGCATGCCATCGCGCTGGAAGCCACGTTGTCGTTCCTGGGGGTGGGCGTGCCAGTCACCGAGCCATCGCTGGGCATGCTGATCTACAACGGCTTCGAGTACCTGCTGTCGGGCCAATACTGGATCTCGTTCTTCCCCGGCATTGCGCTGGCGCTTGCCATCATCGCCATCAACCTGGTGGGCGACCACCTGCGCGATGTGCTCAACCCGCGCCACGCGAATTGAAGGCGGACGCGATGCAGACAAGCGCGCTTGAAAAACCCTTGGCCACGCCCCCGACCATTCTTGAGGTACAGGGCCTGAAGACGCACTTCTTCACGCGCAACGGCGTGGTGAAAGCGGTGGATGGTGTGGACCTGACCTTGGCTGAAGGCGAGATCCTCGGGCTGGTGGGCGAGTCCGGCTCCGGCAAGAGCATCACCGGCTTTTCGCTGATGGGCCTGCTGGACGAGCCGGGGCGCATTGTCGAGGGGCAGCTGCGCCTGAATGGTGAAGACCTGCGCGGCGCCACGCCCGCCCGTTGGCGCCAGTTGCGGGGGCAAGAGATCGCGATGATCTTCCAAGACCCAATGATGACGCTGAATCCTGTGCTGCGTGTGGATACGCAGATGATCGAGGCGGTGCAGGCGCATCACAAGGTGTCGCGTGAACAGGCCCGCGCGCGGGCCTTGCAGACGCTGACGATGGTGGGCATTCCGTCGCCGGCGGAACGCTTGCGCAGCTATCCGCATCAGTTGTCGGGCGGCATGCGGCAGCGCGTGGCGATTGCTATCGCGCTCTTGAATTCACCGCGCCTGATCATTGCCGACGAACCCACTACCGCGCTGGATGTCACGATTCAGGGGCAGATTCTTTTTGAAGTGCAGAAGCTGTGCCGCGAGACCGGCACGGGCCTGATCTGGATCACGCACGATCTGGCGGTGGTGGCCGGCCTGGCGGACCGCGTGTCGGTGATGTATGCCGGACGCGTCGTGGAGACGGGCAGCACGCAAGACGTGATCAGCCATCCGATGCATCCGTATACGCATGGGCTGATTGCATCCATTCCTACGCCGGAGTCGCGTGGCAGGCCGCTGGTGCCGATTCCCGGCATGACGCCGTCGCTGTTGAACCTGCCGCAAGGCTGTGCGTTTCGCGGGCGCTGCCCGCGCGCGACGGACGCCTGTCTGGTCGAGCCACAACCCGTTGAAGTCCGCCCGGCGCAATGGGTGCGCTGCTGGCATGCCGGAGACCCAGACCTCAAATGAGCGCAGCAGAACGCGACGCCCCCATTCTGTCCCTGCGCGGTGTGGAACTGCGCTTCGTGCAGCCCGTGGATTTTGCCGGGCGCATTGCGAACCTGTTGGGCGCGGGGTTGAAGACCCAAGTGGTGCACGCCGTGGCGGGTGTGGACCTGGAAGTGCAGCCGGGCGAAGTGATTGGCATCGTCGGCGAATCTGGCTGTGGAAAATCGACGCTGGGCCGCATTGTGTCCGGCATTTTGCCGCCCTCGTCAGGCGACGTGTCCTACCAGGGCAAGGCCGTGCGCGCCATGACAGGCGCCGAGCGGCGTGCGTATGAGCTGGGCGTGCAGATGATTTTCCAGGACCCGTACGCGTCGCTTAACCCGCGCATGCGGGTGCGCGAAATCATCGGCGAAGCGCCCGTGGCGCACGGCTTGATCCGCGCGCGCGACAAAGCGGAATATGTGGCGGGGCTGATGCGGCAGGTGGGGCTGGACCCAGCCTTTGCACAGCGCTATCCGCATCAGTTTTCTGGGGGCCAGAGGCAGCGCATTGGGATCGCGCGGGCGCTGGCGCTCAAGCCTTCCGTGATCGTTTGCGACGAGGCCGTGGCCGCGTTGGACGTGTCTATTCAGGCGCAGGTGCTGAACCTGTTCGAACAGCTGCGCGATGATCTGGACCTGACGTATCTGTTCATCAGCCACAACCTGAGCGTGGTCAGCCATATCTCGGACCGCGTGGCCATCATGTATCTGGGCCGCGTGGTTGAGCTTGCCCCCACCGATACGGTGTTTCAACGCGCCAACCATCCGTACACGCAGGCGCTGTTGAAGGAATTGCCAACGTTGACGCCGGGGCGGCGCACGTACCAGCCGATCAAGGGCGAATTGCCGTCACCCCTGGACCCGCCCACGGGCTGTGCGTTTCATCCGCGTTGCCCGCAGGCGATGGCGCGCTGTAAGGTGGAACGGCCGTTGCTGCGCGAGATATCGCCGGGGCAGTTCAGCGCTTGCCACTTGAACGACATGAGTTAGGATTAGCCCTAAAAATCCCCCCTCTTTTGAATCATCATCCCCACCATGAAAACCATTGCCGAAATCGAACGCGCGCATCCTGAGCTGACCGCGCTGCGCCGGGATATCCACGCGCATCCCGAACTGGCCTTCCAAGAAACGCGTACGTCGAACCTGGTGGCCGAACGCCTGCGCGAATGGGGCCTGGAAGTGCACACGGGGTTGGGAAAAACGGGCGTCGTGGGCGTGCTGCGCGCGGGCAGCGGCGGCAAGACCATCGGCCTGCGTGCCGACATGGATGCGCTGCCCATGCCGGAGCACAACCGCTTTGCGCACAAGTCCACCATCAGCGGCCGCATGCACGGTTGTGGCCATGACGGCCATACCGCGATGTTGTTGGGGGCGGCGCAGTACCTGTCCACGCATCGCAATTTCGACGGCACGGTGGTGTTCATTTTCCAGCCCGCCGAAGAAGGCGGTAACGCCGGCGCGCGCGCCATGATGCAGGACGGCCTGTTCGACAAATTCCCGTGTGACGCCGTGTTCGGCATCCACAACATGCCCGGCATGCCGGTCAACCAGTTTGGTTTTCGCGCCGGCCCCACGATGGCCTCCAGCAACCGCTGGGACATCGTCATCAAGGGCGTAGGCGGCCACGCGGCGCAACCGCATGCATCGGTGGACCCGATCATCGTGGCGGCCGATATGGTGCACGCGCTGCAAACCGTCATTTCGCGCAGCAAGAACCCGCTTGAGCAAGCGGTGCTGTCGATCACGCAGATTCATGCGGGCGACGCGTACAACGTGATTCCCGGCGAGGCCGTGCTGCGCGGCACCGTGCGCACGTACTCGGTCGAGACGCTGGACAAGATTGAAGCAGACATGCGCCGCATCGCCACCACCTTGCCGCAGGTGTACGGCGGCACGGGCGAGCTGGACTTCGTGCGCGCGTATCCGCCGCTGGTGAACTGGGAAAATGAAACGGCCTTCGCGGCCAAGGTTGCCGAGGACGCATTTGGCGCCGAGAACGTGCTGCGCGACATGCCGCCCTTCATGGGCGCGGAAGACTTTTCCTTCTTTCTGGAAGCGATTCCGGGCGCCTATCTGTTCCTGGGCAATGGCGATGGCGACCACCGCATGGAAAGCTATCACGGCATGGGTCCGTGCCAGTTGCACAACCCGAACTACGACTTCAACGACGCATTGCTGCCGGTGGGCGCGACCTATTGGGTGAAGCTCGTCGAGGCCTATCTGCCGGCGGCATAAGCACGGTCTAATAACCGATACGCTATTAGCTAATAGGGTTTGGTGCATGAAGCCGCGGGCGTTGCCCCGCGGCTTTTTCTATATGACGGGAAGCTTTGATCAAACGCCGATAACTTCGTTTGAGATACAAGGCGCCGTTTCCATAATCGATCGTTCCAGACATGCCGCAAGGCGAAACGGAGCGATCGATGTCCCAGAGCAACGCCCTGCGGCGCGAAGTAGACGCCGCCCCCGCCCGACAGGCGCAGCAGTTTGATGCGCAGCTGTCCGGCGTGCAGCAATTTGAGGTCCGCCCCCTGCCCGGCCCTGTTGGCGCCGAAATCATCGGTTTGGACTTGACCCGCGATCTCGCGCCGGCGGATTTCTCGCGCGTGCATCAGGCGCATCTGGATCATCACCTGCTGGTGTTCCGTGACCAGCGCATCACGCCTCAACAACATATCGATTTCAGCCGCCGCTTCGGCCCGCTGATGATTCATGTGCTGCACCAGTTTCATCTGGCCGGTCACCCCGAGATCTTGA
>Ga0256885_1000051_pt1 | contig 30590 bp, 27 predicted proteins | sample MC6MC0493MT_FD_186344 | JGI IMG/M metagenome (GOLD analysis project Ga0256885, IMG submission 186344) | Metatranscriptome of enriched soil aggregate microbial communities from Iowa State University, Ames, United States - MC6-MC0493-MT... | ecosystem: Environmental > Terrestrial > Soil >...
GCGCTTAGCGTGCGCAAGGGCGTTTGGCGGTCAGCCAATGCGGCCACGCCGCCTGCCGTCAAGGCCAGGACCAGCGCATTGCGCAACATCCTTCGCCGGGCGGGCGGGGTCATCAAGGCGGCGCCCGCCGCCTGGCGTTGCTCGCCTCTTTCCAGCATCGCAAACGACGCTTTGACGGCGGTGTTGACCGTGTCCCACGCCGCAGCGTGGCGGGGGTCGGCCTGCCGCCACTGCTCAAACCGGGTGCGGTCGGCGGCGGCCACACTGCCTGAGGACAGCAGCACCATCCAGTCCACGGCCGATTCCAGATCGGCAGGCAACGCCGGCGCCGTCATACCGGCAAAGACAAGCGCGCCGCCACGCAAAGTGTGATGGCCTGTTTCATGTAGCGCCGCACCGTGATCACCGACGTGCCGATGCGCTGCGCGATTTCGGCGTAGCTGAGTTCATCCAGCTGGCTGTACAGGAAGGCTTGGCGCGCCTTCAGCGGCAAGCGCTGCAAGGCGCGGTCGATGTGCATCAAGGCCTCGAGCACCAGCGCGCGGCTTTCTTCGCTGGGTGCGCTGGCTTGCGGCAAGCTGGCCAGGCTGTCGAGATACGCGCGTTCCAATTCCCGACGCCGCCAGAAGCTGAACAGCGTGCGTTGCGCCAGCGTGGTCAGGAAGGCGCGCGGTTCGCGGATGGCGCCGGTGTGCCGGCCAGCCAGCAGGCGCACGAACGTGTCGTGCGCCAGATCGGCCGCATCATGGCGGCAACCCAACCTGCGCCGCAACCACTCCTGCAACCAGGAGTGGTGGGCGTCATACAGCTCGGCGGCGGAAGGCTCCGGAGGCTGCGTGGATGCGGTCATGGCCGAACAGCAGCGCTTAGACGGGGCCGGTCCATTCCGTGACGAAGTCGCGGAAGTCGGGGCGCTTGGCGGGCGGCACGGCGCAAGCCGGGGTGCCGATGGCCAGATAGCCCAGGAAGCGGTAGTCCAGCGAATCCAGGCCCAGCGCGTTCTGCACGTCTTCAACATAGGTGCCCACGCCCGTGCTCCAGAAGGCGCCATAGCCCAGCATGTGGGTAGCGTTCAGGATGTTCATGACGGCGCAACCCGTGGCCAGCAATTGTTCGTGCTCGGGGATCTTGGTGTTGTCGTGCGCGATCTTCTGCGCCACGGCAACGAACAGCGGCACGCCGGCCATCCATTCACGCACCGATTTTTCTTTCTCGGGCGTCATGCGCGGGTCGCCACTGCGCTTGACCGCTTCCAGCGCCACATCGGCCAGCTTGCCGATGGCTTCGCCCTGGATCACGACAAAGCGCCACGGACGCAACGCGCCGTGGTCAGGGGCCGACATGGCGGCTTGCAGGATCTGTTCAAGTTCGTCGGGTTTGGGCGCCGGGCCGCGCAAAAACTTGAAGGAGCGGCGCGTGGTGAGGGCGTGCAACGGGGTCGCAGTAGAAGTGGCGGTCATTGATTCTGGCGCAAATGTGAAAGAGATAGATTCTCATATTAAGCGATGGCGGCGTCCGGGTCGCGTATCTCCCGGCCCCTAGCAAGGGCATCCGGCCGCGAGAGAGCCGGATTCCGCCTAGGCGTCAACCCAGGTGCGTGTGCCGTTCCTGGCGTTCTTCAACCTGCATTTCAGACAGGCCATGCAAGATGCCGCAGTCTTCCGCGTCGGGCCGCGCGGACAGGCAGCGCTGACGCAATTCAGTCAGTTGGCCCTTCAGTTGCAGCAGTTCGGCGATGCGCTCATCCACGTGCGAGATGTGTTCGTCGAACAGTTCGTTAATGGGGCCGCAACCCGTCTGGTGGTTGTCGGCCAGGGACAGAATGGCGCGGATCTCGTCTTGCGTCATGTCCAGCGCCCGGCAGTTGCGGATCAGCCGCAGGCGCTCTAGATGGGGTTGTCCGTAGCTGCGGTAATTGTTCAAGCCCCGGTCGGGCGCGGGCAACAGCCCTTCCTTTTCGTAGTACCTGACGGTCTCGACCGTCGTGCCGGCCGCTGTGGCCAATTCGCCGATACGCATCGTGCCTCCCTGGATCGCATCCGATTGAAATTTGGGCTTGACCCTATAGTAACTCCAAGGTGTGGAATGCCAACATCCGATTCAACAAGGCGAAGAACGATGGCTTTTCCTCCGGTCAAATCCCAACAGCCCTCCCCTGCAACGCAGGGCGACGCCTGCTGCGGCGGCCATGGGCATGCGCACGGGCAGCAGGATACGGGGCATGACGCCGCGCATGAGCATGCAGGCCACGACCATGCGGCTCACGGCCATGACCATGGTCATGATCACAGCCACGGCCACAGCCATGACCACAGCCACAATCACGATCACGCCCCCGCGCAGTCGCATGCCGCGGCTGCCTGCTGCGGGCATGACCACGGCGGGCAGGGCTTCATGGCATCCGCCTCTGGCACCGCCACCCTCACCGCTGGCCCTGGCCAGGTGCTGGCGCGCCTGCGCATCGGCCAGATGGACTGCCCCACTGAAGAAACCCTGATCCGCAAAAAGCTCGACGGGCTGGACGGCGTGCATGCGCTGGACTTCAACCTGATGCAGCGCGTGCTGACGGTGGTGCACGCCGAAGGCGCGCTGGACCGCATCGTGGCTGCCATCAAGTCGCTGGACATGACGCCCGAGCCGCTTGCCGACGGTGCGGCCGGCACGCCCGCGCCCGGGGCCAAGCCGGTGAACTGGTGGCTGATTGGCGGTTCAGGCGTGTTGGCCGCCCTGTCCGAACTCTCGCACTTTGCAGGCTGGCCTTTGGGCGTCACGGCGGCGCTGGCTGTCGCCGCGATTCTGGCGTGCGGCGTCAGCACTTATCGCAAGGGTTGGATCGCCGTGCGCAACGGCAACCTGAACATCAACGCGCTGATGAGCATCGCCGTCACCGGCGCCGTGCTGATCGGCCAGTGGCCCGAAGCCGCCATGGTGATGTTCCTGTTCAACGTGGCCGAGCTGATCGAAGCGCGTTCACTGGACCGCGCCCGCAACGCCATCCGCGGCCTGCTGGACCTGGCGCCGGAAACGGCCACCGTCCGCCAAGCCGATGGCTCGTGGCGCGACGTGCCCGCTGCGCAATTGCAAGTGGGCGACGTGGTGCGCGTGCGCCCCGGCGAACGCATCGCGGCTGACGGCATCATCGTCAGCGGCAGCTCTACCGTAGACCAATCGCCCATCACCGGCGAAAGCCTGCCCGTGGAAAAGGCGCAAGACGACCCCGTCTTCGCCGCCACGGTAAACGCGGCCGGCTCGTTCGAATATCGCGTCACGGCCGCGGCTGGCAACACCACGCTGGCCCGCATCATCCACGCCGTGGAACAGGCCCAGGGCGCGCGCGCCCCCACCCAGCGCTTCATCGACCGCTTCTCGCGCATCTATACCCCCGCCGTGGTGGGCGTAGCCGTGCTGGTGGCCGTGGCGCCCCCGCTGCTGTGGGCGCAGCCCTGGTTTGACGCCATCTACCGCGCCTTGGCGCTGCTGATCATCGCCTGCCCGTGCGCGCTGGTGATCTCTACCCCCGTCAGCATCGTCAGCGGCCTGACCGCGGCGTCGCGGCGCGGCATTCTGGTCAAGGGCGGCGTGTATCTGGAAGAAGGCCGCAACCTGAAATGGCTGGCGCTGGACAAGACCGGCACGCTGACGCACGGCAAGCCAGTGCAAACCGATCTGCAAGAGTGGGACGTGTCCGACACCCCCCGCCAGCCGGCTGCATTGATCGCAGCAAGCTTGGCCGCCCGGTCGGACCACCCCGTGTCGCTCGCCGTGGCCAACGCCGCACGCGAGGCCGGCAAGACCTTGCTGGAAGTCGGTGCCTTCACCGCCCTGCCCGGCCGCGGCGTCAGCGCAACGCTGGATGGCGTGACCTATCAGTTAGGCAACCGCCGCCTGATGCGTGAACTTGGCGTGTCCACCGACAAACTGGAAGCCCGGCTGGACGAGCTGGAACGCCAAGGCAAAAGCGCCATCGCGCTGACCGACGGCACGCGCGTGCTGACGCTTGCCGCCGTAGCCGACACCGTCAAGCCCACCAGCGCCACCGCCATCGCCGACCTGCATGCGCTTGGCGTGCGCACGCTGATGCTGACGGGCGACAACACGCCCACGGCGCAAGCCATCGCCAAGCAAGTCGGTATTGACGAAGCCCGCGGCGATCAACTGCCCGAAGACAAGCTGGCCGCCATCGAAAGCAAGTTGGCGCCCGAGGGCAAGGTCGGCATGGTGGGCGACGGCATCAACGACGCGCCAGCGCTGGCGCGCGCCGACATCGGCTTTGCGATGGGCGCGGCGGGCACCGGCACGGCGATCGAAACTGCTGACGTGGCCTTGATGGATGACGACCTGCGGAAAATTGGCACCTTCCTGCGCCTGTCGCGCGCCACGCACCGCGTGCTGATCCAGAACATCGTGCTGGCGCTGGGCATCAAGGTGGTGTTCCTGGCGCTTGCCATGACCGGCCACGCCACCCTGTGGATGGCGGTGTTTGCCGACGTGGGCGCGAGCCTGCTGGTGGTGGCCAACGGCCTGCGCCTGCTGCGCGCGGCAGACTGACGGGGCGGAATCACTGGCTGACCGTTCGAACAGAACGGTTCAGCCAGAGCAGGACAGGATGGCAAAGCGAACGGGCGTCAGCCCGTTTGTTCTTCCTGCGGCCAGTCGCGCAGTACGGGCGCATCCGGTGCGCCGGGGCCGACATCGCGCAGGTGCTCGTGTTGCAGCAGCGCCATGCGATAGGCGTCACGATAGGCGCCGTTCGAGAAGAACTCTTCCTTCATCAGCCCTTCGATTTGAAAGCCGCAACGCTCGTACACGTGCACGGCCGCGGTGTTGTCTTTGTCTACGACCAGGTAGACCTTGTGCATGTTCAGCACGCGAAATGCGTAGCCGACCGCGATGCGGGTTGCCGCCTTGGCGTAGCCCCGGCCCTGATAGCTGGGCGCGATGATGATCTGGAATTCGGCGCGGCGGTGGATGTAGTCGATTTCCACCAGCTCCACCAGGCCGGCGGGTTGGCCGGTGTCGTGCTCGATGATGAAGCGCCGCTCGTTCTGATCGTGCAAGTGGCGGTCATAAAGGGCGACCAGTTCGTCGTAGGCCTCGTAAGGCTCTTCGAACCAATAACGCATGATGACGTCGTTGTTGTTGATCTTGTGCACAAAGTGCAGGTCGCCGCGCTCCAGGGGGCGTATTTTGATATCGGATATGACCGACATAGAAACCTCCGAAAGTGTTGTCATTGTATTCGAAGCCGCCCCCAAATGCCCGCCACATGGGAAATTCAGAATTTTCTTGAGTATTCATGCGGGTTTCAAGACATAAATGCCTGGAAAGCATTGTCATTGCTTGATCTAAGTCTAAAGAATTTCTCAAAACCGTAACGCCATGCGTCGCTGAAACCGGCCGTCCGCCTGCCAAACTTAACCGTGATCGGCTATTGCTGAACCTGCCATCGTCTCCAATAATTCCCGGACCCCTGAACGCACGGACTCAAGACCGAGAGGAAACGACATGCACATCCTGGTGGCTGGCTTCCAGCACGAGACCAATACCTTTGCGCCTTCCAAGGCGGGGTATGACAACTTTGTCCGCGGCGAGGGATTTCCCGCCATGGTGCGCGGCGAAGCCATGCTGGCGCTGCGCTCGGTCAACATTCCGGCGGGCGGCTTCATCAACGCCATCCAGGCGCAAGGCCATACCGTACACACGGTGATCTGGGCGGGCGCCAGCCCCTCGGCGCATGTCACGCGCGACGCCTTCGAACGCATCGCGGGCGAAATCCTGGACGCCGCGCGTGCGGGCGGCTTTGACGCGGTCTACCTGGACTTGCACGGCGCGATGGTCACGGAGCATCTGGACGATGGTGAAGGCGAATTGCTGGCGCGCGTGCGCCAGATCGTGGGGCCGGACGTGCCGGTTGTCGCCAGCCTGGACCTGCACGCCAACGTCACCGCGCAGATGCTGCAAGAGGCCGACGCACTGGCCGCCTTCCGCACCTATCCGCACGTGGACATGGCCGATACCGGCGAACACGCGGCGCGGTTGCTGCTGGCCCGCATCGCCGCGGGCAAGCAATGGGCGCGCAGCGAACGCCGCCTGCCCTTTCTGATTCCGATCAACGGGATGTGCACGATGCTGCAACCGTCGCAAGGCGTGTACGACACGTTGGCGCAGCTGGAGCAAACGCCGGGGGTCGCGTCCATCTCGTTTGCGCCCGGTTTTCCGGCGGCGGATTTTCCGGAATGTGGCCCGGTGGTCTGGGCGTATGGCACCGATGCGGCGGCCGTGGAACAGGTCACCGAATCGCTGTACCGCCAAGTGCTGGAACTGGAACCGCAATGGTCGCCCGACTTTCTTGAACCCGCCGATGCCGTGCGGCGCGCGCAGGCGCTGGCGGCGGGCGCATCCCGCCCTGTCGTGATCGCGGACACGCAAGACAACCCCGGCGCGGGTGGCGACGCCAACACCACGGGCATGCTGCGCGCGCTGGTCGAAGCCAATGCGCAGAATGCCGCGTTGGGCCTGTTCTACGACCCCGACGCCGTGCGCGCCGCCACCGCTGCCGGCATCGGCAACACGGTGACGCTACAGCTGGGCGGGCAATCGGGCGTGCCGGGCGACTCCGCCTTTACTGGCGACTTCGTCGTCGAAACGCTATCGCCCGGCAAGCTGCGCTTTGACGGGCCGATGATGCATGGCATGGATGTGGACCTGGGCGCAGTGGCGGGCCTGCGGATTGGCGGCGTACGCGTTGTCGTCAGCGCCAGCAAGGCGCAGATGCTGGACCGCAATCTGTTCCGTGTCGGCGGCGTGCAGCCCGAAGAAATGGGGATTCTGGTGGTGAAGAGTTCGGTGCATTTCCGCGCCGACTTCCAGCCCATCGCGCACGAAGTGCTGGTGGCCAAAGCGCCGGGGCCAATGCAGGCTGACCCCGCGGATCTGCCGTGGACGCGCTTGCAGCCGGGCATTCGCGTGCGTCCGCAAGGTCAGCCCTTCGAGGGCTGACGGGGAAAGCGTAAGCGCGGATGCCGGGGTGTGGGCGCCCGCCTTGCTCCCCGGCGTCGCGCCTTACTTCAGCTTGCCCTGGGGGCTGACGAAGTCTTCCAGGGTCAGGCCTTTTTCCTTCAGGATGGCTTCCAGCAAGGGCTGCAACTTGCCCAGGCTTTCATGCACCGTTTCGCGCACGGTATCCACCACCACCTGCGTGCTGCGTTCGATTTCGATGTTGACGAAATCGCCCACCTGCTTGTCCTCGAACACCGTCATGCGGCGGGTTTCGGGAATCAGCCAGACTTCAAACCAGCCTTCCGCGCGGTTCACTTCCGACACGGTCAGGCTCGCGCCGTTGATGGCGATATAGCCCTTGGCGAACACGTACTTGCGGAAGGGTTCGGGGATGCTGAAGCGCATCAGCCGGTTGGTGTCAGACGACTTCACCATCACCACTTCAGACGTGAAGTCCACATGGCCCGACAGCGGGTGGCCGCCGATCTCGGCGCCATCTTTCGCGGCGCGCTCGACGTTGGCGCGGTCGCCTTCGGCATAGCTGCCCAGCGTGGTGATGGCCAGGCTTTGCAGCATGACGTCAAACGTCGCCTGGTTGTCCGACAGCAGCTCGGTCACGGTCAGGCAGACGCCGTCCGTTGACACGCTGGCGCCAATAGCCAGATCAACGCAAAAGCCAGGGGGGAAATCCAGCGTGAAGGTGCGCAGGCCTTCGCGATCCGCGATCTTCGCGATCGTCGCGGTGCCTTGAACAATACCGGTGAACATACGGTTCCTGAAAACGGGGCGGCAGGCCCCTGAAGCAAAACATCAACGTTAACCGATATTTTGCCAGGAGCCGCCCTGCGACAGGCGGGTGGCGAGCGCCACCCGGCGCGCCATCAATGACGGATGGCGATGGTCTTCAAGGTCGTGAAGCCATACAGCGCTTCAAAGCCTTTTTCGCGGCCGTAGCCCGACTGGCGCGACCCGCCAAACGGCAGTTCCACGCCGCCGCCCGCGCCGTAGTTATTGATGAACACCTGGCCGGCGCGCAGCTTGCGAGCCAAGCGCATCTGACGGGCGCCGTCGCGCGTCCACACACCCGCGACCAAGCCATACAGCGTACCGTTGGCGATTTCCAGCGCCTCTTCCTCGGTGTCGAACACCATGGCGGCCAGCACCGGTCCGAACACTTCTTCCTGCGCCAGACGGCTGTTGGGGGGCACGTCGCGGAACAGCACGGGCGGCTGGTAGTAGCCCGCTTCCGGCGCGCCATCCTTCAGCTTGCCGCGCGCGGCAACCTTCAGGCCTTCGGCTTCAGCTTCCGCCAGGAACCCGCGCACGCGATCTTGTTGACGGCCGCTGATCAGCGGACCCACGTCCAGGTCTTGCGCGGCCGGGCCGGTGACGGTAGCCGCGAAGGCTTCCGACAAGCGCTTGATCACCGTTTCGTAAACGCCACGCTGAATCAGCACGCGGCTGCCAGCCGAGCACGTCTGACCGGCGTTCTGGATGATGGCGGCCAGCAGCACCGGCATGGCGGCGTCCAGGTCGGCATCGTCGAACACCACCTGGGGCGACTTGCCGCCCAGTTCCAGCGTCACCGGCACATGGTTTTCGGCGGCGGCGTGGGCCACCATCTTGCCCGTCTGCGGCGAACCGGTGAACGAGATGTGGTCGATGCCCGGGTGCGCCGACAGCGCCGCGCCCGCTTCGTGGCCGTAACCGGTCACGATGTTCAAGGCGCCCGCGGGCAGGCCCACTTCGGCGGCAATCTCAGCCAACTTCAACAACGACAGGCAAGCGTCTTCGGCGGGCTTGACCACGCAGGCGTTGCCCGCGGCCAGCGCCGCGCCAACGCTGCGGCCGAAGATCTGCAACGGGTAGTTCCAGGGCACGATATGACCCGTCACGCCATGCGCTTCGCGCACGGTCAGCACGGTGAAGCCCGGCGTGTAGGGAATGGTCTCGCCGTGCAGCTTGTCGACAGCGCCGGCGTAGAACTCGAAATAACGCGCAACGGCGGCGGCGTCGGCACGGGCCTGCTTGATGGGCTTGCCGGTATCGGCCGATTCCAACTGCGCCAATTCCTCCTGGCGGTCCAGCAATGCGAAGGCAATACGCATCAGCAAACGGCTGCGCGCAGCCGGCGCCATCTGGCCCCACTCGCCTTCAAACGCTTGGCGGGCGGCCGTGACGGCGCGGTCGATATCCGCCTCGCCCGATCGCGCGATCGACTCGAAGGGCTTGCCATCGGACGGGTTCAGGACGGGAATGGTTTCACCGGTGGCCGAGGCCACCCACTGGTTGGCGATAAAGTTCTTCTGAGTCACGATGTGCGGAGTAAAGTAGCGGCCGAATAGCCAGTTGCGGAAAAGGCGCCGACGCGCGCGCAGCATCCCAGGCACGAAGCAAGGTGCCGGAAAGCGAAGTGTGTGCGGGTGCCCATAAGAGGGATTGCTGTGGGGATTTGTGTGGTGTCTCCCGGCGTACCCGGCAGGCCGGTTACGCCGTCCGCGCGTCAAAGGCGCGGCCGATCTGGTTTGATGGCAAGTTACGGGAGCCCCCCACAACTTGTCAATTGAATTGACAGCTTTTGTCCTAAGCTTCGGGATATTTGGATATGAATTCGGGTAATCCCTGATATTTCAGCCATTTACGATGACGCAAGGATTGTTCGGAAGACTGACAAGCCCGGTCCTATTGATGGGCCGGCTTCAACTCATTACTAGAAGAGCGCGCCAATGAGCAATGTGCGTGACCCGCAGCTTGAATCCCTGCTGGAGACAGCCGCCCGCCCCCGCCCCGAACTGGACGTGCTGGCCGAAGTGGCGTCAGGCCTGGGCTACGTGCGCGCCGAACGCTTCGCCGAGCGCGTCTATGAAAGCCTGTTCTACGCGATTGCCACCGGCAAAATCGCACCGGGCAACAAGCTGCCCACGGAACTGGAACTGGCTGCGTTGTTCGAGGTGTCGCGCCCCGTGGTCCGGCAAGCGCTGGACCGGCTGCGCGAAGACCAACTGGTGGACTCCATTCGCGGCTCTGGCACCTACGTGCGCGCCAAGCCCGACCTGATGGGCGGCATGCCCGCCATCGACCCGGCCCGCCGCGTCGGCCACATTCTGGAAGGCCTGGAGCTGCGCATGGTGATCGAACCGGAATGCGCCTACCTGGCCGCCCTGCGCCGCAGCGCCGACGACCTGCGCGAAATGGATCGCATGCTGACCGGCTACGAAGAAGCCGACGCATCAGGCGCCATCGCGCACCACCACGACTACGGCTTCCACCGCGCCATCGCTGCCGCCACCGGCAACCAGCGCTTTGTACAAGTGCTGAAGTCGCTGGAATACGACGTCAGCCACGCCGTCAACGTCATGCGCCACCTGGTTCACAGCGAACCCTGGAAACGCACCCGCGCCGCCATCGACGAACACCGCCATATCTATCGGCTGATTCAGGAACAGGACGCCGACGGCGCGCGGAACGTCATGCGCGCGCATATTGAGAAGGCGAAGAGCCGGATGTTGAATAGCGGGTCGGAGGGGTGATCAGGCGGGCAATGTAGGACTCAATCACGCCCCCCTTGCCCCGCCGCCAACCCGTCCGCACGAGCAGGTATCATCTGCCCCTTATCCCGGCGACCGCCCACCACGCCCCGAATGAGTAGCCAGATGAGTCGCTAGCCGGGGTTTTTGGAAGGCACCACCGCCAAGAACCGCATCAACAAACGGTCTACGCAGAACATGAAATTAGCCACCTGGAACGTGAACTCTCTGAAGGTGCGCCTGCCGCAAGTGCTGGACTGGCTGGCCGCCAATCCTGTCGACGTGCTGTGCATCCAGGAACTGAAGCTCACCGACGAGAACTTCCCCGAAGACGCTTTCAAGGAAGCCGGCTATCACGCCGTCTGGGCCGGTCAGAAGACCTATAACGGCGTCGCGATCATTTCGCGCGTGCCGGGCACGTCGATGGTGCGCAATATCCCTGGCTATGAAGACCCGCAGCAGCGCGTGCTGGCCTTGACCTTTCCCAGCCCCGAAGGCGATGTGCGCGTCGTGTGCGCGTATTGTCCCAACGGGCAGTCGCTGGATTCCGACAAGTACGTCTACAAGCTCGCGTGGTTCGACGCCATGCGCAATTGGCTGGCCGACGAGATCAAGCAGTACCCGCGTCTGGCCGTGCTGGGCGACTACAACGTGGCGCCCGCCGACGAAGACGTGCACAACCCCGAGAAATGGGAAGGCCAGGTGCTGGTGTCCGAACCGGAACGCGCCGCCTTGCGAGGCCTGATCGACCTGGGCCTGACTGATTCCTTCCGTCTGTTCGAGCAGCCCGAAAAATCGTTTTCTTGGTGGGATTACCGCCAGTTCGCCTTCCGCCGCAACGCTGGCCTGCGGATCGACCACGTCCTGCTGTCGGCCCCCTTGGTCAAGCGCTGCGTCGCCTGCGTGATCGACAAGGAACCGCGCCGCAACGAGCAGCCGTCAGACCACGCGCCGGTTATCGCGACCTTGGAATTCGTCTGAAAATTTTTGCCTGGCGCCGTATTGCACGGCGCTTTAAAGTTCAGGTATAGTTTTGCTCTTGCTTCATTGGGGCGGTAGCTCAGCTGGGAGAGCGTCGCGTTCGCAATGCGAAGGTCGGGAGTTCGATCCTCCTCCGCTCCACCAAATTCCAGACAAGAAAGCCTTGGACACTTCGATGTGTTCCAAGGCTTTCTTGTTTCTGACTATCCAGCGACGCATGATCCAGGGAGTTCTTACCTCTAGCCAGCGTGTCCGCTGACCTTGGCCACCTCAAAGTGCATCCCATCCCTGCGAGTGAAATGGCCACCCCAGTAGAAGCCGAACTCATGCGCGACGGGCACGAGCTTGTAAACACAGCCTTGGGTACCCTCCGTTGCGGGTTCGGCGCCAAGCTTGTTCCATGAATAATTGATATCGAATGCGGTGCCAAAGGCATGGTTTGAAAGGACCTGCTCAGCAGCCTTGCCTCGTACGAAACGGGGAACATAGTCCCCGCTGTAGGTCAGTACTAGATCAAGCAAACCTCGTTTTTCAAATGCTTCCCATAACGCCGAAAGCTGCTCCGCAGCCTTGCGATGGAAAAATACGGAGCCGTCCGCGCTTGCCCCTTCCTTACCCCGTAGTTGAGGGATAACAATGCGGACGAGGTTCCTACTATTCCAATCATTCGTAATTTTTATTCCTTCGGGGTTCTTGGACGTAGGTGCGGGCACAAACTCCAAAGGGCCAAACATCTTCTGCCGCGCGGCGTTATCTACCAACGGAGCGAATGGCGGCTCCTTGGGATATCCCCCTTGTGTCCTGGAAAATTGGACAACCTCAAAACCCAAGAACATTGCCTTGCCCAGCGTTTTGTTTCCGACAATGCCATCGGGGTGAAGCTTATGTTTATTTTGAAATCTCTGAGTTGCATGAACAGTATCATCATCAAAGATGTCGGAAGCGTTAAGCGGATAGCCTTGACCGCGAAGAAAAACCTGCCATTGCGTGACGAAGTTACCCTTTACCCCTTGTTTAAGTAGCTCGAGCATACGATCTCCATCAGATATGGAAAATAAATTTCAACTGACGTAGAAACTGGCGAAAAGACAACGCAACGACCTCGATTTAGGCGATCAACCGCCCATGTTCACATGAAGAACCTGGAGTTGTACGCTACGTTTGTGCAGCCGCCACTTGGCTTTTGAATAACTGATCTCCGGGATTACCGTAGTGCTGGTACGCCCCCCACGTCGCGCCGATGCCCTCTTGGAAAATGCGTTTTCGCGCGGCAGTCAACGCATTCTGGAGGCCGGGATTTTCTCCAAGCGCATTAGCGTAGAACGTCTCGGCAAACCCGGCTGCCTGTTGATCGCCGATCGGCCATCCTGATCCGATGAAGTTCGGCACACCGCGCTCAAAGAATGCTTGCGCGATGGAAGCAAGTCCTTTGGACAACTCCTCGGGTGCGTGGGCAACGCCATCGCGGATCGCTCCCGAGAAGCAAGCATTCGCAAAGATTAGCCGCGGCACGCGTCTGGCACGGAAGATGTCACGTGCCGTCAGCACTTGGTCTTTACCAAAGATCCAACCGGACCTCATGGGGTTAGCGGGGTCATAGTCACCGTGACCCGCGAAGTGCACCACGTCGAAACCGCCGATGAGAACTAAGGCCAAGATTTCCACCATGTCGCAATCGCTGGACCCAATACGACTCTCAACGTCTATTCGCAAGCCAGATCGATTCATGCGGCGCAGTACATCCACGACACGGCGCCCTTCCATACGGGCGTACGGCAACTGCAATTCGCGTTCTTTCGCAGGATCGGCAATGACAAGTACCTTCAGATGATCATTCAGCGGCGGCGTCGTCCCCGGCGGCTGTGTGAGCAGGCTGCGAAACTGGCGCGACAGTCGCCGGTCCAGCCCTAGCCAGCGAATACCTCCGTCGGAACGCGATTCGAAGCAGGCCATCTCCCAGGGAACCGAAGCAGTTGCACGATCGACAATGAGTCGCACCGGCAGGTCTCCATCGATGATGTCGTGAAAGTCCGCCGGCACGAGGTAGTCGTATAGCAGCCTGCCGTACTTGCGTTGTTCGATGGGAGAATCCGACATGCGTAGCGCTTCCGCGGTTTGACGCACCACATCGGCATTAACATCAACTTCCCGCACCGGGATGACTGAATTCTGCGTGATGGCCGAGAAGCGATACGTATCCTTGCCTTCGTTCGGGGATTCAACGGTGATGCGCAACTCTCGGAGCTCAGGCTGTGCCGCACTGACGCCTTTCACCAGTGAACGCACCCCTTCGCGGCGCGGGGCTCTCAAATTTCGAGCGCGGCTGAGTTCACCTGCAGTGGGTTTCTTCAGATGCACCCGCACATTAGGAAGCGCATCTTCCTTACCGAGTCTTTCCAGATGCTCGGCCAAGTCTATGAATCGCGCGGCATCGCGTTCGACGATGGTCACTTCCTCGAGGCTCGGTTTCTTGCCTGACTCGTCCAGCAGGTTTGAAAGTCCGATGCCGATACCGTTCAGCTGTCCACGCAGCACCTTATAAAGTCCCAGGTTGCCTTCCCCCGAGCCTATCAACAGCGTGGACAGGGTCTTGATACCTAGCGCCCCCGCCCCCATTGCAACGTTGGTCATGAGAATACGGAGCCGATCTTCATTGAACGTACCGAACTCTCCCATTCCAGCAATCACCAACCCGCCCGCACCGATCCGTCCACCACCAGGAACGTAGAACGTTTCGCCCAACGTGCCGCCGATCATCCCCTGCCTGACTGCCAGCGAAATCCAGCCAGCCAGCCGGGCATCGATCGCCCCAAGACCATGTACGGGGGTCAATCCCCGATAATGGCCGACACATATCAGCGTCGCCTTGACATCGCAAATGTCGGCCATCTGAATACTTACCCTCAAGTCCATCCTGCGCCCGGTGACCGACGGCTTGATTTGACCTGCGAACTTGGCCGGGCTTGAGCTTCGGCCACTGCCAAGCGCCGCACGGATTAATACGTCTTCGCAGAGCTTCTGATCTTCCGTCGAGAGGTCTGCAACCCCGCCCCGCTGTTGCGCAGCAACAGCGATCTGCGCCAACTGGTCCATCAGGACGAGATCAGTAGCGCTGCGGTATTCGCGCATGCTTATCGCCCCACGCTCTACAGCACGCAGCGGCTGCTTTTCCAAGCTCTGTGTGGTCCCTGTCTCTAGCAATTCGTCGAGTGACGTCAGTATTTTCTCGTTGCGCGCCAGGTCACCATGCACCTCGTCAACATAGTAGGTCGGCACGCCAGTAAGCAACCCGAGCGAGTGCGGAACACGTCCGTCACCATCGCGCGACAGGCTGTATTCAAAATCACCCCGGCCGTCAACGGTCATGGACTCAATCGTCGGCTGACGACAGCCGGCCACATAGATCATCCGAGAAGGGTCGATCGTGGCGCTCGATTCCAAATCGGAAAAAAACTGATGTGCGCGGTCAAGATGCGCCTGCGAGACGTGCGCTTGTACTGGCCAGGTGTTGGCGAGGTACAGATCGTTGAGGGCGGGCACAATCTTCGAAGGCGCGGGAAGCAATTGGTAGCTGCCTACAAAGGAATTAGTAATGCCAAGGAGTTCCGACATATCGTGCTTCATGTCGATCTTCTCCAACAAACCCATCATCCGGTCTTCGCCCGTCATGGCTTGCACAATGGCGAACGAACCGTAGTTGGGCGTACCCAGCATGATCAGCCGCCCGCCAACCGCGGGTTCTGCGCCCCGCATCTGCTCCCACAACTTTGGATGCCGCCGAATCATGTTGCGTGATACGAGTCCTCCCATCGAATGCGCCACCAGATGCACCGGCTGACCCGGAAAGCGCGCACGGATCATCTCAGCCAAACCGTCGGCTGATATGTCTATGTCCTTTCGCCAATCGTACGCAAAGGGTTCCGCATTCCAGCGCGCCCGCAGCGCCACCATTGTCCGAGCGTAGTAGCGCTTATTTATGCATGTAGCGACTACGGCCTGCTTGGAATTTTCCTCCCCGCCGCCATCGCTTCGCAGCTTCAAGTCAATGATGCGCCCAACAATCAAACGTGGAAAACTGATCCAAATTTGATCCTGGTCTCCCCCTTTTACCACTGCGAGATCCGAACCCGTAATGCCATGCAGGAACACGACGTTGCCACGCGGCGGCGCTCGAGAACGCTCGACCTTAGAGCGCATCGCGAGGCGGCGTAACACCTGAATCTCAGCCTCGTCAAAGCCTTCCAGCTGTTTTGCGGCGTCCGTGTCTGGCGCGCCCCGAGTCCCGATGCTTATCAGGGCATCCTCGAATTTGTCCCAGTCCGTACTGCTATTGGCGGCTTTCGACGTCGTGGCTGGCATGGATAATCCTCAAAATTTGAGAGGTTCGAACGAACATCAATCGATGGAAAAATTTGCCGCCGACTCACGAGGCCGACTGACTGCCCACATATATATGACGATTCAGCCGAAGCATGCATACCCCAAATTGAGGACGCTTACAACTGAGCATTCTGCTAGAGGACCTCTTTAATATTTAGACGATCAAGAACTGACGTCACACGCGCATCAACGCCTAAAAGGTGCGGCCTAAGTGAAGAGCCTGCCTCCACTGTCAGACCGCGTCCTTATCCAGCCGCCGCACCGCCGCGCTCAGCGTCGAAAAGTCAAACTCCCGAATACCGCGCCGCGCCAGGCGCATCAGCACGGTAACCAGCACCGGCACAAACGCCGCCAGCAGAAACGATTCCAGCAGGAACGTGGGTTTGTCGCCCGGGGCCGGGAAGAAGAACAGCCCTGCCGCCAGCCCCGCGACGGTTGCGGTTGTTGCCGTCACGCCATCGTGCTTGCGGCTGAACAGGCCGTAGAACACGGGGAACGCGGCGGCGGAGCACAGCAGGTCAGCCAGCAGGAACAGGTACAGCACGCTGTAGCCTTGCGAGGCCACGATCATCACCGGAATCGCCAGCAACAAGACCGCCCAGCGGGCCAGGCGCTTCATGTCCATGCCGTTGGCGTTGGGCATCAGCCGGCGCATGTCGACGGCGACGATGCTGGACACGGCGCTGATTGCCGTGTCGGCCGTGCTCATCACCAGCGACAGGCCCAGCGGGATCAGCGCAATCACGAACCACGCGGGCGCGTGCGGCATGATGACGCTGAACAGTGCGATGGAACTGTCACCCTGCGGGGCCAAGCCCACGAACGCCAGGCCGAACAGGCCCATCAGGAAGATAAACGGGGCGGCCAGGATGCCGCCCAGCAGAAAACCATTGCGCATCGACCGGGCGTCTTTTGCGGCATAAATGCGCTGCCAGTTGCCCTGGTGAAAGATGCCGGTCAGCAAGATGGCCACGAAGAACGTCAGCCCGGCTTTCACGCCGACGGGGTCGGTCAGGTCCAGCAATTGTGGCGCCTTCGCTTGCAGTGCTTCGATGGTGGGCAGCGCACCGCCCGCAGCTTGCCAGCCGACGCCGCACAAGATCACCAGCAACGGCACGATGACCATCATCTGCACCTGATCGGTGAAGATCGACGAGCGCAGCCCGCCGTACGTGGTGTAGAGCAGCGTGGTGCCCATCACGATGGCGGCGGTGGCCCACAGCGGCACGGGCGCCAACATGGTGACCAGTTTTGCAATCGCCGTAACCTCGGCCGACAAGGCAATGAACAGGTAGAACAGCATGATGAACAGCGCCAGCCCGTACATCGGCCGGCCGTAGCGCGCCATCAGGAATTCAGTCAGCGTATGCCCATGCGGAATCAGTTCACGCATGCGCCGCCCCAGCGGAATCATGACCAGACGCGGTGACATCGAGCCCAGCGCGTAGCCGATCACCGCGGCCAGTCCGCCCCAGGTTGCGGCCTGCGCGGGCGAGAACAGAATCCATGCGCCCAGCGTGGACGCCATCAACGTCAGGATGGTGCCGAACGCGCCCTGGCTGTTGCGGGCCACGATGTAGTCTTCCAGCGAGCCGCGTTTGCGCCGCGTGTACAAAATGCTGGCGACGGCGAAGCCGCCGGAGAACAGCAGCAGCCACATCAAGGCGGCGGATTGGGTCAGCATGAAGTCGGTCCTCCCTGGTCCGGCGGACGGCCGGACGCGCAGCGCAGCGGCCCGTCTGGCAACAGGGGCCGCTGATGAATAAAAGTCTAGGGAGGGCGCACGAACCGTGCGATGTCCTTCCCTTCGCCGGCATTACCCGGATCAGGTTCAAAGGGTTACCGCAATGAAGCGGAATCTCAGCCCGACAGGGCTCCCCCAGGAATTGACCGCAAGAGTAGGAGAGCGGCGCCGCAATGTCAACGCGTGGAATGTGCTAAGTTCGCCCGCTTGCGGCACCCGATTGCATGCGTGCCGGTGAAACCGACGAGCCGATCATGTCTCTTGCACACCCCGCCCCTGCCCTGAACGAACAACTGGTGATTGTCACGGGCGGCGCCCGTGGACTGGGCGCGCATATCGTGCGCGCGTTTCTGCGTGAAGGCGCGCGCGTGGTCATCAACTACCTGAACAGCGCTGACGCCGCGCAGGCGCTGGCCGCCACCGCGCCGGGCCGCGCGCTGGCTATCCAAGCCGATGTGCGCGATGCGCAGGCCGTGCAAGCGTTGGTGGCGCAGGCGCAAAGCCACTTCGGCATGCCGGTCACCACCGTCGTCAACAACGCGCTGCCCGCGTTCCAATTCAATGGCGACGCGCGCCCGCACGCGGACACGTTGACGTGGGACAACCTGAATCAGCAGATCGAAGGCAGCGTGCGCGGCGCGTTGAACACGACTCAAGCGACGCTGCCCGGCATGCGTGAAGCGGGGGTCGGACGCATCATCAACATCGGCACGAACCTGGTTCAGAACCCGGTCGTGCCGTATCACGATTACACCGCCGCCAAGGCTGCGCTGCTGTCGTTCACGCGGACCTTGTCGCACGACCTTGGGCCCCATGGCATTACGGTCAACATGGTGTCGGGCGGCCTGCTGCGCACCACCGACGCGTCGGCGGCAACGCCCGAAGCGGTGTTCGATTTGATTGCCGCCAGCACGCCGCTGCGCACCGTCACCACGCCCGAACAGTTCGCCGACGCGGTGCTGTTTTTCGCCAGCCCATGGTCGCGCAGCGTCACTGGCCAGAACCTGGTCGTCGACGGCGGCCTCGTCAAGAACTAAGCGCCATGCTGCATCTGAACCTGTTCATCTTTGGCTGCGGCCACCACCGCGCGGCGTGGCGCCATCCCGATTCGGCGGCCGAACGGCTGGGCGACATCAGCTACTACGAGTCGCTGGCGCGCACGGCCGAACGCGGCAAGCTGGACGCCATTTTCTTTGCGGATGGGCAGTCGATGGACAACATCGGCGACGGCCCGCGCTGGTATCTGGAACCGCTGACGACCATGGCCGCCATCGCGCGCGCCACCACGCACATCGGCCTGATCAGCACCGTGTCCAGCACCTTCTTCACGCCCTTTCACGCAGCGCGCATGGTGGCGTCGCTGGACCACATCTCGGGCGGCCGCATGGGCTGGAACGTGGTCACCTCGATGTTCGACGCCGAGGCCCGCAACCATGGCTATGAGGCCATGCCCGGCCATGAATGGCGCTACGCGCGCGCTGAAGAATTCGTCGACGTGGCGTTGCGCTTGTTCGATTCCTGGCACGACGATGCGCTGGCCATCGACCGCAACGGCGTCTATGGCGTGCCCGAACGCGTGCAAGCCATCCATCATCAAGGCGAGCATTTCCTGGTCGACGGCCCGCTGACGGTGCCGCGCCCGCCGCAGGGCCATCCGGTGCTGTTCCAGGCCGGCGCATCGGACCAGGGCCGCGACCTGGCCGCCCGGCGCGCGGAAGCCATCTATGCGGTGGCCTACGACCTGCCCGCCGCGCAGTCCTATTACCGCGACATCAAACAACGCGTGCTTGCGGCCGGCCGCAGCGCCTTTGTGCCGATCATGCCAGGGCTGGTCACGTATGTGGGGTCGACCGAAGCCGAGGCCCGGGCCAAGCAACGCGAGCTGGACGTGCTGCTGCCCAGCGACGCATCGTTGCGCCAACTGGGTACCTTTGTGCTACAGGATTGCAGCGCGTGGCAGCTGGATGCGCCTGTGCCGCCGCTGCCGCCGCTGGAAGATTTCAAGGGCCCCAAAGGCCGGTACGGCACCATTCTGCGGATCATCGAAACCGAACAACCCACCGTGCGCCAATTGCTGGGCCGGTTGGCGGCGGGCGGTGGTCATTGCACGATGGTCGGCACGCCGGAACAGATCGCGGACAAGATGGAGCATTGGTTCAGAAACGAAGGCGCCGACGGCTTCAACCTGATGCCACCGTCTCTGCCCGGCGGCATCGACGACTTTGTGGACCACGTGATTCCCGTGCTGCAACGACGCGGGCTGTTCCGTACCGAATACGAACATCGCACGCTGCGTGGCCATCTCGGGCTGGAAAGACCTGGCCGGTAATACCTTGCGCAGCGCGTCGTGAGGGCGATGACACCGTTACGTTCTTGAAAGCTACATGCTGCCGTAGCGGACTCTCCAGCGCCCCCCGAGTTGCGCGAACCCGGGTGCACGGCGCCTGAACGCCCCTTCGAGGCCTTCATCGCAACGAAATGATAGACACAAGTTATCAATTTGTACGAAAGCGGCCCTGCTTAGATTCACCCTGCAAATCGTGACTCTCCCTGCATTTGCGATTAACGCCGGTTCATTCCTCTAAGGAACTGTTGTTATCTCGCAATAAATCGGAGGTTTTTATATGTGTCTCGAGTAACTGAATCTTAATCATTAAGGCAGCAGTCAGGGGTAAGTCATCAGAATACGACCCCAATTTGTATATTCCGAACCATTATGTAGTTTTCAGTTTCATGTATTCCGGCGGTGTTCCCTATTGTGGACACCAGGGCTGCTTTCGCAATGCTGAAAGCAGGCAACAAAAGCCTTAGAACCGGATGTGGATATGAAACTAACGAAAACTTTGCTCGTCGGCGCGATTCTGGCTGGCATGGCTGGCGCGGCCCAAGCTGAAACGTCTGTCACCCTGTACGGCATTGTCGATCTGGGCCTGACCTATCAACGTGGCAAGGTTGGCACCACGGACGCAAACCGTGGCGTGAACGGCGGCGACTATTCCTCCCGGATCGGCATGAATGACGGCATCCAGAACGGTTCCCGTTTTGGCCTGCGTGGAACGGAAGACCTGGGCGATGGCCTGTCGGCTGTCTTCACGTTGGAAAGCGGCTTCACCGCCAATAACGGCAACCGTTCGCAAGGCGACCGCCTGTTCGGCCGTCAAGCCACTGTCGGCCTGAACAGCGAGCAGTTCGGTTTGCTGGAACTGGGCCGCCAAACCAACATCGCGTCCAAGTACTTCGGCGACATTGATCCGTTCGCGCTCGACTACCTGAACGCCAACATGGGTATGGCTTTCAGCGCGGCCAACACGGTTCGCTATGACAACATGGTCATGTACCAGACCCCGGTCTGGAGCGGCTTCCAAGGCGGCGTGGGCTACTCGTTCTCGACCGATGACGTCGAAGGCCCGACGGGCTTCAAGACCAAGGAAAACAACCGCGCCTGGACGGCGGGTGTGCGTTACGACAACGGCCCGCTGAAGGTGGCCTTGTCCTATGACGTGCAATACCGCAAGCCGAACCAGCCGCAACCGCAGCAGTTCATCATCGGCGCCGCCTACGACTTCGAAGTGGTCAAGCTGTCGCTGGCTTATGGCCGTTCCGAAGACGGCGTTTTCGCCGGCCAGGATTTCTCGTTGATGGGCGGCCGCCAGCAAGCTGGCGGCTCGGCCAACGGCCAGGGCTTCACGAATGGCCGCTTCACGTGGGACGGCCTGCGGATCAACTCGTACATGGTCGGCGTAAGCGCCCCCATCGGCGCCGCCAGCAACGTCTTCGCGTCGTGGCAGCGTGCTGATCCGAACAAGAACCTGTACGCCATGGACATCTACAGCCTGGGCTACACGTATGATCTGTCCAAGCGGACCAACCTGTACGCTCTGGCGTCCTACGCCGATGGCGCCGCCTTCATCAACGGTGACAAGATGAGCACGGTTGGCGTCGGCATCCGCCATCGCTTCTAAGCAGGCTGCGGGCCGCCCCAACTGAGCAGAGTCGGGGCGCCCTTGAAGACTTAAGCCACCCGGAACCGGGTGGCTTTTTTTATGTGTGGTTTTTTTAACCCGCCAGAGCGGCGGGTTCGGCGCGCTCGGCGGAAGCGGCTTGCGGACGCGCTTTCGGGGCGGCCAGCGCTGCGCGTGTACGGGCGCCGGCCTTACGAGTGGCGATCCAGTCATACAACATCACGCCGGGGTGGCGAAGCAAAGCGGCGCCAGCGGCAGCCGCAACAATCATGACACTGCTCAGGGTCAGCCAGGACATTCGGGCGCCCTCCTACAAAAACAGCCCGGACTCGTCCCGGGTCAACAACTCGCGTGGGAAATACCCGCTTTTGAAGCGCGCTTTTGCGGCGCTCAAGAATGAAATGTACTCTACATTACATGACGAAACGGGGTAAAATCCTGTGATGTCCATGCCATGGAAACCGGGAGAAACAGGTGATGAGCGATTCGGCCGATCCGATGCCGCGCGCCCTGACCACCAAGGGCGAAGCCAGGCGGCTGCGGCTGCTTGAAGTGGCCAGTCAGTTGCTACTGGAACTTGGGTACGCACAAACGTCCATCCAACGCATCGTGCAGCAGGCTGGCGGGTCCGCCGCCACGGCGTATCAGTTGTTTGGCAGCAAGGAAGGCATGCTGGCTGCCGTGCTGCAATTCGAGTTGGACAACATGCGCGCCGCGGTGTTCCTGAAGGCGCCGCCCGGCCAGGCGGTCGGGCCGGCGTTGCAGCAGTTGGCGGTGCGGCTCTTGACCTATGCGGTGCAACCCAAATCTGCCGCGCTGCACCGGCTGCTGGTGTCGGAGTGCCACCGCATGCCGCAGTTGGCCGCGTCGCTGCAACATGCCGTCGACACGCAAGTCCATGCGCCGCTGGAACAATGCCTGCGCGCCGCCTGTGAACAAGGCGAACTGAAGATTGACGATCCGCGCCAGGCGGCGCTGACGTTAGGCAACCTGATCAACGGCATCGCGTTCCACGCGCGGCTGGTCGGCGGTTATGCCGACGGGCCTCCCGCCGAAGCGCTGGCCACCTGTCGTTACGGCGTGGATACGTTGCTGCGCGCGTATCAGGTTTAAGGCCGAATTCGCCGGGAGAACGCCAGGGGGTCGTCACCCGGCGGCGCTTGAGGGCCAATTGATGCACGCTCTCGCAGCACGTCCAGCGGGACGTTCGTATCCAGTCCACCCTGGTCGTACAGATACTCGGGCAGATAGCCCGACAGCAGAATGCGTAAGTCCAGCGGCAAGCCCGGCACGATGGCGTTGACCATGCGGTAGACCAATGTCGTGCAGTTGGCCGTAACCGTGTGGTAGAAGCGCGGCGTCGTCACCAGCGCATTAGCGGTGCTGACGTAAGACAGAAACAGCTCGCGCATCGCGCGCTCGGGCATGCGCACCGGGTACAGATACACGCTTTCGCCGCGCGGGCCCGCGCGCACGTACAGGATGTCGCGCTCTTCAGCCGCCACCACGCTCAATTCGAACTGCTTGAAGAATCCGCCGATCTCGGAGAATTGTTCGCCGCGTTCTTTGCGGATCTCAACCGAGAACACCACGTGCCGCCCGTCGGAAAAACCGAAGGAGACGAGCGTGTGCGCAATGGCCGGGCCTGCCCAGTAAGACAGCGCCATGTCCACGGACACGAGCTTGTCCAGATCGTATTGCCGCGTTTCCCAGCGCACCGTGTAGTCGGTGTCCGTGCGCCAATCGAAGTTGCGCACGTTCTCGAGCGTGACCGTCGACCCTTGCACCGTGCCGCGCAGCATCTTCGCCACGTCGTCCGCCCAGATGCGGTCATTCGACGGCGCAAGCGTTTGCCACCAGCCGGCCAGCAGAGCCAGCCCGATCAGATACGCCCACCCTGCCCGCCGCCGCCACGGCCCCGCGCGCCACAACGCCACCGCCGCGCCCAGGCATAGCGTCACCCACACAACAGCCGCCGCCCCCTTGCCCCACACGCCGCCCGGCGCCTGATACCACAGGGCAAGACAACCCCACAGCGCGGACGCGGCCACCAGCAACGTCAGCAACAGGCGCCCTACGACCACCAGGCCCCGACGCAAGCGCCCTGCGCGGCGCACCGGCTTATCCGCCAACATGCTTGCCCACGATTTCCAGCACGCCGTTGATCACGAATTGAACCCCCATGCACACGAGCAAAAAGCCCATGACGCGCGAAATGGCTTCCACGCCGCTTTGCCCGATCACCGCCACGATGCGGCCCGCCGAACGCAGGCAGATCCAGAACAGCACGCCCAGCAAGGCGAACACGATGATGGGCGTTACCGCCACCACCCACGTCGGGTACTGCGGCGTGATCGCGCCGTCGACCGAGGCGGCCCCACTGATGATCATGGCGATGGTGCCTGGCCCCGCGGTTCCTGGTAGCGCCAAGGGCACGAACGCGATGTTCGGCGTCTCCCGCGCTTTGGCGTCGGCGGCCGCTTCCGCCGCCAGCGAGCGCGGTTCGGCAGGCGGAAACAGCATGCTGAAACCGATGCTGACCACGATCAGCCCGCCCGCGATGCGCAAGCCCGGAATCGAAATGCCGAACGTGTGCATGATCCACGCACCCGCGTAGTAGGTCACCAGCATGATGCCCACCACGTAATACGCCGCCTGCGTCACCTGGCGTTCGCGCTCTTTATAGGGAATTTGCGCGCCCAGCGACAGCAACAGCGTCATGGAGGTCAGCGGGTTGGCCAAGGGCAGCATCAGCGCCAGCCCAAGGCTGGTTAGTTTGGCGAGTTGGATCAGATCGTCAATCATGGGACTCATAAAAAAAGGAGACGGCCCATTTACCCAATGGGAGTAATGGGCCGCTTGCCTGGTTCAACGTTCAATCGCGGAAGCCCTCTACCTTACACATTTCCCGGTGCCTATTGATCCCGACTCCCAAACTCTTGCTCAGCGGCCGGCGCCATAGCGCGCCTACCGGCAACAGCATGCACGCCGCCGCCAGCCACGCGTTCATCTGCAAGCCCAGCGCATCCACGCTGGCCGCGCCCAAGAAGGAACCCGCCGCGATCGCCAGGTTGAACATCGCCACGAAAAAGGCCGTGGCGGCGTCCACCGCGTCAGGAGCTGCCCGCAGCATCCAGATCTGAAGCGACACCGACACGCCGCCATACGCCAGCCCCCACACCACCAACAACAGCGCGCTGGCCGGCGGCCAATGGCCCAGGCCGCCCAGCAGCGCCAGGGTCAGCAGCAACGTGACGGCAATTGTCATCAAGACGGCGGCGGGACGGCGTGCAGCGGCGGACCCCGCCAGAAAATTTCCCGCCACACCCGCCACGCCATACGTGAACAACAGCAAGCCTATCCATTGCTGACCAAACCCCGCTTGCGTCTGCAGCATCGGCCGCACAAAGGTGTAGGCCATGAAATGGCCCGCCACCATGAACAAGGTGATCAGCAAGCCCCGCCGCAACGCCGAATTCGAAAGCAGCCCGGCCAGTTCGCGCGCCGATAAGCCGCGCGGCGCGGGCAGCGGCGGCAAAGCCAGCCAGATCAGCACGAGCACGGCTGCGCACAACACCGCCATCCCCCCAAACGCGGCGCGCCACCCGGCCAGTTCGCCAATGAACGCGCCCAGCGGCACGCCCAACACCGAAGCCACCGCAACCCCGCCAAAGACGATGGCGGTGGCCGCGCCCACCGCGTGCGGTGCAACGATTCTGCCCGCCAACCCGCCCGCAATCGCCCAGATGCCGCCGATGCAAATGCCCACCAGCACGCGCGCGCCCAACAACCACGGCATGGACGGCGCCAGCGCGCTGGCCAGGTTCGCCCCCATCAGCAAGGCCAGCAGCCCGCAGAGCAACCAACGGCTATCGGCGCCCGCGGGCCGGACGACAATCAGCGGCGCAAACAAGGCGGCCAGAATTGCCGGCACGAAAAGCATCCAACCGCCCTCGCCTACCGACACATTCAGTTCGTGCGTGATCGGCACCAACAGGCCAACCGGCAGCATTTCGGTGGTGACCACGCTAAAGGTGGCCAGCCCCACCGCGGTAACGCCCAGCCAGGCGCGCAGGGAAGTGGAAGTGGAAGCCGAATCCGATCTGCCGGCTTGCGGTGTAGAGGTTTGGGTCATCGTGCGTTGCGATCCAGAAAAGCCCCGTTGCGGGGCCGACCCTTATGCAGTCTACTGTTTCCAATTCGCAGATAAAGTAGGCGCCAAGCCAAACACAAGGGACGAATCGTGGACAATCTTTCGTGAACAACCCGCCCCCGCTTCAACGGCTCGATCACATCGGCGACGTGCTCGCCTTCGTGCGTGTGGCCGACGCGCAGAGCTTCACCGCCGCCGCTGAAAAACTGAGCCTGTCCCGATCAGCCATCGGCAAGTGCATTGCGCGTCTGGAGCAAAGCCTGGGCGTGCGGCTGTTTCATCGCAGCACGCGCAGCGTCAGCTTGAGCGACGACGGCCGCCTCTTCTACGAGCATGCGCAACGCATCTTGTCCGAGGTGGACAACGCCACCGACGCCATGGCCAGCCGGCAGCAGGCGCCGCGTGGCCGCTTGCGCATCGACCTGCCTGTCTCGTTGGGCCGCTTGCATGTGATGCCGCTGGTGCGCAGCTACTTGCGGCGTTGGCCGGACGTGGATGCGGACATCAGTTTCTCGGACGACTACACCGATCTAGTGCGCGACGGCATCGACGTCGCCATCCGCATTGGCGGCGAAGCAGACAGCCGGTTGGTGCGGCGCGTGCTGGCGCCCCACCGGCTGATCACCTGCGCCGCGCCCGATTATCTGCATCGGCACGGCGCGCCCGCCACCATCGACGCGCTGGCCCAGCATCAGACGCTGGTCTTCACGCATACCGGGCAACCGGTGCCATGGCGCTTTACCGTTCAGGGCCAGGAACGCCAGGTGCCGGTGGCGGGCCGGCTACGAGTGGGCCACACCGAAGCGTTGCGCGACGCGGCCGTGGCCGGCGACGGGATTGCGCAATTGGGCGCGTTCCTGGTGGCCGACGACTTGCGCGCCGGCCGCCTGGCCCCTGTGCTGGAGTCCGTGGCGGGCGCGGGTGCGCCGGTGTACGCGGTGTATCCGCATCGGCGGCATCTGTCGCCCAAGGTGCGCGTGCTGATCGATGACATCGCCTCGGCCTGGAACACCAGCCCGCCTTGGCGCCCGTACGCGTAAGCGATGCAACCCATGCAACCCATGCCACCCCTCCGTCATTTTTTGCATCACCCTTGCTGATTATCAATATCCATTAAACTGATGCAATTACCGCGACGGGCGGCGCTGCCTAGCATACAAGCGCCCGTCATCTGCGGCCGAGCCCGCAGCGCACTGATTTTGTGACCCGGAGTTTTCCCTTGAGCGACCTCTATCATTTCAGCCGCGGCACCTCGCCGCTGCTGATTTCCATTCCCCATCTCGGCAGCCAGATTCCCGATGCGCAACGCGCACAGATGACGCCGCTGGGCCTGCAATCCGGCGATACCGACTGGCATCTGGACACGCTGTACCAATTTGCCCAGGCGCTGGGCGCGTCCGTGCTTGGCGCGCGCTATTCGCGTTATGTGGTGGACCTGAACCGCCCGCCCAACGACGAAAGCCTGTACCCCGGCCAGACCAAGACTGGCCTGTGCCCCACGCAAACGTTCCGGGGCGACGCGCTCTATCAGAACGACGCCGTGCTGACGGACGCCGAGCGCGCGCACCGCCTGCAAACGTACTGGCAGCCCTATCACGCCAAGCTGCGCGAAGAACTCGACCGCATCAAGGCCGAACACGGCACGGTGCTGCTGTGGGAAGCGCATTCGATCGCAAGCGTGCTGCCGCGTCTGTTCGAGGGCAAGCTGCCTGACCTGAACATCGGCACGTCCGATGGCGCGGCGTGTGCGCCCGACATCCTGGCCGCCGTCCGCGAACAGCTGGACGATTGCACCGGCTACACCTGGGCCATCAATGGCCGCTTCAAGGGCGGCTACATCACGCGCCACTACGGCGCGCCGGCCGACAACATCCACGCCATCCAGCTGGAAATGTGCCAGTCCACCTACATGGACGAAACGCATCCCTATGGCTACCGCGCCGATCTGGCTGGCAAGGTCATTCCCGTCGTTGAAGGCATGGTGCACGCCGCGCTGCGCCAAACCACGGCGCGTCAGCGCTAAGCCAACCCCCTACCCAGGACAACGCCAGGCGATGAACCGTTTTTCCTTCAGCACGACGGAAAACTATCCGGAATGGAGCCTGCTGCTGACCTGGGTGGCGGTGGTGGAAGCCGCGTCGGTATCCGGCGCGGCGCGCCTCTTGGGCTTGTCGCAAGCGGCGGTGTCGCAACGCGTGAAGCAGCTTGAAGCCGCGATGTCGACCGAGCTGCTTGACCGCAGCACCCGCCCCGCGCGGCCCACGCCCGCAGGCGAATTGCTGTTCGACCATGCGGCGCGCCTGCTCGCGCAAGCGGGCGACATGACGGAAAGCGTGCGCAACCTGAGCCGCGCCAAACGCAACATCGTGCGCTTTGGCTGCGTGGATTCCTTTGCGGGTACTTTGGGGCCGACCTTGATCCACGGCCTGTCGGGCGCGTCGCGCCAGATTCGGCTGTGGTCGGGCATTACGCCCGTGCTGGACAAGCAGCTGGAAGACCGGCAGCTGGATCTGGTCGTGACCACCAGCGCGGTGGCCGGCAAGCCCACCATCAAAAAATACAGTTTGTTCAGCGAACCCTATGTGCTGATCGTGCCGCGGTCGATGGACATGTCGGCGATCACCACGCTGAAGGAATTGGGCAAGCGCACGCAGTTCATCCGCTACAGCGCGCGTTCGTTCATCGGCGCCGAGATCGACCGCCTGATCGAATCACACGATGTGATGATCGAACGCACTTTTGAATTCGACAACACCGACCCGCTGCTCAGCCTGGTGACGGGCGGCATCGGCTTTGCGATCAGCACGCCGCTGTGCATCTGGCAGTCGCGCCATTTTGTGGACCAGCTGCGCGTGTTGCCGCTGGGGCCGTACTTGGGCGTGGCCCGCGCGGATGACCCCAGCCTGTCGCGCACCTTGTATCTGGCCGCGCGCCAGCAGGAAGTGGGCAAGCTGCCCACCGAAGCGCGCGACGTGATCCTGATGGCGGTAGAACGCCTGATTCAGAAAGACATCGCGCCGGCGCTCGGGCTGCCGCCTGCCACGCTGTGGCGCAGCATGCGGCGTTAAGCCCGCCCGAGTTACAGCGACGCGGTCAGTGCGGGCACGGCGTCGAACAAGTCGCCCACCAAGCCGTAATCCGCCACGCCAAAGATCGGCGCATCGCCGTCTTTGTTGATGGCGACGATGATCTTGGAATCTTTCATGCCGGCCAGATGCTGGATGGCGCCTGAAATACCCACTGCCACGTAGAGTTCCGGCGCAACGATCTTGCCCGTTTGCCCCACCTGCCAATCGTTGGGCGCGTAGCCGGCATCCACGGCCGCGCGCGACGCGCCCAGCGCCGCGCCCAGCTTTTCAGCCAAGGGGTCCAGCAGCTTGAAATTGTCGGCGCTGCCCAGGCCCCGGCCGCCTGACACCACCACGCGCGCACCGCCCAATTCCGGGCGTTCGGACACGGCGATCTCGCGGCGCTTGAAACGCGCCAGCCCCATGTCAGCCACCGCCGCAACAGATTCCACGGCCGCGTTGCCGCCTTCAGCCGGCACGGCGTCAAAGGCCGTCGGGCGGATCGTCGCCACCACCATGGCGTAGCCGCTTTTGACCGTGGCGATTGCGTTGCCCGCATAGATGGGCCGCTTGAACGTGTCGGGCGCCAACACCTCGATCACGTCCGACACCTGCGCCACGTCCAGCAGCGCCGCGATGCGCGGGGCCACGCTCTTGCCCTGCGTAGTCGCGGCCAGGAACAGATGCGAATACGGTGCGGCGACGGCCACGGCTTGCGCCGCCAGGTTTTCGGCCAGCCCTTCGGCCAGATGCGGCGCATCAGCCCACAGCACTTTTTCCACGCCAGGCACACGCGCCGCGGCCTGCGCCACCGCTTGCGCATCCGCGCCCGCCACCAGCACATGAATGGGCGCGCCCAGCTTGCCGGCAGCGGCAATGGCGTTGCGCGTTGCGCTGTTCAGGGCGCGGTTGTCGTGTTCGGCAATAACCAAGACCGTCATCAGATCACCTTCGCTTCGTTCTTCAGTTTGTCGACCAGCGCGGCCACGTCGGCGACCTTGATGCCGGGCGCGCGCGCGGCCGGTTCTTCTACGCGCAGCGTTTCCAGCCGCGACGCGGGGTCCACGCCCAAGGCCTCGGGCGTCTCGATATCCACCGGCTTCTTCTTTGCCTTCATGATGTTGGGCAGCGTGACGTAGCGCGGCTCGTTCAAGCGCAGGTCGGCGGTGACGATGGCGGGCAAGCTCAGTTCCAGCACTTCCAGGCCGCCATCCACTTCACGCGTGATGCGCGCCACGCCGCCGTCGATGTCAATCGCGCTGGCGTTGGTGGCTTGCGGCCAGCCCAGCAGCGCGGCCAGCATCTGGCCCGTTTGGCAGGCGTCATCGTCGATGGCCTGCTTGCCCAGGATCACCAGCGCGGGCTGTTCTTTTTGCACAACCGCGCGCAGCAGCTTGGCCACCGCCAACGGTTGCAGCGCAACGTCCGTTTGCACCAGCACGCCTCGGTCGGCGCCAATGGCCAACGCGGTGCGCAAGGTTTCCTGCGACTGCGCCGTGCCGCAAGACACGGCAACCACGTCTTGCGCCACGCCCTGCTCTTTCAAGCGTACGGCCGCCTCGACGGCGATTTCATCAAACGGGTTCATCGACATCTTGACGTTGCCGATCTCCACGCCGCTCTGGTCGGCCCTGACGCGCACGTTGACGTTGTAGTCAACCACGCGCTTGACCGCGGCTATAACCTTCATGCGAACACTCCTGAATCAAGGAATTAACAAAACGCGCTAGGCGCCGCCATACGCAGATCAATCCGCACGGCGTCCGGCGGCAACGC
>Ga0256885_1000086_pt1 | contig 26221 bp, 3 predicted proteins | sample MC6MC0493MT_FD_186344 | JGI IMG/M metagenome (GOLD analysis project Ga0256885, IMG submission 186344) | Metatranscriptome of enriched soil aggregate microbial communities from Iowa State University, Ames, United States - MC6-MC0493-MT... | ecosystem: Environmental > Terrestrial > Soil >...
GTGGTCTGGAAGCCGCGAGCAATTTGCACAAACACCTGGGCAAGATCATTGCCGTTGGGAGCTGCGTGATACCGGCCTCCGCCGTTACCTGCCATCGTTTGAAGCAGTGAAGTGGCCACATGATGACCAAAACCGACAGTGTGGCATTGGAACCCATGTCCAGCATATTTGGCACGCAGAGCACCACACAAGCGCTCACTCTCAGCTGCATCTACTGTTCCACCATCGGTCATGAAAATCATGATTGGAACGCTTCGCGCGGGTGCTTGGCTAATTAGGGCGTCGGCTTGGTGCAACGCCGGAGCAAAGCAGGTTCCTCCTCCGCTAAATGCAAGCTGAGCTGGGAATGCTGCCAGAGTAGCCTGATTCACAGTACACCGGGCCCTGCTATCAAATTGGACGACTGATATGATGTCAGCCGTCGCTTGATCGTTCGTGCGCTGGCGAATAAAACCTTGCAGTGCTGCCATGAGTTGCTGCCAAGGAGAACCATTCATCGAGCCACTCTCATCCAGACAGAAAACAAAATGATGCGATTTGGGTTGCTCTTTACTGTCCGTGAGATCCACAGCCTTCAGGGTTCGATCAGCCTCTTTACACTCGTATAGCTCTCGCATTCTGGCCTCCATCTTTACGGTAGCAGCTGGGCACACTCGACCAAACATCAGATCAATATTCTTGCCGACAAGGTCCTTGAAGAGCGCGGCCGAAGATGACGGGTGATTGTAATGGCGATCTTCTTGCTCAGCAAGATCATGGAATTCGGTGCCGTGGGAAGGAGCGTCTGTGATCAGGAAAATAAACTTGGCCTTCGCAGTCCAGTTGAGTTTTGTTGCCTCCATGAGAGCGCCCATCACATCTTCCGGAATATCACCGCCACCCTGAGCTTGGAGGCCTTGGATAGCCGCAACAAAGGACTTGGCATCGGATGTAAGCTGAGCAATGGTGAACTGGGGTCGATCATCCAAATCTCGGAACGCAACCAGACCAAAGTTGATCTTCAAGTCGACCCAGTCGTACTTCTCCTTGATCTTTGGCAGAATACCATTGACGATGGCAGATATGTGGCTTTTGGCTGCACCATGGAAACTAGCCATCGAGCCAGAAATATCGAGGACAAAGGCCAGATCAACAGATACTGAACTGGGGGAGTTTCCTTCCACTAACTTTAGCTCCTGTTCTCGATTAGCTGCGAGCTGCTCTTGGAGTCCTCTGAAGACTGGCAAATGCTGGCGAAGTACTTCTTCCAGGGTCTGCGCAGAATCAGGAGCCAAAATTAGCTCACTGTGGAAATGAGACGAGCGATCTTGCGTTTCATCCTCCTCGCCTTGATACAGCGCTCGCACGGCTTCAGGCAGCGAAGAGGGGAGAGAGGCCGTCACCCAATGCTGATAGGAAGCATCCACATTGAAGTTGTCAAAACCAACGGCGATGGCCACAACTTGCACATTGTCGTGTTCTGCCTGTCGCAAAGCCCGAGTAAGCTTCAACCCCGAAGATGAGAAGCCGTCCGTGAAAATAAAGAGCTTCTTGGGTCCACGAGCGCTGGAATGTTGTAGCAGGTCGAGACCACAGTAGACAGCATCTGCATCGAGAGAGGCTCCATGATCGAACTTGAGCTGACTGAGAAGCAAGAGTTTGGCTGTGGATGACCATTCGTCGGATTCGTTCTTGATCAGCGACACCTTCTCACCAAAGGTGATCACGCTAAAGTTGTCAATGCCAGCACTGGACAGGGAGGAAAGAAGACTCAGCACACCTTCAATCAGGCATTCTCCCAGATGGCCTCTCATCGAAAGGGACAGATCAATGGCAACCACAATGCCATAGCTGCGCTTCCCACCGGCGGTTTGGGTAGAGAGCCACTTCTTGTAACTCCATTCGGTGTTGATCGCCTTCAAGAGTCCGGGAAGATTGATGGTGGGGCCCCGGATATCGGCCTTTCTGCGAGTGAACTTGTTGTTTGGGAAAACATAATCCTCAAGGACCTGAGTCAGATCGTTGATTAGCGGCCGCAACTTGAGTTCAAAATCGCTCCACTTCGCGTCGGAATCCTTCAACATCGAATCTTGAGAAAGATCCGCGTAAAGAGCCGAAAGATCCTGCTTTGCCTCAATTAGCGACTTGTTTTCGAGGCGATCTTCAACACCATGGTCCTTCAGGTCCTCCACAAAAGGGATCTCTGCATTGGGAGAGCTTGTTTGGAAGAAGCGCTTGGCTACACCTGTGCCAGCTTTGCGAGCGATAGCGAGATCCAGGGCGCCGACAAACTTGTCAATTGGAGGAAGATCCGACAGATTTTTGGATGGAACACCGACAGAGTACGAGGGGCATCTGGGCCGATGACTTGGATGAGCTTTGCTTTTGGATTGAAACGACTTCTCAAACTCAGATCTTAGATGGCTCACAAGCTGGAGTGGCAGTTCCTCCGGATTGGAGACATCGGCAACATTGATCACCAGGCGCAAACGATTGACCATCTGAAGCGCCTCCTTGCTAAGACTGCGAATCTTGGAATCGCTGATGTTTAAAATTGAGAACTGAATCAACTTTTCTTGCATCACAGTCTTGTAGTCTTCTGGATGAGATTCGTGCGTCAAGCCATCGGTGACCAAAATGGCAACTCTGTGGATAGTATGGCCTTGGGCATTGAAGACAGCATCAGGCCAAACCTTGTCGGCCAGCCTTCGGAAAGCTGTGGCAGGATAAGTTCCTTCATCGAAAGAAAAGCTCTCAAGAATTTGCTCACCCAAAGCGAGGTCAAACGGTTGACTAAGTCCTTTCAGCAAACGTTGCTGGGTCTTGCCTCCAAACCTTGCAATGGCAAATGGACACTCAAGACGACGAAGAACTTCAATCAACAGAACAAGAGTCTCGAAGAGGTGGTTGACCAATACAGCCATACTGCCAGAGTTATCAATCATCAGCAAGAATTCAAAACGATGATGAAGTTCGGACGTCTGGTGAAGCTTACTGAGCCACGACCTGAAGTTGTGCAGGACTTCTCGAATCATTTGCATCATTGGCTTCGACTCAGCCAGACGCTGATAGGTCCATTTGCCATTGACGATGGGAGGGGACATGACAAGCGCATCTCCGATCTGGCCTCGAGTCTGTTGAGCACGGCTGAGCTTTTGAGAATAGAACTGATTGTAGTCCACATCCTTTGGCCTGCGATGAGTATGACTTGGGAGGTGCATTTGTGCAAGCATGCTCTTTGCCTCTTCTTCGTCGCCAATAAAATCAGTGAGCTCGAAGGATCCAGCTACGCCTTGCGTTGAAAGATCATCCTGAACTGAACGATGATTACGAGACCCAACTCTCAAAGCCTGCTTCTCCTCCTTCATCTGTTTTGCTTGACTCGACTTCACAAAAGAGGTTAGAGACTTGCGCTCTGGTTCACAATAAACAGAGTCGATGCCGTCGATGCAGACATGAATATTTCCAAGGGAAACGAGTTCTTCGTCGGCGGACAAATTCGTCTCAAGCAAGCTGACTCCGTGATGGAAAGAGCTCAAATCCATATCTTGCTTGAAGTCCCTTGACTCTTGCTGCTCAAAGAAATCGATAACTCTTCCATCATGAGGACTCGAGAAGTCGGAAATGTGTCGAAGCTGAGAGCTCAGAGGCGCATTATTCGGGGATAGAGCAATAGCCAACGGCGATGGAGCGCCCAAGGCGTCTTCTCGTTTGATGCCCAATTGTTTGAGTGACTGAAGCAAGTCCTTTGAAAGTCGGCCCTCGTCTTGCAGCAAAGGAGCAAGGTGATCTTTGATCCTCTCCAGCTCGTGGGCCACCAAATTCTGAATGCCACCATCATCGACACGCGCCAGACGCAAACCAACGCACTCGAGCAACCTAGCGGTATGAACACCCTCAAGTATGAGCTGGACTTGTGACGAAAGGCTGAACCGTTGCCCAGCGCGAGCTTTCTGACAAGAAATAGAGAAGACGCTGCTCCACTTCTTGGCAGTAGGTGCCAATTTAACCCAAGCCCGTACCAATCGGTCTGCAGACTCATTGACTACTTCCAAGCTCTGGAAAGAAGAATGGTTAAGAAGCTCACGACTCTCTCCAATCATGGTTTCGAGGTGGGCCGTCAAATTATGCAGCAAAGGATCCTTGCATGGCTCCTCCAAAACGGCAGACTCTTCCAACCTGTCGAGGAAGAAAGATTCCTGCTGCTTCGGCGAACTCGCTTTGGTTTCTGGCAATGAAGTCTGCGGTCTCTTAGATTCACTTTCATAAAGACCAAAGGTATTAATCCAAGCCGGAGCATACTCATCAGCCTGGTTCGACAAAGGAGGTGCGGCAAGTCGAGAAAGTGGCAAATCGGGGAATTGGACAGGAGAAAACGGTCTGCAAAGGGTGAAAAGGTGGACCAAAGCTTTCACATACACATCCTGTTCAAGGATGTGGGAGTGGGACGAGAACCCATGAGAAGAGTAAGAACCGACTGAAGCGCAGACACACCTTGGGATTGCTGGTGAGGGTGCATCAGACCAAAAAGGGTGGCCAGAACATCGGATGCAGCCATGATACTTTCATTGTGCCGACTTCCAAGGGATGCTTCGTATTTCTCAATTTGACAAGCGAGCAACGGAGCTGTTTGGAATCCATGCAGAGGAAAACGATCGGCCAAGATAGCGAATAAAGCTTGAGGCGATCGGCCGTCCACGTTCAGCAAGTCAGTTAAAAGAGACTTCACTTCTCGAGCTTCTGAAGGCACCAACAATCGGCACAATTCAACCAGTGAGCTGAACACCATCTGCGTGTCACTGGCAAAACAGCCAGATGTCAGCCCATTGATACCCTTGACAATATTCTTGCCATCCACCGCAAAGCAATAGGCAGCTTTGTAGACTATCGCGGAAGCATGCTGCAGGGAAGGAGCGCCGCAAAAGGTGCTGATCAGAAGGGGCAATTCGGAAAGTTGCTTTCGTTTGGAGAGAATGCTTAGCAGCCGGAAGACGAAATTCAAATCGAGACGCGTGGATCTGGCGCGGAAATGGTCTTGAATGGCTTGCTGAACCTCCTTCAAACGCTTGTGAGGCCAAAGCACATAAACCGCGTGGGAAAGGTGGCCGAAGCAGTCTGTGAAAGACAGCTGGCGATGCAGAGCTACAATTATGTTCCAAAACTTCTCATTGCGAGACTCATCTTGCAAACCGCATTCAACTAGAATCTGCTTCTTCTCCTCTTCCGCGAAGTGGAAACTCGCGGAAGAAACCATGCCAAGCAACTGCTCAACAGACTTCACGATGCGAGCGAGCTCCAAGGCACCCAATGCACTAGCAACACAATGCAGCAGTTCGAAGCTGAGTGCCAAATGGTTCAGCTCTGTTCCAACTTTATCGAGGCAGGTTAACACAGGAGCGATGATCTCGATAGTGTAGCACCAGCGAATGGACCCCTGAAGCAAAGAATCTGATCCCAAGACTCGGAGAACTTGTTGATGATCTGGTGCAACTTCTTTCGCAATCATATCCAGCCCAAGTCGCAAGATGGACTTGGCGTCACCACTCAACAGCTTGTCCAAACGACGGCCAAATTCTGGGAACAGCTGAACAGCGTGACGAGATACCGATGCTAGATTGCCATCTTCAAGAGCAGAAAGTAGCGTGGAGCTTTGAGAACTGCTGCCGCCTAAATGACGCTGAATAAAGTTGAACACCCGATACGCCGATGAGGGATGCTGCGCCAGATAGCGGAGCGAGGCTTCCAAGGTTTCGAGCAGATTACAATATCCCGAGTGTCGGCGTAGGATCGGTAAAAGTGCAAAAACACAGTGCTGCAAAGGGTTGTGGACCGCATCCTCGAAAAGGCAATCGAGCAGCTTTGTGGTCGCATATTGCAAAGAGGAAGCTTGGGCGAAGCCCTTGATCGAATTTTGCATAGAACAGCTGGCGGAAACAAGAGCGACCGCAAACTCCTCGCAAGAACACATTTTAACCAAGGCGTCAAAGATGGCTCGATCAGAAAGCGCAACTCCTTGTCGGAATAAAGGAGCGATGAGATCGATATAGTCATTCAGAGACTGTGCCTGTCGCATCTGAAGAAGGATGCCAGAAAAATCCTGTTGGAACTGGAGAGGGAGATTCGAAAGGATGTCGGGAGGAACATCTTCATTCAAAGCAATCCAAGTGGAGGCCCTGAGACATTGTTCAAGATCATCATAGGATGCCAGCTGGCCAAGAATTGCTAAGCTGTCGATTGTGAAACCATTGGCAGTCCGACACGCGTAAATCGCCACAAAAAGAGCCTTGGCAATGAGTGGCACTTCTTTTTCATCAGAAACCTGAAGCGATTTTTCCCACCAGAGCTGAGAATTCTTGGAAATCTGGCCCTTCTCTTCACGAGCCACGCCAGAGATGAACAAATCGTGAGATCTTGTAGTCACAACGCCTGCATTGTCCATGAGGAAATCGTTGAGCGCCTTGATGTGAATGGGATGCGCAAAGAAACCAGGAGTATTGGGCTCGACAGCCACAACAAATTCAACCGATTGCCGTGGGAGAACCGTAAACTGCGATGTTTGGTCAGGGCGAGCGATCTGGTTTGCACCAAGTTGCCGGACCGATTTGACGGAGGGGGCCAAGCTACTTTTGAACAGGATCTCGAGATGCAATGGAACTTGTCCTTCATTCCAAACTTTGAAATCGTGACTCTGCTTGCCTCCGCATCTTACGGCCCCGAGACTGAGCTCAGCGTGAGGGAGCACATCCAACATTGCCCTTAAGAAGACGAGTTCAACAGAAAACTTTTGCGCTTGACCGTTCACTATCGCATCAAACTCAAGCAAATGGTTGACCAGAGACCGCAGGCGAATGGTTCCTTGAACCTCCTCGGAAGTTTGGGACCCCACTCTGGCAAGTCGCGACTCCACTGAATCTGCTCCGACGGTAAGAATTTGACGTTGCCTCCAATCTGCCCTCGGTTGAATACTTTCACGTTGAAGCGAACGGGATTCATGCGGCCCTCTTGCTCACAAACGAAAGTGAACTCAGCCAACGACCGATGGTCAAGATGAATCTGGACTGATCTCGGCAAAGTAACCTCAATTGCCGGCGTTCCACAACGTAGCGAGGCTTCAAGCCGAATAGGACTGTGAATGCCAGGAATGATCATCGACAAGCCGACAACAGAAGTACCAGCTCGGCTCGCTGTGTATCTAACGGTGAAGGTGGATTGGCCGTGTGCAGTTGTGATGGAAGAAGCAGGGATGATCTGAACCAGCTTGGAATCTGAAGAAAGTTGAACGGGAAAGGGAAGAAAACAGAGGTTAGTGACAGCAATATGCTGCTCCATTCGTTCTCCAGGTCGAACCTCGATGTCGGGCAGTTTGCCATTGGAGATGACTTTGCCGTCCACAGAGATCGAATACTTTGGTACAACAACAGCTGCTTTGACTGGAACTTCAAATCGCTGGACAACCGTTCCAGAGCCAATAACTAAGGTCACTGTTCCATTAGCTGAGCCCACGACCACTGCTCCGTCAATCTTGACAGTGACAGGGCGTTTCGAATGCGGCGGCAGCGTAAGCGAAGCCGGAAAGCAACTCAAAGGAAGTCCCTGAGAAGATGCCGCGGCTTTGGCTAGAACAGTGCAGCCAGTACGATTGTAAATGAAAAGTTGGCGCGACTGTTCACTGAGAGCAAACACATTCTTGAAGTCAATCTCCTTCGAGTCAATCTCTATCTCAAGGGGCTCGACCTTGGCGAGAAGTGTGAGCGAGACGGGTCGAGGCGCTCCGTCAACAGTCAAAAGGAATCGAGAAGATACCGAGCCCAATTCACTGGTATCTAAAATGCAGTCCACGCGAGACCCGGAGGGATGAGCAATCACAGAACGGGAGGGAGACAATGAAAATGATTTCGTGTCATTGCTCTCATCTTCTCGAATCTCGACAAAGTTCGATCGACTTGTTGCATTTATCAAGTCAACACAACGCACAGAAGATTCGGATCCTTGAAGGACACCACCAAAGTCCAACACAACTTCCTGAGGCTCGACAAGACATTGTCCTGCCATGCGATGGATCAGAATGGAGGCCGATTTGGTCAAATTGATCGTACCGAGGAGGCTATGGTTGGACAACCCCCCGCCTGTTTGGAGCGGCTTGATCAACTCAAGGAATTGCTCTACTCGCCTCATCCTGTTTTGCTTTCTCGAAGAGATCAACTGACCGAGCTGGATGAGAGAAGCTGCACGATGAAAGGTCGAGGCAAAGCACAATCGCAAAACGGGCTGCGACTCATGAATTTGCACATCCAGAGTGGACAGCGACGAGAAGTCTTCTGGGCGATTGGCCAAGACGCTGGCTTTCAAGATAGCACATGACACAATCATAAAGAGATCATTCGCCAAAATACTACAAGTGTCCCGCCAACAATTCACCGAGTCACTCATCAGGCGCTGAACACTTCACATCATCTCGTTGGTGCAAATAAACGACGCAGAAGAGCGTGGATCGTCGCCATATGGATCCAGCCTAGCGAGTTCCATTTTCACATTATCTGCTGCATCATGCAATACCTCTCGAATCTTTCCGAGAGAAGGAGCCAAGCTCAGGACAGATCGCGCAATTTGACAAACAGAGCCAAAATCCTCTTGACAATCTTTGAGCTGGAGTTCCAAACGCCCGAGCTCTCCACAGTACTCGGAGACCGCATCGGTGTACACAGACAAGGAGCGAAGAAAAGGCGAGCCGAAGAAGGATTGGTGATCATGTTCCTTTGAAGAAACAGTTTCAAAAGCAACCGATTCAGGACTGGGCGGCTCTGGAAGAAATCGAGGCTGCGACGGCTGTTGTAAACTGTCCAAAAGCCGTCCAACTTGAGTTAGCAAAGGTTGAATGAATTCGCGCATCGGGAAAACCGAAGCAGGCCGAGAAACTTTGGAAAGATTGATCCAGCGAGAATTGCCAACAAAATCAGCTTTGATCTGGACAAAGGACTCTTGATCAGAAGATAATGAGAGCGGGTCAGAAATGGAGGCGCCATCTTGGGCCTTTGATTCTGCGGGAGAATTCTTCTTCGGAATTGGAAGTTGAATGATCGGAAGTGCTGCAAGTAGATCTGGAATAGCGTAAGACGACAACCGGACTTGGCCCTCTGATTCAACTTGGAATGTGACCTCGAACTTAGCAAAGTCGTCAATAGCCACCGCAACGACTCCGTTCATTTCGGGCAGATGGCGCTGGCGGGAAAATGTGAGTGAACGAGCAAAGTCTTGCATCTTCGCCACCGCAGAGGCACTTTCCATGACTGTCAAGCTTCCCCCTCCAATGTTCAATGACACAACGAGCTTGCTTTCATCGTTATCCAGATTCCTGGTCTGGAGTTCTAACGTGATATTTGCTGAACCCAGATGGAAACCACAGTCCTCGGGGCGAGGAACAAGGATACCGTGCTTGAAACACTTGTCAGCCAACTCCCTGTACTTGTCGATCGTCTTGAGCAGGTTCTTGTTCTTTTCGTCAGTGCAAGCCTGCATTAATTTCTCCATGAGCGTCTGGATCAAGAGCTTATCATTCTGGTACTTCGCCTCCGAGGAAATGGCGTTTTGTCGAGAGGCGCAAGCATTCTTGTTCCACTCATCCCACTTCTGCTGAGCAAGAAATTTCAGCTTCTGAAACAAGCCCATTCGATGTTCCTCGCGCTTGGCAAGTAGTAATTCACCTTCATTTTTCCACAAATCCATCATCTCGGATGCAGAAGCGCGCAAAGAACTGATACTCTCCAAAAGCTGACCACTCAATACCACATCTTTCGAGTGATTGACAGAGCACATCTGTGCAATATCGTCTTCAAATCCCAAGAGGCGCTGCAGAAGAGATGGGCTGTGGCACTCTTTGGTGTCAACAGGCGTTAAGAGAATGCTTTGAACATCGTTGTGCAAGCCTTCAAGCTTTTGCCAGCTGTCAGAGAAAGACAAGAAACAAGCAAACTGACCATACAGTTCCTTCGCCAGCTGATTGGTGTCTGCAAGAGAACGGAGATAGAGCTCTGCCAGCTTTTGCTTTTCCTCCAGATTGGCGAGGAGCACTGAATCCTCTCCGATGCTATCTCCGATCATATCGCCCAAGTCACCAAGCTTGGCAGCATCGTGGAGGAGAATCTTTGAGCGATCGAGAGAGTTCTTGCCTTCATCATGCACAATTGGCTTCGTTTGTGCGAACCGAGCGATGGGATACTGATCAAGAGAGGCCATGAAGTGTTCATATCGACTATCAATGGCAATTGCGAAGAGTTGGCGGGCGAAAATGGAAGCCAGGTCAAAGGACTGCTGGCATAGCTGCCAAAATTCTTGGTCTTCGGTTTTCGACTGACAGCAGAGAAGAAAAGCTTGCCGAACAAGGCTGTCCAAACTTCCAGAAGCGATAGAGCCAAACAAGTTGTGGGTATTAGTTGCAATCTTCAGCTTGGCTAAATCGGAACAAGCTCGAATGATAGGGTCGAGCAGAGTGCGGAATCTGGAGCGCTCCGGAAGCTTTTGGTCACTCAAGTATTTCAAAATGAGAGCCAGCGTTTTGACAAGACACTCTGCCGACCATGAAACCAACAAGAACTTGGGGCACATCTTTTGGAACATACTTTGGGCGTCATTCAGGATGGCGAAAGGGCTCACAGAATAGCCATGTGAGCCGTACACAGCTTGCCGAACTATTGCAGCGGAAAGGGATGGGAGAGCGAGCTGGACTAAATTGAGCTGCTCCATTAGCCCGGCTTCATCTTGAGGCAGATCGATTTCATCCAGCTTGCCATCGTCATGATGGTATCGTTGCAGAGCTTGGTGAACTGGATCAAAAGAAGCTGCTACAGGACGTTGAATCACGATGATGTTCTCGCAAATGGACAGGGCCTTGCGCACAAAGGAATGGTAAGCCGCCAAAGAAGACTGGAATTGAGGAGACGACGCACTACGGGACACATATTCCAGCAGACTAAAAATCTCAACAGCCTTCATACTTCGTTCCACCACAGATGCTGTGTCACCTTTGCGAGTCTCCTCGAGCACATCTTGGATATTATCCCGAAGGCAGTCACTCAGACGTCTCAGATCACGAGAAACAGATTTCTGCGAAGAAAACTGACGAACGAACGAGAAGAAATGAGGCCGTTGCTCATGCATGCGGACAAACGAATCCAGAGACATCAGAAGCAGCCTCAGCATGAGGCCAGTGGTTTTGGTAAGTTCAGAGTCGCGCACGTCGGAAATGATCTCCCGGAATTGGTCTACCACGGAGTCGGCTTGGGACAAAAGATCAGAGAGTTGTTGGGTCTCAGAGATAATGGTTCGCGGGTTAGACAGCTCAACCATCACAAACTGGGATATTTCATCGAGCCTTCTCCTTCCGACGTCAAAAGAAGAATTCACCCGCTTCGATTCGTACATTGATGGGCTACTGCTGGTGCTTGACCCGGATAAAACGCGAAGCATGGATGAAAACACTGCGGAGAGCCTTTCAGAGCATCTTGACAGTTGTTGAGCCAGACTCATTCTCGCTTGCTTTTGTCTCTCGAATCGATTGTCACATTCGTGTCGGAGTTGGTGTTCGCATTTGGAGAGGCTTTCTTTGAAACTCTTGTGCTCTGACTCCAGTTTCCTGACGTTTGTGTCCAGTCGTGCAACACTGATTTTGAATTCAGTGATCTTGGCCTTGTCAGGGTTGTGACTCCATCGGTGCGACTCTTCTTCCTGCTTTTCCCACACAAGCTCGTTTTCCAAGCGTCCGAGTCTCTCCTCGACTGATCTGAGACTTTTCAACAGAGCGACGCGCTCTTGCGTCAACTCCTCTTCTCGTTTGGAGACATTTCCATCAGAATGGATTGTATCGATGTGGAGAGAGCTGAGCGTCACCATGGAAAGGTTAGCAATAGCCAACGCCAAGTACATCTGAGCAGGCAAACAATCTCTCATTGAAGCAAACAGATGCGAACACCGACACCCAGAAAGCGCATCTACGAAGTTGACAGCGCTCAAATTGACCAGGTTGACGAAGTCCTCCTGGGCCTCATGAGGGAAGAAGCGCTGCCCTCCCGGTTCCACCATCTCTTGCTTCTCTGGCACCACAAACCTCAGCTGAGACAGATCTTGTGCGTTTATCAGCCTAGACTCGATCTCAGAGGACGCCGAAAAGAGAGACTTCAACAAAGAAGGGTTTATCGGGCACAAAAGAGCCAAATCCATGAGGCAAAAAGCAAGGGGCTCAACAGCAGCTGATGACCTCTGGTCATATGACTGGAGCTCATTGCGAATGGAAGTAGAAACCTCATGTGCCTGATGCAAAAGAGAAAGCATGGTCTGCACGGAGGGGGCAGAGTTGGCTTGGCGCGTCTCCCAAGGCTGGTACGCAGCACACAGAGTAGAATAGGCACCCGTGTATTTCGATATCCTTGGATCAAGAAGAATATCGCGGCGAGAAACCTGAAACTCTTCCAGCACCTTGTCAAACAGTCGCTCGGCAACAGAACGGGTCCAAGCTTGCTTGCTAAAGCGCACATCTTCAAGGGCTCTGACCAAGGCATCGGAATGCACCACGGCACACAAATCAGTGAGCTTCTCCAGTTGTTTTTCATCGATGATAACATCAGGAAGCTGTGCCAGCGATTGGAGTTCGTGAGCGAGATCGAGCCAGCATTGGAACTGAAGGCTCGTTTGCAGAAGCTTTGAGATGTCGGCGCTGGCTTGCGAGGAGTTAGAACTCCCCTCGAATGAAGCCAGCAGATCCACGAGGGTCTCCGCCCCCGCAATATCCTTCAAAAGGTCCATGCATTCTCGACTCTTGATTTTGTCAGCCTTATAATCACGCTTCGGAAAAGCTGCGTCGATGCGAGACTGAATGGGATCAGACTGGAAAAGAAGTGTCCGATATTCCATGATCATACGCCTCATAGTGTGAGGGCTAGAGACCAGCTTGCGCAGGTGTTGCTCATGAAACTCGTCTACTCGTTCGATAGCCAGAGAAATCTGCGACTGTGCTTGGCGAATCTCTCGAATGATGCGTCGAGGAATCGGACTAATACGATGAGCTTCTTCGGATACCGACTTCAGTTCTTGCCGTGCTCGAACAAGCCTGTCACGCCAAACTTCGACACGCGGGCTTGTTTTAGGAGGCGAAGGGTGGAGACGCTCGGGGGCCAAGAAGGGATGGGTCGGTAGAACAACACTGCCAGGAATGGTGAGAGATGACAGTAATTGTCTGAGGCCGTACACGTGGTCGAAATGAGGCGAGACTCCGAGCTCATCGAGGGCGTTATTCAAGAGCAACTGCTGCTGTTGGAAATAGGACTGGTCTCTTGGCAGCTGAACAACCAAATGGCCCGAAACCAGCTCCATAGATGTTGCAATAGAAGCCACAAACTGAGAGCAGAAGCTAGCAGCATCGTCGGACGCCAAATAGAGCCGACTAAGGTCAACTTGCAACATTTTCTGGCTGTACTGAGAGAAGAAATTGACCAGACGAAGGCAGGCGTCCACGACTCGAAGGCACTGCTGATATTGCTTCATCTCAGAGGACTCTTCTTTGAGGTTCTTGAGAACGACATCAATGACCATCCAACTTCGCGAGCGCTTAAGATGGTCCAATTGATAGATCAATCTGCACTTTGCCATCAGGTTGGATGGGACGAGCAAGCGAACACCTTTGTTGAACTCCTCGGTGAGACGTCGGGCAGAGGCAAAAACGGGCATAAGATCCTTCAGCCTTGTGCTGGCTTGACTATTGAGCGTGCTCTCAGATGCGAAAGAGCTCAATATCTGATTCAGAGTGCGAACTCCAGACAGGATAGAACTGACTTGGCATACTTCCTCTTTGACCTCCGCGAGCTCGCTACCCAACATCCTGCATGCCTCAAGAAGCGCACGGATGTCAGAGTGATCGAGACCACGTTTCTTGGTATCATCAACGGATAAAGAAGCCAACGCGTTCAAAGCAACCAAAGCTTGTGTATCAGAAGGAGATGGCTGTAATTCGGAAGCATAACTGAGCGGCGGAAGCTCCATTTCTCGACAAATGGCGCTTATTGTTGGAGGCAAACTTTGTTTCCATTTCTCAATCCAAGTCGACGCGCTAGCTGAACTGCATAGCAAGTAAGCCACAAGACTGTGATCGTCCGAAATGGGATCAAAAACGAACGTAGAGAATGCGCCTGAGTGATCCAAAAAGACGACAACCTCCATCTGAGCAGAACTTTCAAAGTCCTGAGTTTCAGCAGCATCATAGCAGGATACAAAGCGTAGAGGAAGACTCTTGCCAGCAAGCTTATCGCAGAAGAAATAGAAGCCGACACAAAACAGGAACAACTCAGGGTTGGAACGCAATATTGGCTGAATTCGAGGCTCATTGACAATGTTTCCTTGGAGAAGACATTCGACAATGACCGCAGTGTCGCGCGAGGCTGGTCGGGGAATGGCTTGGAGAAGATTGCAAAGATATGAGCATGTTGCTGTGAGCTGGGAAACATGATGGGACTCCAAGAACAGATAGTCCGATTCTGTCATAAGATGCTCGAGCCTTTGATGGATAGCAAAGAGCTGCGAAGAGCTTTGGGAGCAGCGATCGGGAGGACGACCACGAACACAAGCCTTGAAAGAGTCTTCAGCTTCTCGAATGACTGGGGCAAGTTTGGAATGGGCAGTTCGGAGATTGGCTTCGAGCTCCATCTTGCGCTTGTCATAAGCCTCAGAGCTTTCCAGATTACCGGCAGTATGGTGATCATGAAGTTCACTCAAGGAAGTGCAGAAATCCTGAATCATTAGCTCCAACTCCGGAGTGAGATTCTCATCCGCGGGGAATGAATGCGGGGACAGCAAGAGTTCGACTTCCGGGTCAAACAACTTGTCAAGATCAAGCCAAGCAGACAGATAAGGGGCAGAGCAATCGTGGACTTTCTTCCTTGCTGTGGCCAGCAACGACCTGGCCTTTTCTGTCTGCTCTTGAGCATTCTTGACGGCTGCTCCTTCCTTCTGCCTTGAGTTTTCCGCAAATGAAACTGCATTAACCAACAAAGAATCCATCTTCAGACTAACTTCTGCCATACAAAGCAAGGTTTCCAGCCGATGAAGAGACAATGGAGAAACGTTCTGGTCCCCATCCTGTACAAGGAAAGAGTACAGTTGCAGATGAGAGGCCCAGTGGCAAGATGCCCATGTAAGCGCAACTTGGAAAGCCTGAATCGGCCGCCGAGACACACCAGAGCTGATCAATTGGTCGCTCAAAGCTTTGAGAGGTTCGCGGGACACGATAATAGGTTGGCCGAGCTCATGCTGGAAAGCCCACGCGGCACTTCGAGCCTTGGAATTCACTGCAGCCCGGATGGCTTGGTCCCTGAGATCAGATAATACGAACGAAAGTTGCTTGAGGATGGCAACAAAAGGTCTGATGAATAACAGACGACGCATGGCATGCTGAATCCTCGGTGACGCCTTGCTGGACGCCAATGCAGGCGCAGAGAACAAGTGAATGAACTTTTCGGCGACCTGAAGAATGCGGTGCAAGACAGCTCCACGATGTTATGAATCATTGAAGGAAGTTGCGTAGACAAACTTCTCGAGATACTCGGAAAGCTGCGAGCAGAAGAGCTCAAGCTGATTCACCGCAGCCTCGATCTTGCTTTCTGGGCACACAGGGACAACCGGACCGATATGGCTGACAAAGGTCTCTCTCAGGATGGAAACGTCACCGAGATGCAACTTTTCCTTGAGAACACCTTCGCATTCGCAAGTCAGGCTGAGAGAATCAGGATAAACCTGAGCGATGATACCCAAGACAAGTGAAGCACATGGAACAAAGTGCTCTGGGGAGGGGCAGACGACCAAAGCCGCACAAGCTTGGGAAAGCAACAACTCTTCCATACCAGATAATATGGGAAGGAGGCACGATTGCAACTGCTGACGCCAAAGGGGCAGTTCGTCATTTTGCACCAATAACCTGCGATAAGAAGGTCTATTGAAATCTTCTGACTGAAGGAGCTGATGAATTCGGGAGGCAACGATGCTGTGCTGGGAGCTATGGAGAAGAGAGGCAGTGTAAAAATGCAGCAGGGACAAGACCACTGCTTTGATAGGGATTGTTCCTGACGCTATCATGCGAGATGCCGAGCGCGTTGCTCTGAAGAGAGTTCTGGCAGTAGGAGGATGGTTGGCGATAAACGTGAGCACTTTCGAGTGGGACAGCGCTTTGATCAAAGCATGCATCTTGACACAGAGGAGTTGCAATTCGTGTGCACCGCTGACACCTTCCAAGTCCTTGGACAAAATGAACGAGAGCTCGCTCGATGCAGCGTTCTCCACAGTGAGGCCTGCATCCAGTTCAGGCAGGCGGACGCAGATCGTTCGGTTGAGCAGAGCACCAGAAATCTTGTTTGAATGGGTGCGATGGAAATCAGCGGTGCAGAAGACTCTGAAATCGGGATGAATGCCACTGTTCCTTGTCAGAATCTCATCGTTCGCTGCTTCATATAAGCTCAGCATGGGCTGTTCTTCGAAGAGGGAGTTCAACCTTTCCAAAACCTCGGGAGGGGCTGTTGCCGCGTTATCGAGAAGGATCCAACTCCCTCGTCGCATGGCCTGGACCAGAATTGACTCCACAAAGACAAAAGCCAACTCGGACTTCTTGGTTGTGGCTTCTTCAAGCCATTCAATGCGAGCAATCAGTCTCGAGCATTCTTGGATCATTCTCAGAGACCAGAGAGAAACCGCTTTCGGCACTAGGTCTTGGGATTGCTCAATCAACTGCAAGACTGCTTGAAGCTGCTTCAGAGCTTCAATATCCCGGCTCGCAGCCAGTACCAGGCTCGCAGAATCAGCTGCAGCTGCTGAACTTTTTTCTTCCATCGTGTCGCCATTTCTGAGCGTGAACGCTTTTTGGACAGCCGAGAACAACTGCTCGCGAAAGGAAATCAGCGGTGATACATTCAGCAAGAGGTGCTTGAGAACCCTTTCAAAGAGACGGTCGACTTCGGGCTTGAAGGTGTAGGTGCTGGATGTGGTTCGCAGCGGAAGAAGCTGCCCAATCAAGTCCGAGGTTTCGGTATTCTGGTTCATAGGGATAATGTCCAGGTGTCTGCCACATAAAGTGGCAAGCTCTTGAATAATAGACGTTTTGGCGCTGCAAGTCGGCCCCTCGACCAAAATGGCTCGTTTGCTTTGCACAGAAGCAGCGATGGCTTCGAGATGCTGAACAGTTCGTGCTGTGTGAACCAGACCATGCCGAGGGGTCAGATCTTCGCCACGGACCAAATAGACCGAGCCTATTCGGACAAAGGAGGGAGCAGTGGTATCGATGGTGCTCTGACTCTCGGCTGTCGACTCCATCGCCGGAAGAATCTTGTCAATGATGGCACAAACTGCCTTCTGGTCGTCAGCGCTTTCGAAATGGCGGGCAAACACCAGCTCCATAAACTTGCGCAGCGCCACGACTTTGGCAGAAGCTAAGCTGTGACCGCACGACGAGGCTGACATGATATGGTCACGTTGATCGCGAATGTTTTCTCGGATGACGTCCGCCAACTTGAACAAATCGCGGAGGTTCAGCTCTGCGCAGCTGGAAAGCCGCCCAATCGTTCGTGACTTGATGCCGAGGTTGACAGATTGAAAAATGGCAAAGATAGTCTCGACCTGCGACTCCGAGACTTCTCCTTGATGGACCAACGGACTGAAGACACTTTGCAAAATTTGCTTCAGCTCAATATCACAGTACGGCTCCAACTTGATGGAGGTGAAGAGATTCTTCAGCGATCTGGGAAGTTTGCTTCTTCCAGCCAGTGACACAGGATTCATGGACGCAAAGATGCGAATGCCACGCAGACTGATAACTTCATCGGTCCCAGGCACGCAGAAAGATGTATTGCTGGGATCGAGCAGAGGCGCCAGGCCTTCCAAAACCGCGGTTGGTGCTAGATTGATTTCATCGAGAAGGATTACTCTCTTTTCTTTCAAAGCCTTGACAATGGTTCCGTCTTGCCAGACAAAAACCCTCTTGCCACCAACCAGCTTTGGGATCAGAGAAGCAAACAGTTGGTCCAACGATGTGCTGCCGCTGAAGTTGATTCTCTCGTATTGTTGGCCAAAAAGCTGTGATGCAGCCATGACTACCTGCGATTTGCCAATACCAGGGGGACCTTCGAGCAGAAGAGGAGCCGTGCCAGCAGCGATGATGCGAGCAAGATTGTCAACCAGAGTGGGCGTCGCAGTTACGTTAAGGGAATCCCATAACTCCTCCGCTTTCGCAAACTTGTGTTCGGTGTTGGCGAAGTGCAGCCCGCAATAAGACAGCTGAAAATGACCATCGGGCAGCAGACGAAGTGGATGCTCCAAGTCACAAGGCTTCGGATGTTCAAAGAGAGGCGCAAAAGCTTGAAGCTGTTGCTTGGAGATGTACTCATCCGAAATAATCTTGGCCTGTCTGGAGTCGGTCACATACAAAAAGCGGAAGCCGAGCATGATTCGATGTTCCAAGGACAGGTCACCTGGATACGTTCGAATAAAATGCATGAGTCTGAAAAACTGATGAACATCTCGCTGGGACGCCAGACTATCAGCCAGAAGAATCGAACGCATGGCAAAAAGCCGATCCATAAGAGTTGTAGCTTGTCCGTTGTGATTTTTGATCGTCCCAGCCATCATCTGACGAAGCTCAACATCTTGATAAGGGTCAATAGATAGCACAGTGAATCGCGACAGGGTTGCTGGACTTAAACTCAGACGCTGGCCCGGCTCATGGTGTACTGAAGCAAACACTTGAAAAGAAGGAGCCAAGAAGACATCACCAGCGACTGTGTCCGAAGACGAGAGAGTGAAGTCTTCAGAAATGGAGAACGTCGGATTACTCTCCAGCATGCTATTCAAGCGCTCAGTGACTGAAGCTGAGGGAAGAGCGAAGTCTTCCAAAAACACACAAGCACCGCGCTTGGCAGCCTTGGTCACAGAACCATCCCGGAAGGAGAAAAGATGCTCGGCGCGAACATGGACGTTCTTACTAAAGTCCCAAAAGTGCCTGAACTTATGAAGAAGCTGCACCAAGCACGAATCCGCCGGGAACTTCGAAACAAGGAAGTCGCATTGCTGGAGCAACTCTTCAACAACTTGACACAGCGCCTCAGATGGCGGAGGACGCGAAGGGCTCTTGAGTTCCACGTCGAGCTCTGTGTTAGCCACAGGCGAGCGATCTTCCTTGGAATCTTCGAGAGCAACTGGTTCGAAACCAACATCAACCAGTGGAGGCTGTTGATCAGAGGCAGGCCAAGCATCTCCTTGGCTCACCTTTTCCTCATGCTGATCGCTGCCCCCGCTAGGAGCAACTTCCATGTCAAAAAAGCTCTCCTCTGACTCGACAGCAGTAGGCTGGGCAAGGCAGACGGTTTTATCTTGGATGGCACCTCCATCTCTCGGCCCCGAAGCAAACAACCATGCTTCGTCGTCGTCATCCTCCAATTGCTGGCCTGAGCTGGAGAAAAACAGAGACTCCTCGTCATCTTCAGAAAGCTCTCCGACAACGTGGGACTGGGACGGGCTCCGTTCTTCAGTTCGAGATCCTTCCCAAGCCTCGTCCACGCCAACAAAATCATCTTCGTAGTCATCGATTTCACCGGGCTCATAGTCATCGAATGTCAGACTCGAGAAGAAGTCCTGCGCCTCGTCTTGCTTCGCGCTCGGTAGCAAGGGAAAAGATAAGTCCACCTCCTTGGATTCAGAATCCACAAAGAAAAAGGGATCATCTTCGTTTTCCAGCGAGCTTTGGAAAACAATGTCCTGATGCAACCGAAGGCTATCCCGCTCCGACAGAGTATCCACATACTGTCTGACAAAGGCTGGAAGGTCGGACGCAACGAGCCGTCGGAGCTGTGCTTCAGATTCTCGGACGTCGGCGGTCGCAAGAAAAGACGGACCACGGGAGAGCAGACTGAAACGCTGCAAAAATTCGTCGGCCAGCTTGGGCAGATGATTGAGAGCGTCAGAAAGCGAATAGGGATGGATCGATCCGAGGAAGTCGGCTGATTCGGTGTCTGGATTCAAAAACACCTTGATCAAATCAGCGCCATCGATCTCAGCCCACGTTTTGACGAGCAACGACTTGCAGCTGGAAGGTCCAACCAACAGCACTGGCTCATGGCAGGTCACTGCAAAAGCGATTCTCACAAGATGTCTCAAGAAGGACTTGGGCGGAGTCTGGGCAGAGTCGGCAAACAGCGAAGAATTCGCCAAAGTGCCACGTCGTTTGATGGAGACCGAGCCTTCTTGAAAATGAATCAGGTTGCCTTCTTGAGCAACGATCACTTGGTCCAGATCAGGAATGCGCAAACTGCATTCTTGGAACACCTTGGCGACATGTTCCTTGGCCGCAACATTATCAGCAGAAAAGCGAGGGCTGAGAAGCGAATAGCCAATCGAGGCAAACGACGACGACTGCAGCAGCGACCAACGACGAGTCCACTTGATGATCTCTCGCATCGTCACAGAGTCCTGCATGCGCAGGTAAACGTCAGCTTGGCTGGAGTCGATTGGGGCGGAAGGAAAAAGAGCAGAGACTTCTTTGCGACTCGAAATGATCGTTGCCAACTCTTGGCGCTCGAACTTGTCAAATTGGACTTCAAGAAAACGACTGCGCAAAGCGACGGGCAACTTGTGCCTGTTGGCATAACTGGAATGGTTCTGAGTCGCAAAGAGTCGGAATCCAGGGCTCACTTGGAGAACCTTGTTGGTGCCCGGAACACTAAAAGTCTTGCTTCCTTCAAGCAGCGGAGAAAGCATGTGGAGCAGTTCGGCGGGGCATAAATTGAATTCATCACATAACAGCCAGGTATTGTTCTCAATGGCGCGCGCCAGAGGGCCTTGTTGGAAAACAAAGCTGTTGCCGTTGGGCAGGTAAGTGCCCAGGTAATCCTGGATGGAAGTGCTGAGCGTGTTGTTGATTCGCTCCAGTCCAATACAGCGGGCTCGACTCAACGCTGCCACCAAAGAGGTCTTGCCGCATGCAGCGGGGCCTTCGAGAAGAACCGGTGCATTACAATCGACTGCCGCCAACACACGCTCCGCATACTCGAGGCAGGAGGCGGTGAAGACATGCTCTCCAGTGGAGTCCTTCAGCTCGGATGAATACGAAACAGCCTGCACCTGCTGTCCCAGAACGGCACGAACGGCGGCATCCATCACAGCACGATGATCAGCTGAAGAAAGCTGGCCATGCAGAACAGTCAGGTATGCTGAATATAGACTAGACGCTGGAGTCAGCTGAGGGTACTTGGCTCGAATCATGAAGGAGGCATCCAGCAGACGGCAAATCGAGCGAAACGTTACACTGACAGGCAGACGCTGGGCAGCCACTTCCTGAGTAATGCTCCAGCAGAGCTTGGCGACCATGTCTGGGTCAACGTCCTCAGCCAGATAAACTTGGATGACACTCTTCAACTCGCTCATGAAAAGAGACTCTTGGCAGGTTGGGAAATCATCCATATTGATGATACAAAAGCGGTTGGCCAACGCAGGAGAAAGCTCGGAGCCAGAAGAGTAAGACATCGTCGCCAACATCTGATACTCCTTGGCCACACTCAAGATGTCGGTCGATCCCTTCTCGGTGAGCACAAGTGTAGGAGGGCTCTCCAGAATGGGATTGAGACGTTCCAAAACTGAGGCTTCCGCATTAGACAAATTATCGAGGAGACACCAGAAGCCGTTCAAAAGCGATTCAGTCACAATGCCGTCTTCCCACTTGATGCGCTCGCCGGAACCAGTGTCGTTGGGTCCAAACTGGCCAATGAGCGCAGACGGCTCCGTTTCGGCGATCATGCACAGCTCTTTCACAGAGGAGCCCACAAGACTTGCCAGAGATCGGATGGCCTGGCTTTTGCCCACGCCGTCAGATCCGAGAAGCAACACGGGCTGTTGAGCTCGAAGCGCCCAAGCAATTTGCTTCCAAACACGCAAGACACGTGCCGTGATGGCAAACGGACGTTCGGAGTCAATGGAAACCGAAGGAAGCGCCACTGAATCATCCAAATCAGCGAGGAAGTGATGGTAGAACACAGAACGAATCTTCTCCACAGCCTTTTGGTGTCGCAGGCGTGAAGAATACAGATGAAAACCCAGCTTGCCGACAAATGCACGATGACTGGCAATCGCGATCGATCCAATGTGCTTGCTGACCTCCTGTAGCCAGAGATCCATCCAAAGCGGAGAAATCGAATAGAGGCCATGCTGCACGACAAAGGTGCTGGAGCGAAGCAGGCGGGTCACTTGATCGTGAGTATGCTCGATCAAGTCGAGTAACTCATCCGACAACGGACTGTTTGATGGCATTGAGGGCGAGTAAGCGATCGGAAGCTGAACGTCATCCAAAAAGATATGGTGAGACGAGGCAGACTCAACAATGCCAAAATCACGGACATCATCAGGCGGTGTGGGCCAGCCCATGTTCTCGATGCAGCCTTGAATCTGCTTTCGTCCTTCTTGACGATACCGCGTGCCATAGACGCTCCACGCCTCAAATGAGAGAGCACGCAGCACCTCTGCTTTGGCATCGGAAGACCAGGCGCCGGAGGGTTGGGTCCGAGAGCGCATTTGCTGGCACCACTTGAGCAGTTCGCGAATGGTCACTTCGCCGTAGGCCGATTGCTCGCGAAACCTGGACGTATCACGCACAAGATCGCGAATCTGCAGATGCAGCTTCACCATATCCGACGCCACTGGCGCTACATCGGACGCAGGGACGAATCCGGCTAACGACAACTGAGCCTGGGCAATCTGCACCAGCTCCAGATCCGGAAGCTCGTGAAAACGAACAACAACGAATCGGTCCATGAACGAACGAGAAAGATTCTCGCGCTTGCCTCGAAAACGTCCAGTCGATGGATTCTGCGCTGCAAAGAGACGAAACTCCGGGTGCATCTCAAAGGTGAGCACGTGATTCTCCGCAGAGCTCGGGTTGGACAGCGAAAGCCTTCCGGTGTCAATGGCGGATTCGATGCACTGGAGTGTCGAGCAGGAAGTAAGATTAACCTCATCCAAAAGGAGATAATGCCCTTCCGTGAAGGCCACCGTGAACGGCTGCGGCACGAATTCGAACTGCTCGCGATTGTCGTGATCAAGCTTCATCACCACCTTGCCCAGCAGGTCGTCAACAGTCACACGCGACGACATATTGAACCGGACAAGCTTGCGTCCAAAGTAGCGAGCGCATTCGGCAAGAGTGCTTGTTTTGCCCGAGCCAGTGCCTCCTTCGAGCAAGACAGGAGTTTGTGACTTGGCAAAACCTTCGATAAGCTTGATGTTCTCCAGCGTGGTAGGGGTCAGAACGAGGTGAGGCTGCAACTGCGACGACTCATCCTTCTCTTCTTGAGACGAATGGTCAGCCTTGGCCTCAGATGGCTGCAAAGCCTGCGCGAAGCGGTTCACCGAATGAATGTTCTTGCAAACTCGCTCCAGGGCCGAGCGGACTTGCTCAATATCTTGGGCGGACAAATCTGGGCCCTTGTTGCTGGCTTTGTCTTGTTTCAGCTCCGGCCGGAAGAACTCCACAGCAGACTGTTCCTTCGCATCGAGTGTGGGCAAGGAGGGAGCAGCACCAAGGTTGTCCTTGAGCAGCTGGCGCTCCGACTGGGACAAGCCAATCAGTTCAGCCAGCAGATAAGACGCCTCGAGATGCACGGGTTCACAGCCCAACAGCCTGATTAAATCAGCAGTAAAAGGGCTCAGCAGGAGACGGATCACGGGACACAACACCTTGTCATCCATGGCCTTCAACATCGAGGTCAGATGGGAGCGCAGGGCATCGGGGCGAGAACGGTCGGGGGGAGCACGAAGAAGACTGGACAAGAGTTGGGAGGCGAAAGGAGTGCTCCAGTGATGCAAGGATTGCCATCGAGACAGAACAAAGAGGATGTGAGCAAAAGCAGGCTCGTGGTCGAATACAGTCTCCATCAACACATCGATCTTGGCCTGGTCCAGCAACTCGGTAGCAATCAAGTGTCTGCGAGATTTGTCATCGCATTGCGAGAGTAAGCGAGCAATCAGCCTGAGCAAGAAAGGATGGCCATCTTTGGGCAGCTTGGCGAATAAGAACAAGACATCGATGGTTAAATCAGGCATCGATTTGGATTCGGAATTCGCAGTGGACGGGACAATGCAGTGAGGCTGGGCGTTGCAGCCTTGAAGGCAGAGGCCGAGAAGGGTCTGGTAAGCAATCGAGTGTGGGTCGGGGCAAGACTTGATGCACTGCACCACATTCTGCAAATCCAGATGCGAAAAGGACGCCATCAGTATATCGCGCGATTTCGGCTGAACCGCGTGAGATAACACCGACTTGGGCACACAGGAATGGTACACATGGATCAAGGCGGCCAGTAGAGGAGCAGATGAATACTTGCCAACAAAGGCAACCAAAAGTTCCAAAGAGCGAATAAGGTCTGCAGATGAATCAGTTGCCTCCAAGGCTTGCCAATGTCGAAGGCAAACGACAATGAAGGAGATCGGAACGTCACTACTCAACTGCGTCCTCCAGGCTGGAGTCGCGATGCTTGACACCATTGCAGCATAGCAAGCAATCAGACCTCGAAGCTGGTGCAGCGTCAAAGGAGACACTACAAACGAATTGGACAAGGTAGCGGCGAAGCATCCAAAACGTTGAAAGAGAGCTTTGGCAGCGCCTTCGCCGAGGCTGAGGAAAGCGGTAGTGAGAAGGCGGTGCAGAGATTGCCAGATGGTCATCGAGTCCGAGTTCATCGCGCAGTTCACTGCCTTGTCGACCAGAGCAGATGCGAAGGTGGTGGCGGGAGTCGAACGAGGGTCAGCAGTCAGCGCATGGACGAGAGCACCAAACATAGTGGACTGTTGATGAGTCGGGCCCAACGCGAAATCAGCAAGATCATGAAGATGGTCAGGCGAATGAAAGCCTTCCTTCGCAACCAGAGCAAGCTCTTTGAAGCGATCATGCAACTGCTTTTCAGTGCACCGACTCAGGATCTGGAACAACAAGGCTTGGCATGATAGGCGAGGATAAATCGCGCCGGTCAAGTTGTCGTCCCTCCGCTTATCGGACCAGACTACCGTCACTTTGGCTCCGCTAGGCAGGGCAGTAACCCCTCGATCATCGCACTTGAGCTCGTGGCGAGGATTGACGGAGACGATCGACAGAGGATTCAAAAACAGCCGCCACAGACTGCTCAGCTTGTCTCCACATAAGACATTCTGGTAGTCTTTGCAGGACGCAATCTGCGACAGCAGCTGAATGATCTTGTCACACTCCTGTCCAGAAGTCATACGGCCCTCCAATAGCTGCAAGATATGGCGGAAGGTCGTGACGCGCACCACGTTTGCCTCGCCAGAATCAGTAGAATCTTCTGGTTGTTTGACTTCATGCTGCTGGGATTCTGGCTGGTTGGCTTCAGCTTGTTTGACATCGGACTCGGGACGCTTGACCTCAGCGGCTTTGGATACCAGCGCCAAAGATCGAACTGCTGCAGACAGGTCAAAATCCTGCTTCAGGGCCTGAAGGCGGTCGATAAACCACGTCAGCAGCCGGACCATCTGCCTCGAAACCGGCATGGTGTAGCTCTGCAGACTCTTGAGCGCGAACGGCACGACGACTTGCTTCATGAAGCGGTGCAGCTGCGCGGCGTCGGGCGCGTGCTGCCTGGCGAAGAAGTCGGCGTGGGCCTTGATGTCCTCGTTGCCCTGCAGCTTGCTGCGCAGCTCGTTCACTTGCCGCTCAAAAACTTGTTGCTTGTCAGAGGTATTGCCAAGAGCGCTGCCGGGACGCGAGGAGACAGGGGTCGAAGATCGGGAAGGAGAAGAAAGCGAAGCCGAAGGCAAAGAGGAAGAAGTAGAGCGAGCGAAGATATGGGGATCTTGGCCTGAGCAGTGATTGATCTGAGAGAAGTAGGACTTGAAGACGGCCGACTCTTGGCCTTGCGCCTGTTTGGCGGGCTTTGCAGCGAGCCGAAAGGATGACGTCAAGGCCTTGGCCGCGGCAACCCACGTTTGGGGTTGGCTTTTGGAGCCGCTCCACACATGGAAATCAACCCCCAAAGCCGACGCATTGGCCACAAAGTAGACGTGGGCGTCGTAGAGATCGATGGAGCGATCCGGAGTGGACGGCAGCTCGAGGCTGGTGGTGCCAGTAAAGAGCCAGACGCGGACGGGTGGGCCTGCCCCTTTGTGAGCAGACATTTTTTTCCAACAAAGGGAAAGACGATTAGATTGATTCAAAAAGGAAGGTATTTCA
>Ga0256885_1000098_pt1 | contig 25105 bp, 14 predicted proteins | sample MC6MC0493MT_FD_186344 | JGI IMG/M metagenome (GOLD analysis project Ga0256885, IMG submission 186344) | Metatranscriptome of enriched soil aggregate microbial communities from Iowa State University, Ames, United States - MC6-MC0493-MT... | ecosystem: Environmental > Terrestrial > Soil >...
CACGGAAACCCGCTGTTGCTGTGGCTTGCGCCCTGGCCTCTGCGGGTGCAGGGCGCAGCCCTGCCGCCGTAAACTAACCTTCGTTGCCCGCAGGATCTGCCATGTTCGACATCTCGCCCCAGCTCGATTGCGCCGGCCGCATCCTGCGCCTGGACCGTGCCCGGGTCATGGGTATCGTCAACGTCACCCCGGATTCGTTCTCCGATGGTGGTGCCCATGACACCACCGAGGCGGCGGTCGCGCATGGTCTGAAGCTGGTGGAGGAGGGCGCCGACCTGCTCGACATCGGCGGCGAATCGACCCGTCCGGGCGCGGCGCCGGTGTCGATCGACGAGGAACTGCGTCGTGTCGTGCCGGTCATCGAGCAGCTGGCAGCGCGCACGACGGTGCCGATCAGCATCGATACCTTCAAGCCGGAGGTGATGCGTGCCGCGGTTGCTGCAGGCGCCGGGATGATCAACGACATCTTCGGCCTGCGCCAGGACGGTGCGCTGCACGCGGCGGCGGACGCAGGCGTGCCGGTGGTGCTGATGCACATGCAGGGCGAACCGGGTCATATGCAGACTGACCCGCAGTACGACGATGTGGTCGCCGAGGTCCATGGCTTCCTGGTGCAGCGGCTGTTCGCCGCGGAGATGGCCGGCATCGCCAAGAAGAATCTGGTGATCGACCTCGGCTTCGGCTTCGGCAAGACCACGGCGCACAACATGACGCTGCTGGCCCGTTCGGAGCGTTTCCTTGAACTGGGCGTGCCGATGCTGGCCGGGCTGTCGCGCAAGCGCAGCCTGGGCGAGCTGACCGGTCGTCAGTCGCCGGCAGAGCGTGTCGCTGCGTCGGTGGCCGCACACCTGATCGCCGTGCAGCGCGGCGCCCGTATCGTGCGCGTGCACGATGTGGCAGCGACGGTCGATGCATTGAAGGTCTGGCAGGCGGTCGAGGCGGTACCTGCCGAGCGGGTGGACGCCAAGCCGACCCTCCGCTGGCCGGACGAAGACTGATGGCAGTGGATCAGCGGCCGCTGGCGATCGCCGTGATGGGGCCGACCGCCAGTGGCAAGACCGCCACCGCGATCGCGCTGGCGCAGCAGCTGGACGGTGAAATCGTCAGTGTCGATTCGGCGCTGGTCTATCGCGGCCTGGATATCGGTTCGGCCAAGCCGGATGGGGCCGAGCGCGCACAGGCACCGCACCACCTGCTGGACCTGCGCGATCCCTGGCAGACCTATTCCGCCGCCGAGTTCGCCGCCGACGCCGCCCGCGTGGTGGCCGACATCGTCGCCCGTGGCAAGACTCCGATCCTGGCCGGCGGCACGGGGCTGTACTTCCGCGCGCTGTTGCAGGGTCTGTCGCCGATGCCGGAGGCCGACCCGGCGATGCGTGCCGTGCTGAGCGCCGAGGCCGCCGAGCGAGGCTGGGCGGCGCTGCACGCCGAACTGGCCGCCGTTGACCCCGCCGCCGCAGCACGCATCCATGCCACCGACCCGCAACGCATCCAGCGGGCGCTGGAGGTCTACCGGCTGACCGGCACGCCGATCAGTGAATGGCAGCGCCGCCCCGGGGTGGCCCCGTTGCCGGTGCGCACGTTGAAGCTGATTCTGGCGCCGCGCGACCGCGCCGTCCTGCACCAGCGCATCGAGGCCCGCTTCGACGCCATGCTCGCGCAGGGCTTCCTCGACGAAGTGCGCGCCCTGCGTGCATTGCCGGAAATGCGGGCGGTGGCCGCACCGCTGGACCTGCCCGCCGTCCGCGCGGTGGGGTATCGCCAGGCCTGGGAGTACCTGGACGGGGACGGGGACGCGGCCCGCTTCCGGGACAAGTCCATTTTCGCCACCCGGCAACTGGCCAAGCGCCAGCTTACCTGGCTGCGCGGCGAGCTTGATGCGCGCTGGTTCGACCCCCATATGGATGGGGAGCGCCTCGCAGGCGCGGTGTCGACCTTCGTTGCACGCTGAACCGACGCTGGCCGTGTACCATCATGGGCCGGCAAGCGGCTCGGGGGCCGCGGCAACCGCCGGCTACCAATAAGAACAATAATCAGGAGTGTGCAATGTCCAAGGGGCAATCGCTGCAGGATCCTTTCTTGAATGCACTGCGGCGCGAGCGCGTGCCGGTTTCGGTGTACCTGGTCAACGGCATCAAGCTGCAGGGCACGATCGAATCGTTCGATCAGTTCGTGGTCCTGCTGCGCAATACCGTCAGCCAGATGGTCTACAAGCACGCCATTTCCACCGTGGTGCCGGCGCGCAACGTCAAGGTCGGCCCGGGTGGTGGGTACGTGCAATCAGGTGAGGATGGTCAGGCGGGTGATGAAGCAGACGAATGATGTTGGAGCGGTGAATGTTTGACCGCTCGAAAAAGGGCGAACACGCCCTGTTGATCCAGCCGCATTTCGGCAAGCTGGAAGACGATGTGCTGGAAGAATTTGGTGATCTGGCCCGCTCGGCCGGGGCCAGCATCGCGGTGACCATCACCGCGCGGCTGGATCGCCCCAACCCGTCGACCCTGATCGGCAGCGGCAAGCTGGATGAGATCAAGGCCGCCGCCGAAGCTACCGGCGCAGACCTGATCCTGGTCAACCACGCGTTGAGCCCGGGCCAGGAGCGCAATCTGGAGCGTTTCCTCGAGCGCCGGGTGATCGACCGTACCGGCCTGATCCTGGACATCTTTGCCCAGCGTGCGCGCAGCCATGAAGGCAAACTGCAGGTCGAGCTGGCCCAGCTGCGGCATATGTCGACACGGCTGGTGCGCGGCTGGACCCATCTGGAGCGCCAGCGTGGTGGTTCGATCGGCCTGCGCGGCCCGGGTGAAACCCAGCTGGAAACCGATCGTCGCCTGCTGCAGAAGCGGGTTGAACAGCTGCAGAAGCGGCTGGAAAAAGTCGAAGTACAGCGCACCCAGATGCGTCGTGCGCGTGTGCGCAGCGAACTGCCGCGCGTGGCCCTGGTGGGCTACACCAATGCCGGCAAATCAACCTTGTTCAATGCGATGACCGGCGCCGAGGCCTATGCGGCCGACCAGTTGTTCGCCACCCTGGATCCGACCGTACGCCGGATCGCCGTGCCCGGTGGCAACGTGGTGCTGGCCGATACGGTTGGTTTCGTACGCGACCTGCCGCATGACCTGGTGGCGGCCTTCCGCTCGACCCTGTCTGAAGCGCGGGAAGCGGATTTCCTGCTGCACCTTGTCGATGCCGCCGATCCGCACCGCGAGGAGCGCATCGCCCAGGTCGACGAAGTGCTGACCGCCGTCGGTGCCGGCGACCTTCCGCAGTTGCTGGTGTTCAACAAGATCGACCGCATCGAGGGTGCCGACGTGCGCCACGACGGCCAGGACGGCGTGCCGGATGAATCGCGGCGTGAGCGGGTGTGGATTTCCGCACGCGACGGGCAGGGCATCGAGCTGTTGCAGGCCGTGCTCGGCAAGCGGTTGGGTCTGCAGCACGTCACCGGCGAGTTGCGCCTGCCGCCAAGTGCCGGCCGCCTTCGCGCGCGCCTGCACCAGTTGGAAGTGGTGCGCAGTGAAGAGGCTGATGAAGAAGGCTGGCTGTTGCAGGTCGATCTTCCCATCGCCGAGGCCGAGAAGCTGGCGGCCAGCGCCGATGGCGAGCCGATCCGGGCCCTGCTGCCGGAGAAGCTGCCCGAATGGTGAGGGAGTGCCGGCCGTTGGCCGGCATGTCCTGCGGCCGCGACACCACCCTGCCATCTGCGGTACAACGTGCAGGTTCTTCACTTTTCAGCTACCCCGATGGCCTTCCCGACCGACGCCGAACTCAATGCCCAGGCCGCTGCGCTGGGCCAGCGCCTGCAGCAGGCTTCGCTGCAGCTGGTGACTGCTGAAAGCTGCAGCGGTGGCTGGATCGCCAAGTGCATGACCGACATCGCCGGTTCCTCGGCGTTCTTTGACTGCGGCATGGTGGTTTACAGCTACGAAGCCAAGCAGCGCCTGCTCGGCGTGCGCGCGCAGACGCTGGAACAGTTCGGTGCGGTCAGCCGCGAAGCCGTGCTGGAAATGGTGTCCGGGGCGCTGGTCAATTCCGGTGCCGGCATCGCGGTGGCGGTGACCGGTATCGCAGGGCCGGGCGGTGGCAGCCCGGACAAGCCGGTCGGCAGTGTCTGGATCGGCTGGAAGCGTCGCGGCGGTTATGCCCGTGCCGAGCTGTTCCAGTTCGATGGGGACCGTGAAGCCATCCGTCGGCAAACCGTAGCGGCGGCATTGCACGGTATCGACGCCCAGCTGTGACATGCTGCTCTGGCAATCAACCGGAGTAGGCAACGATGTGGGAGACGCTGGGCACCGTCCGTGACCTTGGTCGGCTGCAGGAAATCGCCGCCGTCCTGATCCGCTATGGCTTCGGCGACGTCGTGCGGCGCATCGGCCTGGCCACGGTACTGGAACGTGCCGGCCGCCTGCTGCACTGGAACGAGGAGCGGCAGGAAATGCTGCGGATGACCGCGCCGGTGCGCGTGCGCAGCGCCCTGCAGGATCTCGGGCCGACGTTCGTGAAGCTGGGCCAGGTGCTCGCCACCCGCGTCGACCTGCTGCCGCCGGACTGGATCGCCGAACTCTCCGAGTTGCAGAACGCGGTCCCCGCATTGTCCTACGAGAAGATCCGCGAACAGCTGGAGGCCGACCTCGGTGCACCGCCGTCGCAGGTGTTCGCCTTCCTTGATGAAACCCCGATGGCCGCTGCTTCATTGGCCCAGGCCCACCGTGCGCGACTGCGCGATGGCCGGGAAGTGGTGCTGAAGGTGCGTCGCCCCGGTATCCGTGACGTCGTTGAAGCCGATCTGCGCCTGCTGGCACGGCTGGCCGAGATCGTTGAGGCACGCCTGCCGGATCTGCGCCGCTACCGGCCCGCCGAGGTGGTGCAGCAGTTCACCGTGTCGCTGCGCCGCGAGCTGGATTTTGCCGCGGAGTGCCGCAACGCCGAGCGCATCGCGCGCAACTTCGAGGGCCGTGACGACATCCTGATTCCGGCGGTGCACTGGCAATGGACCTGCGAAAGCCTGAATGTTCAGGATTTCGTCGACGGCATTGCCGGACGTGATCTGGCCGGTGTCGATGCGGCCGGCATCGACCGCCGTGAACTGGCCCGGCGTGGCGCCGACATCGTATTGAAGATGGTGCTGGAGGACGGCAGTTTCCATGCCGATCCGCACCCGGGCAACATCATCTACCTGCGCGACGGCCGCATCGGCGTGATCGATTTCGGCATGGTCGGCGCGTTGTCGGAGGTGCGTCGCTTCCAGGTCGCGCAGCTGCTGCATGGTCTGGTTGAACAGGATCCGCAGGGCGTGGCCGATGTGTTGCTGGACTGGGCCGGCGGCGTGGAAGTGGACGAGAACCGGTTGCAGCATGACATCAGCCTGTTCGTCGACCAGTACCGCGGCGTGCCGCTGAAGGACCTGCGCATCGGCCTGATGCTGGGCGACATCACCCAGCTGCTGCGCAGCTACAACCTGACCCTGCCGGCAGATCTGGCGCTGATGATCAAGGCCTTCCTGACCCTGGAGGGCATGGGCCGCCAGCTCGACCCGGATTTCGACATGGCCAGCGCCGCGCGCCCCTTCTTGGAGCGGGTGGTACTGCAGCGCTATGCGCCGCGGGCGCTGTTCAAGCGTGGCCGACGCAGCCTGCTCGGCATGATCGACTTCGCCGGTGAGTTGCCGCGGGACCTGCGCAAGCTGGTCCAGGCGGCGCGCCGTGGCCGCCTGCAGCTCAAGGTGGAGACCAGCGCGCTGCAGGGCTTCGGCGACCAGGTCAACCGCGCCGCGAACCGCTTGGTGATGGGGATCGTCACGGCAGCCTTGATCATCGGTTCCTCGATCGTGATGCACAGCGTAGGAGGCGTTTCCAGCCGTTGGCTGCTGGCGCTGGGCGTGTGTGGTTTCATCGGCGCAGGGTTCTGCGGGGTCTGGATCCTGTTCTCGATCTGGAGAAGCGGCAAGCACACGTAGTGTGCTTACCGCGGCGGTTCCCGCCGGGAACCGCGGCACCGCGCAGCGATTCCTGTAGCGCCGACCGCTGGTCGGCTGCTTTTGCCTTTGCCGCCCGGCTATTCGCCCGATAACCGAGCATGGCCCGGCACTACAGGTTGGTTTCGGCCCGCATTGCGCCTTGACGCACCCGGCACTTGCAGTGCTGGGTATTAGTAGTAATACTACTAACCATGGACCTGACCGACACCCAGCAGGCGATCCTGCAGTTGATCGCCGAGCGTATCGAGAGCGAAGGCGCACCTCCTTCGCAGACTGAAATTGCGCGTGCCTTCGGCTTCAAGGGCGTACGCGCAGCGCAGTATCACCTGGAGGCGCTGGAGCAGGCCGGGGCGATCCGTCGCGTGCCGGGCCAGGCCCGCGGCATCCGTCTGGTGCAGGCACCCCCGGTGGAGAAGCTCGCCGAGCCGGGTCTGCCCGACAGCGTCCTGCGTCTGCCGATCCTGGGTCGGGTTGCTGCGGGTCTGCCGATCGGCGCCGACATCGGCTCGGATGATTTCGTGGTGCTGGACCGCGTGTTCTTCTCGCCGGCACCGGATTACCTGCTGAAGGTGCAGGGCGATTCGATGATCGACGAAGGCATCTTCGATGGCGACCTGATCGGTGTGCACCGCACGCGCGATGCCCATTCCGGGCAGATCGTGGTGGCCCGCATCGATGACGAGATCACCGTCAAGTTGCTGAAGATCGCCAAGGATCGCATCCGCCTGCTGCCGCGCAATCCCGATTACAAACCGATTGACGTGCTTCCGGACCAGGATTTCTCGATCGAGGGCCTGTACTGCGGGCTGCTACGACCGAACCGTTGACGATTCACCCTGCATTTCCCGCGGTCTTTTGTGGCGATTCTCTGGTTCTGCTGAGGTTGGTACGGATGTCCGATAATTTTTTTCCGAACGCCGGGCAGAATCTCAGCCTGTGCGATACGCCAGCCTTAAAGTGAACCCATGGCCAAGAAGACTTCCAAAGACAGCACCTCCAACGACGTGACCTCTGCAAGGACCAATCCGATGGACGAGAACAAGAAGCGCGCCCTCGCTGCAGCTCTGGGCCAGATCGAAAAGCAGTTCGGCAAGGGCTCGGTGATGCGCATGGGCGACCGCGTGGTCGAGCCCGTCGAGGCGATCCCGACCGGTTCTCTGATGCTGGATATCGCATTGGGCATTGGTGGCCTGCCCAAGGGCCGCGTAGTGGAAATCTACGGTCCGGAATCCTCCGGCAAGACCACGTTGACCCTGCAGGCCATCGCCGAGTGCCAGAAGCTGGGTGGAACCGCCGCCTTCATCGATGCCGAGCACGCGCTGGACCCGATCTACGCAGGCAAGCTGGGCGTCAATGTCGACGATCTGCTGCTGTCGCAGCCGGATACCGGTGAGCAGGCGCTTGAAATCGCCGACATGCTGGTGCGCTCCGGTTCGGTGGACATCCTGGTGGTCGACTCGGTCGCCGCGTTGACCCCCAAGGCTGAAATCGAAGGTGAGATGGGCGACCAGTTGCCGGGTCTGCAGGCGCGTCTGATGAGCCAGGCGCTGCGCAAGCTGACCGGCAACATCAAGCGCTCGAACACCCTGGTGGTGTTCATCAACCAGCTGCGCATGAAGATCGGCGTGATGATGCCAGGCCAGAGCCCGGAAGTGACCACCGGCGGCAACGCGCTGAAGTTCTATGCCTCGGTGCGCCTGGACATCCGCCGTATCGGCGCGATCAAGAAGGGCGACGAGATCATCGGCAACCAGACCAAGATCAAGGTCGTCAAGAACAAGCTGGCGCCCCCGTTCAAGCAGGTCATCACCGAGATCCTGTACGGCGAAGGCATCAGCCGCGAAGGCGAGCTGATCGATATGGGTGTCGAAGCCAAGCTGGTCGAGAAGGCCGGTGCCTGGTACAGCTACGGTGAAGAGCGCATCGGCCAGGGCAAGGACAACGCCCGTGGCTATCTGCGCGACAACCCGCAGGTTGCCGCCAAGCTTGAGGCTGAGCTGCGCGAGAAGTTCCAGCCGACCGAAGCCGTCCGTGAGGAAGGCGAAGACGAAGGCGACGACGAGTAAAGGCTTGCTGTGGGGCAGGGCGGCGCCGTCAGTGACGTCGCCCTGTCCTGCAGATTCGGTTTCCCCGACGGGGGACGCGCCAGGGACGGCGCATTTGATTGAAGGCGAGAATGAACGATTCCGACGCCCCGGCACCCGGCCGCAAGCGCCGCGTACGCGAACAGACGCCTGTCCAGCGCGCCCTGGGCCTGCTGGTCCGTCGTGAGCACTCGCGCAAGGAGCTGACCCGCAAGCTGACGTCCCGGGGCATCGAGGACGAGGCCGCGAAGGCGGCGGTCGACAAGCTGACCGAGGCCGGTTGGCAGGACGACACCCGGTTTGCCGAGAATCTGGTGCGCATGCGCGCCAATACGGGCTATGGCCCCATCCATGTACGTGCCGAGCTGGGAACCCACGGGCTGGACAGCGAGCAGATCACTGCCGCGATGGATACCTTCGAAGGCGACTGGACGGAGAACGCCCGGGATCTGGTCCGTCGCCGCTTCGGTGAGGCCGGTCCGCAGGACCTCGCGCAGCGCCGCAAGGCTGCCGATCTGCTGGCCCGCCGGGGCTTCGATGGCGACAGCATCCGCCGCGCGACCCGCTACGATCCGGACGACTGAGACTGATGGCGCCGGGCCTGATACCCTTTGGGGTTTCGGCGGTCCGTTCGACCCTGGCCACTGCGGCCGGCGGCACGGGCCCCGGCCCGCAGACTGCCAGCCTCCATGAACGCATCCGCCAAATTCACGACATCCCAGATCCGCAGCGACTTCCTTGAATTCTTCAAGGGCAAAGGCCACACCATCGTGCCGTCGGCGCCGCTGGTGCCGGGCAACGATCCGACCCTGCTGTTCACCAACTCCGGCATGGTGCAGTTCAAGGACGTGTTCCTGGGGCGGAAAAGCGCAGCTACGTGCGCGCGGCCGACGTCCAGCGCTGCCTGCGTGCCGGTGGCAAGCACAACGATCTCGACCAGGTGGGCTACACCGCCCGCCATCACACCTTCTTCGAAATGCTGGGCAACTGGTCCTTCGGCGATTACTTCAAGAAGGATGCGATCGCCTGGGCCTGGGAGCTGCTGACCCAGGTCTGGAAGCTGCCCGCCGAGCGCCTGCTGGTGACGGTCTACCAGACCGACGACGAGGCCTACGCACTGTGGCGCGACATGGTCGGCATTCCGGAAGACCGGATCGTCCGCATCGGCGACAACAAGGGCGCGCCGTTCGCCTCGGACAACTTCTGGCAGATGGCCGATACCGGTCCCTGCGGTCCGTGCACCGAGATCTTCTACGATCACGGTGACCATATCGCCGGTGGCCCGCCGGGCTCGCCGGACGAGGACGGTGACCGTTTCATCGAGATCTGGAACCTCGTCTTCATGCAGTTCGATCGCCAGCAGGACGGCACGCTGATGCCGTTGCCGGCGCCGTGCGTGGACACGGGCATGGGCCTGGAACGCCTGGCTGCGATCCTGCAGCACGTGCATACCAACTACGAAATCGATCTGTTCCAGGCGCTGATCCGCAAGGCATCGGAGCTGACCGGCACCGCTGATCTGGAAAACAAGTCGCTGCGCGTGATCGCCGACCACATCCGCGCCTGTTCGTTCCTGATCGTCGATGGCGTGCTGCCGTCCAATGAAGGCCGCGGCTACGTGCTGCGCCGGATCATCCGCCGCGCACTGCGGCACGGCTGGATGCTGGGCGTGCGCCAGCCGTTCTTCAGCAAGCTGGTGCCGACCCTGGTCGAGCAGATGGGCGAGGCCTACCCGGAACTGCCGGCGCAGGCCGATACCGTGGTGCGTGCCCTGCAGGCAGAAGAAGAGCGTTTCGCCGAGACCCTCGACTCGGGCATGAAGATATTCGACGACGTTGCGGCCAAGGTCAGCAATGGCGTGATCCCGGGCGTGGACGCGTTCCGCCTGTACGACACCTACGGCTTCCCGCTCGACCTGACCCAGGACATCGCCCGCGAGCGTGACCTGACCGTGGACATCGACGGCTTCAACGCCGCGATGGAGACGCAGCGCGAGACCGCGCGTGCCGCCGGCAAGTTCGGCGGTGGCGTGACGCTGTCGGCCGATCTGGTCGCCACGCTCAAGCCGACTGTCTTCCTGGGCTATGACCGCCTGCAGGCCGACGGCCTCGGCGTGGTCGCGATCCTCAAGGATGGCCGCCCGGTGGAAACTGCCCAGGCCGGTGACGAGGTCATCGTGCTGACCAACCAGACTCCGTTCTACGCCGAGTCCGGCGGCCAGGTCGGCGACACCGGCACCTTGTCCGCTGCCGGCGTACAGCTGCAGGTGAGCGATACCCAGAAGTTCGCGGGCCAGTTCCATGGCCACGTCGGCAAGATCACCCAGGGCAGCCTGAAGATCGGTGACGTGCTGTCCGGCCAGGTCGATGGCGAGCGCCGTGGCGCCACCATCCTCAACCACTCGGCGACCCACCTGCTGCATGCTGCCCTGCGCGAAGTGCTTGGCACCCACGTGCAGCAGAAGGGCTCGCTGGTGGCGCCGGACCGCCTGCGCTTCGACTTCTCGCATTTCCAGCCGATCAGCGCCGAGGAACTGGCGATCATCGAGCGCAAGGTCAACCAGCAGGTGCGCGCCAACAACGCCGCCGAAGTGCACAACATGGGCATGCAGGAAGCGCTGGACTTCGGCGCGATGGCCCTGTTCGGCGAGAAGTACGGCGAGAACGTGCGCGTGCTGAAGATGGGGGACTACTCCACCGAGCTGTGTGGTGGTACCCACGTCAACCGGACCGGTGACATCGGTCTGTTCAAGATCACCTCCGAAGGCGGTGTCTCGGCCGGTGTGCGTCGTATCGAGGCCGTCACCGGCCAGGGCGCGCTGGACTACGTGGATGCCGAGGAGGCCCGTCTGGCCGAGGCCGCCGAGCTGCTGGGTGGCAGTGCTGCCGACGTGGTCGAAAAGATCCGTGCGCTGGGCCTGCGCCAGAAGCAGCTGGAGCGGGAGCTGGAGGCCGTGAAGGCCAAGGTCGCCGCTGGCGCCACCGCCGACCTGTCCGGCCAGGCCGTCGAGGTCGCCGGTGTGAAGGTTCTGGCTGTCCGCCTGGAAGGCTTCGACGCCAAGGCCCTGCGCGATGCCATGGACCGCCTGAAGCAGCAGCTCGGCGACGCGGTGATCGTGCTGGCCGGTGCCCAGGACGGCAAGGCGGCCCTGGTCGCGGGCGTGAACGGCAGTGCAATGGGCAAGGTCAAGGCCGGGGAACTGTTGTCTCATATCGCCGGTCAGATCGGGGGGCAAGGGCGGCGGACGCCCGGACCTCGCCCAGGGTGGTGGCGAGGACGGGCCCGCCCTTGCTACCGCGCTGGCTGCGGTCGTCGAATGGGTCAGCCCCCGCCTGTGATGAACCCCTTCCGTCCCCCTCCTTGTAGGAGCGGGACGGCTGACGGTACCATTGCGAATCTTTTCCCTTTGTCGTGGGCGCGCTTCTTGACGGAGCGTCAAGCCGGTGGGGGATACCCTTCCACACGGTTCCATGGAGACTTAAAAAAAATGTTGATCCTGACTCGCCGCGTCGGCGAAACCCTGATGATCGGTGACTCGGTGAGCGTCACCGTGCTTGGCGTCAAGGGTAACCAGGTGCGTATCGGCATCACTGCGCCGAAGGACGTCGCTGTGCATCGCGAAGAGATCTACCAGCGCATCCAGCGTGGTGACGAAGCCGGCAGCACCGGTGGTGAAAATTCTGCGGAATAAGGCTTTACCTTCGCGCGTGATTAACGTTATGATTCACGCCCCGCTGAGGTGCAACGCACCAGACGCGGAGAAAACCCCGGAGCGATGCCCGAGCGGCTGAAGGGGCTCCCCTGCTAAGGGAGTATAGGGTCAAAAGCTCTATCGAGGGTTCGAATCCCTCTCGCTCCGCCAGATGCAAAAGAACGCCCGCAGATCCTGGATCTGCGGGCGTTTTCTTTGTGCGTCGCGTTGACCCGCGACCCACGATCGCGGTGCTAGGTTCGCACCATGACCGCCGAGCGGAGCACGTCGATGACCAGTGCGAAGAAGGCCACCTTCCTGCAGCGACGTCTGGCGTTTCCGTGACGGCAGGATGGCTACGCTCCGGGCCTTTGTTGTCGACCCCGGATCAGCTGCCTGATGCAGCCAGCGCCTGCGAAGGTCCGGCCAACGGGCCGCAGCTGGGTATGATCGACGCATCATGACGCCGCCTGATTCCCCGCAGGACCCGCTGCAGCGCTTCCGTCCGGCGACGCAGGCGTGGTTCCGTGCCGCGTTCGACGCCTCCACGCAGGTGCAGGATCAGGTCTGGTCGTCGATCGGTGCCGGTCAACATACCCTGGTCATCGCGCCAACCGGATCGGGCAAGACACTTGCCGCATTCCTGCATGCCATCGACCAGCTGTTCGCCGAGCGTGATCGGCAAGCGCGTGCAGCGCCGTCGGCCAAGCCGGTGCGGCGCACCCGCGTGCTTTACCTGTCCCCGATCAAGGCGCTGGGCAGCGACGTGCAGCGCAACCTGCAGGTGCCGCTGCAGGGCATCATCGACGAGCGCGCCCGACGCGGCGAGCCGGCGGTGCAGCTGACCGTCGCATTGCGTACCGGCGATACCTCCAGCAGTGAACGTGCAGGCCTGGTGCGGCGGCCGCCGGACATCCTGATCACTACGCCCGAGTCGCTGTACCTGATGTTGACCTCGCAGGCACGCGAGATCCTGCGCGATGTGCATACCGTCATTCTCGATGAAATCCATGCAGTGGCCGGTGGCAAACGCGGTTCGCATCTGGCGCTGAGCCTGGAACGGCTGGATGCGCTGCTGCACGAGCCGGCGCAGCGCATCGGCCTGTCGGCCACGGTGCGGCCGGTCGACGAGGTGGCGGCGTTCCTGGGCGGCGACCGCCCGGTGAGCGTGGTCCAACCCGGCTCGGCGCGGCACCTGCAGATGCGCATCGTAGTGCCGGTGGAAGACATGTCCAGCCTGACTACGCAGGGCACGCCCGGGGAGCGCGACGGCGGCGCGCGGATCGGCTCGATCTGGCCGCACGTGGAGGCAAGCATTCTCGACAACGTGCTGCGCCATCGCTCGACGATTGTCTTTGCCAATTCGCGTGGCGTAGCCGAAAAGCTGACCGCGCGCCTGAACGAGCTGCACGCCGGACGCAGTGGCGAAGACGGCGCAATCCGTGGCGATTCGGGTAACGGGTTGGCCTATGGCTCTTTCACCGGCGGTACGGTCAACCGGGTCTCCGCTGCGCCGGCACTGATTGCACGCGCGCATCACGGGTCGGTCTCCAAGGAGCAGCGCGGCGAGATCGAGCAGGCGCTGAAATCGGGTGCACTGCGCTGCGTGGTGGCCACGTCCAGCCTGGAGCTGGGGATCGACATGGGGCTGGTCGACCTGGTGATACAGGTGGCCGCGCCGCCGTCGGTGGCCAGCGCCCTGCAGCGCGTTGGTCGCGCCGGTCACCAGGTGGGCGGCATGTCCCGCGGTCTGGTGTATCCGCGTACGCGGCGCGACCTGATCGATGCCGCCGTGGTGGTGGACAGCATGCTGGCCGGACGCATCGAGGCCATCGCTCCGCCGCGCAACCCGCTTGATGTGCTGGCCCAGCAGACGGTGGCGGCGGTGGCGATGGAGCCGTGGCAGGCCGATGCCTGGTATGCGCGGGTACGCCGTGCCGCGCCGTACCGCTCACTCCCGCGCAGTGCCTTCGACGCCGTGCTGGACATGCTTTCCGGCCGCTATCCGTCCGAGGATTTCGCCGGCTTCCGGCCGCGGCTGGTATGGAACCGGCAGAGCGGTGAGCTCAGCGCTCGCCCTGGTGCGAAGCAACTGGCGGTTACCAGCGGCGGCACCATTCCCGACCGTGGCATGTACAGCGTGGTGCTGCCTGAAGGAGAAGAGCGGGCCGGATCGCGTCGCGTCGGTGAGCTGGACGAGGAGATGGTCCACGAGTCGCGGGTGAATGATGTGATCACGCTGGGCGCGACCTCCTGGCGGATCGACCAGATCACCCACGATCAGGTGGTGGTGACGCCCGCACCCGGACGTTCGGCGCGCCTGCCGTTCTGGCGTGGCGAAGGTGTCGGCCGCCCTGCCGAACTGGGACAGGCCATCGGCGCGTTTCTCGCCGTGCTCGAGGCTGACATCGATGGCGGTGACACCCCTTCGACGGCGCTGCACGCACGCCTGCAGGCCAGTGGCCTGGACGCCAACGCGATCAGCAACATGCTCGGCCTGGTTGCCGAGCAGCGGCAGGCCACGGGCGTGCTGCCCACCGATCTGCGCTTGGTGGTGGAACGCTGCCGCGACGAGCTGGGCGACTGGCGGGTGATGCTGCATTCGCCGTATGGCCGCCGCGTGCATGATCCGTGGGCATTGGCGGTGGCAGCACGATTGCGCGAACGCTGGGGCATCGACCCGGCCGTGGTCGCCAGCGACGATGGCATCATCGCGCGGATTCCCGACAGTACCGGGCGCGTTCCGGGGGCGGACATGTTCGTGTTCGAACCGGAACGGTTGCGCCGCACGATCACCGCGGCCGTCGGTCATTCGGCACTGTTCGCGGCGCGCTTCCGCGAGTGTGCCTCGCGCGCACTGCTGTTGCCGCGTCGCACGCCGGGGCGTCGATCGCCGCTGTGGCAGCAGCGCCTGCGCGCCGGCCAGTTGCTGGAGATCGCGCAGGCCCATGCGGAGTTCCCGATCCTGATCGAGACTGCCCGCGAGTGCCTGCAGGATGTCTACGACCTGGATGCGCTGGACGCGCTGATGCAACGCGTTCAACGCGGCCAGGTGCAGTTGCTGGACGTCGCGACCGAGGTGCCTTCGCCGTTTGCGGCCAATCTGCTGTTCGGCTATGTCGCCGAGTTCATGTACGAGGCGGACGTGCCGCTGGCCGAGCGCCGCGCTTCGGTGCTGTCACTGGACAGTGGCCTGCTTGCCGAGCTGCTGGGCCAGGTAGACCTGGGCGAACTGCTGGATGCAGGGGTGGTCGATCAGGTTGAACGGGAACTGCAGCGGCTGGAACCTGCGCGCAGGGCCCACGGCATGGAAGGCGTGTCCGACCTGCTGCGCGAGCTTGGGCCGTTGGCTGCATCGGACCTGGCGCTGCGACTGTCCGATCCGGAATGCGTGGAAGTGCACCTGGCAGCGCTGCAGGCGCAGCAGCGCGCCATCCCGGCTTCAATTGCCGGCCACACGCAGTGGGTCGCCGTGGAGGACGCCGCACGTGTGCGCGATGCGTTGGGTACGGCGCTGCCGGACGGGCTGCCCGAGGTGTTTCTTGCAGGCATGCCCGATCCCCTCGGCGATCTGCTGGCCCGCCACGCACGTACGCATGCGCCCTTCACCAGCAGCGCGCTGGCCACGCGGTTCGGGCTGGGTGTGGCGGTGGTCGACGGCGCGCTGGAACGGCTGCAGGAGCAGGGGCGGGTGCTGCGTGGCAATTTCGGCGCAGCGCGGCGACAGCAGGGAAATGAGGGGGGGCATCCGTCGCCGGATGTAGTGCACGAATGGGTCAGCGAAGATGTGTTGCAGCGTCTGCGCCTGCGTTCGCTGCAGGCCGCACGTGAAGCCACCCGGCCGGTGCCACCGGCAGCCTATGTGCGCCTGCTGCTGGAGGGGCAGGGAGTGTTGCTGGAAGGCGGCGCCGGGCATGCCCGCAATGGTGCCGTTGCGGCCATGCTTGAGGGCAGCGACGGCGTTGCCCGTGTGGTCGAGCAGCTGGCGGGGTTGCCGCTGCCGGTTTCGGTCTGGGAACACCAGGTCCTGCCGGCCCGGGTGCGCGACTACGCACCGGCCCTGCTTGATGAGCTGCTGGCGACCGGCATGGTGCTGTGGGCCGGGCACGGGCGGCTGGGTGACGACGACGGCCTGGTATCGCTGCACCTGCAGGACCATGCCGCCGAAACGTTGCCGCTGCTGCCGGAAGCGGATCCGGCGCTACGTACACCGATGCAGGACGCCATCGTGCAGGTCCTGGCCGATGGCGGCGCCTACTTCGCGCGGCAGCTGGCCACGCAGGTGCAGTCACGCCTGGCCGCTAGTGCGGCGACGGCCGAGGACTTCCAGCTGGCGCTATGGCAGCTGGCCTGGAGGGGCGAAGTGAGCAGCGACCTGTGGTCGCCGTTGCGGGCCCTGGCCGGCGTGCGCCAGCAGCGGGCGCGCGTTGCGTCGGCCTCGCGGCACACGCGGGGTTTCCGCTTCATGCCGATGCTGGACGCGCGGGCCACGGCGCTGGACCCGGCCATTGCCAGCGGGCCGACCCTGGCGGGGCGATGGTCGTTGCTGCCCCGCGAGCGCAGCAACGACACCGTGCGGGCGCTGGCGCTGGGCGAAAGCCTGCTTGATCGCTACCGGGTGGTGACCCGGGCGGCGGCAATGACCGAAGCGGTAACCGGTGGGTTCCCTGCACTGCAGCCTGTCTATCGAGGCATGGAAGATGCCGGGCAGGTCCTGCGCGGCCGCTTCGTGGCGGGGCTGGGCGGAGCACAGTTTGCAGAGCGCGGCACCATCGACCATCTGCGCGAGCTGTCCGAGCGTGTGCCGCGGGAGCTGTCGGTCGTCGCGCTGTCAGCGCTGGATCCGGCCAATCCCTTCGGCAGCCTGCTGCCGTGGCCGCAGCCGGTGGCCGGTGCACGTCCGCTGCGGCGTTCCGGTGCGATGGTGGTGATCGGCAACGGCCGGTTGCTGCTGTACCTGGCGCAGGGCGGGCGGCAACTGTCCAGCTGGATCGAGGGCGGGGCAGAGGATGCGGCCAATACTCTGGTTGCCGCTGCACAGGCCCTGGCGGTGGCATTGCGCCGGGGGCGGCGCCTGTCCTTCACCCTGGAACGGATCAATGATGTGCCGGTGCATCGCGGCGCGCTGGTGGACGCGCTGCGGGCCGCAGGCTTCAGCAACGAACCGCGCGGGCTGGGATGGAACGGCTGAGCGCGGCGGAATCACCTCGATGAATGCTCACTCCGTGGGGCCTGGCCCCGGATCGGACTGCCGGACTGTGATGCAGTTCGTTACGCGCCTGCCCCGGTGGCTGCAGAGTCCGGGTAGTGTGGCGATCGTGCACGTTGCGCAGACGGTTCTTCACTCGACAGGAGACTCACATGAAGCTGTTTTCTGCTGTGCTGCTGTCCCTTCTTTCGCTGCAGGCATCGACGGCGCAGGCGGCCGACGCTATGCGTTCGCCCCTGCTCGGCCGCTGGTCGCTGGAGATCGCCACTTCCGCACTTCCTGAGGCGCAGCGGCCGCAACAGGTCGTGCTGGAATTCAAGGATGCCGGTGCGGGCAGGTGGAGCTCGCACGTGGACATCGTCCTGCATGACGGCAAGACCATGAAATCCGACGGTACGCTGGCACTGGATGGCACGCCCGCGGCGTTGACCGGCAGCTACGGCGCCAACCAGGCAACGCTGAAACTGCCGGCGCCGAACACGCTGGTGATGCAGCTGGTCGATCATGGCGCGCCGGCGTCCACCCGCGTGTACACGGTGGCCGCTGATCGTTCAACGATGACCGAAACCAAGGCCTTCTTCGGCCATGACGGCACGCCGATCCTGCAGACCAACCTGTTCAAGCGGCTGCCGTAGTGATGTGATGCAACGGCACCCACAGAAGCGTGCTCTGCGGGTGCCGTTGCTGTTCTGTCATGCCGCGGCGGGATCGCGCTTGCCGGTGTCGATGCCGTACCGGTCGATCGCCTGCTGCAGCAGGCCCCGTTCCACATGCCCGTCGTCGGCCAGTGCCTTCAGTGCCGCCAGTACGATGAAGTGGCGATCGACTTCGAAGAACGTGCGCAGCGATTCGCGAGTATCCGAGCGGCCAAAGCCATCGGTGCCGAGTGCGATGAAGCGCCGGTCGTTGATGAAGGGGCGGATCTGGTCGCCGACGATCTTCATGTAGTCGGTCGCCACCACCACCGGGCCGGCATGGTCCTGCAGGCACTGCTGCACGTAGGGAACGCGCGGCTCGTCGGCCGGATGCAGCAGGTTCCAGCGCTCGGCAGCCAGGCCATCACGGCGCAGTTCGGTCAGGCTGGTGGCACTCCAGACATCGCTTGCGATGGCGAAATCCTGCTGCAGCAGATCGGCGGCAGCCAGCACCTCGCGCAGGATCGCGCCACTGCCCATCAGCTGCACGCGAGGCTGTGCCGTGCTGTCGGCAGCAGCGGGACGCAGCAGATGGAGCCCCTTCAGGATGCCGGCTTCGGCGCCGTCAGGCAGGGCAGGGTGCGGGTAGTTCTCGTTGAGCAGGGTGATGTAGTAGTAGATGTCTTCCTGGTCCACATACATGCGGCGCAGGCCGTCGTGGATGATCACTGCCAGTTCGAAGTTGTAGGTCGGGTCGTAGGACACGCAGCTTGGAATCACCGAGGACAGCACGTGGCTGTGGCCATCGTCGTGCTGCAGGCCTTCGCCCATCAGGGTAGTGCGGCCGGAGGTGGCGCCAAGCAGGAAGCCACGGGTGCGCGCGTCGGCCGCTGCCCAGGCCAGGTCGCCGACGCGCTGCAGGCCGAACATCGAATAGAAGATGTAGAACGGAATCGTGGCCAGGCCGTGGTTGCTGTACACGGTGCCCGCTGCGATCCACGAACAGATCGCGCCGGATTCGTTGATGCCTTCCTGCAGGATCTGGCCGTCCTTGGACTCCTTGTAATAGCTCAGCTGGCCGGCGTCCTGCGGGGTGTACAGCTGGCCCAGGAAGGAATGGATGCCGATCTGGCGGAACAGCCCTTCCATGCCGAAGGTACGCGATTCATCGGGCACGATCGGGATCACCAGCCTGCCCAGTTCGGGATCCCTGAGCAGGGTGGTGAGGATGCGTACGAAGCCCATGGTGGTGGATTGGCCACGATCACCGCTGCCCTGCAACTGCGCGTTGAACGTGGACAGCGGCGGCAGGGGCAACGGATCGATCTGGGTCAGCCGTGCCGGCAGCTGGCCGCCCTGCGCCTGGCGACGCTGTGCGAAGTAGAGCGCCTCGGCGCTGCCCGGTTGCGGGCGCAGGTAGGGCATCTCATCCAGCTGCCCGTCGCTGACCGGCAGGTCGAAGCGGTCACGGAACGCACGCACCGCGTCGGCGCTCATCTTCTTCAGCTGGTGGTTGATGTTCTGGCCTTCACCGGCCTCGCCCATGCCGAAGCCCTTCACCGTCTTGGCCAGCACCACGCTCGGGCGACCGCTGGTGTTCACCGCCTGCTGGTAGGCGGCAAATACCTTCTGCGGATCGTGGCCGCCGCGTGCCAGTGCCCAGATCTCGTCGTCGCTCATGTGCGCCACCAGCGCCAGCAGTTCCGGGTAGCGCCCGAAGAAGTGTTCGCGCACGTAGGCGCCGCTCTGCGACTTGAAGGTCTGGTAGTCACCATCCACGCACTCCATCATGCGCTGGCGCAGCAGCCCGCTGTGATCGCGTGCCAGCAGCTCGTCCCAGCCGCTGCCCCAGATCACCTTGATCACGTTCCAGCCGGCGGCGCGGAAGGTGCCTTCCAGTTCCTGGATCACCTTGGCGTTGCCACGCACCGGTCCGTCCAGACGTTGCAGGTTGCAGTTGACCACGAACACCAGGTTGTCCAGGCGCTCGCGCCCGGCCAGCGAAATGGCCGCCAGCGATTCGGGCTGGTCCATTTCGCCGTCACCAAGGAAGGCCCAGACCTTGCGGCCCTGGTGCTGCTTCAGCCCCCGGTATTCCAGGTAGCGCATGTAGCGGGCTTGATAGGCCGCCGTCAGCGGGCCCAGGCCCATCGACACGGTGGGAAACTGCCAGAACCCGGGCATCAGCCGCGGGTGCGGATACGAGGACAGGCCCTCGCGTCCGGCTTCGCGGCGGAAGTTGTCCATCTGCTCGGCACTGATGCGGCCTTCCACGTACGCCCGGCCGTAGATGCCCGGGGCCGAATGACCCTGGATGTAGATCATGTCGCCGTCGAAGGTTTCGGTGCGTCCACGGAAGAAGTGATCGAAGCCCACGTCATACATGACTGCTGCGGACTGGTAGGTGGCGATGTGGCCGCCGACATTGGAATGCCTGCCGGCACGCAGCACCATCACCATGGCGTTCCAGCGGATCATCGCGTTCAACCGCCGCTCGATGGCCAGGTCACCCGGGTAGGCGGGCTGGCGTTGGGGGGGAATCGTGTTGGTGTAGGCGGTCCACGCGCGGGTGTGCAGGTCGCCATGCTGCTGCACATCGAGTGCATCGAGCTGGTCCAGCAGATAGTGCGCGCGGGGGCGGCCGCCGGCCTCGATCACCGCCTGCAGGGACTCGCGCCATTCGCGGGTTTCCTGCGGATCGGCGTCGAGAGGGAAATGTGCCTGGTTCATGCTGCGTCTCCAGAGAGCGCCGGTTCTGCACCTGCACGGCACCGCCGGCAGGTCGACAGCTCTGGAGCGGAGTCGCGCCGGCAGGTCCGTGGCGCGGGGGCGGCCGTGGTGGCTGCCGAGGGGACAAGCGTAGGCGCCGTATCGGCTGGCGGGTAGACGGGCGACGATTGGGTCTGCGCGAACCTTCGCTTGGCCATGCAGCGCTGCAATGCGGATGTCATCGTTGGTGTGCACCCTGCTGGGTTTTCCAGCCTCGGGGTGGTTGGTCGGTTGTGAACAGCGTCAGGATCTGGGAGAAGAGCTACGCCTTGCGGCGCCGCCTGCTGCGTGGCTTCTTCCTTCGGCGTGGTTCACAGGTTGCCGATGCCGAGGACCTGGCCCAGGAGGTCTACCTGCGGCTGCTGCGCAGTACCGGCGAAGATGCCCAGGCGATCGAGAACCCCGAAGCCTATCTGTTCGCGGTGGCGGCCAACCTCGCGCGTGAACAGGCACGCTCGCGCTCCGGCCTGCCGCAGATCGAGGACGTCGACCTGCTGGCCGAGGTACTGCGCAGCGAGGAGGACATCGAAGCTGATTTCGAGCGGGCACAGCGCTGGAGCGGAATCCGCGGCGCCATCGCGCAACTGCCGCCGACGACGCGGCGGGTGATGGAGCTGCACTATCGCGATGGGCTGGATTGCCGGCAGGTGGGGGCACAGCTGGATGTGTCGGTGCACATGGTGCGCAAGCACATCGGCAAGGGACTGGATGCCTGCAGGAAGGCGCTCGGCGCCGGGAAGGATGGATGAACCGGCAGGAGCCTGCAGCGATGGATGACGATGTGGCCGAGCAGGCCGCGCACTGGTTCCTGTGCAACCGCGAGGGGGACCTGAGCGCCGCTCAGCGCATCGATTTCATGGCATGGATGAAGCGCTCTCCCGAACACATACGCGCGTACCTGCATGTCCTGCACGTGCACCGGCAGGTTGGCGCGGTGATGGTGGCGTACGGACAGGAGCAGGGGGACCGGGCCGCGCTGCCGGAGTTGCCGGCAACGGCGAAAGTCGTGCCGTTGTTTGCCTTACCGGTGCCCGTGCCGCGCGCCGTGGTCGCATCGCGATCACGCCGACCACTCTGGAGGCGGGTGGCTGCGGTGGCCTGCTGCCTGTTGCTGGTGGCCGGACTGGTGCCGTGGCTGATGCCTCGCGAACAGATGCTGATCGCCGGCCACGGGCAACTGCGTGAGGTGGTGCTGGCTGACCGGACGCAGGTGCGCCTGAACGCAGACAGCCGTCTGCGGGTGAACATCGGCTGGTTCAGCCGTCGGGTTGAACTGCTGAGCGGCGAGGCCACGTTCGATATCGCAGCGGATCACCGGCCGTTCGAGGTGCAGGTTGGCGATCTGCGGATGCGCGACATCGGCACCGTGTTCGATGTGTCGCGCCGTTTGCAGAGTACGCGCATCGGCGTGGTGTCCGGCGAAGTGGAGGTCTGGACCGCCGGCAGCGGGCAACGACGGCTGGCGCAGCTGCCTGCCGGGAAGGTGGTCCAGGTCGATCACCGCAGCCATGCGGTGCAGCCATTGGAAATACCGATGTCCATGCTGCTGGACTGGCAGCAGCGCCGGGTGTCGTTCCGCGATGAGCGGCTGGACGAGGTGGCGGCTGCCTTCAACCGCCACAACCAGGTACAGGTGCGGCTGACCGATGACGCGGCGCGCGCGGCGCGCCTGTCAGGCAGCCTGGAGGCGCACCGGGTCGCAGCGCTGCAGGCATTCCTGCAGCGGGACGCACGCTTCGTCATCCGCCGCGAAGCGGACACGGTGTGGGTGTCCAGCCGTTGATCGCGGTTCGGCGAACGGTTGTCAGAAAAAATTCATCGAATCGGCGTTCTCCACTTCCGCCGATGCCGGCTCTTACTTGGGAGAAGCCGCCGTCGCATGCCGATGCGGTACCGGCAGTCCTCTCTCCTCCAAGGAACCGTGATGCGCAAGAAGCTCTATCTGTCGGTGGTACTGGCCTTGTCTCCCTGTCTGGGTGCGCATGCACAGGCGGCGTCGGCCAATGGGCTTGAGACCCGGGTCACCGCAGCGATCGCCGCGCAGCCGCTGAGCCAGGCGCTGGAGCAGCTGTCACGCAGTTCGGGCGTGCAGTTCCTGTATGCCGGCGCGGGCGCTGCACCCATGGCGGGCGCGGTACCGCGAGGAGCCACCGTCAAGCAGGCGCTGGACACGCTTCTGGCCGGCACCGGCCTGCGCTACACGGTGGTGGACGGCAACGTGATCGCCATCGACGCGGCACCGGTCTCGCGGGAAAGCCGGCAGGCCGCACCGGCATCGCGCCCACCGGAAGCGGTGGTGGCCCCGACCCTGGGCACGGTCAAGGTGATCGCCGCCCATGAGGTCATCGACCAGAAGAAGACCTCGCCGGTGATCAAGGATTCGGTGATCTACGACGAGATGGACAGCTATGGCGATGAGACGCTGGCCGAGAGCCTGATGGCCGCGCCCGGCCTGAGTGCGGTGGAAGATGCGGGCGAACCGCGTTACGTGACCGTGCGCGGCGTGCAGGCCAATCTCAACTACACGACCGTCGACGGCATCGCGATCGCAAGCGTGGGCGGCAGTGGCTCCGGCGAGCGCATGAACAACCTGCAGCTGATTCCCAGCGACATCGGCACCCGCACCGACATCTACAAGAGCTTCAGCGCCGAGCAGGCACCGGATGCCATCGGTGGTGTGATCGACATCATCAGCCGCAGCGCCTTTGACCGCTCCGGCAAGTACGTGTTCGCCGATGTGGCCGGCATCCATTCCACGGCCGAGACCAATGTGGGGCGCAGCGCGGGGGGCGACCACAAGACCCTGGGCCACTTCGGCAAGAGCGCCAAAGCGGTGTTCTCCAATCAGTTCGGCGGCGATGATCAGTTCGGCATCGTCGCGGTCGCGCGCTATGAACAGCGCTCGCGCAACAGCGTCAAGCGCTGGGTGGAATCGAACTACTACTACAACGATGCCGGCAAGTACCTCACCGATGGAACCACCGGCCCCGACGAGGCGAAAGGCTGGAACGGCCTGCGCGCGCCGGGCAACTTCAGCACCGGCACCTACACCAACTACATCACCAACTTCGGTGGCTCGGCCAAGCTGGAATGGAAGCCATCGGACGACCCGTTCTATGCCTCTCTGCTGCTGTACTCGTACCGGTTCTACGAGAACTCGACGATGAACAAGACCGATCTGTATGGCAACGCCAAGTTCCCGGTACGCAACCAGAGCGAGGACGGTGGCACCACCCAGATCAACAGCATCTACATCAAGAACCGCCACGACCGCTGGGACCGCAGCAACCGCGGCGCGATCGCCAGTTTCAACTGGGATATCGGTGACCTCTCGCGGCTGACCCTGCGTGCCGGCCACACCGAAGAGACCTTCCACAACAACCAGGTCTACTGGGGCGTGCGCGCCTACCCGAGCAACCTGTTCGTTGACTATGCCAACGACAGCCATGGATTTCCCAACGCTGTGGGTGTTTCCGATTCCAGCCTGCTGACCAGCTCGGCGTTCAAGCTCAATCCGGCGCAGGCCTATATTTCGCCGCGCGACGCCAAGGAAAGCATCGACAACCTGCGCGCCGACTTCAGCTACAACATCGATGCCGATGCACGCGGTTTCGGTCTGGCTGCCGGTGCCGAGTATCGCCACCTGAAGATCTGGCAGGACATCGATTTCGATTACTACAAGACCAGCGCGACCTTGAATGACTATCTGTACCCGGGTTCGACCCTGCTTGGCAGCGTTCCCGGTTTCCCGTTGATCGACAACCGCAAGTGGCATGACGAGCTCTACCCGAAGCTGGGCAACAACGATGCGGCGTACCCGAATGCCGACTTCACCAGCGATTACAAGTACGTGGAAGACATTGCCAACGCCTACGTGTCGGCGCATTACGCCTGGGACCGGCTGCTGCTGATCGGCGGCCTGCGCTACGACCACACCACCTTCGATGCGTTCAGCCCTTTCAGTGAGGATGGTGGCACCACCTACACGTCTGCATTCCGCAAGAGCAGTGGCGGCTACAACAACCTGCTGCCGTCGCTGAACGCCACCTTCAAGCTGAGCGAAGACCAGCGCCTGAGGTTCTCCGCCAGCCGCACGCTGGGCCGGCCGACGCCCAGCAACATCGCCCAGGCCACCAGCACCAGCTGCGGCGACGACGAGCTGGGCGGAGGCTTCTGCACCATCAAGCAGGGCAATGCCTCGCTGCAGCCGCGCCGCTCGACCAACCTCGATCTTGCCTGGGACCTGTACTTCAACGGCAACAACGGCCTGGTCTCGGTGGCGTTGTTCGACAAGGTCATCAAGGACGACATCTACACCCTGACCACGTTCGAGAACGTCGGCGACATCCGCTACCGGATCACCCAGCCGATGAACACCGATGAGTCGACGCTGCGCGGTGTCGAGTTCGCGGTAGCCAACCGCAACCTGCAGTGGGGCCGCCACCGCTTCGACATGTACCTCAATGCCACCCGCCTGGACGGGCAGACCAACTACCGCATCAGCGACGGCAGCGAGCGCCGCCTGGACCGCCTGCTGTACCAGCCGGACTGGTCGGTGAACGGCTCGGTGATCTGGCGCATGCCATGGAAGAGCTCGCAGCTGCGCGTATCCGGCACCTACCGCAGCCGGATGCTGGTCGACTTCGGCGATACCCAGTGGCTGGATTCGTACTACGACCCGTACATGACCTTCAACCTGGCCTTCAGCCACAAGGTCAGCAAGCACGTGACGCTGAAGTA
>Ga0256885_1000124_pt1 | contig 23165 bp, 2 predicted proteins | sample MC6MC0493MT_FD_186344 | JGI IMG/M metagenome (GOLD analysis project Ga0256885, IMG submission 186344) | Metatranscriptome of enriched soil aggregate microbial communities from Iowa State University, Ames, United States - MC6-MC0493-MT... | ecosystem: Environmental > Terrestrial > Soil >...
CTTGTTGTCTTTCCCGATGCATGCGCCATATCGATCAATGTGATGGGCAAGCAAAGAAGCGGCCTTGATGTCAGGATCGGGGAAATGCTGGGCCAAAACCTTGAGCAATCCCTGGGTTGAAGATTGAACATCTACACGCAGATCGGTCAGAGCGGCTTGCAAAGTTTTCGTCTCAGACGAGGCCATGATTCGACAAAGTTGAATCAAGGATTCAGACACACTTTCGAGCTTGGTGGAAAAACATCCCGATACCAGAGTTTCTATCCGAGCCACGATACGCTTACCGTCGATGGCAAAACAAGAGGCAAGCTGGCAGATTATGGTCGAGGCATTGCGCAGCGAAGAGTCTCCACAGAAAGCACTGATAAGATGAGGAAGGCGGGTGAGCTGCTTTCTTCGTGATAAAACACTTAGCAACTCAAGGACAAATGCCAGATGGGGCTTGACGACAATGGCATCTCGGAAATGACCACTGATGACCTTCTCGATGTCGTTCAAGGGCTTGCACGCTTGAGGCAAAAGAAGCTGGACAGCGCTAACCAGTTGGCCGAAACATGCTGCGAAACAGCGTTGACGAGGCAAAGTAAGGATCATCGTCCAGAATTGAGCAGTACACGGGTCATTCTCCAATCCCGCATCGGATAAGTGTTGGTCTTTGTCTTCCTCTTCGACCTGGAAACTCTTGGCAGAAACAGACTTCAATAGACGCTCGACAGAGTCAATGGCCCGGCTGAGCTCAGAGATGTTCAACTTTTCAGCGATCAGCCGCAGTAGTTCGACGCTTCGCACTTCATCAGCTCCGACTTTTTGGAGGCAACGTAGCAATGGCGCAATTGACTGCACCGAATAGAACTGTTGGACAGATCCTTCGTTTGCAGAGCTCACTCCCAAGGCTTTGATAACCTGCTTGTGATCTGGTGCTTGCTTGGCGATGAGTTCCAATCCAAGATTCAGAACAGTGGATGGATCCTTTCTCAAGACCTTACTCAAGAGAGGGCCAAATTCAGAAAGAAGATGCGCAGACTGGCGGAAGATTGATGAGATGTCACGGTCGCGAAGAGCAATAATCATCGGCAATTTCGCCGGATTACTGTTACCCAGATGAAGCAAAAAGAGGAGATAGGCAGAGGAAGAGTTGTCTGCAAGTTTGAGGAGAGCCTCGAAGCTCTGGAGCTGCAAGCAGGAGAGAGGATGTCGCTGCAGAAGAGTCAAAAGAACATGAACTATTTCCGACAAAGACCCGGCGAACGATTTTTGTAAAGCGATGTCGAAGACCTTTCCTGTGGCAAACTGTAGAGATGAAGCAGAAAGAAAGTCTTTCGCTGAATTCTGCAAATGACGGCTGGCAGAAGCGAGCGACTCCGGGAACTCTTTACAGCAGAGCGACTCAATCAGCGCATCAAAAGCGTTCCTGCTGCGATGGGAGACTGCAGGTCGGAGGACAGAAGCAACGAGCCGAATGCAGCGCGCCAACGGAAGAGGTTCCTGAAGCTTGGTACTGATTTCCGAAAGATCAGGATACGCGCCGTTCTGATACTGGGAAGGAAGGGCGACAGAAAGATCCTCTGGAGCATCTTCGTTCATAGCAATCCAAACAGAAGCTCGAAGGCACATCTCGGCAGCGCTGTATGGCGCCAGCTTCGAAACGAGGGCCGGGATGTCAACCACAGCATCATTTGCAATCCGGCATGCATAGACCGCTGCAACAACAGCCTTGGCATAGGGCGGGACATCCTTTTCATCAGATTCATGGATCGACTTTTCCCACCAATGCACTGATGCAAATTCTTCAGGAGTCTTCTCTTCAATAGACGTGCCAGAGATGAGAAGATCGTGGCTCTTGGTGGTGACAAGCCCAGCATCATCCACGACAAAGTCGTTCAGGGTCTGGATGTGGATGAGGTGAGAGAAGTAGCCAGCACTGCCTGTTTCTACAGTCACCTCAAACTCAATAAACTTCCGGCCAAAAAGGGAGAACTCCATGGAGCCATCTGTTGGGATCCACTTGCCTGTGTCCAGACGCCTCAAACGGAGGGATTTGATTGACGGAGTAGTGCTGTTCTTGGGGCAAATCTGGAACTTGAGGTTCACTGAACCTTTGTTCGAAATCCTGAACTTATGACTGGATTTGCCACCGGACTTTTTCAATCCGAATTCGAGCATGGCATGAGGAAAAACATCCAAAACGGGTCGCTGGAAAGAGAGATCCACGGAGAACGTTTCCATCTGGCCAGCCACGGTAGCATGAAACCCAACTTGATGATTGTACAGCGAAGTAGGCTTCAAAAACCCTTTAACTTCCTCCATACTCTTCGGCTTCACTCTCACGTGTTTCTTGTCCCAAGTGATGCCACTTGAAGGCAAGAAGTTCGCATCACCTCCAATCATGCCTGAGTTCTCAGCCTTGATACTGAACGGCACGGGCCTGATACGACCATCTTGATCACAGTGAGCTGCCCTGAAAGCACCCAACGACCCTTGATTGAACAAAACACCAGTCTTTGGAACGGGACTGATAGAAATCACGGGGTCTCCACAGAGAAGCTGTGTTTCGAGCTGTACCGGGCTAGTGCCAGGGAGGTGAACCACCAACGCTTCGGTAGTTCTACCAACCTGATCCATGAGGTACTGAACTGTGAACATGGACTGGTCATTGACAGCTGCGGTGGAAGAGGCAGGCGTGATTTGGATGTACTTAGAAGACGAAGAAAGCCGTACAGGAAGAGGGATGGAGCAAAGGTTTTTGACGACAACTTGGCGTTCCACTCTCTTACCCTGCTGAAGCTCAACACCAGGAAGCTTGCCATCGTTGATGTCTCGCCCGTCAATCAGAATGGAGTACTTCGGTGAAACCACGGCTCCTTTGATAGGAACTTGAAATCGCTGGATTACCTTGCCAGAACCCACGATCAAGGTCACTGTTCCTTTCAGTACTCCCTCCCAATTTGAGGCCGCGCGATCTAGCTTGACAGTGACACTGGCCTTGGAATAGGGGGCAAGGGTCATCGATCCGGGATAGCACGTGAGTGGAAGACCAGGAGAAGACATCGCAGCTTTTGCCAAGACACTGCATCCAGTTCGGTTCTGGATGGTGATCTGATGCTCTTGCACATCGTTAGCACCCGCAAAGACGTCCTTGAAATCAACTTCCTTCGTATCAATTTCCACAACCAAGGGCTCGACCTGAGCGGCGAGGGTGAGAGATACGGGTTTGGATGCACCATCAACTGCCAAGCTAAAACGGGAAGAAAAAGAACCGGCTTTTCCAGTGTCCAAAATGCAATCCACATGAGACCCAGCAGAATGCACAATCATGGAACGAGAAGGCGATAAAGAAAACGCTTTGGTATCGCTGCCTTCACAGGAAGAGATCTCCACAAAATTGGATCGACCAGTCGAATTGATCAAGTTCACCAAACGAATCGCAGAATCTGAGCCTTGCAAAATACATCCAAAGTCTAATCGAAGGTCTTCAGGCTCAGCGACACATTGGCCAGACATGCGATGGATGATGAAGGAAGCGGACTTCGTGAAATTGATGGTACTCAGGAGATCGTTTCGCAATTCGAAGTCGTCTGGCTTGAGCGGTACAGCCAACTCTACCATACGATCTGCGCGCTTCAGCCTGTTCTGTCGTCGGGAGAGGACATAGTGGCTAAACTGACTGAGAAGATAGGCAGCATGGAAGCTGGCAGTCCGATCATCAGCTCGTTGACAATCAAAAAGAGGTTTGAAGACTTGGACCTGCATCTCCCTCTCAGACAGTATCTTGAAATCTTCTGGATGCGAGGCCACAGCACCGGCGAGGAGAAGGAAGTAGGAGGCAAGAACGAAGAGGCTATCGGTGACGAATGCGAAATGATCCTGACAACGTGCTGAAGCAGCCAACAATTTGACAACTTTTTGTCTCATCCCTTCCGTGCACAGATTATTCACAGACATTTTCAAGTCGCGGGAGTCGTGCGAATGAAGTCTGCGCAACTCCATACTGATGTCTCGCACCGACTCTAGCAACATTGTCCAGGAGCTTTGAAGATTAGCTGCCAATCCCAGCGTTTGCCTCGCGAGCTGAGACGCCGACTGGAATGTCGCGGTACAACCGTCAAACTGGATCTCCAGACGCTTCATTTTCTCACTAAGCTCACCGATCAAATTGAAATGAGATCGCAGAGCCTTGATGAATGGCGAACTCTCAAAGTCTTGCTGATCTTGGGAGTTTTGGCCAAGGCTTTCGTCAACAACATTCTCCGGTCTCGGCGGCTCCTTAGATGCCATGAATCTGGGAGGTCTTTTGAGGTTCTTCAGGAGCTGCTCAACTTCTCGCAACAACACTGGGATCGTGTCCAGCTTCGAAATTGCTGCTGGTGGCGGTGCGGTGAGCATGGAAACGTTTATCCAACGTGGCTTACCATCAAAACCAGCTTTGACACGAACTTCAGAATCTCCATGTAAGAGAGAAAGATATCGGTTCTTCAGCAGGTCTGCCATGGAGAATGATTGGACTGACTTCTTGCCGTCTGGAGACTTGAGATGGAATGTAGTTTTGAAGGACGAGAAGTTCCGAATAGCTACAGTAACAAGACTGCCCAATGCAAGTGGCGCCTGCTGAGCGGACCCAAAGATAAAGCTATTGAATTTGCCTTTGAGCTTCTTGATGTTGGAGTCATCGCTATTGCTAGTCAAGCTTCCACCTTCAACATCAATACGCACATCGGCATCGAATTTCTTTTCATCACTGGAAGGCCCAGCCTGGATGGAGAAAGTCATATTGGCACATCCGAGATAGAAATCAGATTCATGGGGACGAGGAACATCAATCTTGTGCTCATCACACTGTTTGATTAAGAGAATGTACTTGTCCATCGTGTCGGTGAGCTTGTGGCCCCTTTCATCTTTGCAAGCCTCGATTAGTAACTCCATCTTCGAACGAATTTCTTGCTTATTGCTCTCGTACTTGATTTCTGAGGAGTGGTGGCTCGAACGAGCAATGGCATCGCTGTTCTTCCAGTCGTCCCAACGCTGTTTGACACGTTGTGCCCAGCTCTGATGCTCTCTCTCACGAGACATGCGCCGCGCCTCGAGCATTAGAGCACCTTCCTGCCTCCACATAGCCAGCGCCTCTTGGACACCACGCTGGACTGATCCAAACAGATTGGAAAGCTGAGCACTACGCCCAGCCACAAGGGTTTGTTGGCTGCGGGTGCATATTCTCATGAGGTCGTCCTCAAAAGCAAAGAGACGTTGCAAAAGGGCCGCGTTCCGACACTCTGTTGACAAGTTCGGCTGCAAAAGCGCCTCGACCTCTTTATGCAAATCACCCAGGCTTTGCCAGCAGTTGGAAAGAGGTACGAAACAAGCAAACTTCTGATGTAGCTCCTTCACTAGCTGGATCGCATCAGACAGAGACTGCAGATTCAGTTTCAAGAAAGGCACCACCGACACATCCTCCGCATTATCATGAATGATACTGACCAGATCCTCCAGTTTGATGGAATCCAGAGAGGAAACTGAGTTGCTGGGAGCTTGTTTGTCTTCGATGGGCTCTTTGGAAGAGCTGAGATGACGCTTGGAAAGAGAGTCAAGCAAGTCAGAGTACTTCCTGTCAGTCGCTATGGTCCATAATTGATGGGAGACGATGGAGGAAAGTTCATAGGTCTGCTGACATAGCTGAGAGAGCTCTTCACCATGCTGTTTGGCTTCACATGAAAGAAGGAAGGATTGCTGCACGAGTTTGTCCAGAGCACCAGAGATAATGGCATCAAACAAATCCGAGATCTCAGTGCCTACTCGAAGCTGCGACAATTGAACACATGTCTCGGTAATTTCTGCCAACTTCACACGGAAATTGGAGCCCTCTGCCTCTTTTTGATGGATCAGGCATTTTAAAACCAGAGACAACGTCTTGGCAAGGCATTCTGAAGACCACGATACAAGCAAGAACTTCGGACAAAACTTGTCAAAGGTTCTCTGAGCATCGGACAGAACAGCAAAAGGGCTAATGGCGTATCCATATGAGCCATAGACAGCATGCCGTACAATCGCCGAACAAAGGGACGGCAGAACAACTTGAACATGGTTTAACTGTTCTACAAGCCCAGCTTCGTCTTGTGGAAGAACGATTTCATCCATTTCATGCCGACGAAGAGCTGTGCGATAGTGTTGAAGGGCCTTGTGAACAGGATCGAAAGCAGATCCAACTGGTCGCTGGATGATCGTGATGTTTTCACAGATGGACAGAACCTTGTGCACGAAAACGCGATACACAGACATAGAGGATTGGAACTGAGGTAAAGACGCTTTGCCACAAACATCGTCAATCAGACCGAGAGTTTCAACAAGATTGAGGCTTTTCTCCACGACAGAAGCTGTGTCACCTTGGCGCGTTTCATTCAAGAGGCTGATGACATTATCTCGGAGATCACGGCTGAGATGCCTCAACCCTTCGGTGATCGTGTTCTGCGCTGAAAAGTGCTGGACCAGAGAAGCAAAACGCGGTCGCTGCTCATACATACGGACAAAAGCGTCCAAAGACATGAGAAACAGCCGCAGTAGCGAGATTGCAGTCTTGGAAAGCTCAGAATCACGAAGCGACTTGGTCACAACTGCTCTGATCTTCTCGACTACTGAGTCAGCACATTCAAGCAGATGCTCCAACTCCTGAATCTCGGAGCTATCTGATCCATGTGGACTATGAATGTCCTGCGTCACGAAAAGGGCGATATCATCGATCCTTCTCTTGCCAACATCGTATGGAGATCGTGACTTACTTTCCTGCCGAGATTGAGCCTTCTTGCCTTTAGAGTGAGACACGAGACGAATAAACTCAGAAAGCATGCTCGAAAGCACTTCGAAGTCTTGTGAAAGCTGCTTGGAGAGCTCCGTCGCTTCTTGCTTTTGCTTCTGCTCTTGATTAGCATCCTCCTGCTGGAGCTTGTGCTTACAACTCAGCAGTTTGTCCTCGCAGGCCTTCTTCTCCGTCAAAAGACCTGATAAATCCTTCATTTTCCTTTCAATACTCGGCTGCACAGTGGCGATTTTGGCCTTGTCAGGGTTGGGCTTGGAGAGGAGAGACCTCAACTCCAACTCATCACGCGAAAGGACGCCTTGCAACGTTTTGATGCTGTTATCGACTGAAGAAATATATTTTTGCAGTGTCGAATGTTGTTGCTGCAGGACTTCGACGTTCCCAGATGAAGACTGAGTGGGGCGGAACTCACTTAGACGGAGGGAGCTGAGCATGACCGAGCAAAGGTTGGCAACAGCCAGGGAGAGATACAGTTGAGCAGGTAAGCAATCCTTGATGGAAGCAAACAGATGAGAGTATTGACACCCGGAAAGAACATCCACAAAGTTAGAAGCACACAGATTGATAAGGCTGGTGAAATCATCCTGTGATTCAGAGCTGAACACACCGCAGTCTTTTGACTCAAACAACTCTTTCTGCTCCAGCGGAGTAAACATGAGCTGAGAAGGATCGCGTCCTTCCGAAAGCGTCGATTCGATTTTCTCATACGCGGAAAACAGAGATGCCACCAAGGAGGAGTGTTCGGGCATGAAGAGCGCGAGATCCATCAAAGTGAAAGAAAGAGGCTCGACAGCAGCAGAAGACCTCTGGTCAAAAGACTGGAGCTCATTTCGAATGGAAGTTGAAAGCTGGTGCGTGTGGCGCAAAAGTGAAAACATCGACTGGACTGATAGAGAAGTGTCGGACAGATGCGTTTCCCAAGGCTGACAAACATCAGCTAGTGCAGAGTAAGCTCCGGTGTACTTTGATACGCTGTGATCAAGCAAGATATCACGGCGGTAGATAAGGAACTCTTGCAGCACCTTGTCCAATAGCTGCTTGGCAACAGAACGCGTCCATACTTGATTGCCGAGGCGCAAATCTTCAAGAGCTTTGATCAAGGCTTCCGAATGGACCACGGCACAAAGGTCGGAGAGCTTCTCGATCGTTCCATCCTCCAGCTTTGCATCATGGAGACCAGTCAGTGACCGAGCCTCATGAACAAGATCGAACCAGCATTGTAGTTGAAGATTGGTTTGCAGGAGCTTAGGAATGTCAGCGGAGGACCTGGCTGTCCCCTCAAAAGACTTCAAAAGCACAATAAGCTGCCCTGCGCCCACAACATCCTTCAACGAATCAGCGCACTCCAAAGGTTTCATTTTATCCGCGCGGAAATTGTGCTTGGGGAAAGCCGCGTCAATACGAGATTGCATGGGATCCGACTTATCCAGCAGAGTACGATACTCCATGAGCATACGTCTCAATGTCAGAGGAAGAGAGAGAAGCTTACGAATCTGCTGCTCGTGATACTCATTCACCCGGTCTCTGGCCTCAGTAAGGCCAGACTGCGCCTGGCGGATAGCTCGGATGATGCCACGAGGAACAGGGCGGATGCGATTGGCCTCTTCAGACACATTTCCCAGATCCTTCAATGCAGAATCAAGCTTTTGAATCCAGTTTTGAGCGCGGAATCCGAGCGATGGCTGAGGCTCTTGGAGAGGCTCTGGGACTGTAGATGCTATCTCCGTCTCAGCACTTGAAATCTTTGAAAGACAGAGCGACGCTAAGATAGTTCTGAGGCCGTGCACGTTTTGGACATGAGGCGATACACCAAGCTCGTCCAAGATGCCAATCAGTCTCAACTGCTTCTCCTGGAAAAAGTCCGAATCCCTCGGGATTTGGACTTCAAGCTCCCCAGAATTCTTGCGCAAAGACGCTGCAACAGAAGAAGCGAGCTCTAGACAGAAACTGGCAGCGCCTTCAGAAGCCGAGTAAAGCCTGCTGAGATCAATGTGAAGCATCTTTTGACAGTACTGGGTGAAGAAATTGATGACACGGAGGGAGCGTTCAACCACGTCAAGCGACTGCTGGTTAGACTTCATCTGGGGCGATGTTTCGTGAATCTTCTTGATTAAGATATCAGGAACCATCCAGTTTCGAGATCGCTTGAGATGCTCCATTTGATAAACCAGCTTGCACCTCGCCAACAAACTCGACGGGATGGTGTCTCGAACTCCCTTGTGAAACGCTTCACTTAGGCGACGAGAAGCTGAAAAGCTTGAAGCAAGGCCCTTGAGCGTCTTACTGACTTCACTGGTCACAACCTCGGAGGCCAAAGAACACAAGGTTTGATCCAGACAGCGAACTGCAGACAAGAGAGAATCCACATGAGACATATCTTCTTTGATTTCCACAAACTCACTGCTGAGCTTCTTGTCCATGTCAAGAAGTGTAAGCACATCGGACTCGTTGATCCCACCAGGGTTCACACCATCGACAGGGAATGAGGCGAGAGCGCCCAAAACCAGAAAGGCCTCTGACTGCTCTGCAGAGACCTGGATATCAGGCGGCAACACCAATTGCGCCTTCATCTCGTGACAATGGACTGTCGCCTTCGAAGCAAGGGATTGCTTGAACTTTTCCATCCACAAGGAAGCGTTGTTTGAGCGGCACAAATGATGAACCGTGACATGGTCGTCTTCCGTCATCGAATCGAAGACAAACACGGAGAGCCTACTCGCTTCATGAAGATCGGCAAAAACGAGCACCTCGATCTGCGCTGAAATGTCGAAGTCCAGCCTTTCAGCAGCATCATAACCGGAAATGAATCGCAAAGGAAGCGACTTCCCAGAAAACTGCTCACAGAAGAAAGAAAAGCCGATCGAGAGCAAAAACAGCTCGGATTTGGACAGAACGAGTGGTTGATGCCGAATAGCCTCTGCAATCTTGCCCCGGAAAAGGAAGTCTGTGATCGCTGCTGGATCTCTTGTCTTTGGGAAAGAGCCGGCATGGAGAGTGTCACAGAGATGTGAGTGGGCAGTGGTAAGACGTGAAGCTCTGTATGACTCCAGGAAAAGATAATCAGACTCGCCCATGAGGCGAGCAAGCCTTTGGCGAAGATCGGAAAGACGAGAGGAGCTGTCTGGGGAGAGGCTTGATAACTTCTCGATACAGTCTTTGTAAGAGAGCTCAACCTCACGAATTTCATGGCAGAGCTGAACATGGGCTGTTCGAAGGGTAGCCTCGAGCTCCCGATTCTTCTTATGGAATTCTTCTGGTTGGTCCACCTCACCGTCGTGCTGGTGGCCGTACAGGGTGCTCAAGGCAGTCACATACTCATCAATAAGCTGCTCCATGCTCGAACTAAGAGTTTGGTTGGCAGGCTCTGACGAATCGTTGAGCATCAAAAACTCTGTTTCAGGATCGAATAGAGACGCATCACCAGGCATAGCAGAAACGAAAGGCGAGGCAAAATCTTGAAGCTTCTGCTTAGCGGCGACTAACAACGATTTGGATGTTTGCGCTTGCTCTTCAAGTCCTTGAGTAGCCTGCTGCCTCCTCTGTATTTCTTCATCTGCGAAGGAAATAGCTTCAGACAACAAGCAATCCGCCCTTTGACTGACTTCTGCCCTGCAAACCAGGGTCTCCAGCTGGTGAAGAGCAGAGACAGAAATCTTTTGCTCGCGATCCGGCGACAACAAGGAGAGTAGCTGAAGATGGGATTCCCAATGACAGGAGAGCCATGTGAGCGCAACTTGGAAAGCCTGAATGGGCTGGCTCGAGACGCCAGAGTTGATCAGCTGGTCGCTCAAAGCTTTGAGAGACTCTCTGGACATAACAATAGGCTGATCAAGTTCGTGTTGGAAGGCCCAGGCAGCACTTCGAGCCTTCTTATTCACAGCAGCCTGGATGGCAAGCTCCCTGAGCTCCGGCACAGTCGACGTGATCTGCCTCAGACTAACAAGAACGGGCTTGAAGAACAGGAGCTGATGAAGGTTCTGGAGGATTTCCGTTGACATATTGCTGGACGAAAATGCTGGCAGGGAGAAAAGTTGAATAAACTTCTCCATTCCCAGCACAAGTCGAGATAAGATGGCATTTCGCTGCTCCGAATCATTGAATGAAGTGGAATGGACAAACTTCTTCACATGATCTTTGAGTTGCGAGCAGTAGAACTCAAACTGCTTCATTTCAGTGTGCAGCTTGTCAGCTGGGCGGAAAGAAATGACCTTCTCGACATGACTAACAAAAGCCTCTCTCAGGGTAGAAACATCCCTCAGATGAATCTTTTGCTTCAGAAGGTTCTCACACTCGTAAACCAGGTCAGAGCTGTCTGGGTAAACTTGAGCGATGATGGTCAGGATCATGGAAGAGGCATCAAAGAAACGACCGGAATCAGGGCAGCGAGCCAAGATGCTACATGCCTGGACCAGGAGCAGCTCTTCCACACCAGACAGAAGCGGAAGCAGAAGTGACTGGAACTGCTGCTGCCAAAGCAACTGAATTTTATTCTCAACCAGGAGTCTGGGGTATGAGGCTCTGTTGAACTCCTCTGATTGCAGTAACTTCTGGATACGGGACGCAACCATACCATGCTGAGAGCTGTGGAGAAGTGAAGCCGTATAGAGCTGAAGCAAAGAGAAGACCACGGCCTTTATTGGAAGCACACCAGACGCAATCATCCGAGACGCCGACTGCGAGACTCTGAGCAAGGTTCGGGGAGAGTGAGAAAGGCCGGCAATAGACAAAAGCACCTTCGAAGCACACAGCGACTTGACAATGGAATGGACTTGGACACAAAGAAGTGCCAGCTCTTTGCCACCGCTGACTCCGTCAAAATCTCTCAGGATCATTGACAGCATTTCGCTCGATGAGGCATTATCCGGCGTGAGATTTGCATCGAGATCTGGAAAGCGAATGCAGATAGTTCGATTCAGCAGCGCTCCAGAAAGCTTGTTGGAATGAGTGCGTTGAAAATCTGCCGTGCAGAATACTCTGAAGTCTGGATGGATCGTGTTATTGTCTCGAGTGAGAACCTCGTCGTTGGACGCTTCGTAGAGATTGAGCATCGGCCGCTCCTCAAAGAGGGAGTTAAGCCTCTCGATGACTTCCGGAGGGGCACTATTGATGTTATCCAGCAACACCCAGTGGCCTTGGCGCATGGCTTGGACCAGAACCGATTCAACGAACACAAAAGCCAGCTCGTTCTTCTTGGCTGTCGCCGCTTCAATCCATTTGATGCGTGCAATCATTCTGGAGCACGATTGAATCAGTTTCAGCGTCAATTGCAATACCCTCCTTGGAACTGGGTCTTGACCCTGGCTTACAAGTTCTAACGCTCCCTGAACTTCCTTCAAGGCTTCAACATCTCGGCTCGTGGCGAGCTTGAGGTCTTCTGAAACTTCCTGCTCAGGTAGGTTTGGCGTAGACGCGGAATCAGAACTGAATCTGAGATTAAATGCCTTTCGGATAAGAGAGGACAGCTGCACGCGAACCTGGGAGGAAACTGAAGGCGAAACATGGAGCAAGAAGTGCTTGATAACACTTTCAAACAGATCATCAACCTCGGGCTTGATTGTGTAAGTCTTAGTTGTGGTTCGAAGAGGCAGTAATTGACCAATGAGGTCTGAAGTTTCAGTGTTCTGGTTCATGTGGATGATCTCCAAGCGTCTCGAGCACAAAGAGGCCAGCTCTTGAATGGAAGCTGTCTTGCCTGAGCATGTTGGTCCTTCCACGAGGATGGCTCTTCCGCTTTGAACAGATGCAGCGATAGCTTCGAGATGCTGAACAGTGCTGGCGGTGTGAACTAAGCCATGAGCAGGCGCGAGCTCTTCGCCGCGGGCCAGGTAAACAGCGCCGACGCGAACGAAGGCTGGAGCGCTATTATCAATCGATGATTCACCTCCATCACCCATCTGAGCTACAGGGAACCATTTGCCAATGATGGAACCGACAGCCTTTCGATCTTCACTGCTCTCGAAATGTCGAGCGAACACAAGATCCATGAACTTCCTCAGTGCGAAAACCTTGGCAGAATCAAAGCTATGGACGGAGGACGAGGCTGACATAATATGGTCGCGCTGGTCCCGGATATTCTCACGAATGATATCCACCAGCTTGATCAAATCTCGCAGATTCAGCTCGGCGCTCCCGGCAAGACGGCCGATTGTCCTTGATCGGATTCCGAGGTTCACAGACTTGAATACCTCAAAAATGCTTTCAACTTGGTCACTCAAGACTTCTCCTTTCGCAATCAAGTGGCCAAAGATGCTGCGGACAATTACGGCCAGTTCTTGGTCGTCATAAGGCTCCAGCTTGACAGAAGTAAACAGATTCTTTAAAGATCTGGGAAGTCTGTTCCTTCCGCCACCAAGCGTGGACGGGTTCATGCACGCGAAGATTCGCACGCCTCGAAGATCGATGGTCTCATCCGTCCCGGGCACGCGGAACGACAAGTTGCCGGGGTCCAACAAAGGCGCCAGCCCTTCCAAAACAGAGGATGACGCTAAGTTGATCTCGTCCAGCAAGATCCACCGCTTTTGCTTCAGACTCTTGGTGATGGTACCATCTTGCCACACGAAGACCCTCTTGCCTCCAATCAACTTCGGGATGAGAGAAGCAAAGAGCTGGTCCAAAGTCGTACTGCCGCTGAAGTTGATGCGCTCGCACTGTTGGCCAAGAAGCTGGGCGGCGGCCATAACTGCCATAGTCTTGCCGATACCAGGAGGACCTTCGATGAGCAAAGGGGCCGTGCCAGCAGCAATGACGCGAGCCAAGTTATCAATCAGAGTGGGAGTCGCAGTAACTTTGAGAGAGTCCCATAAGTCCTGTGCGCTTTCGACCTTCTGCTCGGTGTTGAAGTGAATGCCGCAATAGGCCATCTGGATTCGCCCATCAGGAAGCAGATGCAGCGGCCGTTCGCAATGGCTATGCACCGGAGGTTTGAAAAGATGGGCAAAGCTCTTCAGCTGTTGCTGCTTCTCGATGTACTCGTCCACGATAATCTTGCCCTGACGGAAATCAGTGACATAAAAGAACCGGAAGCCAAGCATGATGCGCGCTTCCAGGGACAGCTCCCCTGGATATGATTTGATAAAGGACAAGAGTCTGAAGAGCTGATGAACATCGCGATGGGCTGACAAGTTGTCAGCTAGAAGGACAGAGCGTAAGGCAAAAAGCAGATTGACGTGATGGGAACTCTGGGAACTTTGCTCCCCAAACGAATCTGCCACCATCTGACGAAGCTCAGATTCAACATAAGAGTCGACATAGATCACGGTAAAGCGCGAGAGAGTCGCTGGACTGAGGTTGAGACGACAACCAGGTTCATGGTGCACCGAAGCAAATACCTGGAGCGACGGAGCAAGATAGATGTCACTCGAGTTGGCGATCGACGAAGAGAGAGTGATGTCTTCAGAAATGGAGAAGCTCGGGCTGGTCTCGAGAAGACTATTCAAACGCTCAGTAACAGAAGCTGAAGGAAGATCAAAATCTTCCAAAAAGACGCTGCCACCCTGCTTGCAAGTTTGAGTCACTGGGCCATCCCGGAAAACAAACATGTGCTCAGCGTGGGCATCGACAGCTGTGACAAAACTCCAGAAATGTCGCAACTTGCAGAGAATCTGGGCCAAGCACGAATCGTCCACAAAGGTGGAAAAGAGAAAATCACATTGTTGAAGCACGTTTTCGACGACGTGCACCAGCGCATCCGAAGGTAGAGGACGAGAAGCAACCTTGGCATGAGAATCATCATCTTCCTGATCTGCTGAGTGAGGGAACTGAGAAGCACTGGTCTCGTCGTGAGGAGCATGAGAAGCCTTGGTCTCGTCATCAAGAATCTGATCACCCTTGGTCTCGTCTTGAGGAATCAGCACATGCTGATGGTGAGCGTAGGTCTGGCCAGGATCCTCCTCAACATGGGTGCCAGGGAGTGGTTCCTCACCAGGATACTTCTCGTCGTGCGAAGCAGAGATCGTATCAAAAACGAAATCTTCATCTGCGCTGTTGGCCGAAGACTCCGAAAAGAAGGAAGCACTCTCCTCAGCGTTGATGTCCACGACCGAGTCAGAGAAAAACAGCGACTCCTCTTCACCATTGTCCACCTGATCAGGGTCCGAGAAAAACAGCGACACTTCACTCTCATCGTCGAAGTCGTCATCCGAATGGCAAACGTAGGTTTCGTCCACTGAAGACAGCTTGTGCTCCGATACATCGTCCAGCGGAACAAAATCATCTTCATAATCGAACCTGCCGGGCTCATAGTCCTGCTCATCATCTTCGAATGAAAGCGCATCAAGAGGCTGCTGGCGATCATCCAAGTCCGCAGAAACATCGACTGGAGGTTCGAAGAACGATGACAGCTCACCACTTGCAACTTCATCAAGTGATAGAAGGAGATCGGCTGGGTCTTCCGAAGGATGCTCATAAAGCTTCTCCTCGTATAGCCGACGATTGTCCTCCTCCAAAAGAGCATCCATATACTGTTCGATGAGCTTCGGAAGGGAGGAGGCAATGAGGTTCGACAGAAGCGCTTCGGACTCCTGAGCCTCGGCCGTGGCAAAGACAGAGGGGTTCCTCGAAAGAAGACGGAAGCGTGCCAAAAACTCGCTGGCCAACTTGGGCAAATGATTCAGCACGTCGGAAATGGAATAGGGCTGAATGGATCCAAGAAGATCCGCTGATTCAGTATCCGGATTCAAAAACACCTGAGTAAAGTGTTGATCGCCATTGATTTGAGACCATGTCTTGACAAGAAGAGACTTGAAACTGGACGGTCCCAATAAAAGCACAGGTTCGCCACAGCTGACTGCAAAAGCAATCCTGGCGAGCTGCTTCAAAAAGGATCTGGGAGGACATTTCGAATCCACAAAGAGAGGAGAGTTAGCCAGGGTGCCACGCCGCTTCACTGAAACAGATCCTTCACGAAAGTGGACGAACTCGCCGTCTTGATAAACCTGGACTTGGTCAAGGTCGCTCAAGCGCAGACCACATTCTTGGAAGACCTTGGCGATGTGTTCCTGGGAAGCCACATCTTCAGCTGAAAAGCGCGAGCCAAGGAGCGAGTATCCAACTGAAGCAAACGAAGTGGACTGAAGACGCGAGTAGCGACGGACCCACTTGATGATCTCGCGCATGGACATCGAATCGCGCATTCGGAGGTAGATATCGGCTAAAGTGGAACTCTGGCCTCTATCCATTTTCCGAGAGGAGACGGCGGAAGAAGGTTCTCTTCGATTGGAGATAATCTCAACCAAGTCTTCTCGGTCGAACTTGCTCATCTGAATTTCAATGAATCGGCTGCGCAGAGAGATGGGAAGCTTGTACCTGTTGGCATAAGTGGAGGGATTTTGAGTCGCGAAGAAACGGAATCCCGGACTCACTGGCAAGACCTTGCTAGTGCCCGGAACGCTGACCATCTTGCTACCTTCAAGCAGAGGAAAGAGAAAGGAGAGGATGGATGAATCGCACAGGTTGAACTCATCACATAAAAACCACCCTCCTGCAAGGAGCGCGCGAGCCAAAGGGCCAGGATGGAAAACGAAACCATCGCCGCTGGGCAGATACGATCCCAAATAATCCTGCACAGTCGTGTTCTCGCTGTTGTTGACTCTCTCGAGGGAAGTGTTGCGGATACGGCTCAAAGCCGCAATCAAAGTGGACTTGCCCACAGCGGCAGCGCCTTCAAGCAACACTGGGGCATTACAGTCGACCGAGGCCAGAACACGCTCAGCATACTCACGGCGAGTGGCAGTGAACACATGCTCTCCGGTGGAATCCTTCAGCTCGGCCGCATACTCGACGCCTGCAACGTGTAGGCCAAGCACTGAACGAACAGCGGTCTCCATCATTTCACGATGCTCGGTAGCAGAAAGTTGGCCGTGAAGAACCGTCAGATAAGCTGAGTACAAGCTCGAAGCCAAGTTGAGATGGCGATGCTTGCTCTGGATCATGAAGGTCGCATCGATTAAACGACAGAAGGAGCGGAAGGTGATGCTTAACGGCAGACGATGAGTGGTCGCGGACTGGAGAACGGTCCAGCACAGGTTCAAAACCAGAGCTTCGTCCACGCCTTCCTGCAGGTACACCCGAGCTATGCTGCTTAGCTCGCTCATAAACGCATCCTTGCTGGTCTGGAAATCGTTCATGTTGATGATGCAGAAGCGATTGGCCAAAGCAGGAGACAACTCTGTTCCAGAAGAATAGGTCATAGTGGCGAGAAGTTGATACTCCTTGGCAACGCTCACGATGTCAGTTGAGCCTTTCTCGGTGAGCACGAGAACCGGAGGGCTTTCCAGAATGGGGTTGAGACGCTCGAGGACGGAGGCTTCGGCTTGATGGAGATTATCCAATAGACACCAGTATCCGTTCAACACAGATTCGGTCACGACTCCGTTCTCCCACTTGATGCGCTCTCCACCAGATTTGGTATCATTGGGACCATACTGACCAATGAGGGCGGAGGGCTCCGTTTCAGCGATCATACAAAGCTCCTTCACAGATGCTCCAGCAAGACCGGCAAAAGATCGAATAGTAGCCGATTTGCCGCAGCCATCATTGCCTAGAACAAGCACAGGCTGTTGAGCACGAATAGACCAAGCCATCTGCTTCCAGACGCGAAGAGCACGAGAAGTCATGGCAAAAGGCTTCTCGTAGGCAATAGAGCACGGCGGAAGATCAACCGGCACGTCCAGCTCGGATGAAAAGTGCTCCTCGAAAACCGAACGGATCTGTTGCACTGCACTTTGATGACGCATTCGAGAAGAATACAGGAGAAGACCCAGCTTGCCAATGAGCGCGGTGTGCTTGGCAGGTGAGATAAGCCCAAGGTTGTTGGAGGCCTCCTGGACCCAAAGGCTCATCCAAAGCGATGAAATCGAATAGAGTCCGTGCAATTCAATAAACTCCTTGGAAAGAAGCACACAAACCAACTTCTCGTGCGTCTGTTCGATCAGATCCAGAAGATGATCAGGTAGCGAAGACAGAAGGACAGGAGGTCGGTGCTCGATAGGAAGCTGGATATCGTCCATAACAACCTGCCTCGAGGGCTTGGCATCGACAATGCTGAAAGCGCCAACGTCTTCAAGGGGAAGTGGCCAGCCCTTGCTCCTGATGCAATTGTGAATCTGGGCGCGTCCTTCTGCTGATCGATAGCGCGTGCCATAGACACTCCACGCCTCAAAGGAAAGAATGCGCGACACTTCTTCCTTTGACAACGAAAGCCATCCGCTCGAGCAGCGAAGCCTGGCGTGCATTTGTTGGCACCACTTCAGCAGTTCACGGATAGTCACTTCGCCGTAGGCCGACTGCTCGCGGAACTTCGACTTGTCCCGCACAAGGTTGCGGATCTCAAGGTGGAGCCCGGCCATGGCAGAGGCCATAGCAGACGCCTCTAGCTGAGGAATGGCACCAGGCAGCCTGGCCTGAACAATTTGAACCAACTCAAGATCCGGCAGCTCTTGAAATAGGACGGCCACAAATCGATCCATAAACGAACGTGAAAGAACCTCACGCTTGCCTCGAAAATATCCGCTCGACGGGTTCTGAGCCGCAAAGAGGCGAAACTCAGGGTGCATCTCGAAGGTCAGAGTATGCTGTTCGGCGGAGCTTGGATTAGACAAGGAAAGCTTGCCGGAGTCAATGGCAGATTCGATGCACTGGAGGACATTGTCTGAAGCTAAGTTCAGTTCATCAAGAAGCAGCCAAGACCCTGACGTGAAGGCAACAGTGAAGGGCTGAGGTACGAAGTCGAACTGCTCGCGATTGTTGTGGTCAAGCTTCATCACGACCTTGCCCAGCAAGTCGTCGATCGTTAATCTCGAAGACATGTTGAAGCGAATAAGCTGGCAGCCGAAATGACGAGCGGCCTCAGCGACCGTGGCGCTCTTGCCGCAACCGGTGGCTCCTTCGAGCAAGACAGGTGTTCTGGTTTGCGCAAACGCCTCGATTCGTTGAATGTTCTGAAGCGTGGTAGGAGTGAGCACGATGTGGGGCTGGGACTCGAGCACTGATTCCTTCTTTTCCTCAGACACCTGCAAGGTCTGGGCAAAGCGGTCCACAGAGTGCATGTTCTTGCAGACACGGTCCAGTGCCGAACGGACTTGATCCAGGTCCTTGGATGACAACGAAGGACCCTTGTTGAAAACGTCCTGCTTCAGCTCCGGTCGGAAGAACTCCACAGCCGGGGATTCCTTCGCGTCGGCCTTGGGCAAGGGCATCGCTCCCAGATTATCCTGCAGCTGTTGGCGTTCGGACGGGGACAGCGAGATCATCTCCGCAAGTAGATAGGAGGCCTCGAGATAGACAGCTTCACAGCCCAGCAGGTCGATCAGGTCCACGACATACGGCTGAAGAAGCTGGCGGATCACACGAGCTAACGTCTTGTCGTGCAAGGCTCGCAGCAGGGAAGACAAGTGGGAGCGCAGAGCGTCAGGATGCCAGCCCTCGGAAGTACTACACAGAACACTGCCCAAAAGCTGGGAAGCGAAAGGGGTGCACCAGTTATGAAGCTCTTGCCAACGCTGCAGAACGAAGAGAAGGTCCGCAAAAGCCGGCCCGTCATCAATCACGGTTTCCTTCAGAACGTCGACCTTGGTCTTGTCCATAAGCTCAGCAGCAAGCAAGTGCTTTCGGGCCTTGTCTTCGCATTGAGAAAGCAAGAGGATGAGCAGCTTGAATAGAGAAGAGTGAACGTTCCGAGGCAGCTTGGTGAATAAGAGCAAGATATCGATCGACAGATCGGGCATCGACTGCACAATACAGCTGGGTCGCGCACTGCAGCCGAGAAGGCAAAGGTTTAGGAGAGCTTCATAGTCGACCAACTCCAGAGAAGAATGGACACACTGCACCGCTCTGTGCAAGTCGACGTGCGAAAAAGAAGATAAGAGGATTTCTCGCGACTTAATCTGAGTTGCCCACGACAATACTGGCTTAGGGACGGGCGGTTTGTAGAGGGGAATGAGCTGGGTCAGGAGCGGTGCAGAGCCGAACTTGGCAACAAAAACGATGAGTCGCTCCAACGAAAGGAGCAGATCTGCGCGCGAGAATGAACCAGCAGTACTCTCCAAGCCGCCCCATTGAGTCAGGCAAAGAAGCAAGAAGGGGATGGGCACGTCATTACTCAAGGGCAAACCCCAAGACTTCGAAGAGACGGCGGAAACCATCACACCAAAGCAAGCCAACAAGCCCTTCAGCTGCTCCAGAGCGAGAGCAGAAGCTGAAAAAGATTCGGCGAGGTTTGCAGCAAAGCAGCCAAACTTCTGGAAAAGAGTCTTGGCAGCATCTTCATGGAAGCTGAGGAAAGAAGAGTTGAGCAGCACATGCAAAGAAGACCAAATGTTGCCAGAATCCGAATTCAGGGCAAAGTCGAGCGCCTTCTCGATCAAAACGGATGCGACGGCCTGAGATGGACATAGCTGAGGATCGGAACTCAGTGCCAGGACGAGAAGGTGGAACATATCGGGCTGTTGATGCCGAGACTGATCAAGTGCAAAGTCCGCAAGAGCATTGAGACGTTCTTGAAGAGTGTCGGGAAAACGAAGACCATCTTTGATGATGAGGGCCAGCTCTTTGAACCGATCATGGAGCTGCTTGGCGGTACAACGGCTCAAAATCTGGAACAACAAGGTCTGGCAAGATAGACGAGGGTAGATGCTTCCGGACACGTTCGCATCCGTTCGCCTGTCCGACCAGAGCACTTGAACCGTGCTGCCTGCAGGAAGAGAGACGATGCCCCGCTCATTGGTCTTCACGTCATGGCTAGGAGTGATGGACTGAATGCGGAGAGGATTCAGGAAAGATCTCCAGAGACTCTTCAGATTGTCACCGCACAGGATAGCTTGGTAATCCTTGCATAAGCCGATCTGAGACAAAAGCTGAATAATCTTATCGCACTCCTGTCCTGAGGCCATGCGACCCTCCATCAACTGCAAGATGTGCCGGAATGTCATCAAAGGCCCGGCCTTGTTTTCGTCGGAGCTGGCGATATTGGACAGAGTGGTGGACACTGCTGGATTCAGAGAGTTGACTGAAGTCTCGGGTAGCTTGGGACCAGGGTTGGGAGAATCCAACAAAGGTTGATCTTGATTCGCGACGGTATCAGGTGGATTGGCAAGAGCATCGGGCTGTTTGACTTCAGGCTGCTTGGCTTCGGAACCTTCAAGATGGGGCGATGACTCGGGTTTTTGATCGGAAGAAACGGCTGGCTGTCTGGAAACCAGCACAAACTTACGAATGGCTTTTTCCATCATTTCGTATTCCTTGAGCGATTGTGCCCGATCGAAAAACCACGCCAAAAGACGGACCATCTGCCTTGACACAGGCATGGTACTGCCCTGCAGGCACTTCAGGGCGAAAGGCTCGATAATCACACGCAGGATACGAGACATTTGGGCTGCGTCGACCGATCTTAGACCCAGAAAATAATCCATATGGGGCGTGAAAAACTGCGCTCCACCACCTCCCATTTTGGCTTCCAAATTGTTGAGATGGTGCTCAAAAACGCTTGGTTTGTTGGAGATAGTGACGGCAGAAGAGCCAGCAGTAGACGCAGAGGCGGAAGAAGCTGAAAGGGAGGCAGGCGTAGGAGGAGAAGCAGAGACTCGAGTGAGAGCAACGCGGGGATCTCGACCATGGAGGTAATGGATGGCAGCGAAGTAAGATTTGAACGTTGCCGACTCTTGTTGCTGCTCCTCCTTGTATTTCTTGACGGCTTTGAATCCGGAGCATAGATTCTTGGCTGCATCAGCCCACTTGACACCTTTACTATTCAAGCCGATCCATACGTGGACGTGAGTGGTCGAGCTCGCATCGGTCAAAGCGATCAGGTAGACATGGCCATCGTAGAGATTGACCGAACCATCGAGATTCAAAGGAATCTCAACAGCATGAGTGCCAGCAAGCCAGACCCGAGGCGCTCGCCTTGAAGGTGTGCTCGAGCTTGGGCCCGGCGTTAGCCCTTCGGCTACTCCCGGTGGAGCAGCGGACATTTAAACCAAGCACAAGCAGAAACGAATCCAACTCCAAGCAAATTCTTCACGAACAACACGATCGACAGAAGTGGCGCTGGGCCGTGTCGGGCTGGGTGTTCACTGGTCCGTTTGGCCACACAATATTCGGCGCCAAAAAAAAAAGACTCGATGCCCGATATCGACAGAACAATTGGTAGCGAGCACGTTCCATGCATTGAAACTAAGACCACGCCAAAAACGGGAGCAGTCGCACCGAATTTTGCTTTCTTCAAAGTTCTCCTTCCAGCGGTCAAACTTGACTCAAAGCGTGGGTTCTATGATTAATGTTGGTCCATTCCCTTCCCAGCAGCGAGCAGCAAAACCAACGCACGGGGAGTCTTGAGAGCCGGCAGAATTCCTCCACGTTAGCAGAGCGCGCAACTGGGCTATGAAGAGCAGTAATATGTGGAAGAGAATCTTGGTGGACTGGTTCAAACGAATAAGCCCAATTGATAGCGAGGAGGAGAGGGAAGCCGTATCGGAAGACCTGTCTTGAGATTTCTAACAAAGTACGAGGCTGCCGAAAAAAGCGTTGCTTTCGCTGGAAAAAGATCAGGGTTATCACCCAAAATATGTTCACGCTTGGCCATCTCCGAGATGCTGATGTATGCAGGCTATCCTTCTCTTGCGTATAGGAAGAGTACCACAACGTCCGGCCGCGCTGTGAGGCTGGTTCTCTGCGTATCGAAAAAGTACAGCGATCGCAAATGCGAGGGAAGCTTGTCCATTGGAAGCTTGAAGCCTCGACGTATGGCCAGCTTCTGCAGCGAGGAGGGCAAATGGCCCAGATCGTGGGTATACTCCTGAGCATTACCAGCGATCGTCAGTTCCGTCAGCATCCAGAGGATGATTAAAGCTGTCGCCAACTGTCAAAGTCTGCAAGTTGGGCAAGTCGGCAGCACGGATAGGCAGGTCGACATACTGAGGCAGCCATAGTGAGCGTAAGTTCGCATGGCAGGTGGGCATCGCTCGAGACTCTGGTTGCGTACACAGACGTTGCCATTGAGGGAGAGAATGCAGTGCGCGAAACGAGATCACTTGCAAATCCAAGTAGCGTAACGATTCAGCGAACCGGTCCGCAACGTGGTCAAAGAACGAGGCAGATCGCCTTGAGGCAGTTTTGCATGGTAAATGAAAATGCGCAATGACGACGGCAGAGCAGGCAAACCATTCGCGAAAGAGCATCACAGGTCGAGACAGATCAAGCCAGGAGGCCATCCATCACATTCATCAGGAACAAGGTCCTTCTGATCGGCACTGAACTCGAACGGGGCACGTCTGTGAGTGAGGTGAGTGAGGGAGTGAGGGAGTGAGGCAGATCAGCCAATCGATAGGGCCGGCCACGTTGGCATCCTCGGCGTCAGTCAAGAAGTCGA
>Ga0256885_1000126_pt1 | contig 23078 bp, 19 predicted proteins | sample MC6MC0493MT_FD_186344 | JGI IMG/M metagenome (GOLD analysis project Ga0256885, IMG submission 186344) | Metatranscriptome of enriched soil aggregate microbial communities from Iowa State University, Ames, United States - MC6-MC0493-MT... | ecosystem: Environmental > Terrestrial > Soil >...
GATCTACGCCGGCAACGCCATTGCCACCGTGCAATCGGCCGACGCCGTCAAGGTCATCACCGTGCGCACGACCGGCTTTGACGCCGTCGCCGCCCAAGGCGGTTCCGCCTCGGTCGAAGACGCCGCCGCCGTGGCCGATTCGGGCCTGTCCACGTTCGTGGGCCGCGAAGTCGCCAAGAGCGACCGTCCCGAACTGGCTGGCGCGCGTGTCGTGGTGTCGGGCGGCCGCGGTCTGGGCAGCGCCGAAAACTTCAAGATCCTGGATCCGCTGGCCGACAAGCTGGGCGCCGCGCTGGGCGCTTCGCGCGCCGCGGTCGACGCCGGCTACGCGCCGAACGACTGGCAGGTTGGTCAGACCGGCAAGATCGTCGCGCCGCAGCTGTACGTGGCGGTCGGCATCTCCGGCGCCATCCAGCATCTGGCCGGCATGAAGGATTCGAAGGTCATCGTTGCGATCAACAAGGACGCCGAAGCGCCGATTTTTGGCGTGGCCGACTATGGTCTGGTCGGCGACTTGTTCCAGGTCGTGCCTGAGCTGACAAACACGCTATAAGCTAGGGTTCGGCCTATTGGCCCGTTGCCTACAAGATGACAGGTTTGCGCGTTGCGCTACCGGAACCACAACGGACGCTCAATGCGATGTCGATTGTGGGCACAACCCAATAGCGGATGGACTCAATTTGTGAGTAAATGGGTTGTGTACAGTCGATGTCGTGTCTGCAGAAAACGACGAAATAGGTTATCGGACTACGGAGCCCCGCCCTTTGCGGGGCTTTCGCCTTTTTTGCCCTTTTCCACGAACTATAGTGGAGGGCGCTATACGCCGAAAGACTTTCTAATCGACGAGCGGTGGGAAGAAAAGCAAGGAGTCGGTCTCATTGACTGTTCCCCAGGCGGTATTGCGATGATCAGCCAAAACCGTCGCCAATGATCCGATCCGCGCAGCGCAGCTTCTGCGTCGCGAGCTTGGGATTTTGACGGGTGGTGCCGGTCTTATTGATAGAGCTCACCTGCCCGAAAAGCCATTTGGAATGGTAAAGCAGACATCGTGCTGCTGGGGCGAGAATTTTTAAGAACATCCGTTCTGGCCATATGCCGTACCAGATGAGCTGCGCACTCCGATTGCGGTTCCTCCGCAATACATGCGCTATGGATCAGGGTTGCAGCGTCTAGCCTTGGTTACCGGCAGCCCCGCTGATCATCTCGTACCTTTATGGCCGGCTCCCGAGTCGTGTTCGCACTCGACCGGTAAGCCACGTGCCTCTGATTACGTTCAAACAGCGGAGGCCCGGCTATGTTGCGGGCGGCCTGTTTGACGCACGTGTTTTGCCGGGCGTAACAGATGGTGCGCTGGTTGGTTGGTGCGCCAAAGCTTTCGCGCCCAACAATGTGGAAACTTGTTGCCCGGCACCCAGCATGAGTTCGATGAACTCCGCCTCCCGCGCGTCCACTCGCACGCTGGGCCCAGTGAGCGCAAGGCAGTACTGTTCCGGCATTTGCGGAGTAACGAGGGGCACCGCAATGGACGTGACCCCGGGTATGCGTTGTCCACGCGTCATCGCATAGCCCTGGCTGCGGTAGCGTTGAAGTTCGCGCCGCAAAGCATCCCCGTCGAGTTCCTGGCCCTCCTTAGACGAACCGAGCAAATCATTCAACTGCTCATTAGTCATGGACGCAAGAAGAATGCGGCCGGTCGCGCCAAAGAGGATGGGCACGTGTTCACCCGGGCGGACGATAGCCATCAAGGGGGCCGGCGTGTCCACGACTTCCAGGCATACACGATTGGATTGCGAGGCAACGTTAAGCGTGATCGTTTCGCCCGTAAGCCGGTTGACTTCGACCATGACAGGAAGCGCGGCGTCGCGGACGTTCAACTTTCCTCTGGCGATATTGCCAAGCCGTGTAAATTTTCCCGATAGACAGTAGCGCTGGTCATCCATTCGCACAAGAAAACCCGCGCGGTTGAGCGTGTTGACTAGTCGGAATGTCGTTGCCTTCGGCATGCCGATAAGGCCCCCAATCTCTTGAAGAGAAAGACTGGGCCGCGACGCGTCAAAGGCATCGAAGATGGATAGGGCTCGCACGACAGCACGAACATCGTTATCAGATTTCGCGGATGAGCTGGTTTCATTCATAGCGAGCGGCGAAGGATTTATGTTGACTCCCGGGGCGCAGTTTTGCGCAGAATTTGTCTCATTAGTCTAGCACGCGAACCATCTAACTCTTGAAAAGTTTCGCTCTATGAAACCGATTCTGAAATATTGACTTCAGTAGGGATAACCGGTCATCATGGCGAACAACAAGGAAGAGGCATATGAAAGAACAGAGTGTGATGAACGAAACAATTGGCCCTGAATGCTGCGGCCGCTGGGCGCTGACCGCCCGCCTGCTGACCGCAATTGACGGAGATAAGATCCGGGGGCTTCAACGTGCCGCTTGACCCTGCCCTTCTTATGTCCTGGTCCTTACCTGAAGTTCGCTGCCAGTACACGGAAGACGACGCCATTCGTTATGCGCTTTCCGTCGGCGTCGGGTCCGATCCGCTGGACGAACGTCAATTGCCATTCGTGACCCAGGGCGGTGAGTTGACCCTTCCAACGCTGGCGACCGTTTTGGCTTTGCCCGGGCCGTGGACCTCCGACCCAAGGACTGGTGTTACTCGTGCAAAGCTCGTGCACGGGGAGCAGGCGCTCAAATTGCTGCGCCCTTTTCCATCATCGGCGACCGTCATCAGCCAGGCGCATGTCGAGGCCGTAGTTGATCGCGGCCCCGAGCGTGGCGCGGTGATCTATGTTTCGCGCAATATCCGGCTCGAAAACTCGGGAGAGATGTTGGCTACGCTTAGGTCCGCCAGCATTTGCCGGGCAGATGGCGGGTTCGGCGGAACTATGGAGCCTCCCTATCGTCTTCCTCCCATTCCCGAGAGGTCGCCCGATTATTCGTCGCGCCTCGCCACACAGGCGAACGCAGCGTTGTGGTACCAGCTAAATGGGGATCGCAATCCCTTACACACGTCTCCGGCGTACGCCAAAAAGGCGGGGTTCGATCGCCCCATCCTCCACGGACTTTGTACCTTCGGGACCGCCGCGCAACTTTTGTTGGGCGCAGTGGGCAACTTCCGCCCGGACGCTCTCAGCGAAATCGGGGGCAGGTTTTCAGCGCCCGCCTACCCAGGCGACACCCTGGAGGTGCGGATCTGGGAGCAGGGCGATTCCCACAAGTTTCAGGTATGGGCGGTAGAGCGGGCAGTAAAAGTACTCGATAACGGTTTTGCCTTAATTGAAAAGGCTTAAGAAGGCCATGTCTATCACATTGAAAGTTCAGGATGGAGTTGGGCTCGTAACAATCGCCCAGCCTCAGCGAAGGAACGCGCTAACTACTGAGATGCGTGAGCAACTGATCTCCCACATGCAGTCCATCGCGGATGATGATGCTATTCGCGCTGTCGTACTGACTGGGTCCGGAGACGCATTTTGCGCGGGTTCGGATGCATCCGGCATGGGGGGGCGCGACGCCGCGGCTAGCAGGAAGCGTCTGAGATTGCTGCAGCGCAGCGTACTCTCCATCTACACATTGGAGAAGCCCGTCATTGCTGCAGTCCACGGCGCATGTGTCGGACTGGGCTGGAGCTTGGCTCTGGCCTGCGACCATATTATCGCCACAGACAAAGCCTTTTTCAGCCAAATCTTCGGCCGTATGGGACTGGCGCCGGACGGCGGGTCGGCGTGGTTCCTGGTGCGCAACATCGGTGTACTGCGTGCCAAGGACCTCATCTATTCCTGCCGTCGGCTGCAGGCCAGCGAGGCATTGAGCTGGGGCCTGGTGAATCGCGTCGTTCCGGTCTCCGAGCTGGCGGACGTCGCGATGTCTCACGCCCGCATGTTGGCGGCCGGTCCTGGAATGGCTATCGGTCTGTCAAAAAACATGATGCAGGCAGCGTCGACGCCTAGTCTGGAGGCATTTCTCGAATCTGAGCTCCTGATCCAAACGCAGCTCACGCAGTCGGCTGACTACCGGGAAGGTGTGGCTGCCTTCAAAGAAAAACGTACGCCCGAGTTCATCGGCAAGTAGCCGAACCGGGGATCCATCAAATACTTGGAAGAACCATGACGTATACCAATCCGATGTCGTTGGAAGGCAGGAATATTGTTGTGACCGGAGCGGCGAAAGGGATCGGTCTGGAAGTTACCCGCCAGATCCTCGCTGTTGGTGGCACGGTCACGATGATCGATGTTAATGAGGCTGATTTGACGGCGGCCGTGGGTTACCTAGACAAGGACAAGGTGCTTTATCTGTCGGGTAGTGTCACGGACCCGGACTTCATGGCCCGAGCGGTAGCTGAAGCCGTCGCCCGTTTCGGCGCCGTCCACGGTCTTGTGAACAACGCTGGTATTGTCCGCGCAGCCATGATTGCCAAGATGACCATGCAGCAATGGCAGCAAGTCCTAGACGTGAATTTGACAGGCGCGTTCGTGGCCCTGCAGGCGGTGGGGCGGCATATGTTGCTGCGCGCGGAAGCCGGTGGCACCAACATCGGATCGATTGTCAACATTTCCTCCGATGCCGGCCGTCGAGGCACCATCGGGCAAATTAACTACGGGGCAGCTAAGGCTGGTCTTTTCGGCTTGTCGATGTCCGCCGCGCAGGAGTGGGCCAAGCACGAGATCCGGGTGAACACTGTCTGCTTCGGCCTAGTGGAAACGGACATGACTGAAATGCTGCGCAGCGACAAGTTTCGCGACCGATCCCTCGCAAAGATACCGATGGGCCGGTGGGTTCAGGCCGATCAGGCTGCACGGTCCATTCTTTACCTCCTGTCCGACGCGTCCGAACTGGTAACGGGACAGACGTATTCGGTCAATGGCGGCGCACATATGCATCCCTAGCCGTCAGCCATGTCCTCATCGACCAGCGGGCTTTTATGACAGAGCGATAAGTACCTTACTTTTGTTGGATGTCCTGGCCGCAGACAAGGCGGCCTCGATGGAGGTCAAGGGATATATTGTGCAGTCCGGCATTGGCAGTTTCCTCTGCACGAGTTGCTCGGCAAGCTCTCCGTACAACTTGCGCACGGCGTTGAACGACAGCTGGCTTAAGGCCTGCCCTAGGTTGAAGCCATGCACCTGCACCTTTCCGAAGGTGAGCTGACGCGACGGAATCGCGCAGTCCTTGCCCGAGAGATGCCCATAGACGCGTAATGTTCCGCCAACGCGCAGGCTGCGTGTCAACCAAGCGCTATCCGGGCCGGCCACGCAGTCAAGCGCCAGATCTACGCCCTGGCCTGCTGACAGTTGCCTTAGCTCGTCAGGCAGTGTCGGGCCTGTGGTACAAGCCGCGACCCCGACCTGTGCCAGTGCAGCTGCCGCCTGCGGGTCACGGGCGACGGCGACCATATTCAGCTTGGCACTTTTGCCAAGTGCAGCGAGCAGGCGGCCCACCGACGAATTCGGTGCGTTATAGGCGACCCAATCGCCTGGGCTGCGGTCGGCGAGAAGCAGGTGTGCCGTGGCGGGATTGACGCGCAACATCGCAGCTTCGGTGAGGTTTACCCCTTTGGGCAGAGGAATCAGCGCCGACTCATCGAGAGTTCTGTACGTTTGCCAGTTGCCTCTCGGCAAAGGAACCACTAGGTCGCCTACTGCCAGGCTCTTCACCTCGGGTCCGCAGGCGACGACTTGCCCCACTCCTTCCGCACCGGGAGTCAAGGGGAGTCGGCTGTTTGCATAGGACCCGTCGATTTCGAGCAAATCGGCCGGATTCACCGGGCTGAAGAGCATCTGGAGCAAGACATCGGAGCCGAGGGGGGGCGGCGGGTCCTTATGCGGCACAAGGGAGATCGCGTCGAAGCGCATCAATAGGACGGAAAAAGAAGAAACAAGTTCCATAAGGCGAATCCGGTTCCAAAAAAACAAGTATACTCGCGGCATTAATTAGACTCACGGGTGCTAACAATGGATTGTTTTGTTTATGACGGAATCCGCAGCCCAATCGGCCGGCGCGCTGGCGGTCTGTCCAGCATACGTCCCGATGATCTTCTGGGGCTCTGCATCAAGGAAGCGATACGTCGTACAGGCGTCGCGGCAGACCAGATCGACGATGTAATCGCCGGTTGCACCAGTCAGTCGGGCGAGGATGCCCGCAACGTAGCGCGCCACGCGTCTCTGGTGGCAGGACTGCCGGTGTCAATCCCGGGGCAGACCGTCAACCGACTATGCGGCAGCGGTATGCAGGCCGTACTCAGCGCCGCCCACGCCTCAACAGCGCAACAGGGCGAACTGTTCATCGCAGGCGGGGTGGAGAGTATGACGAGAGCCCCCTTCGTGCTTTCTAAAAGCGAGACGGCGTTTGCGCGGGAGCCGAAGATGTTCGAGGCGCTGGGCGCTAGGTTCCCTAATCCGCGCATTATCAAGGAGTTCGGCGGCGACGCCATGCCACAAACGGCGGATAACGTTGCCCGGGAGCTGGACGTTACACGCTCGGCCGCGGATCAATTCGCCCTGGCATCACAACTGAAGTACACGCAAGCAAAACAAGCTGGCTTTTACGACGACGAAATCCTTCCTATCGAAATCAGAGGGCGCAAGGGCGCTGCGGCGACGGTGGCTGAGGACGAACATCCACGTGGGGAGACCACTATTGAAGGCTTGCAAGCCTTGAAAACGCTATATGCCGATGGCGTCGTGACAGCCGGAAATGCCTCCGGTGTCAATGATGGAGCGGTCGCGCTGCTGGTGGGCTCACGCAGCGCAGGCAAGCGGCTCGGTTTGCGACCACGCGCTCGTGTGCTCGCTGGGGCAGTTTCCGGAATCGCTCCGAGAGTAATGGGCCTGGGGCCGGTCGACGCATCGCGGATCGCACTCAAGCGCGCCGGCCTTTCGCTGGCGCAGATGGATGTCATCGAACTGAACGAGGCATTCGCCGCGCAAGTACTCGGCTGCTTGAAACTAATGGATCTGTGCGGCGACGACAAGCGCGTAAATGCCAATGGTGGAGCGATTGCCATCGGCCATCCCTTGGGCGCATCCGGCGCACGCCTAGTCCTGACAGCCACGCGACAACTCGAGCACATCAACGGTCGCTATGCGCTCGCGACAATGTGCATAGGCCTTGGGCAAGGTATTGCCGTTGTAATTGAGCGCTGCTGAGTCTAGACCTTCGGCAGGAAACCGGACCTAGTGGTCCCATAAATAGGATGAGGACAATGGACATAACTTACGAAAAATATCAGTTCATCAAGGTTGAGAACAACGACGGCATAGCTACCGTCACCCTGAACCGCCCGGAACTTTTGAACGCCGTCAATCCTGAGGTGCATGCGGAACTGGAGTACATCTTTGTCGATATCGCCAGGGATGAAAGAATTAAAGTCGTGGTGTTGACTGGCGCCGGGCGCGCGTTCTCAGCGGGCGGAGACATCAAGCGGATGGCGGAGCGGGCGGGCACCCAACATGGGTTTGAATATGCCATCCGCGTTCCGGAAAAGACCCGTCGGATTTACAACACGCTGCTGGAAGTGGAGCAGCCGATCATTGCCGCGGTGAATGGCGACGCAATTGGCCTGGGCGCCAATATCGCCTTGTTTTGCGACATTACTGTGGCATCTGATACCGCGAAGATCGGAGACACCCATGTCAAAGTAGGATTGGTCGCCGGAGATGGAGGCGCCATCATCTGGCCGTTGTTGATCGGGCCGCAACGCGCCAAGGAGTTCTTGATGCGCGGTTTGCTTGTAAAGGGGGAGGAGGCTGCCCGCATCGGGCTTGTGAATCATGCGGTGCCTGCAGACCAAGTAATGGCGAAGGCTTATGAAATCGCCGCCGAACTTGCCGCGTTGCCCAAGTGGGCCGTGCGTTGGACCAAGCTGTCGATGAACAAGAACCTGAAGCAACAGCTCAATTTGACACTGGATACCTCGATATCTTACGAAGCTCTGTCCATGCAGACAGCCGATTACAAGGAAGCAGCGACGGCTTTCGCGGAAAAGCGGAAGCCCGAATTCGTGGGTCGTTGATAGGGTTGGAGGCATAAATGGACTTGAGGTTCACCCCCGAGGAGGACGCCTTTCGCCAGGAGGTCCGACAATTTCTCGCCGACGAGCTGCCAGATGATATTCGACAGAAGACCTTGCTCCGCCGTCACCTGGAGAAAGATGATTGGGTTCGCTGGCAGCGGATTCTGAACGCCAAGGGCTGGGCAGTGCCCGCTTGGCCTGTCGCTTATGGCGGAACTGGTTGGACCCCGATCCAGCGCTTCATATTCCTCGAAGAGCTGCAGCAGGCACCGGCGCCGGAGACTTTGTCCTTCAACACTGGCATGTTGGGGCCGGTGCTGATCGCATTCGGCAGTGAAGAGCAAAAAAAGCAGCTTTTGCCCAGGATCGCCAACTTGGACGATTGGTGGTGCCAAGGGTTTTCAGAGCCGGGCGCTGGTTCCGATCTGGCGTCGCTGACCACGGTTGCTCGGCGCGAGGGCGATGACTATGTCGTGGATGGCCAGAAGCTGTGGACGACGCAGGCACACTATGCCGACTGGATGTTCTGCCTTGTACGTACCGACCCCGCGGCGCGTAAGCAGGAGGGCATCACCATGCTGCTGATCGATATGAAGACGCCAGGCATCGCCGTCCGCCCCATCCACACGATAGACGGATATCACGAAACCAATGAGGTGTTCCTCGACGGCGTGAGAGTACCTGTGACGAACCGTGTTGGCGAGGAAAACCAGGGGTGGACATACGCTAAATACCTGTTAGGACATGAGCGGTCTGGCATTGCGCGCGTCGGCGTCTCGAAGGAGCGCCTGCGCAGAATCCGAGAGCTCGCGCTGCGAGTCCTGGGTGATGACGGCAAGCCAATGATCGAGGACGTTCAGTTCAGACAGCGGCTGACGGTATTGGAAGTCCAGGTGAAGGCGCTGGAGATTTCCCAATTGCGCGCAATCGGCGCAAAGCGTAATGAGGGTCCTGATGCATTCGCTTCCATCCTCAAAGTCAAAGGCTCGGAAATGCAGCAGGCAACTATGGAGTTGCTGATGGACTTGCTTGGTCCACTCGCCTTGCCCGATGTTGAGAATATTTCCGGCCAAGACATTGTGCCCGCTTGGGCCGCCGCGGCGGCACCCAGCTATCTGTTCTCACGTACGTATTCGATCTTCGGTGGTTCGAACGAAATCCAGAAGAACATTCTCGCCAAGGTCACACTGGAGTTGTCATGAACTTTGACCTCGAAGATGATCAACGCGCGTTAGTGGATACGCTGAATCGGTTAGTGTCCAAGGAGTACTCATTCGAACAGCGACAGAGGTATGCTCGCCACTCCCTGGGTTGGAGCCCCGATGTCTGGAACAGCCTGGCCGAGATCGGCTTACTCGCATTGCCCTTTTCGGAAGAAGATGGAGGCCTCGGCGGCACGCCTACCGATTTGATGTTGGCTGCGCAAGCGTTGGGCAAAGGCGCGCTGTTGGAACCATTCATTTCCAGTATCGTGCTGTGCGGGGGGGCTTTAAAGTACGGCGCCTCTATCGAACAACGTGCACAATGGATTCCGCGTCTAGCCGACGGGTCACTCAGGCTGGCGATGGCGCATACTGAAGCTGGCACCCGCTTTGTCCACGGTGGCGCCGCTACTCGCGCGGACCGTATCAGCGATCAGTGGCGTCTGACAGGCCGCAAGACGCTGGTGCTACACGGCGATTCGGCGGATGGTTTCCTGGTAACAGCGCAAAGCGCACGTGCCGGCGGAGTTCCGAGTCGCGCGATCTTTCACGTGAACGGTGACGCGGCAGGGCTGCTCCGAACGCCATACACACTCCTGGATGGAACGCGCAGTGCGGACATCATTCTGGACGGCGTCGACGCGCAGTTGGTGGTAAAGGAAAATGCTGAAGAGGTGCTTGGTCTCGTTGCTTGTGACGGCGCTGGCATAGCTATTGCAGACGCAGTGGGAAGCATGCAGGTCCTCATCGATCTCACCGTCGATTACCTAAAGACGCGGCGTCAGTTTGGCCGCGCGATTGGCAGCTTCCAGGCGCTGCAGCATCGTGCCGTCGATATGCTGGTCGAGTTGGAGCAGGCGCGCAGCATGAGCATGTACGCCACCATGGCAGCCGACGCGCCTTTGGCCGAACGGTGCCGTGCTATTTCCGCTGCCAAGATCCAAATTTGCGCATCGAGCCGGTTCATATCGCAGCAGGCCATCCAGCTACATGGCGGTATTGGCATGACCGAGGAATATCAGGTCGGTCATTTCGTGCGTCGCCTCATGGTGCTCGAATCGTTGTTCGGCGACAAAAACTTCCATATGAAGCGCCTCTCAGCTACGGAAGGCGTATTTTCAACTCAGCCATAGACCGTTAAGGCCGTCTCATTGTCAACCGCCGAGTGCGGCGCTGGCCAGATAAAGCTTAAGGATCAGGACATGAATTTCGAATTAACCGAGGATGACCGTATGTTCGTCGATGCTGTTCGTCGCTTCGCACAGGACAAACTTGCGCCTAGTGCTCTGGCACGCGCGCATTCGCCCGATTTTCCGTCGGACGTGGCGGCTATGCTGGCGGACCAGGGGCTGCTTGGCATCGCATTCAGCGAGGCGGATGGTGGGATGGGAGGCACGCTAATGCAATCGGTACTAGCCATCCAGGAAGTCGCATTGGCCTGCCCTAAGAGTGCCGACGTCGTACAGGCGGGAAATTTCGGTCCCATTCGAACTTTCGTCCAATACGCGACCGACGAACAGAAAAAGCGCTTCCTGCCCGACCTCCTGCGAGGTCGCTCCGTCATCGCGCTGGGTATGAGTGAGCCCGATGCCGGTTCAGCCGTCACTGAACTCAAGATGTCTGCGAAATTCGATGGCGATGAAGTAATACTCGATGGCAGCAAGGTCTTCTCGACGCATAGCCCGGATGCCGACCTGTTTTTAGTGTACGTGCGTTTCGGTCCGGGCGTTAATGGTATCGGCTCGGTCCTGGTGGAGCGGGGGACCCCGGGATTCGAGGTCGGAAATCCCTCGGAATTCATGAGCGGCGAGCAGTGGAGTCAACTTTATTTCCAGGATTGCCGCATCCCGATCAAGAATGTGTTGCTGGGGGAAGGCGGCTTCAAAAAGCAGATTTCAGGCTTCAATGTTGAACGGTTGGGCAACGCGTCACGGGCGCTAGCACTAGGCCGATATTGTTTCAACACCGCGCGTGACCACGCTCTTGATCGCAAGCAGTTCGGGCGCCGATTGTGCGATTTCCAGGGGATTCAGTGGAAATTTGCCGAGATGGCTTTGAAGCTGGAATCAGCGCAACTGCTCCTGTACAAGGCGGCGATGGAAGGCGCTACCGGGTTGCCGACGGCGCAGAGTACGGCGATTGCCAAGCTGGCCTGCAATACAGCTGCGTGGGACGTAGCAAATGAAGCGCTGCAAGTCATGGGAGCGATGGGATACAGCAAGGAGGCCTTAGTCGAATACTGCGTCCGGCGTATCCGCGGCTGGATGATCGCCGGTGGCTCGCTGGAAATTCTCAAAAACCGTATCGCCGAGGGCGTGTTCGGGCAAAGCTTTCCGCAACGACATACGACGGCTGCCTGAAATGTTTTACTCCTCGGAATTGAATCTGGCCGATGTTCTCTTCCGTCCGCGCAGCATCGCATTGGTTGGCGCCTCGGACCGCAGAGACAGCCCCGCTGGCAGACCGCTGGCCTTGTTGCGCGAGGCGAGTTATGAGGGGCGCGTCTATGTCGTTAACCCCAAATTTTCTGTCGTGCAAGGAGAGCAGACCTGGGACGACTTGAGCGACCTGCCCGAAACGCCAGACCACGTTTATCTGCTGGGCTCGTCGACAACAGTGCTTGCAGCGGTTCAGGCATGTGTCGCTCTAGAGGTTCCCGTAGTGACCATATTGGCCAGTGGCTTCAGCGAATCCGGGCCGCAGGGCGTCGCCCTCGAGAATGAGATCCGTGCCGCATTGCTCGGGTCAAGAACTCGGCTGCTGGGCCCCAGCAGCCTTGGTGTGGTCAACTTCCAGAATGGTTGCAGGCTATCGGCGAATGCCGCCTGCGCTGGGGAGTTCCCCGTAGGGCAGCAATTGGTAGTGTCGCATAGCGGAAGCATTATCGGTGCGCTTGTCACGCGCGCCCGTAGCCGCGGAGCCGGCTTCGCGGGCCTCGTTTCGGTAGGTTCGGAGATTGACTTGACGATGGCGGACATTTGCGCCTCCACCCTGTCGGAACCCTCTATTACCGGCTACATCCTCTTTCTTGAACATCTGCGTGATGCGGACCGCCTGCGCCGATTTGCTGCGGAAGCAAGGTCGCAGGGGAAATCCGTCGTCGCATACAAATTGGGCAGGACCGCGGAGGCGGCCAAGCTTTCTGTCTCACATACTGGTGCGATGGTCGGAGAAGATCAGTTCGCAGCGACTTTTCTCAGGGAATCCGGCATAGCTCGTATTCACCATATCGATGCCCTTCCGGAAGCCGTTACGCTAGCGCGAGTACTCGGCGACATACCGCAGCAAAGGACGGTGAGTTTGGCTGTCGTTGGTACCACGGGCGGCGGATCTGCCATGCTAGTGGATGAGATGGCGCTGAGAGGAGTTCACGTGAGCCGCTTGTCGGCGTCCAGTGTCCAGGATCTGTCCCAATCTGGAATCCGTTATGGCGACGGCTCGGTCCTGGACCTGACGCTGGCGGGCACCAAGGCAGAGGTGATGTCTCGAGCCTTGGACGTGGTTGCTGGGTCTGGGGATTTCGACTTGGTACTGGTTGTCCTGGGATCCTCGGCCCATAGCCGGCCGCAGGCCACGGTCGCTCCGGTCATCGAAGCCTTCCAGAAGGCGTCGTGTGCGATCGCTGTCCTAGTCATGCCACACGCGCCTGAAGCGCTCGCATTACTGCTTGCGGCCGGCGTTCCCGCTTTCAATGCGCCCGAGGTGTGTGCGGATGCCATCCAGGCGGTGTTCAAAGCGAGATATCGGGATCGCCCCGAGAATCCTCTCGCCATACCAGCGCGGAGGCGCCCTGAGGAATTACTGGATGCCATCGGCATTGCACGTCCCCCCGAAGTTCTTGCGTCCTGGGATACGGAGGAGCCGTTGGCGCTTCCGTTCGATTATCCCGTCGTCATGAAGGTTTATGGTGAAGGCCTTTTGCATAAGACGGACGTCGGTGGTGTGGTCTTGGGCATCGCTACCCCATACGAGGCGGCTCAGGTTCTTGCTCAGTGGAAGGCTAGCGAGGTGTTCGATGGAAAAGAGGTTCGTATCCAGATTCAGCCGATGGTGAGGGGCGTGGTTGCCGAAGTACTGGTGGGATTTCTGCGAGACCGGGAAGTGGGCCCCGTCGTGACGGTTGCTATGGGCGGCATTCTCGCTGAATTGAGCGAACAGCGGGTGTTGCGCTTGGCCCCGGTTTCGGTGGCTGAGGCGCGAGAAATGATCTCCGAGCTTGCTCCATTGAAAGTACTGGATGGATATCGAGGCAAGCCACGTGGCGACAGAGAAGCGCTGGCCGAGGCAATTGCCGCGCTGTCGCGTCTGGCGGCTTGTCGCGAGGTCGTCGAGGCAGAAATCAATCCGCTAATGGTACTGGCGGAAGGTAAGGGCGTGGCTGCAGTGGATGTCCTGGTGCAAGGGAAGTGAAATGTCAGAACGCGAAAGAATGGAATACGACGTTGTGGTGGTGGGTGCGGGACCTGGTGGGCTGGCCGCCGCGATCCGCCTGAAGCAGTTGGTGGCCGAGAAGAATCACGAGGTCAGCGTCTGTGTCCTTGAGAAAGGCCCGGAGCTAGGCGCGCACATCCTATCTGGGGCTGTTATGGACCCGGGCGCATTGACCGAGCTGATTCCCGATTGGAAGGAAAAGGGCGCGCCGCTTAACGTCGCAGTAACCGAGGACAAGTTCCTTTTCCTCAGCGCCAGCGGCGCGCACCGGACACCCGACTGGATGCTGCCCCAATGCTTCCACAACAAGGGCAACTACATCGTCCGCCTGGGCGACGTGGTTCGATGGCTGGGCGAGCAGGCAGAAGCGCTGGGGGTGGACATCTTCCCCGGCTTCGCGGCCGCCGGCGTGCTGTACGACGAACGGGGGGCCGTGCGCGGCGTCGTCACTGGCGACATGGGCGTGGCGCGTGATGGCAGCCCTACCGAACAGTATCAGCCAGGTATGGAACTGCTGGGCCGCTTCACAATCTTCGCCGAAGGCTCGCGCGGCCATTTGGGCCGGGAACTGATCGCCCGCTACAACTTGGATCAGAACGTCGACCCGCAGTCCTATGGCATCGGCCTAAAGGAGTTGTGGGAAGTCGACTCCGCACAGGCGCGCCCCGGCTTAGTTGTGCACACGGCCGGCTGGCCGCTTGACGCTGACACCTACGGTGGCTCCTTCCTCTATCACTTGGATAGCAATTTGGTGGCGGTAGGCATGGTCGTTGGCTTGGACTACGCCAATCCCTGGCTGTCGCCGTTCGAGGAATTCCAGCGCTACAAGACGCACCCGGCGATTCGTCCCACGTTTGAGGGCGGCAAGCGCATCGCCTATGGCGCACGCGCCATCACGGCCGGTGGTCTGCTAGCCCTGCCCAAATTGGTATTTCCGGGCGGTGCTATGGTGGGTTGCGAAGCCGGCTTCCTCAATGCTTCGCGTATCAAGGGCAGCCACGCCGCGATCAAAACTGGCGCGCTCGCAGCCGAAGCTGCCTTCGACGCGGTGGTTGCCGACCGCCGCCAGGACGAATTGGCCGCCTACCCCCTCGCCTTTCAGGCTTCCTGGCTACACGCCGAACTGACCAAGGCGCGCAATTTCAAGCAATGGTTCAAGAAGGGGCGCACTGTCGCGACCTTGATGACCGGTATAGAACAGTGGTTGCTCAGAGGAAAGATGCCCTGGACTATCCATCGCAACATGCCCGACTACGCCTGCTTGCAGCCGACCTCGAAATTCACGCGCATCGACTACCCCAAGCCTGACGGCAAGATCACCTTTGATCGCTTGAGTTCGGTGTTCATCTCAAATACCAACCATGAGGAAAATGAGCCTGTTCACCTGACGCTCAAGGACCCCAGCGTGCCGGTGGCCGTCAACCTAGCCAAGTACGGTGGCCCGGAGGTTCGATATTGTCCGGCCGGAGTATACGAATTCGTTAAGGACGACCACGGAGCCGACCGCCTGCAGATCAACGCACAGAATTGCGTGCACTGCAAGACCTGCGACATCAAGGATCCCATGCAGAACATAGTTTGGGTAGCGCCGCAGGGCGGCGAAGGTCCCGTGTACAGCGGCATGTAGCCTCGAGCGCTGGTTTGGCGTACGCAGCGCTTGATTTATTACCGCTTGCAAGGATTCCCAATGTCATCAGATCTCGAACCAGCGCTCTTCTCCCCGTTCACCATCCGGGGTACGACTTTCAAGAATAGAATCATGGTGTCGCCTATGGCGGTCTATTGTGCGCGGGAAGGTGTCCTATCGGACTGGCACTTCGCTCACTATGCGAAATTCGCGATGGGTGGCGCCGGATTCGTGTGCATGGAAGCAACCAAGGTCGAACGCCGCGGACTAGGGACGGTCGGCGATCAGGGTTTGTGGAGCGACACCCATGTTCCACGCATCCGGGCAATCGCTGATTTTATTCATTCTCAGGATTCAAAGGCCGGCATACAGTTGAACCATGCCGGGCGCAAGGCTGGAACATTAAAGCCCGCCGATGGATTCGGGCCGATGGACCGATCTGTCGAGGTCGAAGGGGGCCATTGGGAGGTCATAGGTCCCAGCGCGGTTCCTTATCTTGAAGGTTGGCCCGTTCCGCGTGAGATGACCATCCGGGATATCGAGGAGGTTATCGAAGCATTCGGCCAGGCCGCGCGGCGCGCGCATGCAGCCAATATCGACGTTATAGAAATTCACGGAGCCCATGGGTACTTGATACATCAGTTTCTATCGCCTTCGTCCAATCTACGGACCGACAAATATGGTGGCAGTCTACCGAACCGTATGCGTTTCGCGCTGCAAATTACCGAGCACATCCGGGAGATTTGGCCGGCGGAAAAAGCTTTGTTCTTCCGTATATCTGCGCAGGACGATACAGGGTGGGGGCTGGAGGAATCTTTCACCCTCTCACGGGAATTGGCGGCCCGGGGTGTGGATGTGATCGATTGCTCTTCCAGCGGCACCAACGTTCGATCGGCGGCCACCAACGCTGCTTCGCTTCAACTCGGCTTCCAGGTTCCATTCGCCGAAGCGATTCGCCGTGAGACAGGTATCCCGACTATCGCCGTAGGTCTGATCGTGCAGCCGCAGCAGGCTGATTCCATCATCAAGAATGGCCAAGCCGATCTGGTCGCTATCGGAAGAGAGCTTTTGTACAACCCGTTCTGGCCTCATCATGCCGCGATGACGCTGGGCGTAGATCCCGAGTTCAAAAATATGCCCCCCCAAATCGGCTGGTGGCTGAACAAACGCGCCAAGTCTGGCTACCGGGCTTGAGGATACCGCGCTGGCGCGGTTGCCTGCCAGCGCCTGCGACGCCTTCCCACCGCGATATTTAGAGTGGGCATCTGAGGCAGTGTGGGCATTTACCCCGACTAAAGAGACGTTGGGCTGTACCGCACGCAAGGTCGCCATTGGAAACGCGCAAGGCCGTGCGCCACACACACCGGTACCTGAGGATTCGCAATCTCGTCCTGCATGCCGACGCCAACTGGGCTCCGTTCAACCTGCCTTCGCTAAGCGTTCGGCTGCCTTTGGACTTAGCGAGCCCTCCGTAGCCTTCGTTCACGTAGTTTCAGGCGCTAATTGTGAGAGGTATACCGCTTGCAAGGTTGAAGCCCATTCTGGACGTCTGCGCTCGATTTGGAGGGGCGTCAGCCCCAATCTGCGTTCGCCTTAGAGTTTTTGTGGAGCGGCGGCCGGGATAATCTCGTCCGGCTGGCCAACAACGATCTTGTAGGAAACTCCGTTGAGGGACTCATCGGAAATGAGCCGTAGAATGGCAGTTGCTACTGCTCCAGGTGTTAACGCAGGCTTGTGTGTGCGGCCGGCGCGACGTCCGAGAAATGAGGCTCTAGAGATTTCGTCATAAGCGTTGGCGCTATTTTCTTCAAGCGGCGTTTCAACCAGAGCCGGACATACGCAATTCACGCGGATGTTGCTCTCGTCCCGCAAGAAGCCAAGAGAGCGAGTGAGGTTGACTATTCCCGCTTTAGTCATGGCGTAAACCGGATCGATGGGGTTGGGTGTGATGCCCGATGTTGACGCCGTGTTCACGATACAGCCGCCGCCCCGGCGCTGCATCTCGGGGATAACCGCCTGCATACAGTGCAGCGTGCCAATCTGGTTGACTTCAATGGCCCTTAGCCAATGCCTACGGCTCGATTCCGGGAAACGAGGGCCGCCCAGTATCCCCGCATTGTTCACCAGTATGTCAATGCCGCCATACCTTCCGACTGCTTGGGTCGTCAACGCACCCACGATGCTTTCGTTACTGACGTCCCCCCCGATAAAAAGGGCGTCTGCGCCTTTGGAACGAAGCAATTCCTCGGCGTGTTGACCAGCGCGCCCATCGATGCCGACGATCACCAGCTTTGCGCCTTCAATAGCAAGACGTTCGGCAACCGCGAAGCCGATACCGCTGGTGCCGCCGGTGATGACAGCGACCTTGCCGTGAATATCCATAGAGTAGTCCGCCTTTTTTTAGGATTGCTTGGATTCGAGGAGGCTCAGCAGCGCGATAAGGTATTTGTCCTGTGTGGCTGAAACCTCATCAACCGTGCGCGATTGAAGATACTGCTGGAGCTGATCGGTAAGCTTCTGCTGAAGACCCGGATCGGCAAGGTCTGGAGTTTCGAATGTCGCCCACCGCTTCATCATGCCGGGTGAAAAATGGTGCAGGAAATTGGCGAATCCGCCTTCTCCACCGGTGGTGTGAAACGAGGAATATTGGCCTTGTATGGCCCATTTTAAAGCTGGGCCGAATCGAAGCGCGTCCTCGACGTCACCCACGGTCGCATAGTCGTTCGCCACTAGCCAGACTGCTTCACGAAACAGTGCGCTGGCTAACCGGTTCGTGATGTGGCCGAACACTTCCTTGCGCACCCGTATTGGATGCTTTCTCATCGCGATGTAGAGCGCTTCGATTGTGTCGATCGCCAGAGGGCTGGTTTCGTGGCCGCCTCCGATTTCGACCAAGGGCATTAGATGCACAGGGTTGTAAGGATGACCGAGGATTACACGGTCGGGGAATCGGCACCCCTTTTGTAGTTCTGTAATAGGCAGGCTGGACGTGCTGGAGGCGATCAACACATCTTGCGGCACGATGGCGTCTATACCCCGTAGGAGGCTTGCTTTGAATTCAAGTCGTTCGGGGCAGCTTTCGTGTACCAGGTCGGCGTTTTGTATAGCGTCGGCTAGTGTGGGCGCGAATGAAAGTTTTAGGCTGGGGTAGTCGCCGGCGCAAAGGTCCAGTTCGAGCATGGCGCTCCAGGCACGCGAAATCTGCGTGCTGGCGCGCTCCTGCATTGCAGCGGACGGATCATAAGCGGTTACCTCGAAGCCGCGGGCGAGATAGGCTGCAGCCCATCCTGCGCCGATTACGCCGGCGCCGATGACGGCCACACGCTGGATGCTTTTCGTTCCTCGATACTGCATTTCTCGCTCCAGTGTCAGATGACATCCTCGGCCCGCAGGCGATCAACGTCCGCCTTCGTACGCCCGAGGATGTTGATCAATACATCGTCGTTGTGTTCGCCTAGTAATGGCGCCGCTCGGTATTCGGTCACGGGGGTTTCGGAGAACCGGACAGGATTTCGAACCATGCTGACTTCTCCCGTTTTGGAAAGTACATGTGGGGCTCGGACCTCCATCTCTCGATGTCTAACCTGAGGATCATCGAAAACCTGGCTTAAATCGTTGACGGGTCCGCAGGGGACGCCATTTTTTTCTAGTTCAGCTAGTAGGTCCTCTGCCTTCCATTCGGCCACGATGGGATCCATGATTTCCGCCAAGGCCTTTCGATTCAGACCGCGCCCAAGGTTCTTCTCGAATCGAGGATCAACCGCGAGTTCCGGCGTCCCGATGACGCGGCAGAACCTGACGAACTGTTCGTCATTGCCGATAACGATAACGATGACTTGATCCGCGCAAGAGAACGTCCGTTGGGGCATGCCACCATTGCCTTCGTTCCCACGGCGTACGGGAACTTCGCGCGACAAGAGATAATGACTCGAATAGTGCGAGATGGATGCGACAATTGAGTCCAGCAAAGCGATGTCGATATGCTGACCTTGACCGCCACTCACATCGCGATGATATAGAGCGGCCAGTACAGCGGATAAGGTGAAATGGCCCGCTTGTATGTCGGCGAGACTTGGGCCGACTTTCATCGGTCCCGCACCGGGTAGTCCTTCAGCGACCCCGGTGACGCTCATAAGGCCGCCCATGGCCTGGAAGACGAAATCATAGCCAGGCCGGTGACTGTACGGCCCTGATTGCCCGAAGCCGGTGACGGAGCAATAGATCAGTCGAGGATTTACGGACTTCAGGCTTTCGTAGTCCAGCCCGTAGCGCTTCAGATCATTGACTTTGTAGTTCTCGATCAGAACGTCCGATTTCGCTGCCAGGTCGCGAATCAGCGCTTGTCCCTCCGGCTTGGTAATGTCTACCGTGATCGACTTCTTGTTGCGATTGGCGCTCAGATAGAACGCCGACTCTTGCGTGTCATTACCGTGGGCATCCTTTACGAAGGGGGGGCCGAAACGGCGAGAATCGTCTCCTGACTTGGGCCGCTCGACCTTGATCACTTCGGCGCCGAAATCGCCCATTAATTGGGCCGCCCACGGGGCAGCGAGGATGCGACTGAGATCGAGAACACGGATTTTTTCGAGAGGTAGCGACATAAAGAACCTTCGTACAAAAGATGTGAGGCTAGCGTAGCGTTGAGCGTTAAGCGCAGATGCGAAAAAGATTGATTTCTGCTTGATACAGGGTAGTCGTTGTGACAGTATCCGCAACACGCACGGCTCGACCGTTGACTTATGCTGACTGCCACGGCCGTGAGCGCCTGGTTGCAGGGACAGAACAAGGAAATGTATGCAAGTATTCAATTCCCAAGCTGAACTTCTGGCATTCGTTGGTCGCGCGGCCAGATCGCCCGAGTCTTTGATCGAGCAGGCCTTGGTCGATTCCTTCGCAGAAATTACTGGCGACCGGCAATGGATACACACGGATCCGCAGCGCGCGGAAAGAGAGAGCACGTATGGTGGAACGATCGCTCATGCCATGCTAACGCTATCGCTTTTACCGAAGCTCTATGCGCAGACATTTGAATTTCGAAATCGAAGCTTTGGATTGAACTATGGTTTCGATAAAGTGCGGATACCCTCGGCCTTACGGTGCGGGCAGCTGATAAGCGCTGCATTTCTGCTGGTCGCGGCTGAGCCACAGCAGGGTGGTGTCCGTTGCACGTGGGACGTAACAGTAACCGCTTCCGGTGCTGCGAGGCCCGCCATCGTGGCCCGATGGCTGACTCTCAATCAGTACCAATCCGCCTGATGATGAGTGCAAGCCACCGTAGCCACTCGCGTCCGTGCTACTGGCGCTGGAAGTTCAGCTTTTTGGTAACGGGCGTCCAGCGCTTTATCTCGTCGCTAACGAATTCGGCATACGCCTGGGGGCCCGATGGCGGAATGGTCATCCCAGCTTCCTCCGCGCGTTGCTTGAAGTCGTCCGACTTCACGGCGACAGCGGCTGCTGCGCTCAATTTGGTGATGACTTCAGGGGGCGTATCTTTCGTGACGTTCAAGCCCGCGAAGGTGTGCACTAGTAAGTCCGGGTAGCCGAGGCTCTGGAGGGTCGGTAGGTTGGGGAACAGCGCATTGGGCTTGTCTCCGGTGGAGGCGTAAGCCTTGACCTTGCCTAACTTGATCATGGACTGTGCGGTCGTCGGCGTGGCCATCATCAGATCGACCTGACCGGCGGCAATGTCGACCGCAGCGGGCTGCTCGCCCTTGTACGGAACATGCACCATTGGAGACTTTAGCTCGTCGGCAAGCATTTCCATGCCGAGGTGTTGGATGCCGCCCACCCCGCTCGATCCGTAGGTGAACTTACCTGGGTGCGCCTTGATGTTGGCAATTAGCTCCTGAGCGGTATCCGCTTTGATAGTGCTTCGGCCAATCAGTATGTAGCCGGTCTTGTAAAGCATGCCTACCGGCGCTAAGTCGCGCGGATAGTTCTCGGCTGCCTTGTCGATCAAAGGCAGCAAAACTTGAGGGCCGGATCCGCATACGCACACCGTATAGCCGTCGGGAGGGGCAGCGATGGTGGCCGCCGCCATGACGGAACCCGCTGCGCCCGTGCGATTTTCAACGACAACCGGTTGACCAAGCTCCTTGGACATTTCAGTCGCCGCGGCTCGACCCATAATGTCGGTGGTGCCGCCGGCAGAGAAGCCGATGATCAAGCGAATCGGGTGGTTTGGATATTCGTCCTTGGCATTGGCGTGGGACGTGTACAGCATAGGCAGCGAAAAAGCGTAAGCCATTACCAGCCGTTGCATAGGGCGCCGCAGGGAAAAAGGCATATGTCTCATAGTTATTGTCCTTTGTTAAATAGGTTGCAGCGATAGGTTCCGCAGTGTGGAACCGGTATCTTGCTGTGGAATCAAAGTTTAGGCCAGTCCATGGCGATGTCAAGCAAAAGCGCTTAGTGCGCCGCTCTGGGTATGTAACGTGCCGGCTGGATGGGCAGGTCTGACGTGGCGTTGGCCCGAGCGAGCTCACAACGGTCATCCACAGCCCCGGCTTTCGATGTGATTTCGGGGCATGAAATCTGAGTCGTATCGTGAAGTGCAATTGGGACCACGTTGACGTTCACGTCGCCAAAGGGAGATATCGGATCGGAAAGAACCTGCACGTTGCAAATACGGATGACGGGTGGGAGTTCGTGGCAAAGGAAATGGTCACGATAGTCTCATCATCAGACGCATGAGAAGACGCGCCAAGCAGCACGGGGCATCGCGATCAATCAATGCAGCGGAGTAGTAATTCATCGAGAGGACGGTCGCATCCGGGACAAGGACAGCTACGGGACCGATCCTGATCCCCCGAAAGGCTAGAGAAGCAAGGCGGCTGCAGGTTCATTCTGCAGCCGCCTTGCCGTGCCCAATGAGCGCAACCTTGTTCTCCGGGACTCGACAAGCTGTCAGTTAGTTGTCCTTATGCGGGCCATGAACGTGGCTGGCCCGATAGCTTAGGAGTTGGCCACATAGGTCACTACCTTACTAAAGGGCCAGCCCAGCAATGTTTGAACGGGTGGTGACTCAGTGCATGGCCTGGTTGGCTTCTGAAATCGGCCCGCGGGGTGCGATACCTTGCTGTGCGTGTACGCAACAAGCTGACCGATGGCGATGCGCTGCTCAAAGCTTGTTGAAGAAGTGCGGGATTGACGAAATTTTCAGGCTGGCTTTCTGAAGATGGACTGCGCTCTGGCTCGTTGAGCGAAGTGCATCTGATGCTCATCACAACGATGCCTATCAGTGTACTGTGGCAGAAGACCCGGAACCCCCGCCAAAAAATGCGGCTCACAGAGTATGAATTGTTGCGGACAGCTGATCTTAATCCTCCGTTCTTTCGCCCCTAGATCGGAAAATTTCGCGGCCGCGGAATCCCCAGAGAAAAGATGCTATCGGACTACTGAGTCCCTTGTGCGGGGTTTTGGCTTTTTTTGCCTGAGAGGGACTATCGAACTGGAGCTCTAAGTTGGGCGATTGGCGGAACAGATTGAACGAATGCGCTGACCCTCCGTCGCTAGACACTGGCTCCTTGTGGTGGGCTCCAGAGAATGACCATTGGTCATTGGCCAGAGCCAACAGCGCATAGTGACGCCAGTTTCGACACCTCTCTTTGTTGACGACCGATCGCCAATGGGTCGAGGCTGTGTGGAAACTCCACTCGCCCTAACAACCACAGCGAATTCACCTGGACCGCATCAACTTGGGCGGTCCTCACTTCGATTTTTCGACGCGAGACGCCCTAAAGGCTGTTTGAGCGGCGCGGATAGGATTTGAAGTGCGTCATTGGTCACAAGAAGGGCTCAGCCCCCC
>Ga0256885_1000135_pt1 | contig 22454 bp, 19 predicted proteins | sample MC6MC0493MT_FD_186344 | JGI IMG/M metagenome (GOLD analysis project Ga0256885, IMG submission 186344) | Metatranscriptome of enriched soil aggregate microbial communities from Iowa State University, Ames, United States - MC6-MC0493-MT... | ecosystem: Environmental > Terrestrial > Soil >...
GGCGGCCGGGTGTTGCACGTGTCGCCGGACTTTCAGCACATCCGCATCAAGCTGCCGCTCTTGCGGCGCACGCGCAATATTGTTGGGTCGATGTACGGCGGGTCGTTGTTTGCGGTGACGGACGGCGCCCATCCCACGATGCTGATGTCCGCATTGGGCGCGGATCACATCGTGTGGGACAAGGCGGCGTCCATCCGCTACCGCAAGCCCGCCTACACGACGTTGTATGTCGACTTCCGGTTGCCGCCCGGAGAAATCGCGGCCATCCGCGAGATCCTTGCGCGCGACCATGAAACCACCCGCACGTACACGGTGGAATTGAAGGACAAGGACGGCGTGGTGTATGCCGTCGTGGAACGCACGATCTATATCGCAGACAAGAAGTTCTACAAGCGAAAAAACACGGGAGGAGACCCATGCAACGCATCTCTGGAGGGCGATCCGCCGCCCTGAGCCTCATCCTTGCCGCCAGCCTGGCGGCCGCGCCCGCGTTCGCCGCCGACATCGAGATTGCCGGTAAACGCGTCCCCGAACAATTGTCCGAAGGCAGCCATGCGCTGGTGCTGAACGGCGCCGGCGTACGCACCAAAATCGTCGTAAAGGTCTATGTGGCCGCGCTCTACGTCACCGCTAAAAGCAGTGACGCGGCTGCGGTGATCAACAGCACGGAGCCACGCCGCATCCGCCTGCAATTGCTGCGCGATGTCGACAGCAAAAGCCTGAACGAAGCGCTGCAGGAAGGTTTGCGCGACAATACGCCCAAGCAGGAACTGGCCACGCTGAAAGCGTCGGCGGACCGCTTGTCGCAGATGATGGCCGAGATCGGCAACGCCAAAGAAGGCGATGTGGTCGATCTGGACTTCGACGCCCGCGGCGTCACCTTCACCGGCAACGGCAAGCAGCGGGGCCGCATCGAAGACCCTGCATTCGCGCGCGCCTTGCTGCGCGTCTGGCTGGGCGACAAGCCGGCACAGACCTCCCTGAAGAAAGCCCTGTTGGGCAACTAGGCGGAACCTCACCACGATGGAACGAATCTGGCACAAGAGCTATCCCTCTGGCGTCCCCGCTGAGATCGAGATGGACGGCGTCACCACGCTGGTCTCGGTTGTGCGGGACAGCTGCCGCCGCTACGCCGGGAAGACGGCGTACATCAGCATGGGCAAGTCCCTCAGCTATGCCGAGCTGGACGCCCTGACCCGCGACTTCGCCGCCTGGCTGCACGACAATGGGTTGGGCAAGGGCGACCGCGTTGCGATCATGATGCCCAACCTGCTGCAATACCCCATCTGCCTGTTCGGCGCCCTGCGCGCCGGCTGCATCGTGGTCAATTGCAATCCGCTCTACACCGCGCACGAGCTTGAACATCAGTTGGCTGATTCCGGCGCGCGCGCCATTGTGGTGGCCGACAACTTTGCCGCCACGCTGCAAAAGGCCTTGCCGAAGACGGCCGTCGAACACGTGCTGGTGACGTCCATCGGTGAAATGCTCGGCCCCGTCAAAGGCCGGCTGGTGGACTTCGTGATTCGCCGCGTCAAGCGCATGGTGCCGGCGTGGTCGCTGCCGCGCGCCATTCGGTTAAGCGATGCGCTGCGCCAGGGGCGCAAAGCCCCTTTCACCGAAGTGCCGCTGGACCAACGCGACCTGGCCTGCCTGCAATACACGGGCGGCACCACGGGCGTGGCCAAGGCGGCGATGCTGTCGCACGGCAATCTGGTGGCCAACCTGAGCCAGGCGCACGCGTGGATCAAACCGCTGGTGAAAGAAGGAGAAGAATGCGTCGTGACGGCGCTGCCGCTGTATCACATCTTCGCGCTGACGGCGAACTGCCTGACCTTTATGAAGATCGGCGCCAGCAACCTGCTGATCATCAACCCGCGCGATATTCCCGGCCTGATCAAGGAAATGAGCAAGGTGCCGTTCTCGGCCTTCACGGGCGTGAACACGCTGTTCAACGCCCTGCTCAACCATCCCGATTTCGCCAAACTGGATTTCTCGCGCCTGCGCTTGACCATGGGCGGCGGCATGGCGGTGCAGCGCGCGGTTGCCGACCGCTGGCGCGCCGTCACCGGCAAATCGCTGGCGCAGGCCTATGGGCTGACCGAGACCTCGCCTGCCGTTACCGTCAACCCGCTGGACGTCAAGGTATTCACCGGCTCGATCGGCCTGCCGGTGCCGTCTACCGAAATCTCCATCCGCAACGATGAAGGCGTTGAACAAGGCATCGGCGAAAGCGGAGAAATCTGCGTGCGCGGCCCACAGGTCACGCAAGGCTACTGGAACCGCCCCGACGAAACCGCGCTGGTCATGTACCCCGACGGTTTTCTGCGCACGGGCGACATCGGCTACGTGGACCAGGACGGCTACGTGTTCCTGATCGACCGCAAGAAAGACATGATTCTGGTGTCGGGCTTTAACGTGTATCCCAACGAGGTCGAAGACGCCGCCGCGCTGCACCCGGGCGTGCGCGAAGTGGCGGCCGTCGGCGTCCCAGACGAACGCTCGGGCGAAGCAGTCAAGCTGTACGTGATCCGCAAAGACCCGGGGCTGGATGCCGAAACGCTGATCGCCCATTGCCGCACGCAACTGACGGGCTACAAGGTGCCGCGGTACGTGGAGTTTCGCGATGACCTTCCGCGCACGAACGTGGGCAAGATATTGCGTCGGGAGTTGAAGCCCGAGGCGCCGAAGGTGAACGCGGCGCAGCCCGAAACGCAGGCGTCCGGCCCAGGCTAGATGAGTGGGGCGGCGCCGACCTTTCGGTAAGCCTCCCCCGCCTCTACCACTGCCCGAAAAACACCCCCGCCCGCTTGTGCGCGTTGGTGGCGTTTTCAACGGCTTCGTCGCTAATGGTGGTGCGGCGTTTGCCGCGCAGCATCCAGTCCAGCAGGCGTGCGCGCAGGTCCGCGCGCACGCCCGCATGCGCGCTGCTTCTACCCAGGTCCTGGAATTCGTCGGGGTCGGCGTGCAAATCAAACAGCTGCTCGGGTTCGTCCAGCCAATGCACGTAGCGCCAGCGGTCGGTACGCACGGACCACGCGCGTGCGTTCTGCGGCGTTTTGCCGCGCAGGATGCGCGCTTGGCGAAAGCTGTAGTCCAGTTCCGAAAACACGCAGTCGCGCCATGGCGTGGCGGTATCCCGGCCGTGCAGCAGCGTTTGCAGTTCGCGGCCTTCCAGCCGATGCGCAGGCCCCGGCGTGCCCAATGCGCGCAGCACCGTTGGCACGACATCCACGCTTTCCACCATGTCGTCCAGCGCCTGGCCGCGCGTGGCGTTCGCGGCGGTGGACGGGTCCATCACGATGAATGGCACGCGTTGCACGGTGTCGTAGAACAGTTCCTTTTCGCCCAGCCAGTGATCGCCCAGGAAGTCGCCGTGATCGGCAGTGAAGACGATCAGCGTGTTCTGCATCAGGCCCGCGCCTTCCATGTAGTCGAACAAGCGGCCAAGGTGATCGTCCAGTTGCCGGATCAGGCCTTGATACGCGGGCCGCACGATGCGTACGCATTCGTCCGTGGAAAAGCTGATGCTTTCTTCCTGCTGCCGATAGGCGGCCACAACGGGATGCGCGTCGCGCAGTTCTTCCTGGTTGCGCCGCACCGGCAGGCATTGATCGGCGGTGTAGCGCTGGTGGTAGGGCGCTGGCGCCATGTATGGCCAGTGCGGCTTCACGTAGCTTAGGTGCAGCACCCAGGGCTGGCTGCCGCGGCGCTTCATGAAGTCGAGCGTCTGGTCCGTCATGTAGGCGGTTTCTGAGTGCGGCTCGGCCACGCGTGATGGCAGATGCACGTTGCGCATGTTCCAGCCGCTGACGACCTGGCCGCTGGCGTCTACGCCCGCGATCACGTAGTCGGTCCAGGGGTCTGCGCTGTCATAGCCGTGGCGGCGCAGGAAGGCCGGGTAGCCGCTTTCCTGGCCGGGCGTGTGGTGGCCGTCGTAGCGGTCCAGTTCGGTGAAGCCGCCCCGGCTGAGCAACACGCCAAGTTCCGACGCGCCATCGATCGCCAGGCGTTCCATGCCGGCGCGGTCGGGGATGATGTGGGTCTTGCCGGCCAGGGCCAATTCCCGCCCCTGCCCCGCCAGGTATTCGCCCAGCGTGATCTCGTTGACGGACAGCGGCACGCGGTTCCAGGTTGCGCCATGACGCGATGGATAGCGGCCGGTGTAGTAGCTCATGCGTGACGGCCCGCACACGCCGGAATTCACGAAGGCGCGATCAAAGCGCACGCCGCGCGCGGCCAGCGCGTCCAGGCTGGGGGTCTGCAAGTACGGATGGCCATAACAGCTGAGGTGGTCGGCCCGCAGCTGGTCAGCCATGATGAACAACACATTTTGGACCGTGCTCATTGCGGCGCCCATTATTGGGTGGCCGTGAAACCGGAGGCCCGCACCACGGGCTCCCATTGCTTGCGGTAGGCGGCTAGCGCCCCAGCCGTGGCGGCGGCGTCCAGCGACACCGGCTCCAGGAACACGCCGCGCACGGCCTCCTGCATGGCGGGTTCGCGCAGGATGGCGGCAATGTCCGCGCCCAAGCGGTCGATCTTCGCCTGCGGCATTGCTGCGGGTGCGAAGAAGGCGTTCCAGCCATCGGCGGCCAGATCCACGCCGCTTTCCTTGAAGGTGGGCACGTCTTTCAGGTCGGCATCGCGCGTGTCGCCGGAGGTGGCCAGGATGCGGATCTTGCCCGCGCGGTGTTGCGGCAACAGCGTGTCCAGCGTGTCGATGCCCTGCGGCAGGATGCCGCCGATCAGTTCCGAGATCAGCGGGGCCGATCCCCGGTAGCCGATCACCTCCGGCTCCTGCTTGATTTCGCGGCCCAGCATCAGCGCGAAAAAGTGCGGCAAGCTGCCGGTGGCCGGCACGCCAACGGTGAACTGTTTGGGGTTGGCGCGCAGCCACTGACGCAATGCCGGCACATCCTGAATCGGCGAACTGGCCGGCACGGCCAACGCGAACTTGTAGCGGCTGGCCAGCGACACGGGTTTGAAGTCCTGTTGCGCGTCGTAACCCGGCTGCGCATATACCAGCGGCGCCACCACCATGACCGCCGGGTTGGCCAGCATCAGCACGTTCTGATTGGCGGGTGCGGCGTGCAGGCCCTGCGCCGCGATGCGGCCGCCCGCGCCCGTCTTGTTCTCGACCACGACGGGCACGCCAACGCGGTCTTTCAAGCGGTCGGCCACCAGCCGCGCAATGCGGTCGGAACTGCCGCCCGGCGGATAGCCGACCACAATCGTCAGCGCGCCGTCCAGCGCCGGTTGCTGCGCACCGGCCAGCGGCGCCAGCCCTGTCAACACGGTCGCCGCCAGGGCGCTCGCCATCCATTTCCGCATCGTCTTCTCCTGGAGGCAGTGGCCAGCTGCCGGTTATGGTTATTGATGCCTGGCCGATACCTAAATAAGCAAATTGACTGTAGCAACGCGGCCATTGCTTGATCTAATCCAGCACTATCCATAACGATATGAAGCGCGCGCTGCGCCATCCGACCCGGAAAGAGACGCCATGCCTGAATTGCCCTCCCCCGCGCCCCAGACCGCACCCGGCCCCCGCCATCTGGCCGACATGCTGATGTACCGGCTGTACCAGGCCTGGTCGCAGTCCAATCCCGTGTTCGTGCGGCTGTGCGAAGGGCGCTTTGGCATCACGCGGCGCGAATGGCGCATCCTGGCCTGTGCCGTGGAAGGCGGCATCATGAATTCGGCCGAGCTGGCCGCGGCCGCCAAGCTGGACCTGGCCCGCACCTCGCGCACCTTGAGCGTGCTGTGCGAAAAAGGCTGGCTGCGCCGCTTGCACGACAGCGCCGACCGCCGCGTGGTGCGCGTCGAAGCCACCGCCGAAGGCCTGGCCCGCTATCACGCCCTGCTGCCGGAAGTGGCGGGCTTGAATGACCTGCTGGTGCAAGACTTAAGCGATAGCGAAATCGCGGTCTTGCGGGACCTGTTGGGCCGCATCGAACACCGCGGCCGCCGCATGGCGGAAGACAACATCGTGTCGGAAAAAGCCAGCCGCCGAGAAGGCGGCACGCGGCGCGCGCGGTACGCCTGAAACGACGGTTGTCGCGCCCGTCCAACAACCGCAGCGTTTGCGCGCCGCTGGCACAAGCCGCGCCAAGCCCCTGAAAAATAGGGCTATTTCTGTGCACCCCCTGTCTGCCGGCGTGGCTTGCAGGGCTTTTTTACATCTGCGATCGGCAAAAATTCCGGTGATGCCGGAATCCTTAATTAATAATAATTATCGTTGCTATTTCTATATGTAATCGTCGGCCGCCGAGCCGCGAGGGGACTCTCTTGAAACGCCACCTAGTCCATGCCGCCCACCGCGTGCGGCCTCAACCGCTATTGCCCATTGCCGCCGCGCTGGCTGCTTGCTTGAGCGCCGCCGCGCACGCCCAGACGGCCGAACCCACTACCGTCCTGCCCGCGGTGCAAGTGACAGGCACGGGCGAAACCGCGACGGGGCCGGTGGACGGCTACGTCGCCACGCGCAGCGCCACCGGCACCAAGACCGATACGCCGCTATCGGAAACGCCGCAGGCCATCACCGTGATTCCCCGTGGCCAGATCGTTGACCAGGGTTCGCAGAACGTGCAAGACGCCATGAACTACGCGGCCGGCGTGCGCCCCAACGCGTATGGCGTGGACAACCGCGGCGACTATGTGCGCATTCGTGGCGTGGAGCCCGCCCAGTACCTGGACGGCCTGCGCCAGTACTTCAACTACAACAACCCGCGCACCGAGATCTACGGCATGGAACGCGTGGAAGTGCTGCGCGGCCCGTCCTCCATGCTGTACGGACAGGGCAGCACCGGCGGCATCGTGAACCTGGTCAGCAAGCGCCCGCAGGCCGAAGCCCAACGCGAGATCGGCGTGGTGCTGGGCAACGATAACCGCCGCGAAATCCAGGCCGACCTGACTGGCCCGGTGACGGAAGACGGCCAATGGCTGTACCGCGTGGTGGCGGTGGGCCGCGACAGCGACACGCAGGTGCAGCACGCCCCCGACGACCGCCTGATGCTGGCGCCGTCCCTGACCTGGCGCCCCAGCGCCGCCACATCGCTGACCTTGCAGGCCTTGTGGCAAAAGGACAAGGCCGGCACGACGCAATCGTTCCTGCCCTGGAGCGGGTCAGTCCAAGAGAACCCCAACGGCCGCATTCCCACCCGCCGCTTCGTCAGCGAACCGGGTTGGGACGCTTACGACACCGAGCAATTCAGCGTGGGCTGGCTGTTCGAACATCAGTTCAACGACACCTGGAAATTCCGCCAGAACTTCCGCAACACGGTCAGCCGCGTCGACTACCAATCGCTGTACCCGAACGTATATGGCGAGCGGCGCGGCAATTCCTACATCGACCCGGACCAAACCACCACCGATCGCTTCTTCTACGTCAACAAGCCGCGCATGCGCACGCTGCTGGCCGACCAGAATATCGAAGGCAAACTGAACTGGGGCCGCACCGAGCACACCGTCATCGTCGGCATGGACTATTCGCATTACCGCGAAACCAGCCAGACGGCCAGCGGCCTGGGCGCGCCGCTGAACCTGTACCACCCCGTGTACGGCAACATCCCGGAATACGAGCTGTCTGACACACCTAAGCAAAAGCAGCAGCAACTGGGCTTTTACGCGCAAGACCAGATCAAGTTCGACAAGAACTGGATCTTTCTGGCGGGTATCCGCCGCGACCGTGCCGACAACCGCATCGATGGCCAGGACAAGGAAACCGATTACGCCACCACCAAGCGCTTCGGCCTGATGTACGCGGCCGACAATGGCTGGTCGCCGTACCTGAGCTACAGCGAATCATTCACGCCGATTGCCGGAACGAACTTCTACAACGAGCGCTACAAGCCGATGCGCGGCAAGCAGGTCGAAGCCGGCATCAAGTACATGCCGAAGGACGCCGATATCGAATTCACCGCCGCCGCCTACGACTTGCGGGAAAAGAACCGCCAGACGAACGACCCGGAAAACCCCAACAACCAGCTCCAGGCCGGCAAGACGCGCACGCGCGGGGTCGAGCTGGAACTGCGCGGCCGCGTGACCAAAGACGTGGACGTGATCGCCAACTACATCTACACCGACCCGGACCCGCAGCTGGAAGGCCTGCCCAAACACATGGCGTCGTTGTGGGGCAAGTACCGCTTCGCGCTGGCCGGCCAGCCCGGCTTTGCCGTGGGTGCGGGGGTGCGCTACCTGACCGCATTCCGCGATGGCGGCGCGCCCGAAACGCCCGCCGTCACCTTGTTCGACGCCATGGTCAGCTACGACAACGGGCCGTGGCGCTATGCCCTGAACGTCAATAACATCGCGGACCGCACGTATGAAGTCGTTTGCCTGGATCGGGGCGACTGCTTCTACGGCGCGCGCCGCACGGTGATGCTGAGCGCGGCCTATCGCTTCTAGACGGGATCGCGGACTCCAGGACGGGTTAACCTGTACGTACAGCTAGTACGTACAGGTGTACACTACGCGTTTTCAACCCCCACTGACAGACGCGTCAACGAACGTCTGCAACCCACCAGAACCGTCCTGGAGACTCACGCAAGTGTCGACCGCCGCCTCTTCCCGTTCGCCTTTTTTTGGCACCATGCAGAAAATCCCTGGTGGATTGATGCTTGTGCCGCTGATCCTGGGTTCCCTGATCGGCACCTTCGCCCCTGATGCGCTGGCCATCGGCGGCTTCACCACCGCCCTCTTCAAGAACAGCGCCCTGCCGCTGATCGCCCTGCTGATCTTCGCGACCGGCACGCAAGTCAACACCCGCACCGGCGGCCCCATCCTGGCGACCGCCGGCACCATCCTGTTGATGAAGACGCTGGTGCCCGCCACGCTGATCATCATCCTGGGCAGCTACGTCGGCCTGGACGGCGTGCTGGGCGTGTCGATCCTGGCCATGCTGGCCGCGTTCGACAACAGCAACGGCGGCCTGTGGCTGGCCTATACCGGCCAGTACGGCGACGCCCGTGACCGTGGCGCGTATGTCGCCAGCGCGGTCAACGATGGCCCCTTCTTCAGCCTGCTGTTTTTGGGCGCGTCGGGCCTGGCCGATATTCCGATGATTGCCCTGGTGGCGGCGCTGGTGCCGTTCCTGCTGGGCGTCGTGGTCGGCAACCTGGACCCCAAGTGGCGCGACGTGCTCAAGCCCGTGCCGAACATCGTCATCCCGTTCTTCGCCTTTGCGCTGGGCACCGGCATCAACCTGGGCGCGGTCGTCAGCGGCGGCATGAGCGGCCTGATCCTGGGCCTGATCATCAGCCCCATCACAGGCGGCCTGGTCTACCTGGGCTATCGTATGATCCTGCGCCGTGGCGGCAAGAGCGGCCTGGGCTTTGCAGCGGGCACCACGGCCGGCAACGCCATCGCCACGCCCGCCGTGGTGGCGGCAGCCGACCCCAACTTCCAGCAATACGTTGCGACCGCCACCGCGCAGGTCGCCGCGTGCGTGCTGATCAGCTCGATCCTGGCCCCGATCCTGGCTTCGTATTTCCTGAAACGCGCGGGTGAACTCAAGTCCGAAGATGCGGACGTAAGCAGCGGCACGCCCACCTTGGGCGAGGCGCGCGGAGAGGCGCTTTGAATCCCACCATCGCCATCGTCGCTGATGATCTGACCGGTTCCGGCGACACCGCGGTGCAGTTTGTGCGCGCCGGATGGAGCACGCACCTGTCCATCGGCGGCGCGGACGAAGCCTTATCCGGCCCGGCCACGGCCGGCGTCGAAGTGCTGGCCGTCACCACCAACAGCCGCGCCCTGCCCGCCGCCGACGCCGCCCGCGTCATCCAGCAAAACGTGCAGCAGCTGCGCGCGGCCGGCGTATCGCGCTTGTACAAGAAGGTGGACTCCACCTTGCGCGGCGCATTCAAGGCCGAGATCGATGCGGCGCGCGAGGCCTGGGGCCCGGACACGGTGGCGGTGATCTGCCCCGCGTTCCCGGCCACCGGCCGCACCGTCGAGCAAGGCATTCTCTACGTGAACGGCAAGCCGGTCACCGAGACCTCGGCCGCCACCGACCCCGTCACGCCCGTGACCGAAAGCCATATCCCCACGCTGCTGGGCTGCGCCCACGTGGCCGCGCAAGCGGGCGATACGCCGGAAACGCTGGCCCAACGCATCCGCCAGGCCGGCCACACCGTGGTGGTGGACGCCGCCTCGGACGCCGACCTGGAGCGCCTGGCGCGCGCGATCGGCCTGCTGGGCGAACACGCGCTGCCCGTGGGCGCGGGCGGCCTGGCCGTGCCGCTGGCCCGCGTGTGGGCGGGAGCGGATCAGACGGCGCCCGTCGTGGTCGTCGTCACGTCGCAGCACAGCGCGGCGCGCGCACAAGCCGCCGCACTGCAAGCGTCAGGCGCCGACACCTGGACGCCGTCGCTGGCACAACTGGCCGACGATGCGGCGTGGCAGGCCTGGAGCCAGCCGCTGCTGCAATCGCACGCGCAATCCCCCGCCGAGGCCGGCACCGTGCTGCTGCTGGCGCCCGAAGGCCAGCTGGACGGCCTGGATTCTGAAAAAGTCGCTGATAGGCTGGGCAGCCTGGCGGCGCAATTGATCACCACCTCGCGAGCTGCGGGCGTGGTCGCCACCGGTGGCGACGGCGCACGCAGCGTGCTCGTGGCGCTGGCCGCACGCGGCATTGCGCTGGTGGATGAAGTAATGGGCGGCGTGCCTTTGGGCACGCTGACCGGGGGCACGGCCGCGGGCCTGCCCGTGGTGACCAAGGCCGGCGGCTTTGGCACCGAAGACGTACTGGTTCGCGCAGTGCGCGCGATCCGCGACAGGAGATTCAAGCGATGACACAACCCCAACCCAACAAGCTGCCTTTGCTGGCCGTCACCCTGGGCGACGTGGCGGGCATCGGGCCGGAAATCACGGCCAAGATGCTGATGGGCCACGACGAACTGCGCCAGAAGGCCCGCCTGCTGGTGGTCGGCGACGTGGACGTCATGATCAACGCCGTGCGCGGCTTGGGCGGCGACCCCGCCATCGTGAAGAAGCTGGAACGCCCGGCTGACTGCACCAACACGCCCGGCACCATTGAAGTGCTGCAAGCCGGCCCGTCGCTGGCCCACGTCAAGCTGGGTGAAATCAGCGCCGATGCAGGCGACGGTTCGGTTCGTTTCGTGACCACGGCCTGCGCGCTTGCGCGCGCCGGTGAAGTGGATGGCATCGTCACCGCGCCGCTGAACAAGGCGGCCATGCACGCCGCCGGCCACAAGTGGCCCGGCCATACCGAGCTGCTGGCCCACGAGTTTGGCGTGAAGACCTTCTCGCTGGTGCTGTCGGCCGGCGACCTCTACATCTTCCACGCCACCACCCACGTGTCGCTGCGCCAGGCCATCGAAGACCTGACGCCCGTGCGCATGCGCGCGGTGCTGCGTCTGGCCGGTTCGTTCGCCAAGGCGCTGGGCCGTGGCGACCAGCCGGTTGCCGTGTCGGGCCTGAACCCGCACGCCGGCGAAAACGGCATCTTCGGCAGCGAAGACGCCGACATCCTGGCGCCTGCGGTGGCCGAAGCCAACGCGGCCGGCATCCTGGCCGCCGGCCCCATCCCGGCCGACGCGCTGTTCCCGCAAGCCGTGCGCGGCAAATGGCAGTTCGTGATCGCCTGTTACCACGACCAAGGCCACGCGCCCTTCAAGGCCGTGTACGGTGACGACGGCGTCAACATCACGGTCGGCCTGCCGGTTGTGCGCGTGTCCGTGGACCACGGCACCGCCTTCGACATCGCCGGCAAGGGCATCGCCCGTGAAGACAGCCTGATCCTGGCCGCCGAGCGCGCCGCGCATCTGGCCCCGGGCTGGACGCATGTGTGGGAAACTGCGCGGGCACAAACCGGAGGTTGATTTCCATGGCGCCCGCCACGCACGACGCATTGCCCGTTCTTGATCGCTCTGGCGATATCCCGCTGCACGCGCAGGTGGCCACCCTGCTGCGCGGCGTCATCCGAACGAACAAGCTCGCGGCGGGCGCCGTGCTGCCCAGCGAAGCCGCGCTGTGCGAACGCTTTGGCGTGGCGCGCAGCGTGGTGCGCCAGGCCCTGGCGGCGCTGGCCGCCGAAGGCCTGATCCAGCGCGAAACCGGCCGCCCCGCGACCGTGGCGGCGCCGCAAGAGCACCGCCGTCTGGTGCAGCGGTCTACCGGCCTGTACGAACAATTCGCCCAATCGGGCGTAGCGCTGCAAACCCGCGTGCTGGCCTTTGCACGCGCCGAGCCGCCCGCTGACGTGGCGGCATTCTTCGGCACGAATACGTTATTGATGTTGGAACGCTTGCGCCATGTGGCCGATGCGCCCTTGGCCTACGTGCGCACGTGGCTGCCCGCTGATGCGGTGCCGGGCTTGCGCGCCGATGACCTGGCCGATGCGTCGTTACATGGCGTGCTGACGCGCCGTTTTGGCTTGCGCCCCGGTGCGGGCCGCAATCAAATCCGCGCCGTGGCCGCCGACGCCACGCTGGCGGACTTGCTGGACACCCAAACGGGCACGCCCTTGCTGATGCTGCAAGGCCAGGGCATGGACCAACACGGCCGGCCGCTGGAATGGTTCACGACCTGGCACCGCGCCGAACAGCTGGTCTTCGATGTGGACGTCAGCATGGGACACGAAAGCGTGCATCCGCGCTTGCAGGATGCGCCCGCGGCCACTGACGCTTCTACCGTGGCAACGCCGGATGCCGGCGCAGACCCGTTGGCGCGCGCCGAAGCGCTGGTGGCGGAACTGTCGGCCGAACTGGCCCGGCTGCGCCGCGCATCCTGATTCGCTTTGCTTAAGCGCTGGCCGCCGCTTTCACCTGCTGCGCCAGCGCCTTGCGATCCACCTTGCCCACGGCATTCTCCGGCAAGCGCTCCACCCACAGCACGTCGCGCGGCACATAGATGCGGCCCAATCCGGCCAGCACGCTGGCCTGGATCTGCGCGCCTTCATCGGCGCCTTCGGATGCATCCGCCTTGCGCTGCACGAAGATCACCGGCACTTCGCCCAAGTCTTCGTCCGGCGCGCCCACCACACAGCAGGCGGCGACAAAAGGCAGTCCCGTGACGACGCCTTCGATCAACGCGGGCGACAGGTTCTCGCCGCCCCGGATGATCACGTCCTTGATGCGGCCGGTGATGCTCAGGTAGCCGTCATCGTCAAAACGCCCCAAGTCCCCCGTGCGAAGCAGTTGCAGCGCGCCATCCTCACCGTTGTCTACGCCCAGATAGCCCAGCATCAGGCTGTCGCCCGCGATGCAGATTTCGCCTTCGCCGCCGCGCGCGGCTTCGGTGCCATCCGGCAAGCGCAGCGTCACGCGTTGCCCGGCCAACACCGTACCCACCGTCCCGACACGGCGCGCCGCAGGCGGGTTCATGGTTGACGTGCAGGTCGCTTCCGACAAGCCGTAGGACACCACCAGCGGGCAACCCAGAAATGCTTCGATGCGCCGATGCAGCGCCTCGGTAATGGGCGCCGATCCGCAGCGGGCAAAGCGCAGCCCCGACAAGCTTTGCGCATCGAACTCCAGTTCCAGCATGCGCGCATACATCGTCGGCACGCCCGTGATGATAGTGGGCGCAAACGCGCGCAGCAGCCCTGGCATGTCGTCGGCGCGAAAGCGCCCCGCCAACGCCACGCTTGCGCCCGCCAGCAGCGGCGCGAAGATTTGGTTGTTCAACGCGTTGGTGTGATGCAGCGGCATCACGTGCAGCAAGCGGTCGGCCGGCGTCAGGGCCGTATGCGCCAACACGCCGCGCGCATTGTTCGCCAGGCCCCTATGGCTCAGCAGCACACCCTTGGGGTTGCCCGTGCTGCCGGAGGTAAAGAGCAGCAGGCCCGGGGCGTCAGGGCTCACATCGGCTGTACGCCAGTCTTCACTGGCCTGCGCCAAGCGTGCCGCATCAAGCTGCCGTGACGAAGCCATTCCGCTTGCCTGCGCCGTGGCCGTGTTGGCGTCGTCGTGCACCATCCACGTCAGCCCCACCGCCGTCACCCGGCGCGCGGTTTCTTCAACCGATAGCCGGGGCTCCAACGGGCAAGGGCACGCCCCCGCCACCATCACGCCCAGAATCATCAATACCTGATCGAGCGACCGCTCCATCGCAATCGCCACGTAGCTGCCGGGCGTGACGCCCGCAGCCCGCAAGCCCGCGGCAATCTGCCCAACCCGGCGGTGCAGGCCGGCATACGTCAGCGTCTCGTCCGCCGTCACGATGGCGGGTCGCGCGGCCCATTCAGGCTGACGCCATACGCGCGAAAACGCCGCCACCAGCGTGGCATCGGCAATCGTCATGGCGGTCTCCTAGCGCAGCGCGACAGCGGCGTCGCGTTCGAACTGTCCGTCCGCGTCCAGCTCACGCAACGCACGGGCTTCGGCAGCCGTGGGCGGTTCCGAGGGCGCGGCGCCCGTGGCGTCGAACTCAAAGCCCGTGCGCTCGCGCACTTCCGACAGGCTGGACTCCGGATGCCACGATTGCAGCGCCAAGCGCCCGTCGCGCTTCACGAACACGGCGATCGGCGTCACCACCCCATGGAACCCGCCCCACGACGTCATGAAGTCCAGCTTCGGCACGAAGGTGCGGCGCGAATGTTCGGTGCGCCACGTGCAGGCGCGACGGGCGGTAGGCAGCATCACCGCGCCGCCACCGCCGCCCGGCAAGCGCACCTTAGGCGCATGCCAGTCGCCAATGCAGGAGTTGTTGGCGCAGCCCGCGCCGTCGATCTGCGCCGCGCCCAGGAAGGTCAGGTCCATGCGGCCGCGCGTGCACAGGTCGTAGAAGTCTTCGTTGGAAAAGATCGACGCGGTGTGCTCGGCCAGCACCGGGTCCGAGCTTGAAATCGGAATGTGCGACGGACGCGGGTTCACCCCGCCCGCCACGTTGATGTAGACGAAGTCCCAGTCGTAGGCGCGTTTGGCCAGCAGACACGCCAACATCGGCATGGTGGAATTCACGCCGCTGAAGGTGATTTCATCCGGGCGGATGAAGCGCGCCAGGTTGGTGACGATGTACGAAAAAGCCGACCATTGCTCAGCCATGATTGCCCCCTTGCGCTTCCGGTGCAGCCGCCAGATGCGCCGCCAGATCGCTGTTCTTGTCCATGTAGGATTCCACCGCCGGATAGTCGATGGCGTAATCGGGCCAGCACGAACCCGGCCATGCGCTGCCCGGCGCCACCGCGTAGGCCTGCACCATGAAGTACGGCACCAGCGTGGACTCCGGTTGTGCTTCGAACACGGCGCTGTCCACCACCTTCTCGGCCACCACCAGCACACTGCCCGCCGCGCGCGACATGATGCGGTCCCAATGGGCCGTGCCGTGTACGCGCACATTGCCCAGCGCATCCACCTCTGACGCCTGGATCACGGCGAAGTCCGGGCGGATGGCCGGCACCACATACGTCTTTTGCCCGCTTCCGTAGGGGTCGTCCAGGCAGGCCCAGCCATTCAATTCCGGCAGGCCGCTGCCGTGCAGGCCGCCGCAAGGCTGAAACGGCACGCCGAACGCCGCCGCCCGCAGGCCCGCCGTCAGGCTGGCGCAGGCGTGTTCTTCCAATTCGATTTCATGGCGTTCAACGGCGCGCCGATACCACGGCGCCAAACCGAAGTTGCCTTCCATGGCGACGATGCCTGCGCGCACGCGGCGCAATACGCCCGCTCGGCAAAGAATGTCTACGTCGTAACCCGGCGACTGCTTGATCAATTCCAGATCGCGTTTGCCCTGGCGTATCAGTTCACGCACGAATGCGAACGGCCCGCGATGCAGAAAGCTGCCGCCCAGCGCAATCGAGGCGCCGTTGGGCACCAACGCCGCCAGTTCCGCCACCGAGCACTGCTTGTTCTTTTGATTGAAACCCGAAGCCATTGTCTTCCTCCCTGCTGATTTTTTCTTGGCGTTAGCGCGCTTGCAGATAGGCGGCCACGCGGTCTTTCAAACCGGGCGCGGCAGCGGAACGCACCAGCCGCGCCAGATCGGCGTCCGGCGATTCCTGCGACAGCGCCGCGTACAACTGCGCACGGCTGGCGTCCGTCAACGCGGCCGCGGTGTCGGCCGCCTGCTGCTCGATCTCCGCCCATTCCTGCGCGACTGCCAGCCGCGTGGCAAAGCCGTCGCGCAAGGCTTCCTCCGCGCTAAAGGTCGCCGCTTGCTCCAGCACCGCGCGCGCGCGTTCGGCGCCCACCAGCGCGGCAAAGCGGCGCGTGCCCAGCACCAATCCAAACTTCAGGCCCGGCATGCGGAACGTGGCGTCCGGTGCGCTGATGCGCCATTTGCAGGCGCCAAAGAGATCCACGCCTGCTCCAAAATTACGGCCATGCGCCAGCGCCACCGTCAGGCAGGGTGAGCTCGCCAGCCGTTGCAGCAAGGTTTCGATGCGCACAAAGCGCAACAGCAAATCGCCTTCGCTTTGCGTTTGCCAATCGCCAAAGTCAAACCCCGCGCTGAAGTTCTTGCCCTCGCCCTTCAGCACGATCAGCTTGGCGCCTTGCGCTTCGGCCTCGTCCAGCGCCGAGATCAGCGCTTCCACCAAGTCGGCGGACAGCGCATTCATTTTTTCAGCGCGCGTCAGTGTCAGCACATGGCGCGCGCCTTGTTTGTCGATACGCAGAACGCCGCTCATGCCTGGCCCTCCTGGTTGGCGGCGCGCAACGCGCCCAGCACTTCGTCGTTGTGCTCGCCCAGCGCAGGCGGACGCAGCCGCAGCGCGGTGGTTTGGCCGTCAAAGCGCACGGGCAGGCCAAAGGTGCGGGTCTGCACGCCGTTGGGCAATTCCACCGGCTGCACCCAGCCCATGTGCTCGACTTGCGGGTCGGCCAGCACTTCGGAATAGGTGTTGATCGGCGCGCAGGGCACGCCTGCCGCGCGAAAGCGCGACAGCCAGGTCTGGGCGTCTTCGCCGGCGAAGATGGCTTCCAGAATGTCCCGCAACGCGGTCTGGTTGCGCGCGCGCGCGCTGGTGTCGGTAAAGCGCGGATCGGCCAGCAGGTCTTCACGGCCCACCGTGGCGCACACGGCCTTCCACAAGGCTTGATTGCCTGCGGCCATGCCGAAGTACCCACCCTGGCAGCGAAACGCCTGATACGGCGCATTGCGCGGATGCGCGGAACCCAGCTTGACCGGGTCTTTGCCGCTGCCGAAGAACTCTGACGTTTGCAACGCGGCAATACCCAGCGTGGCGCCCAGCATCGGCACGTCGATATGCGTGCCCTGCCCGCTGGCCTGCGCGGCGCGCAAGGCCGAGGCGATGGCGAATGCGCCATACAGGCCTGCCGAAAAATCCGCTACCGGCACGCCGCATTTGACGGGCTCACCGCCCGCCTCGCCCGTCACGCTCATGATGCCGCTCATGGCCTGGATGGTCAGGTCGAAACCGCCTTCTTGCGAGCGCGGGCCGGACTGGCCGTACGCCGAGATTGAGCAGTAGACAAGCTTGGGATTGGCCTCGCGCAATTGCGCATAGCCCAGGCCCAGGCGGTCCATCACGCCGGGGCGGTTGTTTTCGATCAGCACGTCCACGGTTTGCGCCAGCTCGCGCGCCAACGCCAGATCGGCCGGGTCTTTCAGGTTCAGCGTCACCGACTTCTTGTTGCGGTTCAGCGACGCGAAGTTCTCGCTATAGCCATCGGAAATGGGCGGCCAGCTGCGCAGCGTGTCGCCGCCTTCCGGGTTTTCAACCTTGATCACGTCGGCGCCCATATCCGCCAACAACATGCCGCAAAACGGTCCCGCCGCGACATTGCAAATTTCCAGCACGGTGATGCCGGTAAGTGCCGAACTGGGTGTCATGTCTGACCTCTCGTTATAAAAATTCAATATTTGGGATGCGAAAAATATTATAAGAGCGCGGCTTTCTGGATGGCATCATGCCCGGCGACGTGTGCCACGCCGTGACATCTGCCGCATGAATCCTAGTGCAATCCCTAGGTGCCGCGCTTAATTGTTGACCAGCATATCACCGTGTGGAATTCTAGGTAAACCATTTATTGGAATTCGAGTCCTATATTTTAGGACTTATAAAAACGGACCGCAGCCAAGCCACTACCCGCCAATGCGGCGTCCTCTTGCGCATGACGGCCCGATCACACCAAGGAGACTTTCATGAAGCAGACGTGGCGCATTGCCCTCGCGGGCGCCGTCCTGGCGCTGGCCGCCGGACCCGTATCGGCGCAAGCCTGGCCCGCCAAACCCGTACGCATGGTGGTGCCGTTCCCGCCGGGCGGGGCCACGGATGCCGCCGCCCGCATCTACGCGCAACACCTGGGCGACTTCCTGGGCCAAGGCGTCGTCGTTGAAAACAAGGCGGGCGCGGGCGGTGAGATCGGCGCCGAATACGTGGCCAAGTCCGCACCCGACGGCTACACGTTGCTGATGGGCGCGGTAGGCAGCCATGCCATCCACGCCGCCATGCCGGACAAGCCCGGCTATGACTTCGCCACCGCGTTCGTGGGCGTGTCCATGGCGACCAGCATGCCGATGGCCGTAGCCGTCAACAGCAAGGTGCCGGCCAACAACGTGCAGGAATTGATTGCGCTGGCCAAGAGCAAACCCGGCACGATCACGTTCGGGTCAGCCGGCCCCGGCACCTCGCAACACATGGCGGGCGAGCTGTTCCAGGTGGTGACGGGCACCAAGCTCATGCACGTGCCGTATCGCGGCAGCGGCCCTGCCATCACCGACTTGCTGGGAGGCCAGATCGACATGGTGATCGAGACCCTGCCGGCGCTGCTGCCGCAAGTGGCTAGCGGCAAGATCCGGCTATTGGGCGTCACCACCGCCACCCGCGCCACCGCGCTGCCTGATCTGCCCACGCTGATGGAGCAAGGCGTGAAAGACTATTCCGTCGCCACCGCCTATGCGCTGCTGGCGCCGGCCGGCACGCCGCCCGCTATCGTCGACAAGTTGTCCGCCGGCATGCAGAAGGCCGCCGCGATGGCGTCGGTGCAGCAGGCCGCGCTGAAGCTGGGCGCGGATGCCGTGGCCACCTCGCCCGCGGACACCAGCCGGGTGCTGAAGCAGGAAGTGGCGCGCTGGGGCGATGTGGTGCGGATGTCGGCGGCGAAATGACGAACGGCATGATGAAACACGCAGACCTGGCAATCGTGGGCGGCGGCTCTGTCGCCGTCAGCTTCCTGTACCAGTTTCTGCTGTCGCTGGAAGCGGCGGATGCGCGCCATCCGCTGACGATCGCGCTGTTCGAACCGCAAGCGAAACCCGGCCCGGGCGGCGCGTATCAGGACGACCTGCCCAGCAATCTGCTCAACATCCCGGCCGGCAATATGTCGGCGCGGGCAGACCAGCGGATGGACTTCGTCGAATGGCTGCGCGCGCAGGATGCGGAGTGGCTGCGTGGCTATGGCGTTCAAGCCATTGCGCCGTCGGACTTTCTGCCGCGCCCCCTGTTCGGCGCGTACTTGCGTGATGTGTACGCGCGCTGCCAGACGCTGGCGCGGACGCTGGGCGTGGCGCTTCTGCATGTGCCGCAGCGCGTGCAACGCGTGTCGCCCTTAGCGGATGGCGGTATGCGTATCGACCCGGATCAAGGCGCGCCTTGGCAGGCCCGCTACGCGGTGCTGTGCAATGGCAACCTGCCCTCGCAGGCGTTTCCTCACTTGCAGGATGCGCCGGGGTATTTCAACAGCCCCTATCCCGTCGCGGAACTGGCGCGCGGCATCGAACCGGACGCCTCCGTGTGCATCGTCGGCACCAGTCTTAGCGCGGTGGACGCCATTGCAGCGTTGACGCGCGCGGGCCATCGCGGCCCGATCCTGTGCGTGTCGCGCAATGGGCGCCTGCCGTCGGTGCGCAGTCCGCACAATCACCCGCCGGCCGCACTACGCCACTTAAGCCGCGACGGCGCACGGCAACTGGCGGCAAGCCATGGCGGCGCGCTGTCCGTGGACGTGATTCTGCGCGCATTGCAAGACGAGGTGCGCGCCATGAACGGCGCGCTGGATGCGGACGACGTGCTGGGCTTGGCCGCCGATGCGCACACCGCGCTGGACGACGAGATACGCCGTTCATCAGACGCCGCGCGCCCCTGGCAAGCCGTGGCGGCCGCCACCAACGCGGCGGTGGATCAGATCTGGCATCTGATGCCGGACGCCGAACGCCATCTGTTCCATTCGCGTTTCCGGTCATTGTGGATGGCGCGGCGCGCTACCTTCCCGATGCGCAACGCGCTCACGCTGCAAGCTTTGTTCAAGCGCGGTCAGCTGCAAGTGCGCGCGGGCTATCTGGATACGCGTTACGACCCGGCCGACGGCCAGTTCCACACGCGGCTGCGCGATGCGCAAGAAGACATCACCACGCGCAGCCCGTATCTGATCAACGCCACCAGCTTCTCGGTGGATGCCGCCCGCACCACTGACCCGTTGATCTCCGCCTTGCTGCGCGAGGGCCATGCATGCGCCGATCCCTTCGGCGGGATGGCGCTGGACTACGTTTCGGGTTGCGTGAAGACGGCGCATGGCGCTGTGCTGCGTCAACTATCGGTGCTGGGCAGCCTGGCGGGCGGCACGTACTTCTGGACCACCTCCATGGATGTGAATGCGCGGCTGGCGCAAGACCAGGCGCGGCGCATCGCTGCCGCCCTGACGCAACCCCTGCCGCTTATTGATCCAGATAGCCGCGCCGATATCCCATCCCCTGAGAGATGGACTGCGCACAGGCCGACACATCCGGCGCCAGCTGCTTCATCCTAGCGGCGCTCAGGCGGTCAAGCGGGCCAGAGATGCCCACGGCCGCCACGGGCTGGTCCAGACTGTTGAACAGCGTCACGGCCAGCCCGCCCACGCCCTCGCGCCATTCACCGCGATTCACGGCGTAACCGGCGCGGGCAATCTTGCGCAGTTCATCTTTCAGCAAGGGCATGGAAACGATCGTGGACGGAGTGTGGCGCACCAGCTGCTCGGCATAACGCTCCACATAGCCCTCGGGCTGATAGGCCAGCAGCGCCTTGCCGGTAGCCACCGCATACGCCGGCGCGCGCCCGCCCACCATCGAGTAAGCGCGAATGGGCTGCGGGCTGTCGATTTTGTCTACATAGACCACATCAAAACCATCCAGCACCGACAAGTGCACGGTCTCGCCCGTTTGATCGGCCAGCGTGCGCATGAAGGGCGCGGCCAGCTTGCGCACGTCCAGCTGCGCCAACTGGCGGGCGGCCAATTCAAACAGACGCACCGCGCCGCGATAGCCGCCGCCGTCGTCGTCCTTGATGACGTAACCGGCGTGGATCAGCGTCTGCAACGTGCGATGCGTGTTGCTGCGCGTCAGCCCAACGCGGGCGGCCAGCGCATCGATGGTGCGCGGCGGATTGTCCACATCGGTCACCGCCTCCAAAACCATCAACCCCTTGAGCAGCGTCTTGTCCATCTTGGTTTTCCTAATATTTAGGACGGGAACATAGCACGAGACGCGCCCGGGCGGACAGCGCTTTCGGGCCTGAGCGGCGCTCAGGCCTTCAAGCCGGGAATGGTGGCGCGCACGGCGGCCGAACGATCCCACAGGTTTGGCAGGCTGGGCGACGAATACCCCGACACAAACGGTTTGGGCTGGCCGGTTTCGGGGTCATACACATGGCGCGACACCGCGCCGATGTTGCCGCCATACAGATGCACGCTGATCGACACGCGGTCGGCAAAGGCATTGGAGACGCGGTGGATGTCGCCTTCTGCCGGCGACAAGCGTTCGACATCACCGGGCTGCAAGGTGGTGGGCTCGCCCGCCGCCATCAACCGGCCATCCGCATGGCGCACGTAGCGCTGATTGATCTCGGCGCCACGCAACATGCCCACGTAGCCCCAAACCTCGTGGTCATGAACCGGCGTGAATTGGCCCGGCCCCCACACGAAGCTCACCAGTGAAAAGCGTTCCAACGGATCGCAATGCAGCAGGTATTGCTGGTAGTACTGCGGATGCGGCGCGGTACAGGCGTCGGGCAGCCAGTCGTCGTGACGCACCAGATCGGCGAACGCAACTTGCAGCGCGGGCGTCTGCGCCAAGGCGTCCGGCGTCGCCAATCGGGTCGCCGTCGCGATGAAACGGCGCAGCCGGTCCAGGCCGGTAATGGAATCGGGCATTGCGGGTCTCCAGATCGATGGGAATATCCCAGATGAGAAAAGCAGTATCCATCATTCGGGACGCGTGTGCACGCGTGGGCCTGCCGCTATCGTGGTGATCACGCCGATGCCGGCGCACGCCACGTCACGCCAGGCTTGACAGGCCGGCGCCCGAGCGCGCAGCGTATCGGACTGTCTTGAAGGTTGGAAATGAAAAACCCGCATCACGATATTCCGTCCGCGTTGGTGGACGCATTACGCGGCGCGCAACGCGTCGTGATCTTCACCGGCGCCGGCGTCTCTGCTGAAAGCGGCATCGCCACGTTTCGCGATGCGCTGACGGGTTTGTGGTCGCGCTTTGACGCGCAAGCCTTGGCCACGCCCGAGGCGTTTCGCGCGCAGCCCGATGTGGTCTGGGGCTGGTATGAA